>Ga0137425_1000122_pt1 | contig 26328 bp, 21 predicted proteins | sample EasRivERMZT640_2_FD_102318 | JGI IMG/M metagenome (GOLD analysis project Ga0137425, IMG submission 102318) | Soil microbial communities from meander-bound floodplain in the East River, Colorado, USA - East River MetaG ERMZT640_2 | ecosystem: Environmental > Terrestrial > Soil > Floodplain ...
CTCCCCTCATTCTGGCTGGGCCTGGCACTGGTGTGGATCTTCTCCGTCAGGCTTGGCTGGCTTCCCGTTTCCCAGATGCACTCGGTGGACGCCGCGGAGCATTCGCCGGGGTGGCGACTCGTCGATTTACTCAGCCACCTTGCTCTACCTTGCCTGGCCCTCACGCTTCCCGCCGCGGGTGGGATCGCCCTGTACGTGCGCGAGGAAGTTCGGGCCCGGCTGAGCCGCGCCTTCGTGCGATCGGCGCGCGCCCGGGGTGTCGGGGAGAAAGCTCTCGTCATGCGACATTCCCTGCGCAGCGCGCTGCTCCCGGTGGTCAACCTGTTCGGCCTCGCTCTGCCGGGGATTCTCGGCGGCAGCGTGGTGTTGGAGGTCCTCTTTGCCTGGCCGGGGATGGGGCGTCTCGCCTATCAGGCGGTCCTTGCCAAAGACGAGCCGATGGTGCTGGGCTGTGCCTGGGCGACCTCCGTGCTCGTGGTGGCCGGCAGCATGATGGCGGATCTGATCTCGTCGTGGGTGGATCCACGGGCGAGGGAAGAAACGGAGTGAGGAACAACTTCGACGGCCTGAGGCGAATCGGCTGGGAAGGCGCTCTGACATCGGCCTGGCTGGGGGCAGTCCTGCTGGCTGGAGCCTTCGCGCCGTATCTCGCCCCGGCTCCCCCGGATCTTCAGGAGGATGTGGCCGGTGCCCGCTACCTCCCTCCGCTGACCCGCGCCTATGCCTTGAGATTCTCCTCCGAGCGGGTCCGGGTCGTCACGTCGTTGCTGGCCACGCCGACAGGCTGGACGGGAATCCGCAACGGGCTCCGAGAGGAATTCGCAGCAAGCGAGGTGCTCGGCGCTCCGACTCGCCGATTCTACCTGCTGGGGACCGATTCGCTTGGACGGGACCTGACCAGCCGGCTGTTGTTCGGCATCCGCCACTCCCTGGTGGTCACGGCGTTGAGCGCGATCCTGGCGGTCGCCCTGGGAGTGGCGGTGGGCGCCGTCGCCGGATTGGCGGGCCGCGGGTGGGATGCGGGGTTGATGCGCGGGGTGGATGTCATTCGCTGCGTGCCGCGGCTGCTCCTGGTGCTGGTGTGTGCCTCCCTGTTTCCCCCTTCGACGCTCCTTCTGGTGCTCGTCCTTGGCGCCACCACCTGGACCGGTCTTGCGCGGATCCTGCGAGGGGAGATGCGGGTGCTCTCCAGCAGTGATCTGGCGGCGGCTGCGCGCGCCAGCGGGGCGTCGCCGCTGCGCGTGGCCCTGCGGCACCTACTCCCCCAGACTGCCCCGCTGCTCGCCGTGAATACGGCGCTGCGTCTGGCCGATATCATTCTCCTGGAGGCAGCGCTCTCGCTGCTCGGCATCGCGGCGCCTCCGCCGGCGGTCTCGCTGGGCGGTGTGATGGCCTCTGGCAGCGATGCCCTCGCCGACGCCTGGTGGATCGCCGCCTGGCCGGGTCTGCTGATCGCCGGAATGGTCTTCGCGCTGCGCTCCGCCGGTGCCCGCTTCCTGCGCCTGCCCGATCCCCCATCTGTAGCGTGAGTGTGGCGAGCAGCGAGATCGTCTTCAACACCAAAGCCCATCCCCTGCGCAGAATCGAAAAGCATCGTTGACACCGACATCGAAGGCATCATCCGTCGGTATGCGCCGAGAGAATCTGGGGCAAGAGCGAGAATCCAGGGTTGACTTGAAATATGCACGCCCTAACAGGCGAATATGCGAATTTCTAAATTCATGAAGACCGGATTACTGCCCGCAAATAGAAATCGCCGCGCAAGTCGAGAAATCTTGCGTCCCAGCCTGGTCCCTGCTTGCCCGCCTCGAATCCGGAATCTATCTTCTCGGGACCAAATGGCCTCACCTACAAGGGGGAATGTGCGAATGAGTGAGAGCGTCAGGGGTCGCGGCGACTGGAGGGGTGGATTTCGCGTTCAGATTATTTACACGGAGCCGGAATTTCAGCTGCGCAATCCGCATTGCCCGCCGGAGTTCAAGTTCACCACGAGCTATCGTGATGCGGGCACGCCGCAGGACGCGGTGGCGAGAGCCATGGAAGAGTATGAGTTCTGTTATGCGAACAGCTCGGTGGGATGGCGACGGGTGCTCAAGTCGGTGCTTGTGACACCCGGTCGCGAAAAATCTTGCTGACGGTGAAGATGAAAGCGAACTGCTAGACGCCCCGCTCGCGGATTTCTCCGGCCTGCAGGGCATCGTAGAGCGCCGCGTAGGCTTCAAACTCCCCCTGGCCGGAAAGCCTGGAAATCTCTCCCACCGTGCGTGCCCCGTTGACCAGGATGAGAATCTTGCGCTCTTCGGGGGAGGCATCCTGCTCGCGACCGACCCCCGGCACTCTTCCTGGTACAGGCTCCAGCAGCATGCCGGTGTCCCGAATCCGGGTGGAGAACTTGTTCCATTCGTCCAGCCGGCGAATCCCCTCCATGACGATTTTTGTGGTCGGGACGGCCAGGGTGATCTTTTCGCGGCTCTCCACGGGCTCCTCCACGAACTCGAAGTAGCCGCTCGACCATTGGAACAGGGAATAGACGATTTCCAGCACCTGGTTCTTGACCGCCCACCAGAGCTGCTCGGTGGTGATAAAACCGAGTCTCACCAGTACTTTGCCGTGGCGGGTGTCGGGGGTAATGCGGCGGGCCGATTCGGCGTTCTGCTCCTCGTTGATCAGACCGCGCCGAACCAGGAAGCATCCCAGGTTGTCGCGTACCGAGTTGGATCTCGCGAAGACGATCTCCCCCTGCTCCCAAAACACGCTGCGCGTGTCGGCTCCCCGCGTGCAGCGGAGAACTCCAGTCTTTCTCGAGAGATTCAGCATGGAGATCACGTCCGCCAGCAAGACGGAATTCAGATCCCCGGTAAGAACGGGCTTGCCGGACATGCCACCCTCCGAAGCGTTGGATTCTAGGGGGCGGCTCGAGGGGTGTCAATCAGGCCTGACAGGGTTGCCTGCTGCATTTGGGCAGCAGACCCAGAAGTTGCTACCTTGACCGAAAGGCGATCTCCCGGTACTTTCATGCAAGGTTGAGGCGGGGGGAGCCATGGAAACGGGTCGCAGCGGAGTTCAAGATCGGGAGTTGACAGCAGGAACCGCCCCCTCCTAAAATCACCGATTCAATCGAAGGATGAACGAATTACGAGATCCTGGGGGATCCTACCCCGATGCAGGGCATGGCTCGCGGAGATAAACAGGTGGCAAAGCGATACACGGTAATCTTGATTCTGTTGGCGGGGATTTCTCTGGTGGCCGGCTGCAAGAAAACATCGGAGGGTGAGGCGCCGAATTTCTTTGGTTCGCCGCCGGTTGTCTCCGAGCTCTCCATCACCAAGGAACTCGAGGACTTTGCCTGCACCAGCCCGTCCGTCGCGCTCTGCTGCGTGGACCCGCCGCTGTGCAGCTGTTGCTGCCTGCCGGATACGGTCAACGAGGTAACGGCTGAGTTCGACTTGGTCAAGATATCGGCCAAGGTCACCGACGCCGATGGTGTTGTCAACCTTCTCGTCATCCTGGCGCGATTCTTCGACCCTCCAGTCGGCAGCGGCGGCGGAAACGCGATCGAGGAAATCAGCCTGGAAATGTTCGATGTGGGGAGTAACGCCGTGGGGACGGTCACGACCACCAATGGGGTCTACCCGGTTATTTCCGGGGACGCGGTGCAGGGGGACGGAGTCTATACGAGATATTTCTACATGAAGAGCGATACGCTCCAGCAGCCGGATGACTGCGTCTTGACGACCGACACCACCAACCATGGCGGCACTTATTCCCAATTCACCACGACCGTGACCTTTCCCGCGACCAACATCCTGAACTATCAGTACCATGTTGAAGCCGTGGACCGCGCCGGGAACATCACGCCATCCGGGACCATCACTCTCCCCATCACGAGATCCATCGTAACCAAGTCTTCTACGACCAAAGACTGTGGGCCGCCTACCGGCGCGGGCGGCTGCCAGCCTCCCCCCTGACCGTCGCCGAGCGCGGAGCGAGAAGGGCGCCGATTTTCCTGGAGAGCCTGATCTCCTGGATGCCGCCGGTCTTGATGAATTCCAGCAGCTTGCGCACCACGATGGAGTGGATCAAGCCAAGCTCCGGCGGCGCGCCTCTCAGCGCGTTCGCATGAAGGCGAAGGGTCACCAGATCGCCGCGAACGACGGGTCCGGTCAGCGATCTTGGAACACCGATTCTCCTGGCGTTGCGGAGAGTCGCTGCAGCGAGCTGCAGCAGAGGCGGAAGCGATCGCCCCCTTCGCAGACCTGCCGACCTTTCCACCAACTCTGAGGCCATGACCAGATAAGCCAGCAAGTACCCCGAAGCGAGGCAGGCGGCGAGGTGGTACGAAGCCTTGGCACGCGACGGGATGCGGAGCGGGCGACCCCCCAGCTTTCGAACGATTTGGGCTCCCAGGATGCAGGCCGCTGCGTCCCCCTCCAGGGCAAAGGTGATGCCTTCGAACATCCCTCGATCGGTTGAAGGTCGGGGAACGCTGGTCAGGGGGTGCAGCGAGGCGACTCGAGCGCCTCGATCGTGCAAGGGAGCCAAGAGGATCGAGGGCAGCGCGCCGCTCGTGTGAAACACACATTTTCCCTTCCAATCGGTGCGACGGGCCCAGGCTCGAGCCACCGCGGCAATGGCCCCATCCGGAACCGCGATGAGCAGCACATCGAAGTCTCTCTGTTTGTGCTCCTCTCCTGGGCGGATGATCCGCGTCTTCAGAAGTCGCTTGCCCCGGGCGAGACTGCGCGGGCCGCGTCCGTAAATCCCCACGCAGCGATGACCCGTTTGCATCCACGCTGCCGAAAGGCTTAGGCCGACTGCCCCGGGACCCGCCAGGATGAAGCGCTGCGATTTCATCGCAAGCCTCTCAGCCGCTCCAGCAGCAGGGTGAAATCGGCGGGAAGCGGGGCCTCGAAGCGCAGCGAGGCACCGGAGTCCGGGTGGCGGAACTCCAAGCGGTGGGCATGCAAGGCCAGCCGCCCGAAGGCTGTGAGGGGTTCCCTCAATTCCGCCCGCTTGATGGCCATGAATCGATGGCCGCCGTATTCCGAGTCTCCCACCACCGGGTGGCCCCGGTGCTTGAAATGGACGCGGATCTGATGAGTCCTCCCGGTCAGGATCTGCACTTTCAAGAAGGCGAATCCGGCCATGCGCTCCAGAGTTTCATACTCGGTGATGGCGCTTCTGCCGCCCGCTTGGCGCACGGCCATTCGCGTGCGGGACACGGGGTGCCGGCCAATTGCCGCGTCGATTTTGCCGCGCGAGGGGACCGGCTCCCCCCATACCAGGGTCAGATAGACCTTCGTCACCTGCCGCTGTGAGAACTGTGCGGAGAGGTTGCGGTGCGCCGCGTCGGTGCGGGCCACCACCACCAATCCGGAGGTCTCGCGATCGAGCCGGTGGACGATCCCGGGGCGCTCTTCGCCACCCACGTGCGAAAGTCCGCCTTGCAGGGCCAGGAGCGCGTTCACCAGCGTTCCCGTGCGCCGTCCGGCGCCCGGGTGGACCACCATGCCCGGGGGTTTCGAGATCACCAGGAACCCGGGGTCCTGGTGGACAATCTCCAGGGGGATCGCCTCCGGCTCGAGATGCGATGGGACAGCATCGGGGAATTCCACACGGACTCGATCTCCGGGGCGGAGGAAGGCCGAAGGCTTGAGATGCTTTCCCTCGAGCCGGACATGCCCCCCGACGATCAGCCGCTGGATGGAAGTGCGGCTCTCTCCCTCGAGGCGTGTCATCAAATAGCGGTCCAGCCGGGTGCGGCCTTCGCCTTCCACCACCAGTTCCACGATTCGCTTCATGCTACTGAATTCAGGCGGGACGTTGAGTGGACCGGAGACGGATCAGGAAGAAAATGGCCACGGCCGCGGCCAGGATGCCGACGACCTGCGAGGTGGAGAGCAGCCCACGGAACACTTCACCCCGGTAATCGCCGCGATAGAACTCGATGGCGAATCGCAGGACGGCGTAGGACAGGACGTAGGCCCAGAAGATGGTGCCGTCGACGCGCTTTTTCGGGTACAGAATGACCAGAAGGAGGAAGAGGACGAAGTCGGCGATGCCATGGTAAATCTGGGTGGGATGGAGCGGAACAGCCAGGGGAACTCCCGTGAGCTCATGGGCGCGGGGATCCACAAAGGTCAGCGCCCAGCGGACATCGGTGGGCTTGCCGTAGCAGCATCCGGCGGCCATGCAACCCAGCCGTCCGATGGCCTGGGCCAGAGCGATCCCCGGGGCCACGGCATCCGCGGCCTTCGCCATGGGGAGGCGGTTGCGGCGTACATACCAGACCCCCACGAGGCTAGCCGCGATGAATCCTCCGTAGAACACGCCGGCGGAGCGCCAGTTGTAAAGAATCTCCATGGAGTGTCGCAGGTAGTAGGGGAACTCGACCAGGACCAGGAGGAGCTTGGCTCCCACGATTCCTGCCAGCAGCGTCCAGATTCCCAGATCGATCATCAGCGTCGGGTCGATTCCCTCGCGCTTGGCATAAGCCATGGAGACGCGCACCGCCACCAGGAAGGCGACCGCGTAGAACAGGCCATAGGTCCCCAGCGTGAAGGTACCGAGACTTCCCAGGTGAAGATCCCAGAGAACTGGATGCATGAGGACCTCAGGAGGCCGGAGCGGCCCGGCGATCGTGCCGAATCAAGTCGAGCACTAGTGTGAAGACTCCCAGACAGATGGAGGAGTCGGCCAAGTTGAAGGCCGGCCAGTGGTGCCCCGCCAGCGAGAAATCCAAGAAATCCACCACGTGCCCGTAAGCGACCCGATCGTAGAGATTTCCCATGGCTCCCCCGAGGATCAGCGACAACCCCACCTGGACGGGGAACTCGCTCCCTTCGGTCCGGAACTGGAAAACGAGGATGAGCAGAATCGCCAGCACCGGAATGGTAATGAAGATGATGCCGCGCAGCGGCGAGGCCAGGCCAGCCATCAGGCCGAAGAGGGCGCCCGTGTTGGCCACATGCGTCAGGTGGAAGAAGTCCTGGATCACCGGGACCGAGTCGTAGAGCGGCAATCGGGCCACCACCACCGACTTGGAGAGCCGATCCATGGCGAACAGGAACAGACTCAAGCCCAGGTAAAGCAGGCGCTGGGCCCCCGCTCGAGACAGCTTCATGGCTTGGGCACGCTGTGAATCTGGGCCACGATCGAGGCGCATCGGGCGCACAAAGTCGGGTAGTCGGTGTTGCTGCCGCGATCCAGTCGATAGTTCCAGCAGCGCTCGCATTTCTCTCCGTCCGCTTTGCGGATTCCGACTCGAAGCTCGGGCAGCTCAGGCGAAGCGATCGCCTGGGGGGAGGCGGGGCCCAGTTCGACCTGCGAGACGATGAACAGGGAAGGCAGCTCGCGATGGTATTCCTGCAGCAATTTGGCCAGTTCTCCCTTCGCCTCGAGCACCACTGCGGCCTCCAGGGAGTTGCCCAGGAGCTTTTGGGAGCGGGCCGCCTCCAGCTGCTGCAAAACCGCTTCCCGGACGCGCCCCAGCTGCGCCCAGCGTGCCAGGAGATCCGGCTCTTCGGGCAGGGGGAGGGCGGCCGGGAACTCCTCCAGGTGGATGGAGCTCGCCAGGCCAGTCGACTCGTCGCGACGCTGGATCCTCTGCCACACCTCCTCCGCCGTAAAACTCAGCACCGGGGCCATGAGCCGGCACAGGGAGTCGAGGATGCGATACAGAGCGGTCTGGGCCGAGCGGCGCTCCCGCGAGGCGGGAGCGGACGTGTAAAGGCGATCCTTGAGGATGTCCAGGTAGAAGGCGCTCAAGGTCACGGCGCAGAACTGGTTCAGGGCGTGATAAACCCGGTGGAATTCGTACGACTCGTACGAGCGACGCGTGCGGTCCAGCAGGTCGTTGGCCTGGTGCAGCGCCCAACGATCGATTTCCTGAAGCTCCGCTACCGGAAGCAGGTCCTTCCCGGCGTCGAAATCATGCAGGTTTCCCAGCAGGAAGCGGCAGGTATTCCGGATCTTCCGGTAGGTCTCCACGTTGCGCGCCAGAATCTCATCGGAGAGCCGCATGTCGTCCAGGTAGTCCACCATGCAGACCCATAGCCTCAGGATGTCGGCGCCATACTTCTTGACGATCTCCTGGGGTGAGATCACGTTCCCCAGGGACTTGGACATCTTCTTTCCCTCGCCGTCCAGGGTGAATCCATGGGTCACCACCTCGCGGTAGGGCGCGGTGTCGCGACTCTGGGTCGCCACCAGCAGTGAGGACTGGAACCAGCCCCGGTATTGATCGGTGCCTTCCAGGTAGACATCCGCCGGCCAGTCCTGCTCCGGCAACGCTGCGAAGCTGGAGACTCCCGACTCGAACCAGACATCCACGATGTAATGCTGGGGCTTCAGCGTCTCGCGCTTTGCACAGACGGGACAGGCGGTGGCGGTGGGAAGGAAATGATCCACCATGGCCGTCGGGGTGGCGAACTCGCGAAACCAGCTGTCGGAACCCTCTTCCCGGAATACCTGCGCGATGCGCTGGAAACTCGCCGGGTCGCGGATGAACGCCGTGGGCTCGCCTGGAAAGCACCCGGAGCAGACGAAAATGGGAATCGGCACCCCCCAGGCGCGCTGCCTGGAGATACACCAATCGGGACGGTTCTCCACCATGTTGCCGATGCGGATTCGCCCTGCCTCCGGGATCCACCGCACTCTGGCAATCTGCTCGAGAGCCCGCTTTCTCAGTCCTCCCGCATCCAAAGCGATGAACCATTGGTCGGTGGCGCGAAAAATGACCGGATTTCGGCATCGCCAGCAGTGAGGATAGGAATGGCGAATCGCCTCGCGGTGCAGCAGCAGGCCGCGCCGCTCCAGATCATCCTGAATCCAGGCGTTGGCGTCCCATACCTGCATGCCAGCAAGCGCCTTGGCGTAGGGCTCCTCGGAGTCGAAGGCCGCCGCCACGAAGCGGCCCTCATCGTCCACTGGTGCATAGGGTGGCAGACCGTTGCGGGCTCCCAGCTCGAAATCCTCGGCACCATGGCCCGGGGCAGTGTGGACGCAGCCCGTTCCCTGGTCCAGCGTGACGTGCTCTCCCAGGATGAGGATCGACTCGCTGCGACCCCGCTGGGGATAGGGCCTTCGCGAAGGTCCGAGCTCCACCAGCTCGCGTCCGGGCAGCGTTGCGAGAATTCCTGCGACTTTCAAGGCACACGCGCGGGCCACGTCGCTGACTCGATCGCGAGCCATGATGAGCACTTCGGAGCCCAGATCCACGAGGTCGTAGGCGTAATCGGGGTGGAACGCGATGGCCAGGTTGGCGGGAAGCGTCCAGGGTGTCGTGGTCCAGATCAGGATCGACACGCTTCGGCCGGCAAGGAACGGAAAGCGCTCGTTCAGCGCCGGGCTGTCCAGCGGAAAGCGGACGTAGATCGAAGGCGAGGTGTGATCCTCGTATTCCACCTCGGCTTCGGCCAGGGCGGTTTGGCACGAAGCGCACCAGTGCACCGGTTTTTTTCCGAAGTAAGCGGAACCGGAGACGAAGAAATGCCCCAGCTGCTCAACGATCACGGCTTCGTAGGCTGGGTCCAGGGTCAAATAAGGTCTCGACCATTCCCCGAAGATTCCCAGCCGAACAAACTCGTCGCGCTGCACGGTGATGAATTTCTCGGCGTAGGCGCGGCAGGCCTTGCGGATCTCCAGCGGCTTCATGCCGCTCCTCCGCCCCCCCAGCTCCCGATCCACCCGGTGCTCGATGGGAAGCCCGTGACAATCCCAGCCGGGCCGGTAGGCTGCATCGAGGCCCATCATGCTGCGGGACTTGACCACCATGTCCTTGAGAATCTTATTGAGGGCCTGCCCCAGGTGGATGTTGCCGTTGGCATAGGGCGGACCATCGTGGAGAAGGAAGCGGGGACGGCCAGCGCGCTGCGCGCGCAGCTTGGCGTAAAGCTGGAACTCCTCCCACCGCCGCAGGAGCGCCGGCTCACGATCGGGCAGATTCGCCTTCATGGGAAAGTCGGTGTGAGGCAGATTGACCGACTGTTTGATGTCGGTGGCGGGCTTCAAGGCGATACCCCGGGATGGAAAGAATCCGACGCAGGGCCGTCTCCCGATGGGGAGCGACGGGTTGTTTTCTCCATAGCGAGCAGCGCAATCTAACACCGGTACCCACAAAGATCAACCAGGGGGCACCGCCGTTGACGACGCCGGGACCCTATGATAACTTCCGACATCCCAATTGATTACGGAGTTGCCGGTGAGCGAGGTCTACCTCGATTACAACGCGTCTGCTCCCGTTCGTCCAGGAGTGAGGGAGGTAGTGGTCCGAGCCCTGGAGGATCGTTACGGGAATCCCTCCAGCATCCATCGACCCGGCCACCGCGCCAAGGTTCTCCTGGAATCGGCCCGGGCTTCGGTGGCGGAGCTGCTGGGGGCGCAAGCCGAGGAAATCGTTTTCACCAGCGGTGGGACCGAATCGAACAATCTGGCTCTGTTCGGGACCATGCTCCCGCAGCTTTCCGGACATCTCATCGTCACCGCAGTGGAGCATTCTTCGGTTCTACAGCCGGCCGACGAGTTGGAGCGCCGGGGCTTTCGAGTCAGCCGCGCGGCGCCCGACCAAGAGGGTTGGGTTTCCCCGGGTGACATCCTCTCCCAGGTGGCCGGTGACACTCGGTTGGTTTCGGTCATGCATTCCAACCACGAGGTCGGCACCTTGCAGGAGGTGGGCACGGTAGCCGCGGGACTCAGGGGCGGCGGGGCGCTGTTGCATTGCGACGCAGTGCAGAGTGCCGGAAAAGTCCCGCTGGATGTGGCGACCCTGGGCGCCGATCTGCTGTCGCTCTCCGCCCACAAGCTCGGCGCGCCGGCCGGCGTCGGCGCGCTTTGGATTCGGCGGGGGGTAAGGCTCTCGCCGTTGATCCGGGGCGGTAGTCAGGAGACCAATCGACGCGCCGGTACTCAGGCGCTTGCGCTCATCGCTGGCTTCGGGGAGGCCGCGAGGCTGGCGCGGCAGGAGCTTACCGGAGAAGCAACTCGCTTGCTCGATCTCAGGACGCGCCTCGAGGAGAACCTGGCGGCCGTGTTCCCGCAAGTTCGCATTCATGGCCGATCGCGGCCTCGGCTCCCGGGGACCACGCACTTCACGCTTCCAGGCCTGCGCGGCGAGGACCTGGTCACGGCGTTGGATTTGGAGGGGGTGGCCGTCTCCACCGGATCGGCATGCACCGCCGGGACGGTGCGGCCTTCCCACGTCCTGCAGGCCATGGGATGCACGCCCGAGGAGGTCGAGTGCTCCCTGCGCGTGAGTCTGGGATACAAGTCCCGGTCGGAAGATCTCGTCCGGTTGCTCACCGCGCTTCGGCAAATCGCCTCCCGGATGGTTCCGCTCGCGGTAGGAGGCGGCTAGGATGCGTGAGCCGGTAGCGCCGGAGCGGAGCGCTGGCAGGATCGCCGTCGCCATGAGCGGAGGAGTGGACAGCTCCGTGGCGGCCTTGATTCTTCACAGCCAAGGGGAGAGCCTGGTCGGACTGTCGCTGCAGCTGCACGACGCGAGCGGCGGCGAATCCGGGCGCGCCGGAAGGTGCTGCTCGCCGCGAGATTTCCTGGATGCCCGGTTGGTGGCGGAGCGGGTGGGGTTCCCGTTCTACGTCCTCAACATGGAACGGGAATTCCGGAGGTCGGTCATCGATGATTTCGTTCGAGAGTATCGCGAGGGGAGAACGCCCATTCCCTGCGCCCACTGCAACACTCAGGTGAAGTTCAAGGATCTGCTGCAGCGCGCCGCGACGCTGGGCTGTCAGCGGCTGGCAACCGGGCACTACGCGCGACTCGCCTGGGATTCCGTCGCCGGTCGAACCCGGTTGATGCGGGCCCGGGACCGGGAGAAGGACCAGTCGTATTTCCTGTTTGGTCTCACGCCGTTTCAAATGGACCGCGCCCTGTTTCCGGTGGGAGATCTCACCAAGAGTGCCGTGCGGGAGCTGGCGAGAGAGGCTCAGCTGGGGGTGGCGGAAAAACCCGAGAGCATGGATCTGTGCTTTCTCCCCGGGGGAGATCCGGGCGGCTTTCTGGATCGGGAGCTCGCCGGGGAAGGACCCGGCGAGGGGGAGATCGTGGATGGGTCCGGCAAGGTCCTGGGCAGGCACAAGGGCGTTCATCGCTACACGGTGGGCCAGAGGCGGGGGCTGGGAATCCCTGGGTCTGATGCCCTGTATGTCCTGGAGATTCGTGCCGGCGAAAAGCGCATCGTGGTGGGAACCCGGGAGGACCAGTTGCGGGGAGGCTGTCATGTTCCCGCACCCAACTGGATCGGGATCGACCCGGTCACCAAGCCGGTGGACGCATTGATTCAAATCCGACACCGCCATCCCCCGGCGGAAGGGACACTCCTTCCGGATGCCCGAGGCGGAGTCGCCGTCCAGTTTCGCGAGGCGCAGCGCGCCGTGGCGCCCGGGCAGGCAGCCGTCTTCTACCGTGACGACCTGTTGCTCGGAGGCGGCTTCATCCATTCCGCGCATTGACACTCGTTTCGCCGCGGCGGTATATTGACCGCGCTGCGGCGGGCGGGCATAGCTCAGTTGGCAGAGCGCGAGCTTCCCAAGCTTGAGGTCGCGGGTTCGACCCCCGTTGCCCGCTCCAGTTCCTGGCTGCGGCGCGAGCCTTCCCGTTCCCGGAGACCTTCCTCCCATGTTTTTCCGCAGGAAGTCTGCACCGAATCCTCAGGGGACCCGCCTGTTCGGCGGCAGGGTTGAAGAAGTTCCCGACAGCGTCATCGGCAGGAACACCCGCTTTCGCGGCGAGGTGCACGGCGGAGGGCATCTGGTGATTCGCGGTCAGGTGGAGGGTATTTTGAACATGGACGGCCGGGTGAGCGTGGAGTCAGGCTCCTTGCTCCGTGCCAATGTTCAAGCCCCCGAAATGGTCCTCGCCGGAGACGCAGAGGGAGAGATTCGCATCCGCCAGATTCTGAGTGTGCGCTCCACCGCCGTCCTCCATGGAGATATCGAGAGTGGGTGCATCCTGGTGGAAGAGGGCGCCGTCCTGCGCGGGACCGTGCGCCGCAGGATTGAGGTCGCGCCGCCGCCACCCGAGCAGTCAACACCCTGACGATTATTAGCAGTTAACTGACATTCCACGTCACCGCCTTGACACCCGCTTCCAGCCCCCCCGCTCCAAAGCCCTTTCCACAGGCCGGTTAGCCGGCAGGATCCCATCGGATTCGCTGGCACACGTCTTGCCTTGCCTCCTGCCAACCTCTCCGGCGCCCGTGGGCACAGCCGGCCAGGCAAGGAGGAGCAGACGTGAAGGAGAAGATACTCATCATCGATGATGACGCGGGAGTCCGTCAGGTGCTGTCCGACTCGCTCACCACGCTGGGCTACGCCGCCAGGGCTTTGGAAAGCGGCGACCGCGTGTTGGGGAGCATTCGTGAAACCGGCTGCGATCTTCTGGTTCTGGACATGGTGCTTCCCCGGACGGACGGCATGGAGGTCCTGCAAGAGGTGCACCGCCACCACCCCGACATGCCCGTCATCATGATCACCGGGTATGCGTCGGTGGAGACCGCGATCAAGGCCATGAAGATGGGTGCGTTTGACTATGTCGTGAAGCCCTTCCGAATGGAAGAAGTGGAGCTGGTGGTTGGCAAGGCCCTGGAACGAAGTCGACTGAAGCGGGAAAACCTGCTGCTGAAGCGTCAGATCGAGAGCCAGTATGGCATGGGCGCCCTGGCTGGAGGCAGTCCCGCCTTGAAGAAGGTGCTTTCCTTGATCGAGCAGGTGGCGGCGACGCGCAGCACGGTCTTGATCAGGGGCGCCGTGGGAACCGGCAAAGAGCTGGTGGCCCGCACTCTGCACTTCAACAGCGACCGGAAAGACCAGCCGTTCGTGTCGGTGGCCTGCGGCGGGATTCCCGAAGGACTGCTCGAGGATGATCTGTTCGGGCACGTGCGTGGAGCTTTCCCGGACGCCGCCGCCGATCGGCAGGGCCGGATCGAGATGGCGGGGGGAGGGACCCTGTTCCTGGACGACGTGGACTCACTCAGCCCGGGGTTGCAGGCCAAGATCCTGCGGGTTGTGGTGGATCGAGAGGTGTTTCCGCTGGGCTCCCGCGAGAAGGTGCCGGTCGACGTCCGAGTGATCGCGGCCACACGCCAGGATCTGAAAGCCATCGTCGAAGAGGGGAAATTCCGGGAGGACCTGTACTACCGTCTGAACGTCATCGCCATCCACCTTCCAGAGATGAGGGAGCGCGGCGAGGACATCCCGGTGCTGATCAACCATTTTGTCCACAAGTACAGTCGCGAGATGGGAACGCAGCCTTGCCGTTTTACCGCGGAGGCGCTCAAGGCCATGGGCGAGTTCTCCTGGCCAGGGAACGTGCGACAGCTCGAAAACGTCGTGGAGAGAGCCGTGGCACTCTCCCGGGGCCGCGATGAGATCACGCTGGAGGATTTGCCGCGGGAAATTCAGGAGGCGGTCGCGACCCCCATGCCCCTGATCCGGGTCGGCGACGAGGGTGTTTCCCTGGACGCCGTCATGGCGGATTACGAAGAGAAAATGCTGCTGCAGGCCCTGGATAACGCGGGATGGGTGAAAACCCGGGCTGCGGAGCTGCTGAAGATCAAGCGGACCACGCTCATAGAAAAGATGAAACGGCTGGGGATACCGCTCAAAAAGAACGGCCACGGAAGGACCAGTGAGGATCTGCACGCGGCCTCCGAAGGCACCGGGCCGCTGACGCTGACGGACAAGGCGCGGATGGCCTGAAATCCCGAAGGGGGTTGATTCCCCAAAAAGGGGTGTGGTACCTTCCCCTTGCCCTGCCGATCCGCGCCCACGACCGAGCTCGACCGAACCAATGGAAAGTCCGCGATTTCCCGGACCAGGCCGGGGAAGGCTGGATGGCCAAGACGCCCCCAGGGACCAACCGACCCGCACAAAGCCCATCTTCTCTGCACCTTCGTCCGTTCCACCGACGGAGATTCGAATCGCGCCTTCCCGTCCCGCGTCTGGCGCCGCCTCGCTCCGCTCGACCGAGGGCCACTTGAATGAATCACCGGAGAGGGAAGGAGAGCCGATCGTGAGCCCGGCGCAGGAGAGCCGGCGGCGGGTTCTGGTCGTGGATGACGATCGCGAGATCGTGGAGATGACCCGGTTGATCCTGGAGAGCGGCGGCTACGAGGTGATTCCAGCGGGGTCGGGAGAGGAAGCACTGCGCAGCGCCTCCAGCCAGCGGCCCGATTTGATATTGCTGGACATCAACATGCCCGGGATGGACGGGTGGGAGACCTTGAAGATCCTGAAGGTGCATGAGGCAACTCAGGCCATTCCCGTGGCCATGTTCTCCATCAAGCTGGAGCTTCGCGACAAGCTCCAGGGACTGAAGCACGGAGCCTTCGACTACATCACCAAGCCGTTTTCCTACGACGAGATTCTCGAAAGGGTAGGGCGCATTTTCGAGAAGCTCACCCAGGCGGGGAGCCACTAAGTGTCCAAGGACGAATTCTCCGAAATCGGCAAGGACTGGCGCTGTGTCCTCCTCGGGCTCAAGAGCGCCTTGTACGATTCCAATACGGGCCTCTTCGCCTATCCCTACCATTTCGATCGCCTGCAGAAGCTGGTGGAATATCGCCCCACCCTGGGACTTCTTTATTTGGAAGTCTCGGACTTCGATCGGATCGAATGGCTGTGCGGCTGGCAGGCCATGGACGAGATCCTCAAATGCCTGGCCGGGGAACTCGCCGCGCTCCGGGGAACAGCCTATCCTGCCAGCGGATTGCTGGCTTCCGCCGGGGTGCATGGGGGCGGATTCCTGGTGTTTCTGCCGGAGAACTTCGTCGGCTCCGAGCCGAGCCTCGCGGATCTGGAGGCCCTGGCGGGAGGGCTCTGCCGTCAGGCCCATGCGGCCGTCTGCCACAGGATTCCCGAGGAGCTTTCCGCGGAGGTGGAAGTGACCGCGGGATACTCGCTGCTGCGTTGCGAGCCGGTGTTCCGGATGGAGCGGCTCATCTACCGGGCCATCGAAGAGGCGCGCGGCACCGCGGCCCGATCGGCGCATCGGGACGAGCAGCGTCGGGGTGCCGAGCTGCGGCAGATCATCCGTGCCGGGCTCGTCGAGACGCACTTCCAGCCCATCGTGCACGTGAACTCCGGGGAAGTCTTCGGCTACGAAGCGCTCACGCGGGGCCCCCGGGGGACTCTTTTCGAGACCCCCAAAGTCCTGTTCGGCATTTCCGATCGCCTGCGCATCTCACAGCTGCTGGACGGGGTCTGCAGGCGACGGGCCTTGCGGTCCGCCCGCCACCTGACGGCGGGACAGAAACTCTTCGTCAATTCCCTTCCGGCCACCCTGTCGGATCCGCGGTTCGCGGAGGGGGAGGCCGAGGCGATGCGATGGGACGGCGCTCCTGCCGCCTCTGACGTGGTTCTGGAAATCACCGAGCGCTCGGGAATCGAAGATTTCGACAGCTTCGGGCGCCGGCTGGAGGAGATCCGCGCCCTGGGATTCCAGCTGGCCATCGACGACGTCGGGACCGGGTATTCCAGCCTCCAGACGATCTCCGAGGTGCGTCCCGAATTCCTGAAGATCGACCACTCCCTGGTCAAAGGGATCCACGAGAGCCTGATCAAGCAGGAGATTGTGGGCTCGATCCTTCAGCTGGGTGAGCGCATCGGTTCCAAGGTCATCGCGGAAGGGATCGAGAGGGAAGAGGAATACGAGATGATTCGTGGCTTCGGAGTCCAACTGGGCCAGGGCTACCTGTTCGGCGCTCCGGGACCGCAACCTGCGAGCGGCTCCGCGTCGGAAAGGGCTTGAGCCGACTCCGCCATCGGGCGGAGCGGGTGTGAGGATGATGGGACAGATTCCGATACCCGGAGCGCTCGCGGCGGGAATGCCTGCCGGGGTCGCCGCCGCCGTTGGGGACCTGCTGGGAAACCCCTCCGGGAGGCTGCTGGTCCTGCTCTGCCTGCTGGTGCTGATGCTGTTTTCCCTCTTGATGATCCTGGTGCCGCTGATGCGGCGCGCCAGCTCCATGCTGCTGCGGCGGCTGAGGGAACACCTGGAGTCGATACGCCAGGGCCTTCCCGGGCGCCTGAGCGCCGAAACGGAGGAAGGCGAAGCGCGGGCCTTGATTCACAGCCTGGATCGGCTCGTTTCCGAAACCCAGGAGCGGACGCGCACCCTGGAAGCGGAACGACGTCGATTCGAGCAGATTCTGGATGCTCCCCTGGAGGGAGGAATCCTGGTTACGGATGGCGAGGGACGCATCGCGGTATTCAGTCGCGGGGCATGCTCTCTGCTGGGATATGAAGCGGGAGAGCTCACGGGGCGAAGCGCCGAAGTACTTTTCTCGGAGGAGTCCTGGAAGGAGCTCCTGCCTCGCCTTGCCCGGCGCTCTCTGTCGCAAGCGGGCTCGACGCTGCGCATGGAAATGATCCGGCGCGATCGCACGCGGCTCACCGTCGCGCTGCGGGTGGCGCGATCCGACATTCCCTCGACGGGCTTCGTCGCCCTGGTGCACGTTGCGGATCAATCCGGACTGGAGCGCCGGTTGGCGGAGGCCGAGGGAAAGATGGAAGCGTTGATGGATTCGATGCACGACTCGGCCGTGATCGTGAGAAACGGGAGGATTCAATCCGCCAATTCGCAGCTGGAGACGCTGCTGGACCTGCCTCGTCAGGAGCTGCTGGGAAGGTCGTTCGCCGAACTGGTCGCCTCCGAAGACCTCCTGCCTGCCCTGGAGCGGGCGGAAAGGGCATTGCGTGGAGGCACCCCCGAGGAGGTCTCGGCGACGCTCTATCCGGGAGGTCGAGCGTCCGAGCCGCGGGAGGTACGGATCCGTTTCGTCAGGCTGGAGGAGGGGGGGGAGCCGGCCCTGCTGGCGACCTTGCGCGACGACAGCGATCGCCAGCACATGGAAGGCCGTCTGCAAGCCAATCGAAAGCTGCTGGACGCCACTCTGGATTCGACCTCGGAAGGGATCCTGGTCCAGGAGCTCTCGGAGTCGGGTCCGGTCAACCTCCTGGTCAACCGAAGTCTGGAAGCCCTCCTCGGCGTGGCCGGAGACGAGATCCTTCAGTGGACCGCGGAGCAGATCCGCCGGGAGCTGGAGAAGCGCGGCGCCGCCCCCGAAGAGATCCAGAAGCTCCTCGACGCCTCGCCCGAAACAGGCAGCGCGGTCGCCGTGCTCGAGCTGGAATCCCCTTCCCGGAAAAGCCTGGAAATCAGCTGCGGACCGCTGCGTATGCCCGGCGGGGAGCTGCGGGGAAGGATCCTCACGTTTCAAGATGTGACGGCGCGCCGCGAGGCGGACCGAATCCTGCAGGAGAGCCATGCAGCCCTGGCGGCATCCGAGCAGCGGCTCCAGGCGGCGGTGGCGGATCTGGAGTCCGCCCGGGGCGATCTGGCGAAACGCAACGCCCAGCTGGAAAAGCTCAATCAGGAGCTGAGCTCCGTCGACGAGATGAAGTCGAATCTGCTCGCCAATGTATCCCACGAGCTGCAGACGCCCCTGGTGCTGATCAAGGGATACACGGAGATGATTCTCAAGCGCAAGATCGGCCCCTTGACCCCCGAGCAGGAAAAAGGGCTGTCGGTGGCGCTCAAGAACATCGACCGGCTGGTCGAGATGATCGACAATCTCCTGGATTTTTCACGCATGGAGCGCGGCGAGTCGCCGCTGGACGTAGAAGAGTTCCCGCTGTGGCAGGTCATCGACGAGGTCGTGGAGCTGATCCGGGAGAAGATTCGGAGCAGAGACCTTTCCCTGACCACGGAATATGAAACGGACGAGCTCATGGTGCGCGCCGATCGGGGGAAAATCTCACAGGTCTTCATCAACCTGCTCACCAACGCCATCAAGTTCAATCGCGAAGGAGGGCGCGTGGGGGTGCGCGTGACGGGAGGCGAGCCGGGAACGCTCAACGTGGAGGTGCGCGACACCGGGATTGGCATCCCTGCAGAGGAGCAGGACAAGATCTTCGAGCGCTTCTACCAGGTGGACTCCTCCCCGCACCGGCGCGCCGAGGGGACCGGCATCGGCTTGTCCATCGTCCGGGACATCCTGGCGTTGCATGGATGCTCCATCCGGGTGGAGAGCCGTGAGGGCGAGGGAAGCCGCTTTCTCTTCACGCTGCCGCTGGGCCGGACCCCCGCCGTGCCGCGCCCGGTTGCCGTGAGATCCCGCCCTGCTCCACACGAAGGGCAGGGGCAGCGTCGCTGACGGCCGTATTGCGTCGATTCAAAGCGCGCTGCGTTGTCGATGGATCTCGTAGAGCAGGATGCTGGCCGCGGCGGCCACGTTCAGGGATTCCACCGCTCCCCCAAGGTTGATGCTCACTCGAACATCGGCCGAAGCGATCCATTCCGGAGAGACCCCTTCCCCTTCATTTCCCAGCACCATGGCCAGAGGTCCCTTGAGGTCCGACCGCTCGGGCGGTGTCCCGCCTTGCGCAAGGGTGACCGCCACACGCAGGCGATGCTCTGAGAGATACCTTTTCCAATCCTCCGGCGCAGGCAGTTCGCAGACGCACACCCGCAGGATGGAGCCGGCAGATGCGCGGGCGGAGCGGGTGTTGTAGGGATCCACCGTGCCGGGTACCGTAACCAGCGCCGCAGCGCCTGCCGCCTCCGCCAGCCTGACCAGAGTTCCCAGGTTGCCGGGATCGCGAATCCGGTCGGCCACCAGAAGCAGAGGCGTGCTGTCGGGGCGCGGCAGGGCGGCCAGAGACGAGAAGCGAGTCCGCGCCAGCGCCAGCAGTCCCTGGTCGGATGCGCCGGGGGCCAGCTCTTCGAGGAGCGCATCGCTCAGGGTCGTGGTGGGGACTCCCTGCTGCCGGGCCGTCCGCAACAGCTGGCGCAACGAGCTCTGGCGCGACACCGTTTCGCCGATCACCAGCTGTCCCACCTGGGACGGCTCGACCATGGCCTCCTCGACCGACTTTGCGCCCCACAGAAGGAAAAGCCCCTCGCGGCGGCGAAAGGCGGCATCCGCGTCCAGCTTGCGGATGCGGCGAATCAGTGGGTTCTTGCGACTGGCGATGAGGTCCGTCATGTTACGATCGCGCCCGAAAATTTGAGGAGACAGGGTGCTGCGATTGCGCGTCGATCGAGACCAGATCCCGACTCAGGAGATCCTCGAGCGGGTGACTCACACGATGCGGCAGGGCGGTGTCGTGGCCTTCCCCACCGAGACCCTCTACGGCCTCAGCGTCGATCCCCGCAATGCGGGCGCCCTGAATCGCCTCTACCAAATCAAGCACCGCCCCACCTCGCGCCAGCTTCCCTTCGTGGCGGCCGATCCCGCTCAGGCTGGGCTCCTGGCGCGGCTGGAAGACGATCTGGCGCGGCGGCTCGCCCAGCGCTTCTGGCCGGGGCCTCTGACCCTGATCGTGCCCCTGCAAGCTTCGCATCCCCTTGCCGCCTGGGACTGGGGGACCAGCATCGGCATCCGGGTCCCGGGGAGCGCCCTGATCCGGGGCTTGGCTGCGCACCTCGGAGTTCCCCTGCCCGCGACCAGCGCCAACCTGTCCGGGGAATCGGCCGCCGACGATCCGGAGCGTTTTCCCGAGAGTCTGCGGGAGTCAATCGATCTTCTGCTCGATTCGGGCCCGCTGCCTTCCAGCCCCCCTTCCACGATTTTGTGCCTCATCCGGGAGCGACCCACCATCCTGCGCCCGGGAGCCGTCTCGGCTGCCGAGCTGGCTCCGTTCCTGATCCAGGAGCCGCCGCCGGGGGCTATTGGAGCGTGACCTTTTCCAGCACGTAGAAATCCGCGGAGGGGGTCAGGATGAATCCTTGAACCCTCTTTCTCATGATCGCGAAATTCGATTTGTGCCAGAGGCTCACGTAGGGGAGTTCTTCGGAGAGGATCTGCTGGATGCGCCCGTAGATTCGCTTGCGCTCTTCCAAGGAGGCAGTCCGAGTTCCTTCGGCGAGGAGTCGGTCCACTTCGGGATTGACATAGCGGACCCGATTGAAGCCAACGGGCGGCAGGAAAGCGGAGCCGAAGCGCATCCGATAGACGTCGGCATCCAGCAGCTGGGTCCACTGCAGGGAGAAAATCTGAAATCTCCCCGCCTTGATGTCGTCATAGAAGGTCCCCCACTCGAAGCTGCGAATGTCCAGCTGGATGCCGGCCTTTTTGAGCTGCTCCTGGAACACGCTGGCCTGTTCCTTGGCCAGCTCACTCGTAGTGGTCTTGTAGGCCAGGGAAAAGCGGGGCCGTGGACCTTCCCCGTCGGGGTCGGGGTGGCCGGAAGCATTCAGCAGCTGTCGGGCCTTGGCCAAATCGTACGGATAGGTTCGAACGTCGGACGTGTAGGCCCAGTTGTCCGGCGGCAATAGCCCGGTGGAGGGGCGGGCGAGCCCGTGCAGCAACACCTGAATGATCTTGTCGCGGTCGAGGGCGTAAGCCACCGCCTGCCTGACCCGGACATCCTTGAGGATGGGGTCTTCCAGGTTGAAGCCCAGGTAGGCGCTGCTGTTGCTCGGTCCGGTGAGAATCTCGAGGCCGGGCTTGCCGCGCAGGGCCTGGACCTGATCGGGAGTGAGGTCGTTGACGACCAAATCGACGCTGCCCTTGAGCAACTCTTGCTGGCGGGAGATGGCCTCCGGGACCACCTTGAGGCGAAGGTTCTTGACGGCGGGGGCCTGACGGAAGTACGCATCGAAGGATTTCAGGAGGAGATCCTGATCCCGCCGCAGCTGTACGAACCGGAACGGGCCGGTGCCCTCAGGATCTTCGCCAGCCTGTGGGCCCGCCCCGCGGGGAAGGATTCCCAGGCTCAGATTTGCCAGGAACGGAGAGAATGGCTCCTTGAGGTGAAAGATCACGGTGGCGGGATCGGGTGTTTCAATGGAATCGATGACCACCAGGTCCCCCTTGCGAAAGGAAGGGACCTCATCCCTCAAGATCGATTCCACCGTATAGCGCACATCGTCGGAGGTCAGCGGCCGGCCTTTGTGGAAGCGGACGCCGGGGCGCAGGTGGAAAACGTAGCGCAGGGGATCCGGGTTCTCCCAGGATTCCGCGAGGTCTCCCACGGGCTCGCCTCGCTCGTCGTAGCGCAGGAGTCCGTTGTACAGGAGCTGCTGGGCCCGCCGGGAGGATTCGTCGCTTCCCAGCCGTGGATCCAGGTTCGATGGGGTCACATCGATGGCGAGGGTAAGAAGGCTGCCGTCCGAGGGACGATTTCTGGAGCAAGCGAGAAACAGCGCCAGGGCGAGCGGGGCGACTATCCATCGTCTCATCGGCAGGCTCCACGCCGTTGGGCGGCAGGGGATTCTAGCGAAACCCTGGATCCGCGGGCAAGGAAAAGATTCGCCCGCGGTTGTTAGGAAGGCTTCGGAGCACTATAATTTGCCGCGTCGTTCTCCGTAACGAGCCGGACTTTCCCAGATAAATCGGTCCAAACGAGCGTGCACCCTTCCATCAGACTTGTCTTCGCTGCCTGCCTCACGGCCCTCGTGTCGGCGCCCCTATTGGCTGCCGATTCCCCCCGGGTGGTCATCCTGGGTTTCGACGGGGCCGATCCCAAACTGGTCGAGCAATACATGGCGGAGGGGAAGCTCCCCAACCTCTCCCGCTTGAAAGAGGAAGGCGACTACCAGAGACTCGCTACCACCAACCCTCCCCAGACTCCCGTCTCCTGGTCCACTTTTTCCACCGGCATCAACCCCGGACGGACCGAGATCTTCGACTTCCTGAAGCGTATCGACGGCACCTACATTCCCGAATTTGCGATGGCGAGCGAAGGCAAGAAGCCGTTCCTGGCAGGAGACCGGACCGGATGGATGGTCGGGGGAGGCCTTTTCCTGACCCTTCTGCTCCTGGGCGGCGGGGCGGCGGCGCTCGCGCCCGCGGTGCGTGGAAAAATCATCCTGGTCACCGCGCTGCTGGCGGTGGCGGGAGGGCTGGGCGGGGGCTGGATGGCCGCGACCCAGTTGCCGCGGCATGTCCCTTTTGCCACCAATCACCGCAAGGGCGTGACGCTGTGGCGCTGGGCGTCGGATCACGGCGTCACGACCCGTGTGTTGCATGTCCCCAATACATTTCCGGCGGAAGAGATTCCCCGGGGCCACATGCTGTCGGGCCTGGGGGTTCCTGATCTGAGAGGGCGTATCGGCTCTCCTGCCTTCTACAGCTCGGACGAGTCGCTGAAGCAACTGCTGGGGGGAAACCAGTTCAGCATCGAGTTCCTGCTCTTGAATGGACTCAAGGGACGGCTGGAAACCCAGATCGTCGGTCCCTACAACAAGCCCTTTTTCGACTTCCAAGTGGATGAGGCCATGGCCTCGCTCCCGGTGGGTGAAGACCGCCAGAAGGCCCGTGAGGATCTGCAGAAGCAGCTCTCCGACCGGGGCGTCCCCCAGCGCCTGGATCTTCCGCTGGAGCTGGAGGTGACGGACTCCAGCATGACCCTGCGGGTCTCGGGGCAGGAGCAGACCCTCGAGGTGGGGCAGTGGAGCGATTGGTTCATCCTGAAATTTCCGGTGAACTGGATGGTGGATCACCTCAACGAGATACGCGGCATCGCCCGGTTCAAGCTGATTTCCCTCAAGCCCCAGATCCAGCTCTACCTGTCGCCCATCAATTTCCACCCGGAGTTCGAGCCGATTCCGTTTTCTTTTCCTGAGGGCTATGCAGGCTCACTGCAGAGAAGCCTGGGATTGTTCAAGACGCTGGGCTGGCCCATCGACACCTGGACCCCCGCCACCGGGTTGGTCGACGACGCGTTCTTCCTGGAGGACATGGAGTTCACCGTCCGCAAGCAGGAGGAGATGATGGATCGATTCCTCCGCGAGGGCGAGGATCGGCTTTACGTGCAGGTGTTCGATTTTACGGATCGCATCGGCCATCTGTGGTGGCGCCTCCTGGATCCCGGCCATCCCATGTACAATCCGGTGGAGGCGGCGCGATTCGGCTCGGAGATGGAAAAAGCCTACATCCGCATGGACACCATCGTGGGCCGTGCGCGCTCCATGCTGTCCCCCTCCACGACCTTCATCGTCTGCTCCGATCACGGATTCGCCTCGTTTCGCCGTGGCATGAACTACAACACCTGGCTGGTGAAGAACGGCTGGATGGTTCTCAAGGAGGGTCCTAGCGGGACGCGCACGCTGGAAGATCTTTTCGATCGCGGCGAGACGGGAGAGTTTTTCAAGTTCGTGGACTGGACACGCACCCGTGCCTATGCGATGGGCCTGGGAAGCCTCTACGTGAACCTGGCCGGCCGCGAGCCGCGAGGCAGCGTGGCGCCCGGAGCCGAATACGAAGCGGTCCGGCAGGGAATCATCGACGGGCTGCAGGGCTTCGTGGATCCCGAGACGGGGGAGCATCCGGTCCTGCGGGTCTACCGCCGGGAGGAGATGTATAGTGGGTTCAATCCGGCGCTTCTCCCGGATCTGCGCGCCGCCAACAATCTGAACTACCGGGTCGGCTGGCAGACCGCCCTGGGGGAAGTTCCGCCGAACATCGTGGAGAACAATATGAAAATCTGGAGCGGCGATCACTGCTCGGTGGATCCCTCGCTGGTTCCAGGAATCCTGTTCTCCAGCCAAAAGCTTGCCCGGGCGTCACCGGGGATCCAGGACATCTTCCCCAGTGTGATCCAGATTCTGGGGCTGCCTCCGGTGGAGGGGATCGATGGGAGGAGCTTCTTCTAGTTTTTCCAGGCGCTTCTGGACCGCTTTGGCGGCGTGCCTGTTCATGAGTCTGGCGGCGGGGCAGGAATCGCCGCCGGCGCAATCCAGCGAGGAAAGCCGAAAGCTGGAGCGGGTCCGCGAGGAGATGGATCGACTGCAGACGATCCTCAACAAGACGCGCACCGAAACCAAGAGCGTCCTGGGAGAGCTTCAACGGATGGATCTGGAGCTGGCGCTGCACCGGCGGCAGATCATCCTCTTGGGCGGGGAGCTGCGCCGCTGCCGAAGCGATATCGAGCAGGCTACTTTAGGCCTGGAGGAGAGTCGGCGGCGGCTGGAATCGAGCCGTCAGGAGCTCGCGGCGCGAATGCGGGCCATGTACCGGCGTGGGCCCCTGCAGTTCGAGCGGGTGCTGCTGGCGACCGGGGATCCCGCGGAAGTGGTCAGCGCCTATCGGATGGCATCGCGGGCGTCCCTGTCGGACCAGTCCCGGATCGGCCAGTACCGGGCGCGTGAGTCGGAGTTGCGAGAGGCCCTGGGAGAGCTGGAAGCGCGAAAAACCACCCTGACCGGGCTGCGGATCCAGGAGATTGCCCGGCGGGGCGAATTGGAGAAGGTGCGGGAGCAGCGCTCGGGGATGCTCTCCGATCTTCGCAAGGAGGCCTCGGACCAGGAAGGTGCTTTGGCGGAGATGGCGGAAACGCAGAAAGCCCTGGAGCGTCTGGTGCGGGTCCTGAGCGAAGGAGGCAAAGTCGGACCGGAGCTCAAGGTGGGCTTCGAGCGGTTCCGCGGATTGCTCATCTGGCCCGTGCCGGGAAAGGTCCTGGTGGGATTCGGGGCGCAGCGGAATGCGCGCTTCGAAACCCTGGTGCCGCACCCGGGCCTGGATCTTTCCGTCTCGGACGGAGAGCCGATCCGGGCGGTGTATGAGGGAATCGTGGCTTTCAGCGACTGGTTCAAGGGATATGGGAACCTGATCGTCCTGGAGCATGGGGACGGTTACATGTCGGTCTACGCGCATGCATCGGATCGCCTGGTGTCCACCGGCGATCACGTATCGGGAGGACAGGTCATCGCCCGGGCCGGGGACACCGGCTCCCTGGATGGCCCGAAGCTCTATTTCGAAATCATCAAGGACGGCAAGCCGGAAAATCCGATAGGGTGGCTGACCCGGAGATAGGAGAGAAGGAATGGTGAACATGGATCGTGGACGTAAAGCCCTGCTGGTGATCTCCAGCATCCTGGTGGCCTTCGTCCTGCTGGGAGGAGTTCTTGGGCGCTCGCTGGCGGTGGAAGGAACCTACTCATTTCTGAAGTTGTTCAATGAAGTTCTCTATCTGGTACGGAACAACTACGTCGAGCCTGTCAAGGACGAGACGCTGATGGAAGGCGCCTACCGCGGCATGCTGGAGTCGCTCGATCCCGAGAGCGAGTACCTGACCGCCAACGAGGCACAGCGCGCCGCGGCGGACTCGAGGAGCGGACCGGCGGACGTGGGGATCGTGCTCACGAAACGCCGGGGATACGCCGTGGTCGTCGATACCGTCGAGGGGTCACCGGCCCAAAAGGGCCGGCTGGGAACGGGTGATGTCATCCTGGTCATCGACAACCAGTCGACGCTACGGCTGGGCTCCTGGGAGGCGACCCAGCTGCTCCAGGGCAAGCCCGGCAGCGAGGTAACTCTTTCCGTCATCAGAACCACCGAGCCCCGCAGCGAGCAGGTGAAGCTCGTGC
>Ga0137425_1000123_pt1 | contig 26315 bp, 18 predicted proteins | sample EasRivERMZT640_2_FD_102318 | JGI IMG/M metagenome (GOLD analysis project Ga0137425, IMG submission 102318) | Soil microbial communities from meander-bound floodplain in the East River, Colorado, USA - East River MetaG ERMZT640_2 | ecosystem: Environmental > Terrestrial > Soil > Floodplain ...
TCGGTGGACGAAAATCCCAAAGCCCTTGTCGGATTCGACCGCGAGGCCCATATTGAATATGCCTCGCTCCTGACCAGCGAGCAGGCGGAGAAGGCTTTCGGCGGTATCGTGGGGCTTCCGACGACCTTCGTGGTGGACCGGCAGGGAAAGCTGTTCAAGAGCTACGTGGGCGAAGTGCCTCGGGACGAGTTGGAGGCGGACATCCAGAAGCTTCTGGCGGTCCGGTAGGAAAGATGGCAGAGCACGATCTGGACGACAGACTGCGTGAGCTGGACGAGGCGCTCCTGAAGGTCATGACGGTGATCAAGGAGCGCATCCTCAAGGGGGAAATGTCCCGCGAGGAAATCGTCAAGTTCCTCGACATGCTGTCCGAGCGCATCAAGCTCCTGCCGGAGCGGGTGGCTCGCTACGAGCGCTTCGGCTCCCTTCCCTTCACCGAGAAGCGACGGATGGCCCGCGAGATCAGCTCCAAGGTGGATGAGGCCCTGGCGTCCTTTAAGGATTTCATGAGCGAGTACATCGAGCAGGTCGAAATCGAAGAAGGCGACGAAACCATCCACTGACCTGCCGCCCCTCGAGCGCGACCTCCCCGTTTCTCCCCGACGAAGCTGAGCCCGTCCCAGCAGGTCCACTGTGCTCACCGATACTTCCGGTCACGGTGGGGCTGGCGGCTGCTTCCAAGCGACGGGAGCAATGGGAGGGTTCTGGAAGCCTCAGTCCACGCTGATGGCGATCAGAGTTGCATCATCCTGCAGCGGACTGCGGCAGAAGTCGGTCACCGATTGCATGAGCCTGCGCTTCAGGAGCGTGGGGCTGGCTTCCGGCATGCTCAGGAACAGCTCGATCAATCTCCCCTCACCGAACTCCTCGCCGGCAGGGTCCCTGGCTTCCGAAACACCGTCGGTGAAGAGCAGAAGCCGATCCCCTGAACCCAGCTCGACCTGGCCCTGGCTGTAGCGCCAATCGGAGTTCACTCCCAGGACCGCGCCCCCTGTGGACAGCCGCACGAAGCTCCCATCCCGACGAGCCAGGATCGGTGGATTGTGGCCGGCGTTGGCGTAGCTGAGCACTCTCCTCTCGGAGTCCAGGTGGGCGTAGAAAAAGGTGATGAACTTGTTCTGGGTGATCGTCTCGCACACGAAAGCATTGAGCCGTGCGCACAGCTCGCCGGGCGGCCGGCTGTCCTTGGCGAGTCCTTTGACCATTGCCTGGATGTTCGACATCAGCAGGGCGGCCGGCACCCCCTTGCCCACCGCGTCGGCGATGCAGATGCCGAAATGGTGGTCGCTGAACCGGAGCACGTCGAAATAGTCTCCGCTCAGGGTGCCCGAGGGGCGCCAGGTGACGGCGACGTCGCATCCCGGAATGTTCGGTATCTGGCGAGGCACGAGCCCTAGCTGAATCTCCCGGGCTTCCTCCATCTGGTAGGCCGCCTCGCGCTCCTGCCGCTGGCCTTCGCGCAGGCGCCGACCCTTGTCGACTTGCGTGCGCACGACGGAGAGCAGCCGCGAATTGTCCCACGGCTTCTGCATGAAATCGGACACGCCGTCCCGCAGGCTTTCCAGCGCCAGATCCAGGGTGGCCCAGCCGGTCATGGCGACCACGGGGAGGATGCCGTCGATGGCGCGAATGGTCTTCAGGAGATTCAAGCCTTCCTGTCCCGATGTCGTATCCCAGGAGTAGTTCAGATCCATCAGCAGAAGATCGTACCGGTCGGACCTCAGGGCCTTGAGAATCTCCGCCGGCGAAGGCGCGGTTTCGATCTCGTAGCCCTCGCCCTTGAGCAGGAGGCGCAAGGCGGCGAGCACGGCAGGCTGATCGTCGGCAATCAGAATTCGACCGGTGGAGGCGGTGGCATCGTCGAAGTGGATGTCGCGCTCCGGATGGAAGGGTGATGCGGTGCCGTGTTGGGATTTCATCAGGTGGGATCCCCAGCTTGTTCTCATGGAAGCTCTCTCTTCCAGTCCGCCCCTCGCCCCGCTCGTTGCTTAGCACGGCCCTTGCCACGTCGCCTGAATGACTAACTCGATGACCTGCTTGGTTTTCACCGGGTCCCGGCGGAACCCGCCGGCCCCTGAAGTGTCCGCTTTCGTAATTGGCCTGTTCGGAATTGGAAGAGGCGGGCGCGAGGGCCCCCGCGGGTCTCGGTCTTGCGATCGGCCCGGGGCTCCTGGAAGCCGAACGCCTGGATCAGGGGCCGGCAAGCCGGCGGAAAATCGGGTACAGGGTCATCAGAATCTGCGCCGAGGTGGTGGCGAACTCGGAGCTCGCGAGCAATTCGCTTGCGCCATCGCGTGGAAATGTTCTTCCGACCTCGAACCAGTGAGCGCCCTCCTGCTCGGCGATCTGCACTCCCTTCAAAAAATCCTCCCCCGAGTCGAACAAAGCCCGGGATCCCTCAGGCCATGGAACGCGCCGGTAAACGCGGCATCGCAGTCCGGCGGGCACGGCAATTCGCGCCAGAACCTCTTTCAGGTCGCCATGCGACATGAGGAAGAGCAGCCGCCCGAAGGCAAAGCCGGAAGTGTCGAACCCGAGGCGAACCGCCACGAAGGGTTCGTGGACCCCGACATTGAGCTGGGCCAGGTCCTGATATCGGTGGGACTGGCTCGAAAGCGCCAGCCAGGTACAAAAAGGCTGGTAGCCGGGAGGCCAGTTGAGTTGTGGCAGATGCGGATGGAGTCCCTCGATGCCACGCTTTCTGAAATCTGCCAGGATGTCGTCGCCCAGCATGGCCAGCTTCGGATGAATGAGGTGGATGATCGCCTCGCGCCGGCGGGCACGATCGGGAATCCGGAAGACTGCGAAGTCCTCCTGGGTGAAACCGGGAAAGCGGAACAGGGTCGCCATGGGCTGCACCCAAATCAAAGCGATCGGCTTGAAACCATTATAGGTTACAGTACCGGGTGGGCGCTCGACAGGGAGGTGGTGGGGGATTCCAGGAATGACAGTTGAAGCTTCCGTGATACTTCTATAAGATGCCTGACGCTCCTTTCTAGATCCCGGTTTCTAGAGACTTACGGAGAGTCGCAGGTGCCTGTGGCAAACCCGAGGGTGGATGCCGTTGTCCTGGCAGGAACCCATCAGGACAAGAGCCGGCTCATCAATGGCCAGAACAAGGCCTTTCTGCCTCTGGGGGACTCGCTTTCCCTGTGCTACGTTCTGGAGGCCCTTCTCCAGTCCGTTCGGGTGGACCGGATCTTCGTCGTCGGCCCGACGAAAGAGTTGCAGCTCCATTTCCCCGCCGAGCGACACGGCTATCGTCTGATCGCGGAAAAAGGGCGCATGCTCGACAATGCGTTCGAGGCCTATCGGACGGCGGACGCTTCGGCGCCGCCGCACCACCACGCCACAAGCTCCTCCGATCGGCTCTATCTCTTCCTCACCTCCGACATTCCACTGGCCGTACCCGAGGCCATCGCCGATTTCATCGATCGCTCCAGTCTGCTGGAGCAGCGCCGCGGCGAGCGCATTGACTTCTTTGCCGGGGTGGCAGACGAGGTGGCCCTGGCGCCGTTCTATCCCCAACCACCGCGGCGCGGCATTTTTCGGCCCTACATGGAGCTGAAGCACCAGCGACTTCGCCTCGCCAACATCTACCTGGCTCGCCCGGCGCGCATCCAGAACCTGGAAATCCTCCAGCAGGGGTTCGCCGCCCGGAAGCTCACCCAGTGGCGCAGCGTGGCGAGGCTGATTCGCACCTTTCTGGGAAATCCCGCCGGGTTGCGGGGCGCGGCGCACGTGGCCTGGTGCCAGGCTGCTTCCGTGTTCGAAAAGGCGGGGCTGTCCGGAATTTCGAAGCTGGCGCGGAATCGGCTGGATCGGGGGCTCATCGAGCAGACAGCGTCGCGGATGTTGGGGTGCCGATTCGCTGCCCTGGTCACACCCTACGGCGGGCTGTCGCTCGACATCGACGATCTGTCCGACTACGAGATTATCCGGGAAAACCTCGTGCCCTGGCGGGAACACCAGAAGGCGCTCCTCCCTTCCTTCCCTGAGGAGCCCCGCCCATCCCCCATTCCCCCGCCGAGGGTCGAGCCGACGCTCCCTCCCCCCGCTCAGCCGGGACCGACACGCCCTCAGGAGCCTGTGAACTGACGTCAGAAAGTGATTAAGCAGAAGCAGGTGTAGTGCTGAGCTTGGCGAGTGCACGTCGGAGTGCACCCTTGGCAAGACTTACCTTGTAGCGATTCTTGGAAAGAGGAGCGGCGCCTTCGAGGGCGGCTTCGGCGGCGCGCGTGATGAGGGTGTCATCAAGCGCGTGCCCCACGAGGACAGATTCTGCTGCCTGGCAGCGCCACGGGATGGGAGCGACTCCGCCCAGGACGATGCGCGCCCGGGTGCAAGTGGTGCCCTCGAACGTTAGAACGGCGGCTACCGAGGCCAGAGCGAAGTCGAAGGAGGCCCGCTCCCGGATCTTGGTGTAGCTAGCCCGGGTTCCGGGCGGCGGTGAAGGAGCAAAGACCGAAACCAGGATCTCATCGTTCTTCAGAATGTTCTCCCACCTCACATCCACTGAAGGCAATACGAAGAAATCCGCCAAGGGCACCCTCCGCTCCCCGCGCGGCGAGCGCAGCGTCGCCTCGGCACCGTAGGCCACCAGCGCCGGCGCCGTGTCCGAGGGATGGACGATGCAGCAGTCCTCACCGCTAAAGATGGCGTGGTACTTGTTTTCTCCCTCCAGGGCGAAGCATTCGGAACCGCCTTTCTTGCGGCAGTGAAAATTCTCGTTGCGGAAGTACCAGCAGCGTGGACGCTGGCAGAGGTTGCCGCCCAGCGTTCCGGCGTTGCGGATCTGAGGCGAGGCGGCGGCTGAAGCCCCCTGCGCCAGAGCGGCGTGGGATTCGAGGATGCCGGGGTGCGACGCGATTTCCGTCAGAGACACCAGGGCCCCGAGGCGCAATCCCTCCGGAGAAGTCTCCAGGCGATCGAGGCCGGGAATCGACTTGAGGTCGACCAGTCGCTCCGGATCGGCGACACCCGTCTTCATCTGCGGGATCAGGTCGGTGCCGCCGGCGATGACTCGGGACCGCCCCTTTCTCTCGCGTAGAAGCGCCACCGCCTCGTCCAGGCTTTGCGCGCTGGCATACTCGAAAGGATTCATCTTCGCCTCTTCGCAGACAATTCCAGGGCGCCCAGGATTCTGTCGGGAGTGATGGGCAAATCGGCAATCCTGACGCCCAGAGCGTTCGCCACCGCGTTGGCCACGGCCGCGGCGGTGGGGATGATGGCCGGCTCGCCAATCCCTACAACCTGGGTGTTGTTGAATCCGGCGGCCACCGGGAAAGGGATGATCTCGATCTCGGGAACCTCCAGAGCGCCGAGCACCTTGTAAGTTTCCATGTCGGCATTGAGCACCGTGCCGTAGCGGTGGTCGATGACGCGCTGCTCGAGGAGCGCGAAGGAGACTCCCTGGATGACCCCTCCGTTGACCTGGCTCTCCCAGAGAAGGGGATTGAGAATGCGGCCGGAGTCATGCACCGCGACCACCTTCACGACGCGTACCTCACCGGTTTCGGTGTCCACCTCGACCTCGGCGAATTGGCACCCCGCAGCCGCCGGCTCGTACCCGGCAAAGTTCGCCTGCCGCTCGGCTCTGAACGCAAGGCTGCCCTCGGGGGCATCCCGAGCCATCGTCCCCCAGGACAGCGATCGATCGCTTCCACGCACGCGGACGGCGTGGGCCGAGCACTCCAGAGTCTGAGGCTTTTCGCCGAGCTCCCTCGAGGCGAGCTGAAGCAGGCCGGCTCGCGCCTTGGCAGCCGCCGACCGCGCCACCGGTGTGACGCAGGCCGCGGTCAGGCTGCCACCGCTCAGGATGGAAAATGGAAAGTAGGAGTCTCCGAGCCGGACGGTCACCTCGGCCGCGGCAAGGCCCAGCTCCTCCGCCACGACCTGGGCGAGAATCGTCCGCGTGCCGGTCCCGATGTCCTGGGTGCCACAGCTTGCCGTCACCTCGCCGTCGGCGCCGATGGTGACCTCGACCTCGGGGCCCGGGAGGCCACTTCCGTCCCAGGTCGTTCCCGCCACGCCGAGCCCGCGCTTGAGCGTGCCGGGATCGGAGCCGGAGGGGCGCCGGCGGCTCCAGACGATTCTCTCGGCTCCCAGGAGGAGCTCCGCCTTGCGGATTTCGCTCACCTCGTTCTTGAGGCGGACATCCAGAGGATCCAGGCCGAGCTTTTCACAAAGCGCGTCGATGGTCGCTTCCAGGGCCACCACTCCCTGCACATGCCCCGGGGCGCGCATCGGGCAGGCCGGGCCGGCGTGCGTGTAGACATCCTCTTCATAGACCTCCAGGCTCGGGAAGCGGTAGAGCCCGTCCGCGGCCCGGGAGGTTTCCGCGCCCCCCTCGATGCCTCCGGTGCCGTACGCTTTCCAGGAAAGCGCCGTGAAGGTCCCGTCCTGGCTCGCGCCCAGCTTCAAGGTTTGAACCGAGGAATGCCGGTTCCCAGTGCACAGGAAATCCTCGTGCCGGCTGAGCAGGAGGCGCACCGGCGCGCCCGCCAGCTTCGCCAGGCGTGCCGCGATGGGCGTGTGGCTCCACATCTGCAGCTTGCTCCCGAAACCGCCCCCAGCGTGATCCTTGATGATGCGGACCTTTTCGGGGGGATGATTCAGGGCCCTGGCGAGAGAATCGCGCACGTCGAAGACCGCCTGGGTGGAATCCCACTCGGTCAGCAGGTCGCCTTCCCAGCGGGCGAGGCTGCCGTGCCCCTCCAGGCAGGTGTGCAGCGCCACGGGAGTGCGCACCGTGAGCTCCACGACGGCTGCCGCTTCGCGGAACGCCTGTTCGGGGGTGCCGCGCCGGGTCTCCAGGGATTTCTCGATGTTGCCTTCGGGGCGCACCTTCGGCGCGCCGGGGCGGCGAGCGAGATCGGGGTCCGTGACGAACGGGAGCGTCTCATACTGGACTTCGATGAGACCCAACGCCTCGCGCGCTGCGACCCGGCTCGTGGCCGCGACCGCGGCCACTTCGGCGCCGGCAAAGCGGTATTCCTTCTGCTCCATCACCAGCACCGCGCGCACCTCCGGATGGGCCTTCGCCTTGCTGGTGTCGATGCGCTTCAGCCGGGCGTGGGGATGCGGACAGCGGAGCACCGCGGCGTGGAGCATTCCGGGCAGCCTCAGGTCGAAGGTATAGCGGGCCCTGCCGGTCACCTTGTCGGGGCCGTCCACTCGTGGCACCCGCTTCCCAACCACCTGAAGCTCGGCGTCGAACCCCCAGGGGATCGGTTCCCCCGCGGGGAGCGCGACCGACACCTGCTTGAAGCGGCCCGGAAACCCCAGCGTCAGCTTCGTTTTTTTTGCCATCGCTCAACCCTGCCGGGCGGTTTTCATGCGCACCGCCGCCTCGGCTACCGCTTCGAAGATTTTCGGGTAGGCGCCGCAGCGGCAGATGTTTCCCGCCATCGCGGTGCGAATCTCATCGTGGGTGGGGCTGGGGTTCACCGCCAGAAGCGCCGCGGCCGCCATCACCTGGCCGGGAGTGCAGAAACCGCACTGCAGACCATCCTTGTCCACGAAGGCCTGCTGGAGAGGGTGCAGGCCGCCCTCCGCCGGAGTGAGCCCCTCGATGGTCGTGACCCGCTTTCCGACGGCCTCCAGCGCCAGCGTCAGGCAGGCATAACGGGCGACGCCGTCCAGGTGGACGGTGCAGGCGCCGCACTCTCCCATCTCACAGACATTCTTGGTGCCGGTGAGATCCAGATGGTCGCGGAGGACTTCCAGCAGGGTCGTGCGGGGCTCCGCCGACAGCTCGGCACGGCGGCCGTTGATCTCGAGCGTCAGCGGAACCTTCCCGGGTCCGAGGATGTTGGCCATGAGGGGGAGCATTTGAATCCGGCGGAGGGGCGAAAGTCAAACCCGGCTTGCGGGATGGTGAGCCGCCCGGTCATGGGAGTGGTCACACCGAGGCAGGCTGGCCCCAGAGCTCCCGGAAGAACCGGATCGATCCCACGGCATAGCCGGCGTAGTGGTTGTTGAAGTAGCCGTAGACTGCGCGGTTCTGCTCCTGCATCTTGCGGATGGCGGGGATCCAGTGCTCCATCTCCCGCCGCCGGTCGATGATGACTCGGTCCCAGCTCTTGGTTTGCTCCTCGATCTTGTAGCGATCGCCGAGCCAGCGCAGGTAGGCGAAATCGGTGGTGAGAATTCCTTCCCGCGCCATCAGGGTGTCGATCCGGTAGAAATAGGGATGGTCGATGAGGGCGAGCGCCACCTTGTGCTTGCGCAGGAGGTCCAGGAGACGAGTTGTCAGGAAACTCTTGTTACGGACCTCCACCGCAAAGCGGAGGCCCTGAGGCAGGGTCGGGAGGAATTGCTCCAGGCGATCCAGGAAGGGATTCGGCTCGGGGACTTCCGACTGCTTGAAATAGCGGAATTGGAACAGCAAAGGGCCCAGCTTGTCGCCTAGCCGGTCCATGACCTTGAGAAACGTCCCCATCTCCTCCTCGCAGCCGACGAGCATCTTCTCGTGGGTGATGACCCGGGGGATCTTTGCGGCGAAGACGAACCCGGCGGGAGTGCGATCGTGCCAGGCGTCCACCATCCTGGCGCTGGGCGTGCGGTAGAAGGTGGCGTCAACCTCCACCGTGTCGAACTCGGAAGCGTAGAAGGGAAGATAGTCGGCAGGAAGAGTGCCCTTCGGATAGAAAGGCCCTTCCCAGGAAGGAGCGCTCCAGCTGGACGTGCCGATCCGCAGCGGCGGGTCCACCTTAATCGTCTGGACTGCACATCCCTCGCTGGGATGCGCCGCAGCTCGTGCAGGGGCCCGGCTCCAGCGCTGCGGACTCGGATCGCGAGCCGCCTGCCACCGCGAAGACGGAAATCATCTTCTCCACTCTCGCGCTGTGGCACTTCTTGCAGGTGACCTGCCGGCGGCGGTCGAACACGACGGTTTCGAACTGCTCACCGCAATCCTGGCAGCGGTACTCGAAGAGAGGCATGGGAAACCTCGCCAAATCACGTAAGTGCCGCCATTTTATCGCTGCGGGCGCGACGATGTCCATGCAATTCTTCGCCGATTGGCCGTCTCGGACACGGCTTTCGGCCCACCATGCACCGGGCCGCGGGGAGGAAACGGGGCCGCTTCGGGCGGGGCGACGGCGAGAGACCCGCCCGGCGGTCCCATTGATGCATTCGCCCCGGGAGGCCTATAATCCCGCGAATCGATCTGGTGAGGGCTGAGGGGATGCACGACAAGACGGAAACGGAAGGGCGCACGGGGCCAAAGCTGGCCATGGTCCTCGGCTCGGGCGGTATCAAGAGCGTCGCCAGCCTCGGACTTTTCCGGGTGCTGGTGCGCGAGAAGATCGACGTGGATCTGATCGTTGCCAGCAGCGGCGGCAGCCTGTTCGCCACCGCCTACGCCCTCTACCCGGGCGAGCTGGAGAGAATCGAGGGGTTTCTCTGGTCGTATTGGAAGCCGGAAATCTTCCGGGACTTCGATTACCCGGGGCTGATCCTCTCCCTGATACGCCCTCGGAAGCGCTCCATCGAGAAGTTCGGGGTCATCAAGGGGAAGCGCATCTTGAAGAACATCAACGCCATGTTCCCGGACAAGACTTTCGCCGACGCGAAGATTCCGCTGCGCATCGTGGCTACCGACATCCGCGCCGGGCGTTCGGTGGTTCTGAAGGAGGGGAACGTGGCCCGCGCCGTGCGGGCCAGCATCTCGTTGCCGATTTACATGCGCCCCGTGAAATGGGGAGACGCTCTCCTGGTGGACGGCGGCATGACGAACCCGATCCCGTGCGACGTGGCCATGGCGGAGGGAGCCGATGTCATCGTTTCCATGTCATTCGGCTCTTCCCTGGAAACCCCCCTGACCAGCCCGGTGCGGCTCCTGAACCAGATTGTCCGCGTCTCCTCGAGCAGCCTGATCCGTGTGCACGGCCAGCTGCATCGCACGCTGCACAAAGGGGAAATCGTGGAGATCTATCCATCCTTCGACCACGTCCACTCGTTCTTCAACTTCCACACCATGGAAGAGATCATCGCCCGAGGCGAGGAGGCCAGCGAGGCCGCCCTGCCACGCATCCGGGCCGCCCTTGCGGCCACTACAAACCTTGCTTCTTCTCGTTGAGGGTTTGCACCGAAGTGGTGCCGTCGGAGCGGTGCAGGGTGAGGGTGATCGTGATGTCCCCGGCGCCGGCCAGTTTCTTGCCGTCGATTTTCATCTTGAAGGGAATTCGCGCCGACGCCTTCGGATCGTGGGTGGCGTAGTAGGCCGCGATTTCTTGGAAAGCGTTCGCCTTCTCCCAGACCGTTCGATCCCCCTTGCCCACCACCTTGATGTCGGCTCCGGCTAGCCCCACCCCGTTAAACTCGCCGCGCACGGTGAGGTCGGGCATCAGGAAACCGCCTTCGCGCTTGGTGGAGCTGATCACGATGGCACCGTCCGCAGTAGCCGCCACCCGCGGCGGAGCGGTGTCGGCAGATTTCTTCGATTCCCCAGTGCCGGTGGAGGTCCCGGGGGATTGTTGCGGGGGAGCGCTCTTGCCGCCTCCCAGAATTTCGCTGGCCAGCTGGCCCAGGGTGGATTTGCTTCCCGCCAGCCGCTGCACCGCTTCCGACTTGGCGGCGGCCCGGGTGATGCTGCCGATGTCCACGCCATAGGTGGGAGCGGCGAGCGGACCCTTGATGCTCAGCGGCAGCACGATCCGGCCCCCCTCCTGCTCGAGGTAGCGGGCGCGACTGCCTTCCTGCAGCATCGCCTGGGTAATCTCCTTCGAGAACAGGACCTTCAGGTTGAGGTCGAGCATTCCCTGCAGCGTGAAGCCGCCCTTCCCCTGCAGATCGAGATCGCTCGAAACCAGCTGGAGGTTGTTGGAAGTCGCGCGCCCGCCCGAAAGAGCGATGTCTCCCGTGAGCGCCGAGAATTCCGTGCGCTTTTTCGCGAGGTTGGAGCTCACCTGGTTCAGCGTCCTCTCGCCCAATAGGTTGGAAGCCTTGGCAAGCCCCTCCATCACGTTGAGCTGCCCGATCCACCCCTTTTCCACGCGGATGCTCCCGTGGCCCTTCAAGGAATTGAGGATGGCGTTCATCTCACTCCCGCCTCCCTCCATCTCCAAGTTGGCGCTGATGCTGCCGGCCAGCAGGTCCTTGATCCCCATGTTTTCCTCGAGAAAGGGTTGGGCATTCACTCCCTTCAGAGCGCTCCGGTAGGCATAGCGAGGCTGAGCGCCGCGCATATCCGCGGAGAGGGTGCCTTGATAAGTTCCCCCGTAAAGCCTGAAGGAAACCGGGTCGAAGGTGACCACCTTGTTCGCAAGTTGCAGGTTGCCCTCGAAGCGTGAGAAGCGGAAGGTGCCGTAGCTTCCTTCGGCGATGCGCACGATGCCCGTGCCCCGGGTGCGGGCCAGAATGTCATCCGAGGCGCCGGAAGCCGACGGCGCGGCGGTTCCGGAGGAAGTGGGTGTGAGCAGGGACATCAGCTCGTCCAGGCTCGCCGAAGGAGAGTGCAGATTCAGCGAGACCTGCGGAGAGGTGAAGTTCTGAACGGTCACTCCGCCGTCGAGCTTGGTCTTTCCCACCCGGGCCGCGAACTGGCTGACCTTGAAAGATCCCGTCTCGAAGGTGAGCTTCCCGGAGACATCCTCGATGGGCTTTCCCAGGGAGGGATCGGCATAGCGCACTCCCGACAGAGTGATCTCGCCGCGGAATTTCATCTGCTCGGGGTGCTCGAGGGGACCTGATGCCTCCCCCTGGAACGCGATGGGCGCCGCCGAGGTGAATCCGGCCGGGAACTTGGCGCCCAGCAAAGCCGCCACGGTGGCCAGGTCCGAGGCCATCACCTGCGACGGGCGCACCTTCACGTCCAGCCTGCCGCCCTGCTCGGTCCGATCCAGAGTCCCGCCGGCGGTCAGGCGTGTCTTGCCGCTGCCGATCGTCAGGTTACGGAGGTCCAGATGCTTGCCGCCTTGCGTCAAGGCCACATCGAGCGCCAGGTCCAGGTCCCCGGCAGGGGTCGCGGGTCCCCCGCGAGCCGCCGGGCGCAGAGCAACCCCGCGCAGCTCCAGGTTTCCCTGCAGCGAGCCGTCTCCTTCGATCTCCCATGCGCCTTGCGGGGAGGTCTTGAGCCGCGCTTTCGCCTGCAGCCGTCCCGAGGCGCTTCCCATCGGCGGCGCGGCGCCCAGCAGCGATTGGAAGTAGGGAGTGAAGGCCGTAGGCTGGAATTTCTCGAGCTGCAGCTCCACGTTCGTTTCCCCCGGCGCGGGGCCCGGCAGGGCCGGCGGGAGCGCCAGAATTCCGCTCAGGCTCATGGATCCCGATCCCTTGGGCGGAAGGGAGGTTTGCAGCTTCACGGCGAAGGGGCGGCCGGGCGCATATCCATCAAGCGCCAGGTCCACGTCGTCCAGCGTCGTGGTCACGGTCTTGCCGGGGAGCACCATCTCGTCCACCAGGCGGAGCTTGGCGTTTTCGATGCGCAGCTTCGCCAGGCTGAGCCCGCCTCCGGATTCGGCCGCGGGTTGCTGCGGCGCTCCGGGGGCCGTTCCGCCGGCGGCGGAGAGATCGGGCAGATTCGTGTGACCGTCGGCGTAACGGTGGAGATTCAGCTCCGGATGGTGCGCGACGAGCGATGCCACGGCGATGTTGCCACCCAGCAGCGGCAGGATGCGCACGTGCGCGGAGAGCGATTCCGATTTGAATAGCGGCGGATCGCCCTTCCGGTCCGAGGCGATCGCCAGGGGCTGCACGCTCACGCCGGGGATGGGAAAGAGGGTGAGCTTCATGGTTCCCAGCGTCACGTCCCGCCGGAGAAGCTGTTCCGCTTTCGCCTCAATGGTGTCGTGATACTTGTTGATGTCGATGAACAGCGGGATGACGAGTGCGAGAACGATCAGGGCGGCGACCAGGGAGCCCGCAATCCAGAGGGTTCGTCGGAGCCTTGGGGTCATGGAGAGTCCCTCCCGTTTCGAAGGCATTATATAAGGAAGGGGCGGAGATCCGATGGATGGGTGCTAACCGCCTATCGAAAACCCCACATCCGTGTCGGTTTCCGCAACACGCCGCTAACTGCAATCGCAGGAATGTCTTGGCCAGAGGACTGGGGGGGGCGGGCGGAAAGCGTGTGCGGAAAATCCACACGCTCCTGGGGGTCAGTGTCCTGACGCTTGACGGGGGCGCTCTTTCTACGCGTGCAACAGGCCGATAGGGAATGAGTTACGCGCCGCCGCCATCGGTGGCGCAGTCAGCGGCAGGCGTCTTGCAGTACAGGCCCGTGCGGACGTTACGGGAAGGCGGGCTGACGGCCCACTTATCAACCTGGAACGGCTGACCGTACGAGGAGCTGACAACCGGCGTGCGACGAGCTGGAAACGGCGAGGAATGGGCCTCGCCGTTTCCATTTTTAATCGTGCATAATCACGCCATGATCATTCAACTCAAGAAAGGGCGGGACGGAGCCTCCACGCTGGCGTGCATCAGGGCCGATGGAAGCCGCACCTGGGGCAAGCTGCATCCGTTCTTTCCGCTGCACGATCTCACCCATTGCGCCACCGAAAGCATCCTGGGCTTTCAGGAGGGCTTTTTCGGGTTGGTGGCTTCCGGCTGGAACATCGATGACTTCGCGGTGAAGGGGGCGGCGAGGCGTCTCCCCCTGCAGGCGGGCTGGGCCGAGAGCATCGTCGGAATTCTCGACCTGGAGCGCGGCGCCGGGCGAGTCCTGTCGGCGTCGGAGTTCAACGAGGCGCTGGCGGAATCGCTGCGCGGGCAGGATTTCGCCGCCTTCCGGGAGCTGAAAGAGGAGGAGCTGGCCCGGGTGCGGGCCCTGCGTGCCAGGCTTTTCGAGCAATGGCACGCCCTGCCCGCGGGGGAGACTCTCGAGCTGAAATTCCCCTCGCCTGAGCTTCTTGACCCGATTAGTGACTGGTGCTTGGAAGTAACTACTCGACCCCTCGCAGACTCTTCACCGGCTGCTGCTTGGGCAAGGCGCCCGCAACTTTGAAGACGACCGTCACGTCACGGCTAAGGGCCGTCGAGCTGAGCAGATCGGTGGCCGTGACGCGGATGGACGCGAGCTGCGCCTGTGGCTGGGCAGGGGCGGTGACGCTCAGCGTGATCTGAGCAGCTTGGCCGCTCGCCAGGGCGTTGATTCGCGTCGTCGAAAGCCTCACAGCCCAGCTTCCCGCAGCGACGATGGAGTAATTCCGATTGCCCGGACTCAGGTTCACGAGTCCCAGAGTGACCGAGCGCGTCGCCCCCGGCAGCACTCCTGCCATGGGTTCCAGCACCATCAGCTCGAGGTCATCGCTGCCGCCATTGATCGCCTCGGCGACATCCTTGGCATTCGCCAGGTCGGCATGCGTCGCAAGCGGATCGCTAACGGTTAATTCAATTTCGCTCAACGCCTCTGTGACGGTGGCAGCCTGCGTCAGGCTTCCGAGATCGATGGGCCGCCCGCGGGTGACATTGCCGGAGGCGAGGTTGAGCCAGAGGGCGAGAAGCTCCTGTTGGGCTCTCGCTCGCACGTCGTTCTGAGGTGCCTGCGGCTGCAGAGATTCGCAATCGGCGGGGGCGTGCTCAGGAAAAACACTGGAGGTGTCAGCCACCTTCTCCAGCAGCGCCTGCAGTTCCGACGGATCGATCTGTTTGAGTCCCTTGTCACTGCACTGATGGGCCCAGAAGCCTTTCCCTCGAGGCGTGGAAAACTCGAAAGCCCCCGCGTCACAGGCAGGACCCTGAGGACGCGGGACCCCCCGCTGGTCGGTGATCAGAGCGTTTCCTTGCTCGTCGGTGCAATCAGCCGTCGGAATGTTGTCAATCGCGGGACTCTCCGGAAGCAATGCCACGGTGGGAGTCGGCCCTCCGTTATCGGCCAGCCGCACCGCCCAGAATTGCGAGCCGTCGATTTCAAATGTGCTTCTCCAATCCACGCCTGCCATATCCCCATTCACGCCGCCGACCAGACCTGTGCAACCGTGCGTGTCTCCGACGAGGTTGCGCCCAAGGGAGATCATCGTCCCACCACAGTCGGCCAGCTCAGGATCGTTGAGATTGGTGTTCCCCGTCAGGACATCGCTTTTGAAGGAACCGCCACTCAGGGATATTCCACCAAAATCTAAGAGTGTGCGATTCCCCGCAATCGTGCTGCCAATCACGGCTAGGTTTCCGTTGCTCTGGAGACCTCCTGCCCCCCGAAATCCCTCATTGTTGACGATCGTGCTTTGGAGCACTCGCAACACGCCGCCGTTCAATATTCCTCCCACTACCTCACTTGCGTTATTGGCCACGGTAGTTCGCAGAAGAGTGAGCGAACCCACGTTCTGGATACCTCCTACTGAGAAGAGGACTCCTGCGGCGTTGCCCTGAAGACTGGAGTCACTGATCTGTGCGGCGCCGCCGTTGAAGACCGCACCACCGCGATAACCGGTGTTAGCGGTCAGACTGCTGCTTGCAATCGTAAGGTTGCCCAGATTTTCGATGCCCTTCGCTGGGCCATTAGAGTTTACTTGGCTGCGAAGGAGGCTGGCGCTACCCGATGCAACATTATAAATGCCCGCACCGTAGAGGCCGCTAAACCGGTCGACCAAGCCGCTATTTCCGCTGATTTTCGAATCGGTCAGGGTCACGCTGCCCGAGTTGTAGACTCCCCCTCCAAAACCTCGACTATTGCTGAAGCAGACATTCCCTTGGATTTCCGATTGATCGACGACGAGCGTCCCACGGTTGAATATCCCCCCACCCCGTATCGATTCGGGAGCGTCGAAATCCTCGCTGCAGTGTGATTGCCAATAACTTGCCTGGTTGCCGCTGACGAGGCATCGAACGATGCGCAGCGAGCCGGCACTGTATATCCCGCCACCTTCGCTTCGGGTCCGCTGGTCGGCCACGCACTCACGAGGCCACCCATTCCGAACCGTGAGATCGGAGAGGGTGACATTCGCCGCTTCGCCAAGGTTAAAGACCCGACCGGCTCGGTTGCCGTCCAGAATGGACAGATTCTTGCCCAGCCCCGTGATCGCAAGCTCCTTGTCGATGACCAGCTCGCCGCTGATCAGGACGATAGGAACTCCGGCCAACGAGGTCTCGAAAAGGACTTCGTCCCCGGGTGAGGCGAGCAGCACGGCCTCCCTGAGGGAGCCCGGTCCGTCGTCATTGGCGTTGGTCACGGTGAGGGTGGCGGCCCCAAGGCTCGGCGCCCACGCGAGGACCAGTGCGACGGCTGCGCACCATGATCCGCCGCAGAGGGATCGCTTCATGCCTGTCTCCGATTGAGTTTTCAGCATTATGCCCGTTTTCCACCGGGCTTCGCAATTCCTCCCACGCTTCCTTGACCCGATTCGCGGCCGGCGATAAGCTTCCGTGGATTCGCTGCCCAACGGAGTATCCATTTCGAGGAGATTTCACCATGCACTTCGCGACGCTCAGGCGCCATGCAGCATGGCTGGTCGTGGCTCTGCTCGTCGCATCGGGGGCCGTCATGTCCAGAGGGGAGAATCCGCCCGCCCGAGGCAACTCTGAATCGATGGCCAAGCTGGAGGGAATGCTGGGCCGGTACGCCCCTTCCGACATGTCGTTCGATGCCAGCAAGCTCCCCAAGCAGGATCAGGCCATGCTCAAGCACCTGATCGCCGCGTCGCAGCAGATCGATGAAATCTTCTGGCGCCAGTCCTATGGCAAGGCGGTGGAAATCCGGGATCGCCTCAAGGCAGCCAAGGATCCAACTTCGAAACTGCTCCTGCGCCTCGTCATGATCAATGCCGGGCCCTTCGATCGGCTGGAGGATTTCAAGCCCTTCTACGGCACCGAGACCATGCCGCCCGGCGCCGGCTACTACCCGGCGGACCTGACCCGCAAGGAGTTCGAGGACTACATCGCGGCCCACCCCGAGCAGCGTGAAACGCTCCTTTCGGGTCTCACCGTGGTCAAGCGGAAGGGGAAGGAGCTGGTGGCCGTCCCGTACCACGAGGAATACGCCCGGTGGCTGGAGCCCGCGGCCAAGGAGCTCGAAGCGGCCGCGGCGGCTTCGGCGAGCGCCTCGTTCCGGCGCTACCTGACCTCCAAGGCGAAGGCCCTCAGGGATGACAACTATTTCCAGAGCGATTGCGACTGGATCGATCTGAAAGACAGTCCCTACGAGCTGGTCTTCGGCCCCTTCGAGGTTTATGAGGATCAGCTGATGGGGATCAAGACCTCCTATGAAGCCTCGGTGGCGATACGGGACGTGCAGGAGAGCACGCGCCTGGCGGCCTACATTGCCCATCTCCAGGAGCTGGAAGACAACCTTCCCTATCCCGAGGCGGACCGGCGCAAGGTTGGCGGGCTCGCCTCCCCCATGGTCGTGGTGCGTGACATTTACCGTGGAGGGGACTTGCGGGTAGGTTATCAGGCGGCGGCGACGAATCTCCCCAACGATCCCAAGGTTCACGAGAAGAAGGGGTCCAAGAAGATCTTCTTCAAAAACGTGTTCGAAGCGCGCGTGGATAAAGTCATCCTGCCCATCAGCAAGGAGCTGATCGAGCCTTCGCAGGCGAAGCTGGTGACGGCGCGCGGAGTCTTCGAGGATGTCCTGATGCACGAGCTTTGCCACGCCCTGGGCCCGCGCTATGTCCGGGGCACCGACGAGAAGGTTCCGGTGAACCAGAGGTTGGGGGATCTTTACAGCGCCATCGAGGAGCTCAAAGCGACAGTCGCGGGGCTGGTTTCCATGGCCTGGTTTTTCGATCAAGGGATCATGCCGAAGGCAAGCGAGCAGGAGCACTACGCCTCCTACCTGGGCTCCATCCTCCGGGCGGTGCGCTTCGGAGTGGGGGAGGCCCATGGACGGGCCTCCATCGTGGAGCTGAACTTCCTGCAGGAGCGCGGAGCCATCCGCCGCGATCCCGCGACGGCCCGCTGGTCGGTGGAAACTTCGAAGATGCGCGGAGCATTGCGCGAGCTGACCGGAATGGTCCTGGAGATCGAGCGCGCCGGAGATCGCGCCGGGGCCGAAGCGCTGTTCGCGAAGTACGGCTCGATCTCCCCCGAGCTCGCCAAGGACCTGGAGCGAGCCCGCTCCGTGCCGGTGGAGATCGAACCGATTTATCGGAATCTCTGGTGAGTCTGGACTCAATCCAGGCCGCAGTCCGGGGCATCGAAGCGTGATGGGCGGATCGGGAAAACTCACCGCCTGCGTCCTCCTCCTCGCCGCGCTGGCAATCTCCCTGTTATCCGCCAGCCGGACCCGCGCTTTTCTTCCCAGCCACCACGGCTATCTCACCTCCATGGGCCTGGCCATGGGCAAGAATCTCGACCGCGAGCACCACTTCCTGCTGTTCACCCGGAAATGGGTTAACGCGGAGGGGAAAAGCGGGGTCGATCCGCACAACCGCTTTCCCATCCTCTCCTACGCCCTGATCAGCCGCGCCGAGTCAGGCTGCGGGAACGATCCTGCTTGCGAAATGTGGCGGGGTCGCGTCTTGATGCTTCTATTCTGCTGGGGCGCGCTGGTCCTCTCGACTCTCCTTCTGCTGGAGCTTTCCGCAAATCCCACAAATCCCTTGGTGGCTGTTTCCGCAGCGTTACTCGGCTTTTCGTCTTACTTCCTGCAGTACTACAACGACATGGTTTTCAATGACGTTCCCGCCGTCTTTGGATTCATCCTGGTGCTTCTGGGGATCGCCCGATTCGAGATGCGAGACTCCACGTTTCTCCTCACGGTCGGCGCGCTCCTGGGGATCGCCCTGGGGTGGCAGTGTTACGCGCCACTGGTGACCTGGTGGATCCTCCAGGCGCTGACCGCACTCAAGACGGCGGGACTGGTCGGCGGAGTCCGGGAGGCGCTCCGGAGCCAGGCCACCAAGACGATGGTCCTGGCCGTGGGGTGGGGATGTCTGATCCTGCTTTTCAACGTGCTCAACGAGAGATCCGCTCTCAAAATGCCGCTGGGTGAGCTGCCCTCCGTCCGGTCCATGCAGTTCCGCCTGGGAATGAAGGGGGGAAGCGAGGAATTCCCGGAATACCAGGAGCTGCAATGGGGTAATTTTCTCAACAAGCAGGCGCGCCGGGTAATGAAGGCGACCATCCCTACGCGGCCGCTTCACGCCGCCATCAATCGGTGGAGCGAGACTGAGAGTTCAGGCCTTCGACTCTTGTTGGGGGTGACCGGCCTGGCGTTGCTGGCCGGCGTGCTCTTCTGTCTCGGGAAACTCTACTTGGGGATGAAGCGGCAGCGCCTGGCGTTTCTCGTGGTGCTCTTCTCCGGGTTGCTCTGGTGTCTCTCGATGCGGCAATTCACCGCGTTCCACGACTTCCAGGCGATGTTCTACGTCGGATTCGCCGTGACTTTGTTCTGGGCGATCCTGTCGCACCTGCCGCAAAAGGCGATGGGTCTGGTGGCGGTGGGGAGCCTGGCCGTTTTCGCCTTTTCCGCGGTGGACCTCAACCAGGTCAAGACTCGAGAAGGGAGGGGTTTCGAAACACGGACGAGCGATTTCGCAGCCATCCGCAAGGTGGTAGGGGAGAATCGCCGCATCCAGGTGGGCCTCACCGATGCGGAGTTCGAAGCCGAATTCATCCCGTTCCGCTTCTATATGGCGGGGAACTTCTACAGCGATCCGACGCACGCCGAGTTCGTCATGACGCGCGACCGGAGCTTCGCCTCACCGACCCTCACACCGAACAACCACGAATATTTCCTTTTCCACGCCCCCTCCTCGTCCTCACCCTGAGTTGATGATCGTGCCGAGACCGTTGGCCATAATGTAAGGGGTGCTGCCGCGCCCACGTTTCTTCATCCACTAGGACGCTTCGGGCATGCCTAGGCCGGTATCACCGGATCGTTGCGGCGGCGGCCAAAGCGAATCCACTTTTCTAATTCCACTGCGACAAATGCGATTGCCACTACGCCTACGATCCGCAGCCAGGATTCGGCGGCGAGCGGCGCGCTGTGGAAGAGTCTGTTCATGACTGGCGCGTAAGTGAGGAGGATTTGCGCGCCCAACATGGATAGCGAGCCGACGATGGTCCAACGGTTCGTGAATAGTCCGATGGCGAAAATGGAGTGGTGGAGAGAACGGCAATTAAAAAGGTAAACCACTTGGACAAGAACAACGACATTTATGACTGCGGTCTGCGCTGCCACTATTCCAGCTTGCTCTATGCGAAGTTCCCAGAGGAACAGGCTGAGTCCGCCCGTCACCATAATGAGAGCGACGAGTCCGGTTCGCATTATCAACGGGAAGGTCAGCAATGGCCGTTTCGGATCGCGCGGCGGGCGGCTCATGACATCGCGTTCCTTCGGCTCGAACGCCAGCGAGAGACCGAGCAATGTGTCCGTGAAATTTATCCAGAGTAGTTGGAGCGGTAGCAACGGCAGTGGCAGTCCAAGAACGATTGTGCTCAGAAGCATGAGCGCTTCACCTAAATTCGTCGGTATAATCCAGACGATGAATTTGGTAAGATTGTCGAACACCCCTCGGCCTTCCTCCACAGCGGCCTCGATGCTGGCGAAGTTGTCGTCGGTGAGAATCATCGCGGCCGCGCCTTTCGCCACGTCAGTGCCGCTGATGCCCATGGCAACGCCGATGTCAGCCTGCCTGAGTGCGGGCGCGTCGTTCACGCCGTCGCCGGTCATCGCGACGACATGGCCGTGCGACTGGAGTGCCCCGACCAAGCGAAGCTTTTGTTCCGGCGCGACACGCGCAAAAACGGCAGTGCGTTCGACCACGTCGGGCAGTCTTTCGTCGGAAAGTTTCTCTAGTTCGTGACCTGAGAGGGCGACCAGTTGTCCGTCATCCTCATGACCTTTCAATCCGATTTGCCCCGCAATGGCGCGGGCCGTAATGAGATGATCACCAGTAATCATCTTCACCGCGATGCCAGCTTGCTGACATTGACGAACGGAATGAATGGCTTCAGGGCGCGGCGGGTCCATCATTCCCTGCAACCCAAGAAAGGTCAGGCCATCGGCGACGTGACTATGGTCGAGTCTGGCGTGGGTTGCGTCCACATGGCGGCGGGCGAAAGCCAGAACGCGCAACCCGCGCCCGGCCATTTGCTCAACAGCGCGGTGAACGGCGGCTTTGTCGAGTGGCGCGAGTTCGCCACGTTCACCGAGCGCGTCCGTGCAGCGGGGAAGCAGCCGTTCCAGGGCGCCGACTTTGTAAATGACCCGACTCTTGTGCCCTTCATGCAGCGTCGCGCGAAACATGTGTTCGGACTCAAACGGAATCGTCTCTAGTCGCGGGGCGGCGCGATGGAGTTCGGCGTGTATCAAGCCCCCTTTCTCGGCAGCGACGACGAGCGCCGCCTCCGTCGGATCGCCTTGCACCTTGAGCTGGCCGTCCTCGCGCACGAGCTGTGATTCGTTGCAAAGCACACCGGTGCGCAGGCATTCGGCGAGCGCGGGATGATCCGGCACGTTCACGACCGCGCCGTCGAGACGAAGATCGCCCTTGGGTTCGTATCCCGCTCCAGTCACTGCATAAAGCTTGCCGCCCGCGAAAATCTCCTGAACCGTCATCTGATTCTTCGTCAGCGTACCGGTTTTGTCCGAGCAAATGACCGTGGTGCTACCGAGTGTTTCAACGGCGGGAAGCTTACGGATGATCGCCTTTCGTTTGGCGAGACGAGAGACCCCAATGGCTAGGACAATGGTGACGGCAGCGGGGAGACCTTCGGGAATTGCGCCAACCGCCAACGCTACGGCAGCCATGAACATCTCAGCTGGCTTTTCGCCCCGCGCGACACCAAGCGCAAACGTGACGACGGCAAGTCCCACAATAACCCAGAGCACAAGTTTGCTGAACTGCGCGATTTTCTTCGTCAGCGGCGTGGACAGCTCGACTGCGCTGGAGATGAGCCGGGCGATGTGACCGGCCTCGGTCTCGTCGCCGATTTTGAGCACGACGCCTTCGGCTTGACCGATGGTGATGAACGTGCCGGCGAAGGCGAGATTGCTTCGTTCCGCCAGGATCGTGTGCAACGGGAGCGGATCAAGATGCTTGGGGACGGGAAGCGATTCGCCTGTGAGGGTGGATTCGTCGGCGTGAAGATTGCGGACGTGAATGAGTCGCAAGTCGGCAGGAATGCGGTCGCCGGATTGCAGCAGTACTATGTCGCCCGGCACCAGCTCATCGGAGTGGATGCGGAGTTTGCGCCCGTCGCGCCGGACGGTGGCTTCGGTCGCGATCATTCGGGCGAGAGCCTCAATGGCCTTCTCCGCCTTGGCTTCCTGAAGAAAACCGACGACGGCATTGATAAACACGACGCCGAATATGACGGATGAATCCACCCATTCGCCCAAAAAAGCAGTAACGCCGCAGGCGAGCAGAAGAATGTAGACTAACGGCTGGTTGAATTGCTGGAGAAACTTTTTCCAGGCAGGCGTGCCACGGCGCGCGGTAACACGGTTCGGGCCGAATTCCGCTTGACGGCGGCGGACTTCCTCCAACGAGAGGCCGGCAGATAAGTCTACGCCGAGAAACCGCACAACCCCTTCAGGCGACAATTGGTGCCAGACTTTGTCGGCCATGGTTTTCATAAACTTGGCGACCAACCGGTTAGTGTGCCTGTTGGCACCGCAGAACTGCGTTTGTATCGGACCTCGAAATGTAGCTTACAAGGGAGAGTCCGACAGAGTTTCGCCATCCGACGCCACGCCGTGAATTCCGGGTTGCGGCTCGAAACCAGGAGTTTATACGTCAATGAACCTTTCCCGATCCGCAGCACTCGGCAGCATGCACTGTTCATATTTGCCAAAGATGCGATAGCGGTTCCGGGCGAGGCAGTCGTAACCAAAGTTCAACAGCGAGTCCGGCAAAATACCGAAGATTCCGGCCCAGCGCCATGGACCACCCAGCGTTTTCAGAACAAGCAGCCCAGCGCGCGCCCTTTCAAACAGCAGTGATGAACCGGAGTCATAGTTTGCTATGACGTAAAAGGTGTCGAGGTCATCAGGGTTTCGACCGTACTGGCGAAGCAGCGACTGCCCCTTGGCGCTTTGGAGCGAGGCGAATCTAAAATGTGCATTCCTGTCGTGTTTCAGAACAAACGCGTTCAGCCGGTTGCACAAGCCGCATACCCCATCGTAGAGGATAAGGTGTGAACCAGCGGATTGAGCTTTAGACATGATCGTGGCGATGGGGAGGATGCTCTACCTCTGTGTACCCTGGATGCTTTGTCTGTAACGCCCAATCCTCCATTCGGCGTATTTCTCCATTTGCACCCACTGCTTTTGGATTGCTGAAACGAAATCGGCGCGAGTTTCCTTGGGTACGACGAATCTGTCGACATCCCAGTCTCGTAGAGACCACATCACCTCGAATAGCTCCGCATGGTTCCATGGCTGGCGATGGAAGCCCCCGAATTGCACGTAGAGATTCCCATCACGGTTGACCGGGGAGTCCTTCAAGAAATCCTTCATTGATTCGGAGGAACAGAGGTTTTGTGCCAACAGATCCTCAAGATTAGGAAGAAAGGCGCGTTGGAGCTCCAGCCTTACGGCAGGCTGGTTTGCAATTCTCTTCCTCAGCGCTTCAACGTCAATTGTGATTCTGCGGGTGGATCCCACCAGCAGAGCATCCGTGGGCGTAAGCCAGATATCACCGTCGGGAAATGCCTCGGCAAATGCGGCAAGTATGGATTTGAGGCCATTCCGATCCAGCTGGTAGAGTCCGAGCCACTGCATGAAGACTCCGCCGTCGATCAAATGTCTCCGGCATTGTTGGAAGTGCTCTACCGTATAGAGAGCCGCCGCTCCTGCCATCCAGGGGTCGATGGGGTCCGACGTAATGACCCCGAATTTTTCCTTGGAGGTGGCGATGAAGTGCCTTCCGTCGTCGATGATCAGACGAACCTTCGGATTCGCCATGACATTGTGGTTGTATTGTGCGAAGGCCCGGGCTGAATGCTCAACCTTGGGCTCCAGTTCGACGATATATACCCGCTTCACGGCATCACTCACCGTGACCGATCCCGCCGTGATTCCTGCCCCCAGTCCGATGACCACAGCGTCTCGAGGATCGCTACTGAGAAGAACAGGAATCAAGCCCAGGAGGATTTGGGCCTGCATGTCTTCGGGAATCGAGGTGGCGCATATCTTCCCGTTGATGGACACATGAAGAGAATTGTCGGCTGGATCCTTGAACACCACGACGGGTTCGACGCTCCCTTCCTCGAACACCTGGATCTGGCCGTTGTTTCGCGTCGCATCTTCACGCGAGTACTGATATCCAAGCATATAGAGTTGGGGAGGCAGGGGATTCAGGGAAGCCTGAAGAAAAGCTCCGGCAGCAAGAATCGGAACCCACGACTCTCTGCGGTATCGATAGACCAGCCAGGACGCGACTATCATGAGGAACAGCAGGAAAGGACCTGCGGACACGAATCCGCCTGGCATGATCCCACTGAGAAGGCGACTTACGACCGAGACAACAGGGGTCAAGAAGGCAACCACCATTGCAGCCGCGGTTGCGAGCAGGGCCGTCCATCCCGGCCACTTACGGGGGAAGTACAGGATCGCGGCTGCTGTCAGTGGAAGGAGGACAAGATGGGCAGTCGCCCGGGTGGACCCGAACAGGGGAAGCAGGAGGAAGCTCGCGCCCAGGGAGCCGGCGACGGCGCCAATGGTGTTGTAAGCGAAGAGGTATCCCACCGGTTTCGCAGGATCGCCGGAAATCCTTCCGAGTGAGGCGAGCGCAAAAGGAAACGACATTCCCCAAAGAAAGGCCCCCGGGAACACCACTACTGCGGTCCTGAGCATCCAAATGAGGTGGAGCGTCGGGGAATCCGCAATCACGGCTGCTGTTTCCAGGCTTGCGAACCTGAAGGTCATGAAGGGCACCAGAAAGCCCGTGCTGCTGACTGCCGCCGCAATCCCCACCTGCAGGATTGCAAAAGCCCTCCTTGTGTTCATGATTCTCTTGATGATCCAGGCGCCGAAGGCGCTGCCAAGGCCGAGTGCCAGCAGGAATACGCCCAGGACGATGGCGAAGGCATATACAGTCGCTCCCAGTGCCATTCCCAGCATCCTGGACCACAAGACTTCGAAGGCAAGGGCAGCGGCGCCATTCAGGGCATAGGCAAGATAAACGGGGGTCGAGTCGGTGACCTCTCCGATGGTGGAAGATTTGATTTCCGTATCGGGGACCTGGTACTTGCCGCGGAGGGTCCAGGCGAGCACTGCTACGCTTCCGTTCAAGACAACCGCTGTCAGATTAGTCTTGAGGAACCCCAGATGCGGCATCAGAAGAAATGCGGCTCCCAGAGCTCCAAGCACGGCGCCGATGATGTTCGAGGCATAAAGCCTTCCGATCGAAGCCACCTGCCCCGCATCAGACCTGACCCAGCGGGAAAGCGCGGGGAGGGTCGCTCCCATCAGTATCGTCGGCGGTATTAGCAGCGCGGCCGAGATGATGGAGCGGAGTACGTAGGCGGTGCGAGGGTCATCCGCTTGAGCCAGATAGGAGCCCCGGATCCCGCCCAGCAGAGCCGGCAGGAAAACACCGATGACTGCGATGCCGACTTCCATCAGAGCATAGGTCTTGAGAGGGTTCCATCGCACCGGGACCCATCGTGCATAGGCAAGACTGCCGATAAACAAGCCTCCCATGAAACAGGCCAGAGTGATTCCAAGACTCCCCGCATTGACGCCAATCGTAAGACGAAGCAACTGGAACCACACCACCTCATAAATAAGACTGGCGGCACCCGATAGGGCGAAAATGATGTAAAGGCGGCGCGTCACTTACGAACCCCTCCGATGGCTGCTTCTGGAGCAGAGTCGATCGAATTGACAGGATGGATAGTCGATTCAGGCCGGAATTATAGACACATTACCCCGGCGGTTCTAGCGCTTGGCAGGTGTGGGTTGGACGTGAGTGCCCAAAACCGTATAAACGAAGACCCGGGGGCTTTCGCCCTCATCCTTGATCATGGCAATTTGGACCAGCATGGGCCCGCAAGCAATCAAGAACCCCGTCTGCGTGGCATATCGATCCGTATGGACCTTGCACGAGCGAGGGTCGCCCGGAACCATCTGGCTGACCGCGGCGAACGCCGTACTGAGGGTGTTGATGGCCGGTCCGGCCGCGGACTCGACGACCTCCCAATCTCGCCTGATCTCTGCAAGCCTCCCGTGATGAAAGTAGAGCGCGCCAATCGTACCGACGAGCGTCTCGTCATAGACCCACCATAGATCTTTCCCCTGATGCTCGACCCGGTAGTTTTCTGCAACGAGCTTGAGGACCTGATCCTGCGACATTCCCAGGGCGATTCGATGACCGCCAAAGTCGATGCTGTCGCCCAGGGGAGCCTCCGCGGGCGGGGTCTTCGGTGGGACCCCGGCGCCCCCCTCGCCTGCATGCATCGGAGAAAGAGGCAGAAGCAAGAGA
>Ga0137425_1000124_pt1 | contig 26053 bp, 19 predicted proteins | sample EasRivERMZT640_2_FD_102318 | JGI IMG/M metagenome (GOLD analysis project Ga0137425, IMG submission 102318) | Soil microbial communities from meander-bound floodplain in the East River, Colorado, USA - East River MetaG ERMZT640_2 | ecosystem: Environmental > Terrestrial > Soil > Floodplain ...
ATCTTGTCGACTCCGTCTTCATAGGCCTGCGCGCCGGTGTGGGGGAGTCGGGCTGCGAGAGTCCCCACGGAGCGGATGAGCGTCGCCACCGCCCCCTGCTTCGCCGCCTCCGCCGCGCCCCGGTACCGCAAGGTCGCTCCGGGACCATAGTCGTCCCCCTCAGGATGGCGCTTCATGGGGACGTAATAGAGGACGATTTTTCCGCGGACCTTCTCACCCAGGGCGTGCAGCTCGTCGAAGGACCCGGCTTCGATGATCTCCCCCTCGACTCCCGCGGCCGGCGTGGGGATGCTCATGCCCAGCGCCGTGAGCACCAGCTTTCTGGTGATGGGGGAGAGGATGCTGCCGGTCTCCTCGCCGCGCACCCAGTGAGGGACCACCACTTTTTCCGTGGTGACTTTCAGGCCGTCCCTGCGGAATTCCTCGGCCGCCCAGGTGACGGCGGCCGCGGCACCCGGTGAGCCAGACAGTCGGGCGCCGATCCGATCGCTGAGATAGGCCAGCTTGGCATACGCCCCCTGGGAAGCCGACTCCTCGCCGATGATGCGGGCAAGCACCGCCTTCGCGGAAGCATCACCGGCGGCCCTGGTGGCCCCTCCCGAAGAGGAGAGCGTCAGGATGACCGCGAGGAGGGTGGTCAACGCCAGGTGCAGTCGTTTGGAGGGCACGGGAAGACTCCATCGGAGGATCGGGAATTCGCAGGACGAAAGACGGGATTCTCTGGGGAGTCGTGCGGGAAGTCAAACGCCCCGTTCCCGACCTTCCCTTTTGCGCCGAGGCGCGGCTTCGTGGTAGAAAAAGTCGTTGGTGCGAAAGTGGCGGAACTGGGGTCTCCAATCTGCAATGACAAAAATCGAGCTGTTTCGGAAAACGGGAATTTGCCGGCTCGGGACGAAGACGCGGGGATTCAAATACAGGCATGCGGAACATTCGCGGGTACGCGCCGCGGATCTGCAGCGAATTCGGCAGTTGAGAATCCCGCCGGCATGGAGCGAAGTTTGGATCAACTCGGCTGTCGGCGGCTCCATCCAGGCGATCGGACGGGATGCCGCCGGCCGTTGGCAGTATCTGTATCACGCCGACCACGTCCGCCGGCAAGAAGCAAGGAAGTTCAAGCGTCTGATCAAATTTGCGCAGGCCCTTCCCAAGATGCGCACCACGGTTGCCACCCACATCCGGCAGCCCGGGTTGGGAAGAGAGACCGTGATGGCCTCTATTCTCAGGATTCTTTCCCGATGTTTCCTAAGGCCCGGCAGTCAGGCCTACGCGAGTGAAAACGGCAGTTTCGGTTTGGCGACCTTGCGGCCGCGGCACGTGAGGGTCCGAGGCGACGTGGTCGAATTCGATTTTACCGGCAAATCCGGAGTGCAGCAGCAGCGCCAGCTCAAGGACCGCCGCGTCTCGAGAATCGTCAGGGACCTCCTCAAGCACCCTTCGCGCGAAGTCTTCAAGTATCAGAACGGAGACGGTGAGTTCGTCAACGTAACGCGCCACCATATCAACGACTACATTCAGCAGGTCATGGGCGAGCACTTCAGTGCCAAAGACTTTCGCACGTGGGCGGGGACCCTGGTTTGTGCGTGCGCCCTCGCGAGGGTGGGCACCGAAGTCGTTGAAGAGGGAGCCGCCCGGAAGCGAAGAGTGGTCGGGGCGATCCAGGAGACGGCCGAACTCTTGGGAAACACGCCGGCGGTCTGCCGCAGCTCCTATATCTGCCCGGAGGTCATCAATGGCTTCGAAAAGGGCAGGGTGATTCGCCGCTTCTTCAAGTCGCCCAACGAGTTGGTTTCCTACCGCGGCCGAGGCCTGCACGTTGCGGAAAAGTCGCTGCTGGCCTTCATGAAACGAAGCTCTGCCGGTTAGAACGCCAGGATGACTCGACGGACCCTCATCGTGCTAGTGCTTGCCGCCGCCACGCTCGCGCAGAGCGGCTGTGCGTCAGGCCAGCGCATGAAGTACCAGTTCCAACCGGCGTTTCCCGTCGGGGACCCTCAGTTCCGCCGATCCCTCGACAACATCGGCGGCGTCATCGTGGGGGGGAACTCCGCCGTGTTGCTGGAGAACGGCGACGGAGTCTTTCCCGCCATGCTCAAGGACATCCGGGAGGCCAAGGTCTCCGTCAATCTCGAGACCTACATCTTCAAGCCCGATGAAGTCGGAAGGCAGTTCGCCGATGCCATGATCGAGGCGGCCCGCCGCGGCGTCCAGGTCCGCTTCCTCATCGACGCCCAAGGCTCGAAGCTGGGAGACCTTCGGAAAGAGCTCGAGGCCGCGGGAGTGATTTGCAGGGATTATCGGCCCGCCAGCAAGTACCCTGTCTTTGGAGTGCGGACCCATCGCAAGCTGCTCATCGTCGACGGCAAGATCGGGTACACGGGGGGCTTCTGTTTCGAAAAACGATGGCTGGGAAACGCGCGCGACAAGACCGAGTATCACGATAGCGCAGTGCGGGCCACCGGCCCGGTCGTGTCGCAGATGCAGGCGGTCTTTGGTGAGGATTGGACCTTCACGACCGGTGAGATTCTGGCCGGCGACGTCTTCTTCCCGAAAATCACGCCGACGGGATCGATGGAATCCCACGCCATCGAGACGTCCAAGGGGGACGCTTCGTCGCTTCCGAAGATGCTCTATTTCATGGCCATCCAGGCGGCCCGAGAGAGCATCTATATCCAGAACGCATATTTCCTTCCCGACCAGCAGATCCGGAACGCGCTGGTTGCGGCGGCGCGCAGGGGCGTCGAGGTGAGAGTGATGGTTCCCGGCAAGCACACCGACGTCCCGCCGATCCGCCAGGCTTCCCGGTATCACTACGGGTCGCTGCTCGAGGGAGGCGTCAAGATCTACGAGTACCAACCGACGTTCATCCACTCCAAGACTCTGGTCGTGGACGGCATCTTCTCCACGATCGGGTCGATCAATCTCGACGCGCGCTCGATGTCCAAGAACGCCGAAGTGAGCCTCTCGTTCTATGACCGATCGTTCTCGGAGGCGATCGAGGCCATGTTCCAGCGGGACTTGAAGCACTGCCGCGAGATCACCTATGAGGCCTGGAAGCATCGCGGGCCCGGCGCGCGCTTTGCTGAGTTTTTCTCCCGGTGGTTCGAGCCCCTATACTGACGCCTCGGCCCGGCCCAGGCGCTTCGTGGGACACGCAAGCCGGCGGGCGTTGAAACGCCACCTTGTCGCCGGGTCGCTATCGACCCCGGCCGCTACGGGCAGTCACCGGCGGAGGGGAGGCGGGGATTCCCGCTGCTGCTCGCTCCGTAGTCGGACGCTTGGTTGCTGCGCACCAGGATGAACCGGGCGCGGGTCAGTGGATCCAGGCCACTCCCGAGGGTCAACCGGTCGGCGGCCAAGGCGTCCGCCCGGCAGAAGACTCGGCTCAGGTCCACCCCTTGCGGCGTCTGCCTCAACTCTCCCAACTCGCCCTCGATTACGTCATAGGGCCCGGCCGGAATGGCCAGCGCGCAGGCGCCCGGGACCACTCCGATGCCCGGGTCGGATCCCGGCGTGATGCTCACGCAGACCTGGACCGGCTGGAGCGCATCGAGCGCGTTCATGTTGTCGGAGGTCAAGAGCCCGACGTCGCCGGAAGAGAGGACCGGACACGGCGGGCCTCCCGAAGGACAGGAAGCGAAGCCGGGACGCTTGAGGACCGCTCCGGGATTCGAGCCGGCTCCCGGCGACACGGTGAAATCCACGTCTCCGCTCGCCGCAGACAGAGCAAAATCTTCGAGATTGTCGGCAGCTTGCAGTCCAAGGTCCCCGTGGGGAATGAACAGGGCCGGCAGCGTGCTCGAGCCGCATGCCCCTGTGGTCGGGGCGGCGCAGATGAGGATGTCGGCCGGAGAGGCGCCGAGGAGGGCCAGGGTCGGCGATCCCGGCGCGAGGGAGAAGTAGATCGGAAGGTCCCGCACGCCATCCCGGTTGAGGTCGATCATTCGAGGCGGCCCTTCGAGGGCGTCAAGGCCGTCGGCGACGCTTCCGTCCGGAGAGTTTTCCCGCAGCTGAAGGGTGGGAGCGCTCGAGCCGTTGCCATCCCAGCTCTGGCGGTTTGCCGGCACCAGGGGGGGCGGGGCCGGGACCGGCCGGAAGGTTTCGAAGATATCGGAGGAGGCCTCCGGACCGGAGGGGGCCGACGCTTCGATGAAGACCCCGGTCCCCGCCGCTCCGATCGCCGCGCGATCGACCGAAAACTCCAGAGCGTAAACACCTCCCGGAACAAAGACCGGGTCACGGCCAAACGAGAGGCCGTCGATGTCGTCGTCGGGGCTCAGCCCCAGCGACTCGGCCCGATAAACGATGATCGGGGCCCCGGTGGGATTCTGGGGATCCTGGGTGATCAAATCTGCCGGGGAGCCGACCCGAGAGGGAGATTTGGTTCTCATGGCTTTCAGGGAGCGCGACAGCGGATCGAGCGAATAGGTCCTGCCGGGGGAAGTGTCATCGAATACGAAGGAAGGTGGACCTCCCGGCTGATCCATGGCATCGACATTGTCTCCCGCAGCCAGGCCCGCGGAAGGCCCGGTCAACCCGGCCACGAGGCACGGTGTGGCGCCGCAGAGCAGGCCGGGGGAGCGGATGAAATCGCCCGGGTTGCATCCGCCCGGACAGATCGAGAGATTGGTGAGGGAAGGAGAGCCGGGGGCCAGGGAGAAGAGGAAATCCCCACGGAGTACGTTGAACGAGAGGCCGTCGATATTATCCCCGGAAACGAGTCCGACGCCGACCGCGGAGAAGAACACCGACAGCGAGTTGTGGCCGGGATCGTAGACTAGAATATCGGCCGGTCCCGCGCCGCCCGGGAGCTTCGGGTTGGCTCCGGCCAGGGTCGGAGAGCCGGGAGCCAAGGAGAAATAGATCCGCCAGGCCGGACGGCCGTTGACGAGAGGAGCAACGAGATCGTCGAAGGCATCCACGTTATCCTGAATCCCGGATCCACCCGCGGGGCACTCCTTCAGGCCCAGGGGTGGCGCTGTGCCGGGAGCACCGTCGCCATCGAGGAAGAGGATCGCGGCGCCCAGCCCCGAGGTGACGAAAATGTCTCCGGCGGCTTCGGGAGAACAGGGGACAGCGGGCGGGCAGGTGCCCACCTCCGAACAGACCGCGTTTCCCCCGACGACCGCACCGGCCGCGAAGAATCCCACCGAGAAGCGGAGCGTGGACGAGGTGACCTCGTCGAAGCCGAAAGACAGTGCATCGATGTCATCCGCGGCGAGCAGGCCCATCGCTTCGGCCGGGGCGTAGAGGGTCGGTCCGGGGGTGAAGAGGTCGGCCGGCCTCTGGAGCGGTGAAGCCGGGTCCACCGAGAAGACTTGGGCCGAGGTGACACGAGTTCCCGCGGGTCCAAGGAACAAAGACGCGACAGCCAGCCAGGGGAGGAGTCTGACCGATGCCTTCAGCTCCTCTCTCCTCATCGTGAGCGTCGGGACCTTTCGGTTGGATCGGTTCGAAATCGGCATGACTTGACCTCCTTGAGCGTCGGACCGGGGAGACAGCTCCTTTTGGATCGAATGATCCGGCCTGAGGCTTGAAGAATTCTTGAATGCGGGCCTGCCGATTCGCGAACCAGTGGCTCAATTCGAAGAAATCAAGCAACTTGCTAGTTTCTTGAAGAATCTCGACGCACCTCCGGTATCCCCCGGCCCGACCTGAAGCGGATCGTTTTCTTACGGAGAGCGGGTGGAATTCCCGAAATTCGTAGAGGCCCTAATCCTTCGTGGGGGATGTGGATTTGGAAAGACGAGTCCTCTGATTCGAGAGCGGGAAGCAGCGGGAGATTCCCATCTCCGGAGATTATGAGAGTTCTTCAGGAACGGCGGAAGGGCGCGGCAAGGAAAGGAAGTCCTTATATATAATCAGGCATGCGAAAGTGGCGGAACTGGCAGACGCGCCGGACTTAGGATCCGGTGGGGAAACCCTTGGGGGTTCGAGTCCCCCCTTTCGCACCAACCCTAGCCCCCGTGACTAATCCGGCTTCTCCTTTTTCTCTCCGCCGTCCACCTGGGGAGCCATCTTGGAGGTCTCCAAGATGGCCCGAACCATCTCCTCCGGCAACCCGGTGAGGTTGGAGAGCTTTGGAATGGGGAGCTCGGCGTGGGAGCGGATGAAGGCCTCTTTCTGCTCGGCGGTAGGCTCAGTCTTGATATAGAAGAGCTTATTGAGCAAGCGAAGAATCTCATCCTTCTGCGCGGCGAGGTCTTTCTTTTCTGATTGCAGCACCAGGGTCACGGTGGTGCTCAGATCCCGGGCGAAAGCCCCGAGGGCGATTTCGGTCCCCGCCGCCGGGCCGAAGGGAGTCGAAGGAACGGCGCCCCGAACCTGCTCGGCGTCCTCTTTGGTCCGATAAATGGTGAGGGCGACTTCGTTGCCTCCCGCATTGGAAAACCGCGCCAGGTAGACCATCTGCATCTCACGAAACATGACCGGGAACTGCCTGCCCTGGTAATTGAAGCCTCTTTCGGTGACCACGTTGGGAACGGAAAGGTAGTTGGTCCCCTGGAGATCCACCCGAAGTCGGTAGCTGTGCTCCGCGAATTCATCCTGATAGGTTTTGATGACCTCGCGCTTGACGGCACCCGCCTCGGTGAGGCAACCCGCCAAAGTGATGAAAAGGGCGGCGGCCAGGCGGAACGGATGGTGAGAAACGGCGATCAATCAATCCTCCCTGCTTTCAAATTGCGGCAGGAGGGATTATAGCAACGCTGCGGGGTCAGGCTTCTCGGCGGGACAGAAACTCGGCGAGTCGATCTCTCGCTTCCAGGGTCAGCCCAACGAAACGAATCCCCAGATCGTACTCCCCCTCCTCCGTCGGCGTGCAGCGGGTGACCTCCCCCGAGGTGATGATCGGGCCATCGCCATCCACGGAAAGCTGCAGATTGATGTTGAAGCCCTTGCGGAAACGGGACATCGTTCGAACCCGGATTCCCGCCAGGCTGAGGTCCCGGGATCGGCCCAGGGTTTGGCTCGTCACGCTTCCGTAGGACACCGACAGGAGGACGGGGAGCCGGGCGGTCTGGCGGTGTGCGAGCCCCAACAACCGAACGAGAAGCGAGGCTAGGACATCGATGTCCACGGGAGAGTGGAGATAGGCCGTGCACCCCGCCTGGCGGCAGGAGAGCTCGAACGCAGGGGGAAGGGCCGGTCCTACGATCACGACCGGGATGTCGCGGAGCTTGGGGGAAGCCTTAATCTCGCGACAGACCTGATCGGCTCGCAGGACCGGCATTGCGTAGTCGAGCAATGCCACAGCGGGGCTTGAGGCCCTTGCGAGGGATAGAGCCTCAGCCCCGCTGTAGGCAAGAAGAAACCGGATGTTTGATCGCCTCAGGAAACTCGGAGCGGATCTCAGCCCGGATAAGATCTCCTCCGAGATGACGATTACGCGGTCCGGGTCTCCCCTTGCTACCAAATTGTCCATCTCGTCCTCGCCCCGGGAGCGTCAGCAATTGCCGGGCCAAGGTGGCCCGAGGAGGGAGGCCAACCAAGATCAACGCAGGCAAAACAAGGTGATCAAATTTTTGGAGCCGTCCGAGCGAGGCGCCCCTAGCTGCATCTCACTCGGGCGCGTCCTTCGATGCGAAGGGCCGGTCGCCGTTGGCTAACATCATTGGTTTCAGTATGATGGATGGCAGTCTCAGCCGGCACTCGTGAGACTTTTAGGCAGACCTTACGGAATGTTTTGAGCAGAAACGAGTTATATCGACAAGAGTCTCATGTTACACGCTGGAGCTACCCGTGAGACTGTGGTGAGACGGTTGGACTGGCTTTTCAGTGGGGGCGTGTGACGACCAGGTGGTGCAGGGTTCCATCGCGCTCGAACAGCGCCTCGAGGCCGTTGTCATAGCGGAACCAGAGATCCGAATCGAGCCCCAGGCCCCTGGCGCCAGGCTGCCCTAGAGCGGAAATAATGTCATCCCGCTTCGAGCTCAAGGTGATGCCCGACGGTCCGCTACCCGGGTACTTCTTATGATCATCGACTCCATCGTTATACAGGAAGATGCTGAGCACCTTGTTTCCCTCCAGGAGCACGTCGACTCCCCGGGAAGGGTAGAGCAGGTAGGTGGTTTCGACCTCTTTCGCGCCGTGGACGCCGCTCGAGGAAGTGCTCTCCGCTTTGCCCAGGACTTTCTCGACTGCTTCCCGTCCGTCCCCGAGACGCACGCCGGCGGCCCCGACTCCGGGCTGGATGTCTCCACCTCTGGAGCAGCCGAGGAGGAGCAGCGTGGGGACGAGCGTGAGAATCGCGAGCGGGGCACGGGCGGATTTCCAGATCAACGACACGATAACCTCCATGGCTTGAGGGCGGTGGTTATAGCACAGGAGCGGGAGACGGGCAACGACGCTCCCCCACGCGATTGCGCGGCGGAATCACATCTGGTACCATCCGATTCCCCTCAACGCCATCGCTCCGGCGAGGCTTCCACCACAAGGCATCGAGTCAAATCTCAATGATGAAAGTGACCATCAACGAAGTGAACAGCACCAAACGGGGAATGGAAGTCGAGATCCCCGCGGATGTCGTTTCAGGAGAGCTGGAGAAGGCATTCGAAAACTACCGACGACGGGCCCGGATCCCCGGGTTCCGCAGCGGAAAGATACCTCTTTCCGTGGTCAAGCAGCGCTTCGGCAAGCAGGTGGAAGGCGACGTCCTCCAGCACCTGATCGAGGAGTACGCGCATCGTGCCCTCGAGGAGAACAAGATTCAGCCGATTCAGCACCCGGTCCTGGATGAGTACGATTATCGTCAGGGTCAACCGTTCGTCTTTCGCACCACTTTCGAGGTGCGGCCCCTGGTGAGAGTTGAGAACTACCGTTCTCTGGCCGTGGCGCGGCGCGAAGCGGCGGTGTCCGAGCAGCAGGTCAGCGACAGCCTCGAAGCGCTGCGCTCGCGGGTGGCCCGTTACTCGACGCTCGAGGGCCGGAAGGCGGAGGCGGGTGATGTGGTTGTGGGGACCCTTGCAGGGCGGTTTCTCGAAGGGAAGGGCAAGGACTTCGCGGGCGAAGCGATCACCATGACGGTGGGAGCCGAGCAGAACCATCCAGACTTCAACGAGCAGCTGAAAGCCATCGGAGCCGGGGAGAACCGGGTGTTTCAAGTGCGCTACCCTCCGGACTATCCGTCGGGAATCCTGGCCGGCAGCCAGGTCGAATACACCCTCAGCGCCCGGGAAGTGAAGGTCCGAGAGCTGCCCGATCTGGATGACGACCTGGCGAAGGAGATCGGCGACTTCGCGACCCTCCAGGCTCTGACGGAGCACGTGCGGCAGGAGCTCGAGCGCCGGGAGAAAGCCGCCGTAGACGGCGAAGCGAAGGACAAAATCTTGACGAACCTGGTGGAGAAGAACGAATTCGAAGTGCCCGAATCCATGGTGGACGCACAGATGGATCGTCAGGTGGAGGACACGGTGCGCCTGATGATCATGCAGGGCCTCGATCCCCATCACGCCGAAGTCAACTGGCGCGAGGAGCGGGAGAAGGGGCGCGAGGTGGCGGTGAAGCGGGTTCGGGCCATGTTGATCCTGGAAGCCATCGCGCAACAGGAGGGGATCGAGGTCACCGGGGAGGAGATTCAGAGGCGGCTTCAGCACGAGGCGAAGCGTCAAAACATCAGCGTCGGCGATCTGAAAGAGCAGCTTGCGCGGAAAGGCAATCTGGACGGGCTCCAGCGCCAATTGTTGAGAGAAAAGGCGCTTGACTTTTTGTTGGATCAAGCTACTATTAGTCGGGAGGGTTAGCTCAATGACTCTAGTGCCGATGGTCGTTGAGCAAACCAACCGGGGCGAGAGAGCCTACGACATCTATTCGCGACTCCTCAAAGACAATATCGTTTTCATCGGAAGCGCGATCGACGACACCCTCTCGAACCTGGTTATTGCTCAGCTGCTTTACCTGGAAGCGGAAGACCCCGAGAAAGACATCCACCTCTACATCAACAGTCCCGGTGGCTCCGTGACCGCCGGTCTGGCCATTTACGATACAATGCAGTTCATCAAGCCCGACGTTTCGACGATCTGCATCGGTCAGGCGGCAAGCATGGGGGCGGTGCTGCTGGCGGCCGGGGCGCCAAAGAAGCGGTTCGCGCTTCCCAACTCGCGCATCCTGCTTCACCAGCCCATGGGAGATTTCTCGGGGCAGGCTGCCGACGTGGACATTCACGCGAAGGAAATATTGAGAGTCCGGGAACGGTTGAACGAGATTCTGATGCAGCATTCCGGACAGTCCAAGGCAAAGATCGAGCACGATACGGATCGCGATTTCATCCTCACGGCGTCGCAGGGCCTGGAATACGGTATCATCGACCAGGTTATCTCCAAGCGGGAATAGCGGCGTCGACGGAAGCGGAGAATCCGAATGGCAGGCAAGAAAGGGGAAGGCGAGTCCCTAAGATGTTCCTTCTGCAATAAAGACCAGAGGGACGTCAAGAAGCTCATCGCGGGACCTACGGTCTACATTTGCGATGAGTGTGTGGACATCTGCCTCGACATCATCGCGGAAGAGCGTGAGCTGGACGAGCCGAAGACGAGGCTCAAGCTCCCGAAGCCGGTTGAAATCCGCGAATTCCTCGACGAATACGTCATCGGTCAAGAGAAGGCCAAGAAGAAGCTGGCAGTGGCCGTCTACAACCATTACAAGCGCAACGAGATGAGCAAGCGGCGAAGCGAAATCGAAGTGCAGAAGAGCAACATCCTGCTCATCGGTCCCACCGGGACGGGCAAGACGCTGCTGGCTCAAACTCTCGCCAAGCTGCTGAGCGTCCCTTTCGCGATCGTGGATGCCACCACGCTCACCGAGGCGGGCTACGTGGGGGAGGATGTGGAGAACATCCTGCTTCGGCTCCTGCAGGCGGCCGGGAACGACATCGAGAAGGCCAAGCGGGGCATCATCTACATCGACGAGGTGGACAAGATCAGCCGGAAGAGTGACAGCCCCTCCATTACCCGGGACGTGTCCGGGGAGGGGGTCCAGCAGGCGCTCTTGAAAATCCTCGAAGGGACCATCGCCAACGTGCCGCCCCAGGGCGGCCGGAAGCACCCGCACCAGGATTTCATCCCCATGGACACGACGAACATCCTGTTCATCTGCGGCGGGGCGTTCGTCGGCCTGGAGAGCATCATCGAGCAGCGCACCGGCAAGAAATCCGTCGGGTTCAAGGCCGACGTCAAGAAGAAGAGCGAGAAGGACATGCTGAGCATCCTGGGACAGGTTCAGCCCCAGGACCTGATCCGCTACGGTCTGATCCCGGAATTCGTGGGCCGGTTGCCCGTGATCGGGCTGCTGGGCGAGCTCGACAATGAGGCTCTGGTCAAGATTCTCACGGAGCCTCGCAACGCGCTGACCAAGCAGTACCAGAGGATCTTCGAGTACGAGGATGTCACCCTCACCTTCACCAAGGACGCCCTGGAGGCGATCGCCGAGCAGGCCCTGGCCAGGAAGATTGGCGCCCGCGGGCTGAGGCTCATCCTGGAAGACCTCATGCTGGACCTCATGTACCAGCTTCCCTCCCAGAACAACATCACCGAATGCGTCATCACTCGAGAAGTCGTCGAGAACAAGGTGGCGCCCATCATTTTGATGGAAAAGGCAGGCTAAACCCATGACACAGGCTATGACGGGAGAGCCCCCGAAAGTGGAGAGGCTCCCGCTGGTTCCTTTGAGAGACGTGGTGGTGTTTCCCTACACCATGATCCCCTTCGTCGTCGGACGCAAGACCTCGCTGCAGGCGGTGGAGCATGCGCTTTCCACCGACAAGCGGCTGTTTCTCTCGACCCAGAGAGACGCCCGTACCGATGAGCCCAAGCCCGAGGAAATCAACCACCTGGGCACCATCGTCAACATCGTCCAGAGCCTGAAGCTCCCCAACGGCAACATCAAGCTTCTGGTGGAAGGCGTGTCGCGCGGCAAGATCACCGAGATTCATGAAACCGATGGGTTCCTGGTTGCCTCGGTGGAGACCGTCGACGTCCGTCCGGAGATTACCCCCGAGATGGAGACGGAGATGGGGAAGGCGGTTTCGCTGTTCGAGAAGTACGTGAAGCTCAGCCCGAATCTCCCATACGAGACGATGATTTCCACGATCCGGGTCTCGGAGCCGGGCCGTCTCACCGACACCATCGCCGCCCACCTTCAGGTTGGGGTGGAGGAGAAGCAGAACCTCCTGGAGACCTTCGATCCCAAGGAGCGGCTGGGTATCCTGGTGGAAATGCTGGAAGGCGAGATCGAGAAGCTCCGCGTGGATCGGCGCATTCATCAGCGCGTCAAGAAGCAGATGGAGCGGGCGCAGAAGGAGTACTACCTCAACGAGAAGATCAAGGCCATCCAGCAGGAGCTCGGCCGGAAAGACGACCGGGGGAATGAAATCGAGGAGCTGAAACAGAAAATTGAAGCCGCGAAGATGACCAAGGAGGCCAACGAGAAGGCCATCCAAGAGCTCAAGCGGCTGGAAGTGATGCCGCCGGTGTCCGCCGAGGCCACCGTGTCCCGCAACTACCTCGAGTGGCTGCTGGCCGTCCCGTGGCACAAGAAGACGAAAGAGAACCGCGACATCGAGCGGGCCGAGAAGATCCTCAATGAGGATCACTACGGCCTGGAAAAAATCAAAGAGAGGATCCTGGAATTCCTGGCGGTCCGCCGTCTGGTGCGCAACGTGAAAAAGGGATCCATCCTCTGTTTCGTGGGTCCGCCGGGCGTGGGGAAGACCTCCCTGGCGCAAAGCATCGCCAAGGCCACGGGACGCCGCTTCGTCAGGCTTTCTCTCGGCGGCGTGCGGGATGAGGCGGAGGTTCGCGGGCACCGGCGCACGTACATCGGCGCCTTCCCGGGTCAAATCATCCAGATGATGCGCAAGGCGGGAACGAAGAACCCGGTGTTCCTGCTCGACGAGGTGGACAAGATGAGCATGGATTTCCGGGGCGACCCCTCCGCGGCGCTGCTGGAAGTCCTGGATCCGGAGCAGAACTCCACGTTCGTGGATCATTATCTGGATACCGAATTCGACCTGTCCCAGGTCATGTTCATCGCCACGGCGAACGTTCTCCACCCGGTTCCGCCGGCCCTCAAGGACCGGATGGAGGTGATCCGGCTGGCGGGTTACACGCTCAACGAGAAGATGCAAATCGCCCGGCGCTTCCTCATCAGCAAGCAGTTGGAAGCGCACGGCCTCTCTACCAAGAACATCGATTTCGAGGACGAGGCCATACGGGATGCCATTGAGAACTACACCCGGGAAGCCGGGGTCCGGAACCTCGAGCGCGAGATTGCGTCCATCTGTCGCAAGCTGGCGCGACGCGTGGTCAAGGAGGGCAAGACCTACCAGCACACCGTTACCTCCAAAGAGCTGCTGGAGCTGCTGGGAGTTCCCAAGTACCGCCCCAAGGATGCCGAGAAGTCCAAGAAGAGCGAAGTGGGAGTGGCGACCGGGCTGGCCTGGACCGAGGTGGGCGGAGAAATCCTGATGACCGAAGCCACCCTCATGAAGGGGCGCGGCAAGCTCACCCTCACCGGCAAGCTGGGGGACGTGATGCAGGAGTCGGCGCAGGCGGCCTTGAGTTACATCCGGTCCCGCGCCGAGCATCTGGGGATTGACGACGACTTCCAAAAGAAGTATGACATTCACATCCATGTGCCGGAGGGGGCCATTCCGAAGGACGGGCCGTCGGCCGGGATCACCCTGGCCACCGCGCTGGCCTCGTTGCTGACGAAGATCCCGGTCCGGAAGGAAGTGGCGATGACCGGCGAGATTACCCTCCGGGGCCACGTGCTTCCCATCGGGGGAGTGAAAGAGAAGGTCCTGGCGGCGCACCGCCTGGGAATCCAGACCATCATCCTCCCCAGGGATAACGAAAAGGACTTGGCCGAAATCCCCGAGGACATCCAGAAGGCCCTTGATTTCAAGCTCGTAGAGAACATGGACGAGGTCCTGGAAATCGCCCTGGAAAAGGAACCCAAAGCGACTCCTCCCGTCGAAAATGTCGACAAGGGTTTTGAGAAAAGCGTCCCTGACAGCTCCATTCATTAGGTCGTCCTGAACACATTTCCCGAACTTCAGGCAGCAGAGGACGGTAACAACCGCTGAACACGCCCGCTCCGGAGATCCTCCGGCAAGGCGGGCCTGCGAGGCGCGAGCGACGCCGGATGGCGACGGATCACCTTGAAGATTGTCCAGTGCGATTTCGTGACCGGCGCAGCGGATCCCGGGGGGTTTCCGCCCCCCGCCCTTCCCGAGGTGGCGTTCATGGGGCGCTCCAACGTGGGAAAGTCCAGCCTCCTGAACGCGCTCCTGGGACGGCGCCAGCTGGCCCGAACCGGCTCCACCCCGGGCCGCACCCGACAGGTGAACTTCTATCGCGTGAATGGTGCGTGCCTGTTCGTGGATCTCCCCGGCTATGGCTTCGCCCGAGTCTCCCGCTCCATGCGGGCGGGATGGAGGAACCTGGTGGAGGCCTATTTCCGCCGCCGACCTCCGAATCTGGCCATTCTCCTCGTGGACGCCCGGCACCCTCTCACCGAGATGGACCGGGATTTGATTGAATGGCTGCAGGACCGGAACCTGCCGTTCCTCGTAGCCGCCACCAAGTGCGACAAGCTTTCGAGAAATGAATTGCAGAAAAGCCTGAACAACCACCTCTCAGAACTCCACCGGCCCGAGCTGTTGATTCCGTGCTCCGCCATCACGCGGGCAGGAATTCCGAAGCTCTGGGCTGCCATCGACGGGACACTTCATGAAACGACACCCACGCACTGAGCGATCCGCTCCCCCCAACCCCCGCCCGGTCCGCGAATTCCGCGAGGAAGTCGAAGCCAACGGCCCGGTCCCAGACACCATGGAAAGTGGAGCACCTGTGAACAAGGAAAGAATCCGTACGGACGGTGGGGGACCCAGCGCCTCCGTCGTGGGCGAGAAGCTGGACATCACCGCATTGAAGGAAATGAGCATCACCGAGCTGACCAACATCGCCAAGGATCTCAACGTGGAAGGCGCCACGGCCATGCGAAAGCAGGAGCTCATCTTCAAGATCCTGCAGGCGCAGACCGAGAAGAGCGGCCTCATTTTCGCGGAGGGCGTGCTGGAGTGCCTGCCCGACGGCTTCGGGTTCCTGCGGGCGCCGGAGTACAACTACCTCCCCGGCCCCGACGACATTTACGTGAGCCCGTCGCAGATTCGGAAGTTCGACCTGCACACCGGTGACACGATTTCCGGGCAGGTGCGGCCTCCCAAGGAGGGTGAGCGCTACTTCGCCCTGATCAAGGTGGAAGCCGTCAACTTCGAGCATCCGGACGAGTCCAAGGAGAAGGTTTTCTTCGACAACCTCACTCCCTTGTACCCCAACGAAAGGCTCAAGCTCGAGACTTCCCGGGACAACATCTCGGCGCGCGTGATGGACATCCTCACCCCCATCGGCAAGGGGCAGCGTGGCCTCATCGTGGCGGCGCCGCGAACCGGCAAGACGATGCTGCTCCAGGCCATCGCCAACAGCATCAGCCAGAACCACCCGGAGGTCATTCTCATCGTACTGCTCATCGACGAGCGGCCCGAGGAGGTGACGGACATGCAGCGCTCGGTGAACGGCGAGGTCATCAGCTCCACGTTCGATGAGCCGGCCCAGCGACATGTTCAGGTCGCGGAGATGGTCATCGAAAAGGCCAAGCGGCTGGTGGAGCACAAGAAGGACGTGGTGATCCTGCTGGATTCCATCACCCGTCTCGCCCGGGCCTACAACACCATCGTCCCCCCCTCGGGGAAGGTCCTCTCGGGTGGCGTGGACGCCAATGCCCTGCAGCGACCCAAGCGGTTCTTCGGGGCGGCACGGAACATCGAAGAGGGAGGCAGCCTCACCATCATGGCCACGGCCCTCATCGAGACGGGCAGCCGCATGGACGACGTCATCTTCGAAGAGTTCAAGGGAACCGGCAACATGGAAATCCACCTGGATCGGAAGCTGGCCGACCGCCGCGTCTTCCCGTCCATCGAAATTACCCGCTCCGGAACCCGCAAGGAGGAGCTCCTGCTTTCCAAGAAGGAGCTGGACCGCACCTGGGTGCTTCGCAAAGTGCTGAACTCGCTATCCAGCAGCGAGGCGATGGAGCTGCTCATCGATAAGATCGGTAAAACCAAGAACAATGAGGAGTTCCTGGGTTCCATGAGCGAAGTGACCTAGCCGGAATGGGAATAGGGGTGGGTTGCACCCGGTTCAACCCCTGCAATAGAATGACGCAAATTCGGAGAGACCTATGAAAGCCAAGATTCACCCCGATTATCAGGCGGTTACGGTGGTCTGTGCCTGCGGCGAGAGCTTCGTCACCCGGAGCACCAAGAAGGATCTGCGCCTGGAAATCTGTTCCAAGTGTCATCCCTTCTTCACCGGCAAGCAGAAGCTCATCGACACCGCGGGCCGGGTGGAGCGGTTCAACCGTCGTTACGCTTCGACCTTAGGCACCAAGAGCTGAGGCGGGCTGTCCCGTGTCTGAAGAGGTCCTTCTGGGGGGTCAGGCGGTCCTGGAGGGCGTGATGATGCGCGCCCCGGGCGCCTATGCCGTGGCCGTCCGCCGGAAGGGCGGCGAAGTGGTCACCCTGCGCCGCGAGGTGATCCGGCTCTCGGATCGCTACCCGGCCTTGAAGCTGCCGGTGCTGCGCGGCGTCGTGGTGCTGTTCCAGTCCCTGGCATTGGGAATCCGCGCGCTGAATTTCTCGGCGGAGCAGGTCCTGGAGGAAGAGGATTCCCGCCCGCAGAAGAAATCTTCCGGCTCGTTCGGCATCTTCCTGTCACTCCTGGTGGCCCTGGCCTTCGCGTTGGGCCTGTTCTTCTACCTCCCGCTACTGATGACCGACGGCCTGGTGCGACTGGCGCCCGTGCTGCAGGGCTCCCTGCCCTTCAACCTGGTGGAGGGGACCATTCGCATCGCCTTGTTCATCGGGTACATTCTGGCGATCTCGGCCCTCTCGGACATGCGGCGGGTCTTCCAGTATCACGGCGCGGAGCACAAGGTGGTCTCCACCTACGAGGCGGGGGAACCGCTCACCGTGGAGTACGCCAGGACTCACAGCACGCTGCACCCTCGTTGCGGCACCAGCTTCCTTCTGTTCGTCATGGTGATTTCCGTGCTCACTTTTTCGCTGGTTCCCACTTCAGCTTCCTTCGGCATGAAGCTGGTCGCCCGCCTGCTGCTCCTGCCACTGATCGCCGGGCTCTCCTACGAGCTGCTGCGCTCCAGCGCCAGGCACCGGGGAAAGCTGATTTATTCGGCGGTGGTCACCCCGGGAATGTGGCTGCAGCGACTCACCACCCGCGAGCCCAACGACGATCAGCTACAAGTGGCCATCGAGGCCCTGAGAGTGGCTCTGGGCGGAACGCTCCCCGAGCGCCGAGAAGCAGTTCCCCTCTAAGGCGACCATCTCCCCATGTTTGAAAAACTGAATGCGCTGGAAAAGCAGTACGAGGAGCTGTCGCGGCGGATGAGCGACGTCGACGCCATGAAGGACAAGTCCCGCTATCTGGCCGACGCCAAGGCCTACTCGGACCTGGAGCGGGTCGTGGAAGCCTACCGGGAGTTCAAGGGGATCGAGAACGAAATCCTGGAGACGGAGAAGATTCTCAAGAGCGCCGATCCGGATCTCCGGCAGCTGGCCAGCGAAGAGCGGGAAGAGTTACAGCGGCGCCGGGAGGCGCTGCTGGAAGAGATGAAGATGCTCCTCGTGCCCAAGGACCCCAACGACGAGAAGAACGTCATCCTCGAAGTCCGGGCCGGGACAGGCGGCGAGGAGGCCGCTCTGTTCGCCCAGGAGCTGTTTCGCATGTACAACCGCTATGTGGAGCGCAAGGGGTGGAAGCTCGAAATCCTGGACATGAGTGAATCGGAGCTCGGGGGCCTGCGCGAGGTCATCGCCACCATCGAGGGGAAGAACGCCTACTCGCGGCTGCGCTACGAGAGCGGCGTCCACCGGGTGCAACGGGTTCCGAAGACGGAGGCCTCGGGCCGGATCCACACATCCACCGCCACGATCGCCGTCCTTCCGGAGGCGGAGGACGTGGAGGTGGATATCAACGAGAAGGATCTGCGCATCGACCGCTTCTGCTCCACGGGTCCGGGAGGGCAGAGTGTCAACACCACCTACTCGGCCATCCGCATCACCCACATTCCCAGCGGGCTCGTGGTGCAGTGCCAGGACGAAAAGTCCCAGCACAAGAACAAGGCCAAGGCGCTTCGGGTGCTGCGCTCGCGCCTCCTGGACATCGCGCAGCGGGAGCAGCACGAATCCATAGCCAAGGACCGGCGCACCCAGATCGGCACCGGCGATCGATCGGAAAAAATCAGAACCTACAACTTTCCCCAAAGTCGGGTCTCCGACCACCGTATCAACTCCACCATCCACCAGATCGAATCGTTCATGGACGGCAACCTGGATCCGCTCCTGGATCCGCTGGTCTCCCATTTCCAGTCCGAGAGGCTCAAGGCCGAAACTGCCGTGGCCGCATCGCCGCCTGCTTCCGCCACTTCAGGCTCGTGAACCCCGCCGCATCTCCGACCTTGCAAGAGCTCGTCCGCGAGGGCGCAGGCTATCTGGAGGCGCGGGAGGTTCCCTCCGCCCGATTCGATGCCCAGGTGCTGCTCTCCCATGCTCTGGGGATCTCCCGATCCGATCTGCTGCAGCGCTCCGATGAAGCGGCTCCCGAGGCGGCATCGCGCCACTACCGTGAGAGCCTTCGGCGCCGTGGAGAGCGCGTCCCCCTGCAGCACCTCACCGGGGTGCAGGAGTTCTGGTCCCTGGATTTCGAGGTTTCCCCGGCGGCGCTCATTCCCCGGCCGGAGACCGAGCTTCTGGTGGAAGAGGCGCTGCGCCACGCAGCGGGAAGCTCCCCCCGGATTGCCGACATCGGCACGGGCAGCGGCAACATCGCGGTGGCCCTGGCCCGGGAGCTTCCCGGCTCGCGCATCGTGGCCACCGACGTGAGCGGGGCGGCCCTGGAGCTGGCGCGCCGCAACGCGCAGCGGCACGGCGTCGATGCACGCATTCAGTTCCTGCAGGGGGATTTGGCGGGTCCGCTGCAAGACACGGTCGAGAGAGCGAGCCTGGATCTGCTCGTTTCCAATCCGCCCTACATCTCGGCCGAGGAGCTGGCTTCGCTGCAACCGGAAGTGCGGGAGTATGAGCCCATCGAAGCTCTCACGCCCCCGGCTGGAGATGGCTTGGATCTCTATCCGGCGCTGCTGGATGCCGCGGCCTGGTTTCTCCGTCCGGGAGGGGCGATTATCCTGGAGCTGCCGGCCGGAGGCGCGGACCGAATCCCGGCGCTGATGGCCGGACGCGAATCGTTGGAGCTGCTCACCGTGCGGACCGACTATTCGGGGATTCTCAGGGTGATGGTGGCGAGGCGCAGACTGCCATGAAGGACCCCAAGGACCGCATGATGGACGTCGACGAGGCCCTGCAAATCGTCCTGCGGGAGACGCGCGTGCTGCCGCTGGAGCGCCTGGGACTGGCTGATGCAGAAGGTCGGATCCTGGCGGAAGAAGTCCGCGCCGATGAAGACCAGCCGCCGTTCGCGAAAGCCATGATGGATGGCTTCGCGCTGCGCAGCCTGGATGTGCGTGCAGCTCCCGCCGAGCTGGAGGTGATCGAGGAAATTCCCGCTGGCAGGATGCCGAGCCACGCCCTGGAAAAGGACCAGGCGGCCCGGATCATGACCGGAGCGCCGCTCCCGCAAGGGGCTGACGCAGTGCAGATGGTCGAGAGAACCGAGCCCGCCAGGGATGGCCGCTGGGTCCGAATCCTTGAAACGGTGGGACCCGGCACCCACGTGGCGCCCCGGGGGCGGGAGCTGAAGGCAGGGGAGACGGTCCTCCTGCCGGGCGAGTGCCTCACTCCCCCCAGAATCGGGGTGCTCTCCAGCGTGGGTCAGTCGACGGTCCAGGTGCACCGCCGACCGCGCGTGGCCGTGGCGCCGACGGGAGACGAGCTGGTGGGTTGGGACGCGACTCCAAAACCCGGGCAGATCCGCAATAGCAACGGTCCTGCTCTGACTGCGTCCTGCCGTCAACTCGGCGCCGAAGCGCTGGATCTGGGAATCATCCGCGACGAGCCGGCGGCGCTGGAGGAATGCCTCCGACAAGGGCTGGCGACGGATCTGCTGCTCCTGTCGGGGGGAGTCTCCATGGGGACTTATGATCTGGTCGAAGCGGCGCTGGAGCGGGGAGGCGTGGAGATCTTCTTCAGGCAGGTCGCCATTCGTCCCGGCAAGCCGGCGGTATTCGGGCGAAAGGGCGACTGCCTGGTGTTCGGGCTTCCCGGAAACCCCGTCTCCTCCCTGGTAGTTTTCCAGGTCCTGGTGGCGCCAGCGCTGAGGAAACTGCAAGGAGAAGCGAGGTGGGAAGGACGGAGGTTAGAGGCGGTTCTCGAGGCGCCGGTGGCTCAGCATATGGGCCGCACCTCCTATCTTCCCGGCACTCTCAGGTTCGACGGCGCCCAAGCCCGCATCCAGCCGATTCCCACCAGCGGCTCCGCCGATCTTCCGGCCTACTCCCGAGCCAACGCCCTGCTTATCATTCCAGCCGATCGAGATCGGGTCGGAGCGGGGGAGCGGCTCCAGGTGCTCGCACTGTCCTGATTCCCACCCAAGGCATTGGGTGCGCTGCCACCCGCATCCCCGTGACGCGAATCCGGCGCCATCAGGGGTCCACGGGCGGGACTGGAACGGGCAGAGGGTGCAGCAGGTCTCGAACTTCATCCTTGGTTCTGACACCAAAAAACCTGTATCCCTTGTAGACCTGGACCGTACGCTCCTCCCTGGCCAGGACGGCCTGGTCGGGCCACGATTTCGAGAAATAGTAGAGGCTGGAGACGACCTCCGCCCGGCTCGGGAATCTCATGCCGTTCTTGACCATCCCGAACTCCGTGGTCGCCGTCTGGATTTCATAGTAACGGCCGCTCTCCTCGTCCCCAGCGGTGCGCAGCTCCAGGTCCCGCCTCATCCTCTCCCAGGTTTCGTGTTTGTCCGCTTTCATCGCCTGGACTCTCAGGATCTGAAAGGTCTGCGGGTCCACCCACGCGGTGCCGAACCAGTCGTTGATCGCTTCACGGTAGGGCGGAATCGGCTCGAAGCGGATCAGCTGAGCCATCACTCCCAGAGCTTCGCCTTTGCCCAGCGCCGTGTAATGAAAGTGACGCTGTCGAGCCGAATTGAAGACCAACACCCAGAAGTAAGCACGCTGCAGATAGCTCTGGAATCCCAGCTTCCCGGGGTCCGCCTCCTGACGCACCCCCTTTCCCCTGGGCATGCGGTAATCGAGGAACGCGCCATCCGGACCATGCACGAAGATGTATTGAAAACGCCCGACCCGGTGCGCACCCTCGAAGGGGACGGTAATCGTCTCGTTGCACGTGAAGTGGAGGGCCGTGTCCAGATAGAGGCGGCTGGCACGGTCCAACCCAATCAGGATCTCTGGAAGAGCTGGAGGATCGGGCTGAGCCGCTCGAAGGTGCTCCCCCAGGAGGAGAATGGCAAGGCACCAGAGCGACGAGATGACCGCACGTTTCACAGGCCCTCCTCAAGGACGCGACTGGATATCCTGGTAGAGGCGTTGAAGTGGGGCATCGTTCGGGCGGCTGGCCAGTTTCTGGCGGAGGAACGACAGGGCCTCGTCGCGGCGCTTGAGCGCCACGTAGCTCAAGGCGGTCCCCAGATCGGCGCGTGTCGGATCCGATCCCAGCCGGGCGGCGCTCTGGAACGCGAGAAGGGCCCCCTCGGCCTGGCCCAGACTCAGCCGTACATTGCCGAGCGCCAGCAGGAGATTTCCGTCGGACGATCCGGCTGCGGCTTTCTCCAGAACCGCCGAAGCCTCCTCCCAGCGGCGCAGGTCCATCAGCGTCAATCCGAGGTTGAGCGCGAAGCGGGAATCACCCGGATTCAGCTCCACCGCCCGGCGGAACTGGGCCAGCGCGGCCGCCATGTTCCCGCTGCGTGAGTCCAGGACTCCCAGCAGATTGTGATACTCGTCGATGCGCTCGCTCTTCTTGAGACCCGCCTCGAGAATGGGACGCATCTCGCCCAGCTTTCCACCCTTGGCGTAGAGCGCGGCGAGGGGTCGGGCGGCGGCCACCAGGGTCGGGTCGGAAGCCAGGGCCGCCTGATACAGGTGCACCGCCTGCGGGACGTTCCCTGCCGCCTCCGCCAGCACTCCCTCGCAGGCGTCCTTCACGGCGGGCGCTTCGCTCAATCGACTCCGATGATCCTCAAGAAACTTTCTCCCCCCGGCCGGGTCGCCCAGGTCCACGGCCAGCTGTACATACCAGAGGATGGAATCCTCGGCCATCACGTCGGGCACCGACTTCCAGCCATCCTGGAGGGCGACAAGCGCCTCGCGCTTCCGCCCCAAGGCATCGTAAGCTTCGGCCAGCATGGCATAGCTCTTGGGAAGCTTTTCCTTGAGATTGGCCTGGTCGAGCTCCCGGATGGCGTTCTCGTATTCTCGGCGGCTCAGGTAATAAGTCGCCAGATTCCGGTGGTAGCTCACCGCGGTCTCTTCCGCCGCGACCTCCGCGGAGCTCGGCGGCGCCGCGGCGGACTCCTTCCTGGGGACGGGGGAGTCGGCCCCCACGTAACCCAAGGCGCGCAGCTGCGCCATCATCTCCGCGGAGACGGCTCCCGAGTCTCCTTCCGCTTCAGTCTGACGCTTGTCTCCCAAGCCTTCATAGGTCGGGAGCGACGCGGGCGGGTACTTTCGGAGGAACTCAGGGTCGAGGGCACCTGAGAGGACGTGTCCAGGCATGTCGGCGGGAATGGGCGCGCCCAGCAGCGCGAGGAGAGTCGGGGCGATGTCGTAGAGGTCGGCCCTCTGGCGAAGCGAGCCCCTGGCGGCCGCCGGCCCGCTCAGGATGAAGATCCCGTCTTCCCGATGCCACTCCACCGGCTGATCCACGGTGTAAGGAAGAATACCTTCGGGGCGCTTGTCTCCCGTCTTGAAGCCGTGATCCGAGATCACCATCACGGTGGTTTCGGCTCCTGCCTTGCGCACCAGCTCACCCAGGAGCAGGTCCTGGTAGAGGTAGTAGGCGGTCACCACATTTTGAAATTCTGCGTACTCCTCGGAGCTTACCATCTGCATCTTCGGTGGCCGGTAGTGCTGAAACCGGTGTCCCACCAGGTCGATGCCCTCGAAGTAGATCGCCGTCAGGTCGAAGGGTCCGCGTCCCAGGAGGTTCAGTCCAGCCGCCTGGTAGTTCCGCGCCGCGGTGAGAATCTTCAGCAACAGCCCCACCGGATCCTGAACCGGGGGTTTCCCCTTCTCCCCCTCGGGAGCCGCCGGCGGATGGGCGATCCAATCGAGGCCGGCGCGGTACTCCTCCTGGGTGAGGGGGGCGAAGGCGCGGAGCTCCTCCAACGAGATTTCGGCCGGTCTCGAAAAAACCGGGAGCAGGGAGGCGAGCGTCTCGGGAGGGTACGTGTAGCCAGGTCCCGATGCCAGGGTTTCCCGGTTCGGGAGCATGCTCAGCGCCGCCACCCGATCGGTCACCATCACCCCATGAATTCGATCCGCAGGGTAGCTCGCCCACCACCCCACCACCGCGGTGCTGCGGTCCAGATCGGACAGGATGTTCCAGATCGCCTTCACTTTGCGGTATCGGCTGCTGATCGGGACTTTGGCGCCGGTCTTGGCTTGGACGACGCTGAAATCGGCCACTCCGTGAACATCGGGCCCTTTTCCCGTTGCCACGGTGGTCCAGAGCAGCGGGGAAACCATGGGATTGTACGACCGCAAGGGGCCGCGGATGCCTCGATCCAGGAGCGCTTTGAGATTCGGAAGGCGTCCCCGCGCAAGGAGCGGGTCGATCGAATCCCAATCCGCCGCGTCCAGACCGATCAGCAGGACATGGACGCCGGTCGAATGCGCCAGAGCGCGAGCCTGGCTCCTCAAGGTGCTCACCCGGAACTCTTCGGGAAGCTGGATTTCCCACTTGAAAGAACTGATTTCAAGGCCCACTGCGGCCATGCGGCCGGCCATCGCGGAGCGCAGAGGCGCGTCGAGTGCCTGGCGATCCAGCAGCTCCGCGGCCGAACGGTCGGACGTCAGCTCGGCGATGGCGGATGTGGCGGTCTGCTCGAGCAGGGGATGGAACCCCAACTGCCTTTCTCGGGCAACCCGCGCCAGAGCCATTGGGTTGGCCCGATAGTGGAAGGCGAGCACGATCTCGGCCTTGACCCCCTCGCGATTGGCTACCGGCAGGGGTGGCAAGGCACCCTCACCCTCCTGCTCCAGAATCCGGGTGGATGTGAGGGGCGACACGAAATGCCAGCCCGGCAGGAGGACTCTGCCGCCGCTCGTACCGAAATGGGAGGCGGGAACATGCACCAGCCCCCGCCCGGACCAGAGCGCAGCGGCGGCCAGCAGGCCGAGGACGACGAGGATCGAGAGGATCGCTACGGAGTGGCGCTTCACAAAGCGAGTCTAGCCCAGATGAAAAAAAAGGGGCCCGCGTCACACGAGCCCCTTGGCTCTGACCAAACGACTTCTAGAACGACCAGTTCACCGAGAGCCTCATTGTCCTCGGCGGCCCATAGTCGTTGGGCGTCAGGAAATCAGGGTCCTGGATGCCAGCGATCGACTCCACGTTGTCGTCGAACTGCCTCGCTTCCTGGTTGTTGAACAGGTTGAAGATGGCCAGGGCGAGGTTCAATTGAGACTTCGTCCCGAACTTGATCGGGTAGCTGAAGTTGACGTCGAAGGTGACGATGTCCGGCGTCCTGCCCAGGTAGCCACGCTGGATCTTCTTGTAGTCGTACAGAAAGAGCCCGCTGACAGCGGTCGGGTCGTTATGAAAGTCGTTTCCGCTGCCCTGGGCGAGAACGTCCGCGTCCCCGTCCGCGTCGTTATCCGACCACCAGGCGTAGACAGGATTGAGGCCGGGGATCTCTCCGGCATTCTGGTAGCTGGGATGGGCCAGGTACGGTTGACGCGGTGTGCCGGACTGCCAGTTCATTGCGCCACCGATGGTAAACCCGCTGTTCCACCGGTAGTAGGGGTAGACGTTCAGCACGTGCGTCCGGTCGGTGTTGAGGAAGCCGCTGAAGAACTGCCCCTCCATGAGCGGCGAGTTGGGGAAGTCGAACAGCGAGCTGATGTTGGGATCGCTCTGGCCGTTGTCGTTGCGGAACAGACCTTCGTAGTTACCAATCAACTGCGCGTAGCGGTAGTTGATCGACATGGCCCAGTTGTTGGAATAGGTCTTGTTCAGGATGAACTCGAATGCCTTGTAGTCCCGCTTGGGATTGGGAAACCCGGCGGAGGCCGGCGTGTTCTGGTTCGGATTGGCCAGGACATACTCGCCGAACGGGGCCGCGTCGAAGGATCCCGCGGGAACTCCCGGACAGGTGATTCCCGAGCTGGGGAACGGATCGCAGGGGTATCCGTAGTTGGTGCCGTAATAGTAGTTCTGGGTGGACTCCAGTGCGGTGAACTGGACGTCCTCCAGCACCCGGCCCTGGTAGCGGAAGATGCCCCTCAACTCGATCGACAGGTCGGGGCGGAGCTGTTGCTGATAGCCGAGGATGTACTCGTCCTCATAGGGAAGCTTCGTGCCCTCCTGGACGCGGGTGTTGGGGAAGCCCTGGAAGTTGGGGAGTCCGACCTGCGTGGCCTGCTGGTCCATGGGCACCGTCACATCGGGCGTGCCCGCCAGATCGTAGGTCACCCGCGAGCTCGAAGTCTCACTGCTGAAGGACCGCACGGCCAGGTCATTGGGGACCCGCTCATAATACCTGGCATAATTGGCCCAGAGCTTGCTCCTCCCGTTACCCAGGACATCGAACGAGAATCCCAGTCTCGGCGAGAACTCCCAGTCGAAGGAGTAGCTGCCGGGCGTAAAGGTCGTCGAGCCAATCCCCACCTCCCCGTTGCGCCAGGCCTCAAGGTCGATCGGCAGAGTGTAGGTGCCGGATCCCTCGATCTTCTGGTGCGTCGCGCGGACCCCCGCCTTGAAGACCCAACGGGGCGAGGCCTGCCAGGTGTCCTGGATGAAGAAATTCATGTCATCCGTCTTGGTGGCGTCCGGAGTGGGATA
>Ga0137425_1000125_pt1 | contig 25922 bp, 26 predicted proteins | sample EasRivERMZT640_2_FD_102318 | JGI IMG/M metagenome (GOLD analysis project Ga0137425, IMG submission 102318) | Soil microbial communities from meander-bound floodplain in the East River, Colorado, USA - East River MetaG ERMZT640_2 | ecosystem: Environmental > Terrestrial > Soil > Floodplain ...
AGGGCACCTCCTCGATGAACGGTTGGCGTCGCAACCACCATTCTACGAGTTGGTGCCCTTCGTGCGTTCACAAGTATTTTCATGAACTTACAAGTGATCCCGAATCAATGACTTCTATTTAGTGTCTGTGATCGCCATCGTCGGCGTCACGCCGGGCGCGTTGATCTGCAGCGGTCCCAACATAGGATCGTCCATCGACTCCATTCCGGGACAACCGAAATTTTGGACGATTAGATTGCCCGAGCCGTCGGTCGTCAGTTGGTCCAGATCGCCGGTATAGAAACACTCGCGAACGCCATTGTTGGCGATGATCGTGTTGCGGATCGTGAGCGAGCCTGAGGTATCCCTTGTGCTGCTGTAAAAGACGATGCCGCCGCCTTCCCCGGCCTCCCCGGTACTTTCGTTGCCGCTGATGGTGGAGTTAAGCACGGTGAGCGAACCGTCAACAGAAAAGAGCGCCCCGCCGGCGTCTTGACCACTACTTGCCCCCGTGCCTCCGGCCACGCCTGGCACGACAAAGTTGGCGGTGAAGGTACTGTTGAGGATTATGACAGTGCCGAGATCGTTGAAGATCGCGCCACCCAGCCCCGCACCACCGCCGCCGGCTTCCCCGCTGCCATCACCAGCGAAGGTTCCCCCTTGGCCTCTGTCACCACTCGAACCGTTGGCGCCGCCACCGCCGCCGAAGTCCCCGTCGCCGGCATCACCGAAGTCTGAAAAGCCGCCGGCACCACCCCCACCACCAAAACCGCCGTGACCACCGTCACCACCTTCATATCCGCCGCCGCCACCACCGCCACCATAGCCGCCTCCGCCGCCGTCACCGGCGACCGGGCCACCGTGGCGTCTCGATGAGCCGCCGCCACCACCGCCACCTGCACAGCCGAGGTCCCCTCCCTCAGCGAAAAAAATGTTGCCACCGGAGCCGCCATCGCCGCCGCAGGCGGCGCCGCCATCCCCAGAGGCCGTGCCACCGGGAGCATCTTGACCGCTGGAAACTGTGCCGCCGCCACCACCACCGCCGCCTTCGCAGCCGGATCCAGGGCAGTTGTTGTCGAAACCACCGTTCCCACCGTTTCCCCGTGAGCCGCCACCGCCACCACCGCCGAAGAACGCAGACCCACCTCCCCGCTGTCCGCCATTTCCCCCCAGACCGCCGCCGCCACCGGAGTGGCCAGCGCTACCGTTGCCGCCTGTGGCGCCATTGCCTTCGAATGTGCAGCTCTCAACTGTAAGCGCCCCCCCTCTGACATAGATCGCCCCACCAGCCCCCAGGCCGCCGCCGCCGCTCGCACCGTCACCGCCCTTGACCGTAAAGCCTTTGATGTGAGCGTTCTGTATCGTCAACATACCGATTCCGTCACCGGCAATCGGCAAGTCACCATCCGGATCGGCGAGGCCCCTGCGCGCTACTGCGAAAGCACGTCTCCTCGTATTCAGCCCCAGGAGCTGTGCCCCATTGGCTTCGATGGTGATGTCCGACAGTACGATGGGGGTTGCCGTCGGCCCCAGCGGGTTGTACGGATCATCCAGAATGGAAGTCATCTGGTAAACCTGCCCGGCCTGCAGCTCGATGACATCGGCGCCGCTGCCCGTGTTGCATCCCGTATCGAACATCGCTAGCGGAATGAAGGAGCTGGGCGCGACGCCGAAGTCGAAGTTCGCCGAGTAGATCGCCTCCTGGAGCGAACACTCGCCATCGTCGGCGACCGCCTGGGCCGTCGTCGTCACCTGGATAGTGGCGCCGCGGGCCGAGCCGGTGAGAACTGCTAAAACTGTCGTAACTGCCAGTGCCTGGAAGAATCGCCTGCTTTTGCCCGTCACGGAATTCTCCTCACCCCAAGGTGGAAATTGGCTAAAGCCGGAAAATTGGCACCCCTGTGGAACCTGCGCCAGCTTTGCCTTCTACTTGGGATATCGGAAATGGTGGAAAAAAGACGACAGGCGATGGTAAATTCAGAAGACTTTTTAGATTGTCGCGTGGGAGTCAGTGGTGGGCGAGGTCCAACATCTAGAATAGCGAGTCACTCAGGGGTGGGTTGACTTCGATCATCTCCACCACGATGCTCAGATGTCGCGACAGCCCGGCGGCCGCGACAAGCGCCGGGGTGAGCGGCAGCACCAGAAATTTTCTCACGGCGTCGCAGCCTCGATTCGCTCGGGAGGCTCACTCGGTGGCTTCGGAGGCTCACTCGGTGGCTTGGGAGGCCATTGCTGCAGCCAATGATTGCCTGCTCCGGTTGCAGGCCAGGTGTTCACCCCGTATCCCCAGCCGCCCGGATAAACGGGGACGGCCCAGTTTTGGGTGCTCTGCTCCCATTGAGCCTGCTTGCCGGCCTTCGCCGCTTGCGCTTCCGCCTGCAGCTTCGCAGTTTCCTCATCCCTGGCCTGCCGCTCGGCGTCCTGGCGCGCCTGCTCGGCCGCGGCGCTTTCCTGCTCCAGCTGCGCCTCGGCGGGTGTCATCCACTCGCCGTCGTACTTCACGTAGCCCTGGGCGATGTAGCTTTCGTCCTCCGCCATCCAGCGCCCGTCGAACAGGACGAAGCCCAGGGCTTCCCGGGCCTCCGGGTCGTCCGGCAAGCTGACCAGGACTTTCTGGTAGGCAAAGTGCGACTGCGCGCCTAAACCCTCCTGTCCCGCCCAGCGACCCAGCCCGCGCCAACCCTCCGTGTCCTTCGGTCCCAGCTTGGCCGCCTTCCGGTCGTAAGCATCCAGAGCCGAGGGCGCTTTCACGATATGGTCGACGCGCGACAGCGCGACTCCCACGACTCCGTCCCCCATGTCGATCGAAATCATCGTCTCTGTTTGCTCCACGATCCGCCCGGAAAACTTCGCTCCACCTTGGAGGAATACGTCGTCAGCGAGGAGCGGTGTGGGTACGATGAATACAAGGGGCAGCAGGAATCGGGCAGCTCTCAAGGGGTGGCCTCCGGATGTACTCGAGTCTAGGCACAGCCTGACACCTTGTCAACAACAGCGGGCCTTCTGCGGCTTGAACGAGAAGATTTCGAACATCCGAAGGGGAGACAGGCGAGGCCGGAAGGGAGGTGCTCAGCTGCGCGAGGTGTCGAGGGTTTCGCGGACGCGCTCGAGGAAGCCCGGAATGGTGAAGGGCTTCTGGACGAAGGCGGTCCCCGGCTCGAGCACGCCGCGGTGCACGATGGCGCTCTGAGTGTAGCCCGACATGTAAAGGACTTTCAGGCCAGGTCGCAGCTGCGCCATCCGCTCGTAGACCTCACGCCCATTCATGCCGGGCATGATGACGTCGGTCACCACCAGCTGGATGGGCTCGGGATGTGATTCGCAGATCCGCAGAGCCTCGGCGCCACTGCCGGCGCCGAGCACCTGGTAGCCCTGCCCGATCAGAACCTCGTAAGCCAGCTCGCGCACCAGGGGCTCGTCCTCGATGAGCAGGAGCGTCTCGCCTCGAACGATTCTAGCGGTGCTCTCCGCCGGACCTCGCGCCAGCGCATCCACCGGGCCCTCGGCCGCGGGAAGATAGACCTTGATTGCCGTCCCGATGCCCCGCTCGCTGTAGATCTGAATGTGCCCGTTGCTCTGCTTCACCACCCCGTAGACGGTCGACAGGCCCAGCCCCGTTCCCCGTCCCTTTTCTTTCGTGGTGAAGAACGGCTCGAACACTCTCGAAACGGTCTCGGGATCCATGCCCGCTCCGGAATCGCTCACCGCCAAGAGAACGTAACGCCCCGGTGGCGCATAGGGGCGGCGGCGGGTGTAGGTCTCATCCAACTCCAGGTTCATCGTCTCGATCGTGAGTTTGCCCCCGCCGGGCATGGCGTCTCGGGCATTGGCCACGAGGTTCATGAGGACCATCTCCATCTGGCCGGGATCGGCTCTCACGTGCCAGAGCTTCTCGTCCCGCACACTTTTCAGGTCCACCTCTTCACTGATCAGCCGCCGCAACATCCCTTCCATTCCGGCCACCACGGAGTTCAGATCGAGCACCTTGGGATCCAGGACCTGCTTGCGGCTGAATGCCAGGAGCTGACGGGTCAGCACGGCGGCTCGGTCCCCGGCCTTGCGAATCTCCTCGAGGTAGGCTCTGCCCGGATCGGACAGCGGCAGGCGGGGACGGAGCAGCTCGCAATAACCGAGAATGGCGGTCAGGAGGTTGTTGAAGTCGTGGGCGATGCCCCCGGCCAGAACGCCCACCGCCTCGATTTTCTGTGATTGCCGGAGCTGATCCTCGAGCTCCTGACGCGCCGCATTGCCCAGCGCCAGGGCGGCCAGATCGGCGATGTTGGCGGCGAAATGCTGCTCCTCCAGGGCCCACTCCCTCGCCGGTCCCATGTGCTCGTGGCAGACGACTCCCGCGACCCTGCCGTGATGCCGGATGCCGACGTGCAGCAGGGAGGTGATCCCCTGCGGGCGCAGGTGTTCCTCGACCAGCTCGCGGGTTCTCGGGTCGGCGCCGGCATCCGCCGCCGCGATGACCCGCTGCTCCTCGAGGGCCGCGAAGTAGGCAGGGAATTGCCTCGCCTGCAGCATGACCCCCTTCGCTCCGCAGGAATCGCCGGCTTGATGCACGACCTGGCAGCGAAGCACGGTTCGCTCCTCGCTGATCAGATGGATGGCGACCCTCGCCACCTTCAGGGTCCGGCAAGCGACTTCCGCGATCCGCGCCAGCGACGAATCGAGATCGGGAAGGCTCGTCAGCGTCAGCTCGTGGAGGGCCTGTTGATGAGCGAGGATCTGCTCGGAGCGGCGCTGCAGGCTGTCCTCCGCGAGCTTGCGCAGGGTGATGTCCGTAGCCACTCCCAGGATCTGGTGCGCCTTCCCGTCGGGACCGATGATGGGGCGCTTGATGGTCTGCAGCCAGCGGAGCTTGCCGGAGGAGTCGGTGATGGATTCGAGGGGAATGAATTTTTCCTGATGCTTGTCCAGCACTTCCAGGTCGTCGCTCCGGAAATGCTCCACTTCCTCCGACTTGGGGTTGAAGTCGGAGTCCGATTTCCCCAGGAGCGACTGCACGGTGGTCCCGTAGGCCTCCGCCACCGCCTGGTTGGCCAGCGTGAACCGGCCCTCCCGATCCTTGGCGAAGATGAAGCTCGGATTCAAATCCAGGACCTGGTCGATTTCGCGGTACGCTTCGTCCACCTGGAGAAGCAGCGTCCGGACGTTTTCCGGTAGCCGCTCCGCATCGATCCCCAATCGCTGAAGCTGATCCTTGAGACGGTTATGCACGCGCGCGCCCACCCCCCATGTCCCCGGGAGGTGAGCCCGGGGCCGTTCCTGTGAGAAGGTCAAAGTAAACTCTGGAGGCGCATGGATCAATAAGAGGAAGCAGGAAGGAGGGTGACGAAAAGTGTCAGTGCCGGCTTCATCGCCGGGAGACCTGTCGATTAGCCCGCCTTGCTTGTGCCCTCCGGCGTCCCTATATTCTGTCGCGGAGCGTCGTGCCGGCGCTTCGCGTGGCGTTTCAGGGACTTGTGCGGAGGAGATCGATGAGCAGGAATCGCGGCGAACGCGGGGAGGGCAAGCTGGGGACGTTCTTCGCCCTGACGCTCCTCGTGGTGATGATCTACATGGGCTTCAAGGTCGTTCCGGTGATGATCAACTCTTATGCCTTCAAGGATTTCATCGAGGAGGAGGCGCGCTTCGCCTCGGTGCGACGGGATGACGAGGAGATTCGGACGCGGGTCTACAATAAAGCCCGGGAGCTGCAGCTGCCCATTTCCAAGGAGATGATTCACACGGATCGGACCAACAGCCGATTCGACATCGCCGTCAGCTACGCGGTCCCCATCGTGACCCCGGTCTACACCTACCAGTACAAGCGCGACGAGCACGTTTCCTCGCCACTGTTCTAGGCGGGCCGCGCCCTTTAACTCTTCAATCGAGCTGAAACCGCCGCCTGGGTCTGGGACAGGAGCCGGGCGGCTTCCTGCTCCAGCCGGGCCACGCGAGTCTCCATCCTGCCCGCCAGGTCCTTGTCCGGAAGCCCCGACAGGTTGATGCGCACATTCAGCACGGCTCCCGCCACCCCGGTATGCGCCAGGTGGGCCGCCACCCCGGCATCGGAAGCGGCATTGGCATTGCCAATCTCCGCCACGCGCTTCACCTGCTCCATCACCGCCAGGCAGGTCTCGGCGGTCTTCACCGGAATCTCGGTGGCGAACTGGCTCGCCCTTCCCAGAGCCTGCTGGCGCGCTGCTTTCTCGGCGGGGGTCTCCTTCGGGAGCTTCAGGGCCTTCGAAACCTCGTCGTAGGCCTCGGAATCCCGGTCGACCAGGGCCAGAAGGTCCTTCCGGTACCCGGCCAGCGCCTGCCTGGCCTTCTCCATCTCGGGCCGCACCGGCTCATATTTCGTCTTACCCAGGGTCAGCTCGCACACCATGCCCCCCAGGGCCGCCGCCAGGGTCCCTGCCAGGGCGGCCGCGCTGCCTCCGCCCGGCGTTGGCGTTCCGGCTCCCAGGCGATCCACGAACTCCGATACTTTCAGGTCCACGAGCATTTTTTGCCTTCTCCTTCTTCTCCAGAAAAGCAGCCACATGGCACGTTACGTCCTTTATTCCGGGACTGTCAAGGCTCCCCCATCGCTCCGGCACTTCGCGTGGGAGTGCCGCGCTCGTGGGCGACGACCCCCTTCTTGATGACCCGCTGCACGTGATTCACGCCGAAGTGATAAACCAGGTGCGTGTGGTCGGGGATGTCCAGCACCTGGATGTCGGCCTGCTTTCCTTCTTCCAGACTGCCGATGATCCCGGCGCGGCCGAGAGAATGGGCCGCGTTGAGGGTCGCCGCGGTGATGGCTTCCTCGACGCTCAATCCCAGCGTCAGGCAGGCCAGGACCAGAATGGGCGGCATGGCCTCCGTGGGGCAGGTGCCGGGATTCAGATCGGTGGCCAAGGCCACCGCGACTCCCGCTTCCACCATCTGGCGCGCCGGAGGAACGTGGCTGGAGCGCAGGAAAAAGCCGGCGCCGGGAACGAGAATGGCCGTGACCCCCGCCTTCGCCAGCGCCTCGATTCCCGGGCCGGAAATGAATTCGAGGTGGTCGGCGGAGGCGGCGCCCAGCCGGGCCGCCAGCTCCGCCCCGCCACCGGAGGAGATCTGGTCGGCGTGCAACCGCGGCTTCAGGCCATGGCGCTTGCCGGCTTCCAGGATTGATTCGGCTTCCGCGACCGTGAACGCCACCCGCTCGCAGAAAACGTCGCAATACTCCGCCAGGCGCTCCTGGGCCACGCGGGGGATCATCTCATCCACCACTTCCCGGACGTAATCGTCGCGTCGGGCGCGGTGCTCGAGGGGAATTGCGTGCGCTCCGAGGAAGGTGGGCACGATTTCCACCGGGTGGGACGCCGACAGCTCACGGATCACTTCGAGCTGTTTCATTTCCGATTCCAGACTCAGCCCGTAGCCGCTCTTGGCCTCACAGGTGGTGGTACCCCATTGCAGCATCCGATCGAGGCGCACCCAGGCGGCGCGGCCCAGTTCCGGCACATCAGCGGCGCGCACCGCCGCAACCGTGCTCAGAATCCCGCCGCCGGCGTGGGCAATTTCCTCGTAGGTCCGGCCCTCCAGGCGCATCTTGAATTCATTCGCCCGGGAGCCTGCGAAGGGAAGGTGCGTGTGGGGATCGACGAACCCCGGGAGGAGGGTCATGCCTGAGACATCCATCCGCTCCCCGCCGCTTCGCAGCCTCACTTTCGAGGCGAGATCCCGGGACGGGCCGGCGTAGACGAGCTTCTCACCGGCAATCGCCACGGCGGCATCAGAAATGCAGAGGAGCTCAGCGAAAGCCTTGCCCGTGCGCGGGGCGGGGCCGGTTGGAGTGGCCAGCTCTGCCGCGTGCTCCAGGATCAAGTCCGCTTCCAGCATGCTGCTTCAGGAGCCGGGGGCCGATTCGGGAGGCTTCTGCTTGATGAAGGTGAGCTTGTCGGCGATTTGCTCTTCCTGGCGGTGCATCTCCAGGAGCTTCAGGTGCTGCTCGATCATGGAGCGGAGCTTGCGCTCGAAGGTGTCCCGCTCCAGCTTCAGGCCCCGGATGGAGTCCTCCAGCTGCGAGACCTTTTTCTGCGCCTGCTCCACGAGGCGCTGGCCCCGCATCTCCGCTTCCCTCATCACGAGGCGCCCTTCTCTCTTGGCCTCCTCCTTCATGTCCTCGGAAAGCTTCTGGGCGGTGAACAGGGTCTCCTTGAGGATCCGCTCACGCTCGGTAAGATCGCCCAGCGTCGACTTGAGCCCGCCAGATTCTTCCCGCAGCTTGCTCACCTCGTTGACCACCTTCTCGAATTCTTCCGACACGAAGTTGAGGAACGACTGCACTTCCTCCTTGTCGTAACCGCGCAGCTTCACCGCAAAACGGTGACCCCTGACATCCAGTGGCGTGATTCTCATGCTGGCTCCTTCTTGGCGACGGGAGGACGCTCCCCGAACAGCGCGCGCCCGACGCGTATCAGCGTGGCCCCTTCTTCGATGGCCACTTCGAAATCCTCGGACATCCCCATGGAGAGCTCGCGCAGGGAGACATTTTCGAAATTCCGCCGGTCCGTTTCTGCCCCCAGCTCCGCCAGCTCCCGGAACAGGGGCCGTGAACGCTCCGGATCCGGATCGTAGGGGGGGATGATCATCAATCCCGTCACCCTAATATGTCGCATTCCGGCGGCCGCCGCCAGAATTTCGGGCAATTCTTCCCGCCCGACCCCATGTTTGCCCGGCTCCGAGGCCAGGTTCACCTGAATCAGCGCCTCGAGCGGCTCTTTCCTCCCCGCGCCGTGGCGCTCCAACTCCTGAAGGAGCCCCACCGAGTCCACCGAATGGACCATCTGGAAGAGGCGCGCCGCTTCCTTGGCCTTGTTGCGCTGCAGGTGGCCAACCAGGTGCCAGACAGCCGCGGAGCCCACGGCCTCCTGTTTCGCGCGGGCCTCCTGAACCCGGTTCTCCCCGAACAGCGTGTGGCCCGCAAGCAGCGCTTCGCGGATCCGGGACGGCCCCACGGTCTTGCTCACCGCCACCAGCCGGATCGATTTGGGCTCCCGGCCGGCGCGTCGCGCCGCGGCCGACATTCGCCCGCGAATCGATTCGAGCCGCCCGTCGAGTCCCTCCATTTCCTTCAGCGACCCTCGCCGAAAAAGAGACTCGCCTGGGCGCCGGCGCTCAGAAGCTCCGCCACTTCCTTCGGGAGCGGCCGCGAGGATTGCCGCTCGTCCATCGCCTGGTTGGCGAGCCGATCCGCATCCTGATTCTCCTCGCGGCGGACATGTTGAAGGGTCACCTCGGGGATTTTCAACATGAGTCGCTTGGCGGCGGCGTACAGCTGCTGAAGGCGGGGATTCTTGACGCGGTACTCGCCGCGCATCTGCTTGACCAGGAGCTCGGAGTCGGATTTGACCTCGAGCCGGGTGGCGCCGCGCTCGATGGAGTGGTGCAGGAGCACGAGAAGCGCCGTGTATTCGGCCACGTTGTTGGTGGCGGAACCCAGGAAGCCGTAAAACTCGTCCCGCCACCCCTGGTCGTTCTCCAGCAGGACGCCGATCCCCGCGGGCCCAGGGTTGCCCCGGGCGCCCCCGTCGATCCGGCCGGAGAAAACCTTAGCCGGGCTGCCCGGCCGGGGGCTCGGCACGCTCTTCCTCGAGGTAATAGAGGAACCGTTTGCAGGATTCGCAACGATAAATCCCTTCGTTGCGGCGAATCAGCTGGATGACGCGCGGCTGGATTCGGACGGAGCAGCCCTGGCAAAGGCCTTTGGCCACCCTCGCCACCGCCAGGCCTCCCCGGGAGCGGGATATCCGGTTGAATTCCGCCACCATCTCGGGGGAGATCTGCGCCTCGATTCCCCGGCGCTCCGCATCCAGACCCGCCCGCTTCGACTCCAGGTCCTTCTGCTCCGTCCGGAGCACCTCCTCCGCGGCAGTCACCTGCTTCATCTCCTCCGCCAGGGCCGATTCCTTCTGCTTGATGGCGGCCTCCAGCGTGTCGGCCGCCTCCATGGCCTGCAGAATGTTCGTGTCCACCGTGTCGCGGTCGCTCTTGGCCCGGTCGATCTCGTGGAGCATGGCGGTGTATTCCTTGTTGGTCTTCACCTCCATCAGCTGCGCCTGGTACTTGCCGATTTTCGCCTCCACCGTCTGAAGGTCTCCCTCGAGCTTGCGCCGATCCTTTTGGTGGCCCGCCAGATCGTCCTTGGCCTTGGCCACTTCGGCCCGGTGCCGGGCGAGGGACTGGTCGAGTTCCTGGATCCGGTTGGGGATGGAAGTGAGCTCGCGGTTCAGCTTGTCGATGGCCAGCGCCACTTCCTGCAGGCGAAGCAGTTTTTCGAGATGCGGCTCCAAACGTGCTCCTCGGGTCTCGACGGACTATCTTGGTGGGCCCACCAGGACTCGAACCTGGAACCAACTGATTATGAGTCAGCTGCTCTAACCACCTGAGCTATGGGCCCGGCTGGTGGCGGCAAATCCCGTCAGATGCGGGATTTGGCGCATTATAGCACAGGGATTCCGACGGCCTTTTTACCTCCTCCGGCTGGCTTGCGTTCCGTCTTCCCGGACTCTAGATTTTCGCCGTGTGCCGCCGCGCCGAGGCATGCCCCGCGCGGGGAAATTCCGGCCGGCCTGGTTCGTTTTCGGAATCGGCCCGCCCTTGGGAGGAGAAGAACCGTGGGTGGAAAAAAGTTAGTGCTCGTCCTGTTACTCCTGGCCGCGGCCGGCGGCGGGGTCTATTACTGGCTCCATCGTGTCGCTCCCGCGGACCAGACGGCCTCCGCAGAGGCTCCGTCACCCGTACAGGGCGCCCCCCAAGGGGAATCCGCAGCGCCCCAGCCCCGCGGCGCGCATCCGATGCCCGGGGAAACCGTGGCTAAAGAGCATCCGTTCTTCGAGTCGGATTACGGATTCTCCATGGTGGTTCCGGCAGGCTGGCGGGTCGTCAGCTGGTCCGATCCTGCTCCGGCCGTAGCGGGGAAGCGCCGGCCGGCCTACAAGATTCGGCTGGAGGATCCCAAAACCCACGCGCTGCTGGATTTCGCCTGCTACCCGTTCTCGGAGAAGAGCCGCACCGCCGTGGAGGAGATTTTCATCAGCAAGATCGAGGCGCCGGTGCCCGGGTACGAGCTGGACATCCAGGTGGATGAGGTCGTCAAGGAAGGGGACCTCAGGATTCGCAAGGCTGAGCTGCGCACCCGGAACAGGGCCAATGTCATGGGGGTGATGAGAACTTACTACTACCTCTCCAACGACAAGCTGTACACCTTCTCGGTGCTGGGCAGCGAGGAAACGTTCGCTTCCCGCGACTCGTCGGTAGCCAAGGCCCTGAACGACATCAAGATCCTCGGCTGATTCAGGACGCGCGCTCCCCTCGATGCCCCGCCACCCGGCGGGGCATTTTCATTTCCACTGACTCGCGGCAGGCATCCACGATTTCCACGGCCCGCAGACCCTCCTCGAGAGGGATGGGGACCGGCGTCAGGCCGTGCAGGGCGGAAGCGAAGGCCGCCAGGCATTCCCTGACCGTGGGAACCATCGGGGGCAGGGGAATGGAGCGGGCGGCAGCGCCCTGAATTTCCAGGAGAACTCCGTGGACGTGATCCCCGCATAGCTGACCGTTCTCCCCCACGAGCTCGATGCGCCCGCTGCGCGACGCGGTGGCTCGGTTGTTCTCCACCACCGCCAGCGCCCCTCCCGCCAGCTTCAGGACGGCACCGAACCCGTCCTCGGTCCGTTGCGTCGCGAATCGCTGGGTGAAGCAGAGCGCTTCTTCAACCTCCAGCCCGGTGAGGAACCGGACCAGATCGAACGAGTGAACCCCGGTGTTCCGGAGGATGCCTCCTGCCGTGGGATCGTCCAGCCACACCCGGGTGGAGGGCTCGAAGCGCTGGCTCAGGGAAATCACCCGCGGGCGGCCCAGCGCCTCCCGGCGCTCCTGGATCGCCCGCACCACCGTGTTGAAACGCAGCGTCTGGGCCACCATCGCAATATTCCCGGAACGCAAGGCAGCTTCCACGAGGCTCCGGGCTCCGGCAGCATCCGTGGCCAACGGCTTTTCGACCAGCACCCCCTTGCCCGCATCCAGGGCTTCCTGAGCGATGGGGACGTGCCGATCGGGAGGCAGCACGAGCACCACCGCGTCGATTCGCGGATCCTCGAGGACGCGACGGTAGTCGTCCACGAACGAAACGCCCAGATGGCTTGCCTGAGCCTGGCCCAGTGCGCGGTCGCGCCGGCAAATCACCGCGAGCGAAGCGCCCTCCACGTCCCCCGCCACCAGATGGCTCGCATAGCGCGCTCCGTGCGCACCCACGCCGATCAGGCCCAACCGCATACGCTTCATGCAGCGGATCATACGCGGAAATGAGCCGCGGAGTCGGGTGCTATACTTTCGGCGTGAATCGCTATTGGGTGGGGATCGATCAAGGCTCCACGGCGACGAAGGCGTGCCTGCTGGACGCCCGCGGGCGGTTGCTTCGGGTGGTTTCCAGGAGGGTGATGACCCGCACCCCTGCCGCAGGGTGGGTGGAGCATGATCCCGAGGAGCTTTTCCGATCCGTCCGAGGTGTGCTCGGCGCAATCCTGCGAGGCTTTTCCCCCGCCGCGGTCGCAGGCGTGGGAATCGCCTGCCAGCGCTCCACCTGCCTTTTCTGGGATGCCCAATCGGGAAGGCCGCTTACCCCAGCGCTCTCCTGGCAGGATCGTCGCGGCGAGGGGATCTGCAGGGACCTGGCGCGGCATGCCCCTTCCATCGCCCGCAAGACGGGGTTGAGACTGAGCCCTCATTACGCCGCCAGCAAGATCCGCTGGCTCTTGGATCGCTCCCCCGGTCTGCGGCGCTCCACGCGTAGCGGGCGCGCGCGCTTCGGAACCCTGGATTCCTACCTGTTGTTCCGCCTGACCGGCGGCGCTTCCTGGTCCACCGATCCCACCCACGCCGCGCGCACGCTTCTGATGGACTTGAAGCACCTCGATTGGGACCCTGAGCTTCTCGATCTCTTCGGTGTCCCGTATCACCTGCTTCCACCCCTCCGGCCCTCCGCGTTTCCTGCTGGAGAGATCCAGATGGGTCGGACGCGGATCCGCATCGCCGCCACTTTGGGCGATCAGCAGGCGGCGCTTCTGGGGGTGGGCTGCAGGCGGCGCGGAGAAATGGTGATTAACTACGGCACGGGCGCCTTTGCCGCGTTGAACACGGGGCGCCGCCCGGTGCGGATCCCGGGACTCTTGACTTCCGCGGCCTGGTCATCGGAGAAGGCGGTGCGGTTCCTGCTGGAGGGGCCGGTCAATGCGGCGGGAAGTGCGCTGGAATGGATGGAAGGTCTTGTCGGTCCCGAGGGTGGCGAGGCGGGATCGCTGCGGGAGCTGGATGACCTCCCCGTGGTAATCCCGGCGCTGGCTGGGCTCGGGGCGCCCCATTGGCGCAGCGACCTCCATACCGCGATCCTCGACCTGCGCCGCGACACCCATCCGGCGCAGATGCGCGCCGCGACGATGGCGGGAATCGCCTGCCGGGTGCGGGAGATCGTTGAACGGATGGGGCGGCACCGCAAGAGCACCGATCCCATCGTGGTCGCCGGCGGCCTGCTTCACAGGCGCGAGCTGCTGCAATTTCAGGCCTCGCTGATGGGCACCCCTCTCTTTCACTCCGCGGCTCCCGACGCCACCGCTCGTGGAGCGGCTCTCCTGGCAGGACACGCTCAAGGAGCCTGGGACCTGGAAGGCAGCGAATTCCCGGCTTCACCCGTTCGCAGGGTCGCCCCGCGGAGGCCAAATCAGGCAGGCGAAGCCTACTACCAACGCTTTCGCGCGCACCTGCGGCGGCTCCTCGAAGTCCCGAAGCCGATGCGCCTTGAGTTATGATGGCCTTTGAATTCGGCTCCGCAGGGGAGGTGCTTGTGAGCAAAGGGAAAGTGGCAATTCTGGTGGAGAATGATTATCAGGACCAGGAGGTCTGGGTTCCCCTCTACCGCCTGAGGGAAGAGGGATTTGAGGCTGTCACGGTAGGCCCAACGGCGGCCAGTTACAAATCGAAGCACGGTTATCCGATCCAGGCGCAGGTTGCCGCCGCCGACGTGCGCGCCGAGGATTTTGTCGGCGTGGTCATTCCCGGCGGCTGGGCGCCGGATCGCCTGCGCCAGCACAGCTCGATCCTGAAGCTGGTGAGGGACCTCTTCGAAAAGCGTCGCGTCGTGGCCTGCATCTGTCACGGAGGGTGGGTGCTCGCCTCGGCCGGCATCGCGAAGGGCAGGCGCATGACCTCGTACGTCGCCATCAAGGACGATCTGGTGCATGCCGGAGCGGACTGGGTGGATCAGGAGGTGGTGAAGGACGGCTGTTTGATCACTTCGAGAAAACCTGACGATCTTCCCGCTTTTTGCCGGGAGATGATCAAGGCGCTGAAAGAGACTGCATGAAGAGCCCGAAGATTTCAGTGAAATCCACATTTGCGGAGCGCATCAAGGGGCTGGTGCAGTCCGACATCCGCAGGATGTCGCGCGAGTGCGAGCGGTTGGGGGGCATCAACCTGGGCCAGGGGATCTGCGACCAGCCCGTGCCGGATTCGGTCAAGCAGGCCGCCAGGTCCGCCATCGACGGCGACAAGAGCATCTATTCCAAGTTCGAAGGGATCGATCCGCTGAGGGGGCGGATCGCGGGGAAGATGGCGGAATACAACCACATCCGATGCGATCCCGACCGCGAAGTGGTGGTGACGGTGGGCTCCACGGGCGGATTCGTGGCGGCCTGCCTGGCGCTCGTGGAGCCGGGCGATGAAGTCATCCTCTTCTCCCCCTTCTACGGCTACCACCGCAACATCCTGTCACTGTGCGAAGCGACGCTGAGATTCGTGACCCTGCGGCCTCCTGACTGGAGCTTCGAGCCGGCGGATCTGGAGCGCGCCTTCAGCGATCGGACCCGGGCGGTAATCGTCAACACTCCCTCGAACCCTTGCGGCAAGGTTTTCAGCCGCGGGGAGCTGGAGCTGATCGCTTCCCTGTGCCAGAAACATGGCGCCGTGGCGATCACCGACGAAATCTACGAATACATCCTCTACGGAGAGCACCGTCACGTGAGCATCGGCTCGCTCCCGGGCATGGAGGATCGCACCGTCACGCTCTCCGGATTCTCCAAGACCTACAACATGACGGGTTGGAGGCTGGGGTACGCGGTGGGAGCCGCGCCGTTGATGGAGAAGATCGGGCTCCTGAACGACCTGCTCTATATCTGCGCGCCGACGCCGCTGCAGCACGCAGTCGTGGCCGCGTTCGACCTTCCGCCCGCCTACTACGACCAGCTGCGCGCCGATTATGCCCGCAAGCTGAAAATGACCTGCGACGCGTGCGACGAAGCGGAGATCCGGCCTCTCATGCCGCAGGGGGCCTACTACCTGCTGGCGGACATCTCGAAGCTGGGCGTCGGCGGTGACAAAGAGGCGGCGAATTTCCTCCTCAGCCGCGCCGGGGTCGCCTCGGTTCCCGGCACGTCCTTTTATGCCGAGCCGGAGGACGGACGCCAGCAGGTCCGGCTCTGCTTCGCCAAGCAGGACGCCCACCTCGAGGAGGCGTGCCGGCGCCTGAGAGGGATCCGCTCCATGCGCCCATGAGTGCTCCACCCATCAACCCTCCCCGGACACCTCGCTCTTCCCTGCCCGCCATTGTGGTCTGCTTCATCCTGCTGACGCTGGCGGTTTTCTTCTGGCCGCAAATCCTGGTGCGCTTCGTCTCCCTGCAGTGGCAGGTGGGCAACGTCTCCGCCGTCGCCGCCCTCTTGAGTATTGCATTGGCCCTCAGCGCGGCCGCCGCCTGGGTCGGCCGGCGATGGCTTTCGTCACGATTGGCGCGGCTGTTCACCTCGGCTCGTCAGGTTGGCTACGCCGCCGGTGCCATCGTTCTGGCCGTGGTTCTCTTCGCGGTCGTGGCCGAGATTGCTTTGCGTGTCTTTCACATCCCGTTCCGGCTTGGATGGACACCCATGGAATTTCGCATCTCCCGTTTCGATCCCGATCTGGGATGGGCTTACCTGCCCGATCTTTCCACGGTCCAGCGGTTCGGCTCCGCAGGGCGCCCGGTGGCGATTTACACCGATGCCATGGGAAGCCGGGTGGCTGATCCGGGTTTTCAGCTGGATCCCGCCGCGCCGACGGTGGTCTTCGCAGGATGCTCCTACACTTTCGGCCATGGCCTCCCTTTCGAGGAAACCTTCGCCGGCCGGCTGGCTTCCTCCCCCGGGTTTCCGTTCCAGGTGATCAATCTGGGCGTTCAGGGGTACGGCACCGACCAGTCGCTGCTTTCCCTGGAGCAGGTCTTGCCGAAGGTGAACGCCAAGGTGGTGATCTACACCTTTCTCATGGATCACGTGAAGCGCAACGACAACGCCGACCGGCGGTTCATCTTTCCCAAAGCGCGCTTTCCGGGCACGAAACCGCGCTTCGCGGTGGGCCATGACGGCTCAGTGCATCAGGCGAGCCGCCCGCATCGCTACGAAGAATCCTGGGACTGCCACCTCTGCGATCTGGTGGAGCTTTTCTGGAATCGCTGGGGCCCGCAGCCCAGCATTCCCTTGACGCGGGCGCTGGTGAAGGCCATGAAGGAGTACGTGGAGTCCAGGGGAGCGGTCTTCGTGCTGGTGCTCTGGACGAATCCGCACCAGATTCCTACCGAACAGCTCGTGGCGGCGCTTTTTCCCGGACTCAAGGTGAATGTCGTGGATGTTGGCGCGGGAGCATCGCAGGCGTTTGGAGCGTGGATGATTCCCGGAGAGACCCATCCCGATGCCCGGGCCCATGCCTACGTGGCGAGTCGAATCGGCGCCAAGCTCGGCGAGCTTGGACTGACAGCCTCCCCGCCGACGCAGCTCCCCTCGCCCTAGCCCCGTCACGCTTTCTTGCGGACGGCGAGGGTCCCCAGTCCGGCGACTCCCAGCACGAGCACTCCGAGGTTCAGCTGCACCGATCGCATGTGCAGCTTCTGGAAACGTCGCTCCGCGTCCTCGCGCTGCGCCGCTGAGGGGGCTGAGGTCCGCTCCCCGCGAAGCTGGTGAAGCCGCGGCTGCAGCCACCAGCCGGCGTAGAGAGTTCCGCCCAGCATGATCAGTACCAGGACCAGCTGCAGGAAGCGCAGGGCACGCGATCCAGCGTCGAACAGGAAGAGAAGAAGCAGTGCCACCAGCGCGACGGCTCCGCAAAGGGCGCCCGCCTGGTAGTACCGGGGGAACAGCTGCGCGAGGAGATTTCCCGCGGCGGGTCGATCCAGAACGGCGAAGATCCCGCGGGTCACGACCGCAGAGAAAAATGCGATGCTTCCCACCCACAGCGACAGCGCCAGGAGCAGGATAAACTGGAACAGCCAGCGGATCATTCGAAAGAATCCTCCAAAAACAGAAAGGGCCGGCCACATGGCCGGCCCTTCATCCTAGCGTATTCCTATTCTTCTTACAGCCCGGAGTTCTCCAGGAAGGCTCGCAGCTTCTGGCTGCGGGACGGATGTCGCAGTTTACGCAGCGCCTTGGATTCGATCTGGCGAATCCGCTCGCGGGTGACCGCGAAGGACTGACCCACTTCCTCCAGGGTGTGCTCGCTCCCGTCCCCCACGCCGAAGCGCATCTTCAGAACCATCTCCTCCCGGGGAGAAAGGGTCTTGAGGACCCGCTGCGTCTGTTCCTTGAGATTCAGGTTGATGACCGCTTCCACGGGAGAGACCACGGCCCGGTCCTCGATGAAGTCCCCCAGATGGCTGTCTTCCTCCTCACCGATGGGCGTCTCCAGCGAAATGGGCTCCTGGGCGATCTTCAGAACCTTGCGGACCTTGGCCACCGGGATCGCCATCTTCTTGGCGATTTCCTCGGGAGTGGGCTCGCGCCCGATCTCCTGAACCAGACTCCGGGAGGTGCGAATGAGCTTGTTGATGGTCTCAATCATGTGCACCGGAATCCGAATCGTGCGGGCCTGGTCGGCAATGGCGCGGGTGATGGCCTGCCGAATCCACCAGGTGGCGTAGGTGGAGAACTTGTAACCGCGCCGGTACTCGAATTTGTCCACCGCCTTCATGAGGCCGATGTTGCCTTCCTGGATCAGGTCCAGGAACTGCAATCCCCGGTTGGTGTACTTCTTGGCGATGGAGACCACCAGCCGGAGGTTTGCCTCCACCAGCTCTGTCTTGGCCTTGTCGGCCTCGTGCTCGCCATGGATGATGTAGTCGGCCGTGGCGTGCAGCTCCACGGCGGAGGTCTCCATGGAAGCTGCCACGGTGAGGATTTCCTGGGACGCCGCGGCGATCTTTTCCTTGAGCTCCTTGCGAACCTTGGAGAGCTTCGAGAGCTTGAGCCTCCGGCGGTACCCCTTGATGTCGGATTCCAGCAGCCGGACGTTTTCCGCCGCTTCCTTGATTCGCTTGGAGAACTCCATGACCCGATTGTTGGAAAGATCGAGGTCCTTGATCTCCCGAGCCACCAGCACCCGGAGCCGGGTGAGGCTGCGAAGTTCCTTGATGTAGATGCGGGACCCTTCCGTCAGCCGCTGGAGATGCTTTTCCACCTTCTGCGACCGCGTGTGCAGGCGAGCGATACGGGAAATGCCGTCCAGCGCCCGCTTGCGGCCGGCTTCGGTGTTTTCCTCGACACCTTCCTCCATGGCCACCGAGACCACGTCGGCCAGTCGAATTTCCCGTCCCCGGAGCTCCTTGCCCAGCTTCAGCAGCTCGCTGATGACGTAGTTGCTGCGGGAAAGCGCCTTGACGATTTTCTTCTCGCCGCGCTCGATGCGCCGGGCGATTTCCACCTCTCCTTCGCGGGTAAGCAGGGGAACCGTGCCCATCTCGCGGAGGTACATCCTGACCGGGTCATTGGTCTTGTCCAGGATCCCCGGGGTGAGCTCGAATTTGGTGGGCTCCGCGGGCTCGGCCTCCGGCTCGGCCTCCTTCTCGACCTTCTCGTCCTTGCGCTTGAAGCTCGCTTCCGAGTCCACCACTTCGATGCCCAGCTGATCGAAGAGGAGGAAAATGTCGTCGATCTCCTCGGGAGAGCTGACCTCTTCCGGAAGAATGTCATTCACCTCGTCGTAGACGAGGTACCCCTTCTCCCGACCGATGTTGATCAGGTGTCTTACTTCTTCGTACTTGTCTTCGATGCCCACCCGGGCCTCCTTGCTGGGATACCGGCCGCCAGGCCGGTGGTGGGTAAGTCCGCCGCCCCTGGCCTACGAGGCCGGGGCGCTCCTCAGCGCGTGAATCTCGCGCCTCAGGTCCATTTTTTGTCGTAACAGGTCGTCCACCGATGCTCCATCCGCGACCTTTTCCAATTGCTCCTGCAACTCCTGCAGTCTGCGTGCCAAGCGGCCTTCCCGAAGCCGCCTGACGCACTCCCCGGCCTCGCTCAGATTGGCGACCGGACCCGGCATTGAAGCCAATCGCAAGAGAAGGTCCTGGTCGATGGGATCGGAAAGTCTGGAGCCCAGGCGGCCGTAGCTCATTTCGCCCTCACGGGCCATATCCTTCGCCACGCGCCAGATTCGCTCCACCTCACTCCCGGCCAAATCCTCGTCTCCCAGCGACGGCCCCAGGGCTTGACGGGCCTCGGGCAGCTCGATAAAAAGCTTGAGGAGCCGCGCCGCCGGCCCCCGAAGGCTATCGGGGGGCCTTGTGGCGGACACGGATCTCAAATTTGTTCTCCGGGCCGCCACCGCCGATTTCAATTCCTGCAGGACGATCCCGTCCTGAATACGAAACACTTCGGACATGAGTTTCACCTGCTCGGAGCGTTCCACGGCGCTTTCCAACCTGGCCACGTAAGGAAGAACCAGATTCAGAGCCTGGATCTTTCCGGCAGGACTGGCCAAATCGACGTGTTCCGCCGCTTCCCGCGCCAAATACTCCAGGTAGGTCGGCGCCTTTTCCAGTAGGTCCCGGTACCTGCTGGAGCCTTCTTCGCGCACAAACCGGTCCGGGTCCTTTCCGCCGGGAAGCTGAAGAACGCGAACTTCGAAACCGGACTCCAGGAGAATGTCCAGGCTGCGCCGGGTTGCCGCCTGCCCTGCCGAGTCGGGATCGAAATTCACCACGACGCGCCGAGTGAAACGAGCCAGGAGGCGTGCGTGCGACGGCGTGAAACCGGTTCCGAGTGTGGCCGCCAGGTTCTCCACACCCGCTTGATGGAGGCTGAGAAAGTCCATGTAGCCCTCCACCAGTATCGCTCGGTCGCTTTTTCGGATGGCGTCGGCCGTCCGATCGAGACCGTAAAGGATTTCCCCCTTGTGAAAGAGCGGGGTTTCCGGGGAGTTCAGGTATTTCGGGTCTCCCTCACCCACCATGCGGCCGCCGAATCCGACGCATTCTCCCGACAAATTCCGAATCGGAAAAATCAGTCGGCTCCTGAAGCGGTCGAAGGTCCGGCCGGTCTCCTCTTTCTTCAGCAGCAGCCCCGCGCTCAGGAGCTGCGCTTCGGGAAAACCCTGGCCCAGGAGCGCAGTCTTGAGCCCGTCCCACCGATTGGGAGCAAAACCGAGCGAAAAGCCCTTCTCGGTTTCGGCGCTGAGACCTCTCCCTTTCAGATACTCGCGGCCCGCTTTGCCGTCGCCAGACTCCAGCAGGACCTTCCTGAAATAGGCGATGGCCGCCTGCTGGACCTTCAGGAGGGTCTGCCGCTCGGAGGAGGCGTGATGCACCCGTTCCGGCAGCGGAATCCCGTAGCGCCGCGCCAGAAGGCGCAGCGCTTCGGGGAAATCCACCTTTTCATAGAGCATGAGGAACTTGAAGGCATCGCCTCCAGTTCCGCATCCGAAACAATAAAACAACTGCTTGCCCGCATCCACGTGGAACGAGGGCGTCTTTTCCGTGTGAAAAGGACAGAGGCCGCGATAGCGGCTACCCACCTTCTTTAGCGGAAGGTATCCGGCAACAATTTCCCGGATATCCAGAGATGCCCGGACTTTCTCGAGAAAGTCTTCGTCAGATCTGGAGGGCACCCACCAACTCCCGCGCCGCCGCCTGGGCCTCGTGGAACAAGGTGACGACGCCTGAACAGAAAACACCGCCCAGCCACTTCTGCCCTACAACGCAGGCGGAGCTAGTCGTTGTAGCGCCTCTCTTGGGCCAAGCGCTTGAGCGCCTTCTTGCGAGCCGCCAAAGCCTTGATTTTCCGTTTCTGGCTGGGTTTCAGATAGTGCTGGCGCTTCTTAACTTCCGAAAGAATGCCGGACTTCTCGCATTTCCGCTTGAAGCGCCTCAGGGCATTCTCGAGGGTTTCATCTTCCCTCACCCTCACTAAGGGCATCCCTGCATACCCCCCTTCTGGATGGGAATAGCTGGCCCGACACTGTTCGAGACCCTTGCCTCGCAGACCTCGATCCAGGCGGATCTGTCTGTATTGTCATGCCGGCTGTTGGATTACCCGTGGACCTAGGTTGTGGAAATAAACGCTAGGTAATGCTACGACTTATCCCCGTTTCGGCGGACAGATACGCCATAAATATATGCTCGGGCTGGACTTTTGTCAAGAAATCGCTTCCAAATATCTTTTTCGTGATATCTCTTGCTGCATCAGCTAATTACTTGCTTTTCTTGCGTTTGGCTGAAGGTGGCTTTGAAGCCCTTGGCGACGGCTCCAGGGGCCTCGACCTAGAGTTGATCATGCCTGCCGCGAGCCCGGCGCCAAATCCGTTGTCGATATTCACCACCAGGACTCCCCCCGCACAACTGTTCAACATGGCGAGCAGTGCGGCAATTCCTCCGGCTCCGGCACCGTATCCCACGCTCGTCGGCAGCGCAATGACCGGTGCATCCACCAATCCGGCCACCACGCTGGGCAGCGCCCCCTCCATCCCGGCGGCCACCACGAGGACGCGCGCCCTCTGAAGGGTCTGCCCATGGGCCAGCAGCCGATGGAGCCCCGCCACACCCACGTCGTAGACTCGCTCCACCTTGTGTCCCATCAGCTCCGCGGTGATCGCCGCCTCCTCAGCAACGGGGACATCCGACGTGCCCGCGGCAAGCACCGCAATGCCCGGGTGATTCGGAGAACTCCAGCCCTTGGGGGTCCAGACGATGGCCCGCGCCTCCGGGTGATATCGCGCGTTCTTGAATCTATTTCGCACCACTTTGTAGATGGCCTCGCTCGCGCGGGTCACCAGGACCGGTGAGCCGCCCCGGGACATGCTCTTCATGATGGAGGCAATCTGGCTCGGCGATTTCCCCTCCCCGAAAACCACCTCGGGGAATCCACGGCGGAGATGCCGATGATGATCCACCTTGGCAAAACCAAGGTCCTCGAAGGGGAGGTACTTGAGCCGCTGGAGGACTTCCTCAACGCTCAGCCGACGCTCCTGCAGACCCTCCAGGAGGGCGAGAATTCTCTGTCTTTCCATGGGGATCCCCTTGTGGGCGTGTGATTATAGCATGCACTCCCGGGCCCCCATGTGGCATCCTTGACAAGGCTGTACCCCTCTCATAGACTTCCGCTTGCGCCTGCCTCGCGGCACGATCCGAATCATTCAGTACTTTCAGGCCGATATGCGGCCGTCTGGAGAGTCTTGCATGACCGTCTCCCCGGAAAAACGCAGTTACCCCCGGTTCAGGGACCGGCTCACCCTGCGCTCCACATCGCTGGCGGTAGGAGCCAGTGAAATGTCCACCATCGACCTCAGCCTGGGGGGCGCCCAAGTGATGGCTTCGCGATTCGTCCCGTTGATGACCCGGGTGGAAGTCACCTTGCTCCTCCCACCGGAGGAAGGGATTGAGTCGGGCCCTCGACCGGTGCGGGCGGAGGCGGTGGTCGTACGAATTCACCCTGCCGCGCCGGCAGCCGAAATCGAGCAATACCAGATTGCTCTCTTCTTTTCCCGCATGGAGCAGCGTGATCGCAACGCCCTCGCACGATACCTCTCCAGCCAACCCCAGGTACTCTGATGAGTGAGAGTGAGTATGTGGTGGGGGTCACCGGGGCCTCCGGTGGTCTTTGCGCTCGGGATTTCATCCGCAGTTTGCTCACAGTGCATCAAGTGAGCCGAATCCACGTCGTAATTTCCCACTTCGCACAACAGTCCCTGCGAGCCGAGCTGCCCGGGATCGGACAGGAGGAGGAAGGACTTCGACGCGCCCTGGCGGGAGATCCCTCGGGGCGGATCGTCTTTCATGCCTCGGACAACATGGCGGCCACCATATCCAGCGGCTCCTATCCAAATGACGGCATGGTCATCATCCCGTGCAGCATGGGGACGCTGGGAGCGATTGCCTCCGGGGTGTCGACGAATCTGATCCACCGTGCCGCCGATGTGACTCTCAAGGAGCGCCGCCCCCTGATCCTCGCCATCCGCGAAACCCCCCTGAATCGCATCCACCTGAAGAACCTGTCGACGGTTTCGGATGCGGGAGCGGTCATTTTTCCCTTGGTTCCCTCTTTCTACACCCGACCCTCGGGTGTGGAGGAAATCCTCACCCAATTCAGCGCTCGCATCCTGGATCAGCTCCACCTCCCCCACACTCTGGGCAGGAGATGGGGAGCCTAATCCCGACTTCGGACTCCCGTTTGAAAGGAACACTCCACCAGCTCGGTGTGACGCTGGAAATGATTCAGTTTGAGCACACCGTTTTCGCTCTTCCCTTCGCTTTGATGGGTGCGGTGCTGGCGGAAAGTGGAATTCCCGCCGGACGGACGCTGCTCTGGATCTTGCTGGCAATGGTCTCAGCCCGAAGCTCCGCCATGACCTTCAATCGCCTGGCCGACATGGCCTATGACGGCAGGAACCCCCGTACCGCTTCCCGCCCGCTGGTGACAGGCCGCCTCTCGAAAGGGTTCGCCTGCTGCTTTCTCGTGTTGAATGTCGCGTTGTTCCTCCTGTCGGCAGCCATGTTGAACCGCTTGGCGTTTTTCCTTGCCTTCCCGGTCTTGGCTTTGATCCTCGGTTACTCGTACACCAAGCGGTTCACCTGGGGCTCGCATTTTCTTCTCGGCGCCAGCCTCGGGTGCGCACCGCTGGGGGCCTGGATTGCCGTACGTGGCAGCTTTAATGCTCCCCCGTTGCTTCTCGGTCTGGCCGTGCTCTCCTGGACAGCCGGTTTTGATTGTATTTACGCCTGCCAGGACATCGACTTCGACCGACGGGAAGGCCTTCATTCCATCCCACGACGGTGGGGCGTGGCCCGCGCGCTGCTGTTAGCACGCCTGCTTCACATTTTCATGCTGCTGGTCCTGGTCGCCGTGGGCCGGATCCTGTCGCTGGGATCGCTCTATTACGTGGGAGTCGGGGTGACCGGTCTCTTACTGGCTTACGAGCATTCCCTGGTCAAGGTCGATGATCTCTCCCGGGTCAATCGCGCCTTTTTCACCGTGAACGGCTGCATCAGCATGCTGCTCTTCATCATGACGCTGGCGGACCGGCTTTGGTCGCGTTGAGCCCCATCCTCATCGATCGATCCAGAGGTAGAGATCCCGGAGGTTGTTGTCGGTAGGACCGATGACCACGCAGTCATCCAGAGCCTGGAAGAGACGATGTGCGTTCGAGGCTGCTCGCAGCTTCATTGGATCCAGACCCCGTCGCCGGGCCCGCAAGACGGTTCGACCATCACTGAAGGCGCCTGCCGCCGGACTGTTGCCGTCCTGCCCGTCGCTCCCCGCAGCGAAAAAGAGACTTCCCTGAGTTCCGTGAAGCCGTATCGCGGCTGCCAGGGCTAGATCCTGCGCCCTGCCTCCCTTGCCGTTCCCCCCGGGCTTTACCCGGACTTCTCCTCCAGCCAGAAAGCATCGGGGACGACCACGCGTCGTGGTCCACTTCTCCCGCGCCCTCAAGAGTCGATCGAGGAATGAATCGGAGGGCTCTTCAGCCGATCCTCCAAGAACTCGTGTCGCATACCCAAGACGTCGGGCTCGGCGCTCGGCGGCCCCGACGAGGGTGTGGGAATCTGCCAGAGTCCAAAGGATCTTCTTTCGAAAACAGGCGGCGGATGGCTTGAGTGTCTCCGGCCAGTCTTGCCTCTGCAAACGCCGGCGCAGCGGGGCGGGCAACTCATCGAGAATCCCGGAGCTTTTCAGGATTTCCCGGCATTCGGTCCAGGTGGAAGGGTCGGGCAGCGTGGGGCCTCCCCCCACCGCTTCCGGGCAGTCGTCGGGCACATCCGAAAGAAGAACATTGAGTTGAGGTGTCCCGGGTGCCAGGGCCGCCAGCCGCCCTCCTTTGATTCCTGAAAAGTGCTTGCGCACCACATTAATCTCCCGAATTCCTAGACCGCTGGAAATCAACAGTTGATGCAGGACCGTCTTCTCCCTGGTGGAAACCCACCCCGCAAGCGGGGCGGCCATCAGGGCCGAAGCCCCTCCGGAAATCAGATGGATGATGGGGCGACCCGGTTCCGCGTCATCCAGGGTCCGCATCAGGCAGCGCCCGGCACGGAAGGAATTCCCCCCTGGAATCGGGTGATCCCCCGGAAGGGTCCGAATGGGCGGGGGCGGCTTCCGCGCTCGCCGGGGCAGGACGGCCACACCTGTCAGCTCGGCATTTTGGAGAATCTCGAGCACGGCGCGAGCCATGGATCCCGCAGCCTTCCCGAAGGCGAATAGAAGCGGCGGCGCCCCGCCTTCGAGTGAGATGCGAAAATCCGGACCGACAAGAAGGCCGCTTTCGAATCGAAGCTGTGAGCGCAGCAGATGCGATGGTGCACAATCCGCCAAGGCTCCCGTGAAGATCTCCATCGCATCGCGACGCAACTCGGTCGAAAGGCCTTTTCTCATTCAAAAAGTCCTTGACACGTACTGGGCCTGATGGTATTTACTCAGCGGTTCTCAGCCATCCTACCCACATTCTCTCTACCCCGGAGGAGACCCGATGAACAAGGCCGATCTCATCGAAAAGATTGCAAAAGACGTCAAGATTAGCAAGACAACGGCCGGCAAGACGTTGGATTCGCTCGTGGATGGTGTGACCAAATCTCTTAAGAAGGGGGAGAGAGTGGCCCTGGTCGGATTCGGGACTTTCTCGGTCTCCAAGAGGAAGGC
>Ga0137425_1000128_pt1 | contig 25430 bp, 16 predicted proteins | sample EasRivERMZT640_2_FD_102318 | JGI IMG/M metagenome (GOLD analysis project Ga0137425, IMG submission 102318) | Soil microbial communities from meander-bound floodplain in the East River, Colorado, USA - East River MetaG ERMZT640_2 | ecosystem: Environmental > Terrestrial > Soil > Floodplain ...
CCCGGAGGGGATGGCCACCGACTCCGAGCGGCTGGAGCGATTTCAGCGCGAAGCCAAGGCCATCGCCGCCCTGAACCACCCCCACATCGTGACCCTCTATTCGGTGGAGGAAGATCGCGGCACCCGATTTCTCACTATGGAGCTGGTCGAGGGGGTAAGCCTGGACCATCGGCTTGCCTCCGGCGGATTGCCGCTGGCGAAGGTGTTCGACATCGGCATCGCGCTGGCCGACGCCCTGGCGGCGGCCCATGAGAAGGGGATCATCCACCGCGACCTGAAGCCCGCCAACGTGATGTTCACGAAGGACGGCCGGGTGAAAGTGCTCGATTTCGGCCTGGCCAAGCTGGCACTGGGGACCCCAGAGAGAGAGCCGGCGGGGACCGCCGCAAACAACGAGGAGGCGACCTCGGCGCCGACCGCGATGAAGAAGCAGGACGAGTCGCTCACCGCCGCAGGCATGGTGATGGGGACGGTGCCCTACATGTCTCCCGAGCAGGTGGGGGGCGAGACGGTGGACGTGCGCACCGACATCTTCTCGCTGGGGGTGGTGCTCTACGAGCTGGCGACCGGGCGGAGGCCCTTCGGCGGCAAGAATCCGGCGGAGACGATCTCATCGATCCTTCGGGATACCCCACGGCCGGTGACCGAGGTCCGGCAGGACGTGCCGCGGCATCTGGCGCGGATCATCGAGCACTGCCTGAAGAAAGAACCGCGAGACCGCTTCCAGACGGCACGCGATGTCTACAACGAGCTGCGGGACCTGAGCAAGGAAGTGGACTCGGGTCACTCAGAGGTGAGCAGTGCCGGGATGGCTGTGCCGATGCCCTCTGGCGTCCCTGCCCCGGCCTCAGCGTCATCCGGAGCAAGAACTCGAGCCAGGGGTTCACGCCAGTGGCTGTTGGCGGTTGGCGGTGCGGTGGTGGTCCTTGCCCTGGCTACCGTCTTCTGGCTGGGGCGCAGCTCTCGAGGGCCAGCTCCGGAGGTCGCCACCGAGGCCACGACCCCGGGCCAGGCCCACGGTCGCGGCGCATCCCCCGTCACCGAAACCAACTCTCTCGCGGTCCTTCCCTTCAACAACATGAGCAGCGACAAGGAGCAGGAGTACTTCTCCGACGGCCTGACCGAGGAGCTGCTCAACGCCCTGGCCAAGATCCCCGAGCTCAAGGTGGCGGGGCGGACGTCGTCGTTCTCGTTCAAGGGGAAGAACGAAGATCTGCGCATCATCGCCCAGAAGCTGGGAGTGGCGAACATCCTGGAAGGAAGCGTCCGCAAGTCAGGCAGCAAGATCCGGATCACTGCCCAGCTGGTGAAGGCGGAGGATGGCTTCCACCTATGGTCGGAGACCTACGACCGGACTCTCGACGACATCTTCGCGGTGCAGGACGACATCGCCAAGTCGGTGGCGGCGGCGCTGAAGGTGACGCTGCTCGGTAAGGAAGCCGAGGCCCCGAAGCCCGACGCCGAGGCCTACGACCTGGTCCTGAAGGCGCATTTCGTGCTGCAGAACCGGACCGAGGAGGCCATCCTGAAGGCAAAGAAGCTCCTCGATCGGGCGCTGCAGCTGTCGCCGGATTACGCCCCGGCCTGGGCGGAGATGGGGCTGGCGCACGGGAGAGCGATCGAGCTCGCGACCACGGTCGAAGCGCGACAACAAGGCCATGCATCGATGCTGCAGGCGTTGGCCCGGGCGTTGAAGCTCGACCCGAACCTGGCCATTGTCCACTCGCGGATGGCGATCAATCAGCTGGATTCCGGGGATTTTGCGGCAGCCGAACGCTCCATGGCTCGGGCGCTGGCGGCCGATCCGAAGAATCCCATCGTGATGATGAATGCGGGGATTCTGTACGGGTGCCTGGGTCGCCTGGACGACGCCATCGCGCTCGAGGAACAGGTCGTCAAGGTCGACCCTCTGAAAGTTGACGTTCTTTCCAACCTCTTCAACCACTATGCACTTGCGGGGCGGCTCGATGAGGCCGAGGCGCAGTGCCGCAAGGCACTGGAGCTGGGAGCGGAGTATTCCTTTCCGTACGCGATGTTCGGAGACCTCCACCTCCTGCGGGGCGAAGTGGTGCCAGCGCGGAAGTCCTATGCGAAGTACACCGAGCTCTCGGGCCAGGGCGACTACGGCCGGCTCTTGTACGAGGCCCTGGTTGAACACTCCGCCGGCAATGCCTCGGCGTCGCAGGCCGCAGCATTGGAGTTCGAGAAGCGGTTTGGCGAGGGGGAACCCTACGTCGCGGCCGAGATCCGAGCTTGGCGGGGCGAGGCCGACCTGGCCTTCGCGTGGCTCGACAGAGCCCTGGCCGCGCGTGATCCGTTACTGTCACAGCTCAAGACGGACATCTACCTGAGATCGCTGCACGCCGACCCACGCTGGAACGCCCTGCTGAAGAAGATCGGCCTGCCCACCGAATGACGGTCCGGCCGGCGGGTTAGCGCGATCGTTCCCTTCCATTCCGCTTCGACACCCGCAGCAGAGAAAGCAGATTGGATCAGCCTGAAACCACGAGGTCGGCCAGGAAGGATCCACCAATTTGTCAGGAGCCGGGAGACCATGGGTATCTTCCGCGTGAATTTGCAGTAAATGCGCTAGTGTCCATCCGTTTATTCCTTCCGCAATATGTTGCCCTGTCACGGCCTGAGTCAAAATCGCACCCATTCGGCCTTCAGCCGGCTCATGACTGGATTTCATCAGCCGACAAGAGGGTCGCCGACCTATCGGAGTGAGATGAGCTTCTCAGCGGGTGCGAAAAACTCGTTGTGGTCAGTACTGTTTGGACCTACAAGGGATTTTCGCGGGCCCGGAGCGGCGCAGCTGACGCCCGGAAGTCCGTTTCCTTGCTCCGGGCTTGCTGACCTCCGCTGCAGGCCTCGCAATGGCTGAAAAGGAACGGTCTGGAAGACATCCGTGCGAGGTCGACATATTCCGAGAGGAATAAAAGGACGAACACTACCGCAGTTACTTCAAAAACCTGTGTAGACACCTATGCTCCCCCGGCTCGGCCAACGCCAGGAAATCCGGAGCCCGGTCGGCCTTTCGCTTCGACATCCGCACCAGGGAAGCGGGTTCTGCCCGCCCGAACCCTTGGCGAGCCTCAGCCGTAGGCCTCGCAATGCCGTTCCGCGTTGACAGCAGTCGCGGCCTGCCGCCATACTCCCGCCGGGATTCAAAAGGATAAGTCATGAATGAAATCTCGACGGACCTCCGAATGCGCCGCAAATCTGAGGAGGTCTCGTGACCCTGTCACCTGGTAGCCGCCTCGGCCCTTATGAAATCGTCGGCACACTGGGCGCCGGCGGCATGGGGGAGGTGTACCGGGCGAAGGACACGCGGCTGGGCCGCGAGGTCGCGGTCAAGGTCCTGCCGCAGCACCTCACCGAGTCGCAGGAAGTCCGCGCCCGCTTCGAGCGCGAGGCCCGCACCGTCTCCAGCCTCAACCACCCGCACATCTGTACTCTCTACGACGTCGGCCAGGAGGGGACTACCGACTACCTGGTCATGGAGCTGGTGGAAGGGGAGACCCTCGCCGATCGACTTGAGCGAGGTCCGCTGCCCATCCCCGAGGTGCTGCGCCTCGGCACTCAGATCGCCGACGCGCTGGACCGGGCCCACCGTGCCGGGGTGGTGCACCGCGATCTCAAGCCAGGCAACGTGATGCTGACTCGCTCGGGCGCCAAGCTGATGGATTTCGGCCTGGCGCGGGCGATGGGAGCGGGCGGCGCCCCGGGCGGCAGCGGCACAGCGCTAACCGCGGCTCTGACCCACTCCCCGACCATGGCACAGCCCCTCACGGCCCAGGGATCCATCCTGGGAACCTTCCAGTACATGTCCCCGGAACAGATGGAAGGCAAAGAGGCTGACGCGCGCTGCGACCTGTGGGCCCTGGGCTGCGTCCTCTACGAGATGGCCACCGGCCGGAAGGCGTTCGCCGGGAAGAGCCAGGCGTCGCTCATCGGCGCCATCATGAACGTGGATCCCCCGCCAATGGCCGAGATCGTGCCGCTGGCCCCCCCGGCGCTGGAGCGCCTGGTGCGCGCCTGCCTCACCAAGGACCCCGAGGAGCGAATCCAGACGGCGCACGACATCCGGCTGCAGCTGGAGTGGATCCGCGACGCCGGGTCACAGGCGGGCCTGCCGGCGCCGGTCGCGGCGGCGCGGCGCGGTCGAGAGCGGATAGCCTGGACGCTGGCCGCGGTGGGACTGGCGGCCGCCGGCGTGCTGCTTTTCCTCCAGCTGCAAGCGCCCGCTCCGGAGGAGGCTTTTCAGGCAGTCATCCTGCCACCGGCCGGCAATCAGCTCCCCCCTTATTCGTCCACCATTAGCCTTTCGCCCGACGGACGCTCCCTGGTCTTCCTCGCAGGGAGCTATGCAAAGGTGAGCATGTGGTGGAGGCCGCTCGGATCCGAAGTGGCGAGGCCCCTGCCGGAAAACGATGCCTCCATCAGGTCGATGTTCTGGTCTCCCGATAGCCGCTACTTCGGCTACTCCGTCGCCGGCAAGCTCAGAAAAATCGCCGTGGGGGGAGGCGAGCCCACCACGATTTGCAACTTAAAATGGTGCCGCGGCGCCGACTGGGGCAGCCGGGACCAAATCGTCTTCGCGGCCGCACCCGAGGGTCCCTTGTATGCTGTCTCCGCGGCGGGAGGCGAGCCCGTCCAGGTCACCACGCTCGATGCCACCCGGCACGAGACCTCACACCGCTTTCCCTCCTTTCTGCCGGACGGGGAGCATTTCCTGTTCGCGGCACTTCCCGGCGGGACTGGTGGATTCGATATCTTCCTCGGGTCGTTGAAATCGAAGGAGGTCAGGAAAGTAATGGCGGCCGACTCGGCCGCGGTCTACACTGAGCCCGGCTACCTCCTCTTTGAGCGTGAGGGAAAAATCTTCGCTCAGCCATTCGACTCGCGGCGATTGGAGCTGAGCGGCGAAGCCGCGGTCCTGGCCGATGCTCCGCCCAGCTCGGAGGTCGACGCGGAGCCGGTGGCCTCGGCCTCGGACGATCGGCGGATCGTCTTCCTGCGCAGCGGGATCGCTTCCACACGGCTGCAGTGGCACGACCGCAAGGGCATCGTCCAAGGCACGGTCCCGCTTCCCCCCGGACCCTGGCAAATGTTCAAGCTCTCTCCCGATCGGCGCACGGCGGCGGTGCTGAACGGGTCCGAGCTGTGGCTGGTGGACCTGGTGCGCTTCATTCCCACGCGTTTCGCCAACACCTTTTCCAAGGAAGCCGGCGTGGCCTGGTTCGGCGACAGCCGGCGGATCGCCTTCTCCTCCAATCAAAGCGGCCGGGCCGAGATCTACGCCGGCAGCACCACCGGCGCCGGCGAGCCGCAGATCGTCCCCACCACGGACGCGCAGTTCAAGACGGTCTGGGACATCTCCGCGGACGGCAAGACGATAGTATTCGGCCAGCTTGGCGACACCAACACGTGGGATCTGTGGATTCTGCCGCTTCAGGAAGGTGGAAAGCCCGTGCCGTACTATGCCGGACCTGGACACGAACGGAGCGGGCAACTCTCACCGGACGAGCGTTGGCTGGCTTATGACAGCGATGAATCGGGGCAGGGGGAGGTTTACGTCCAGTCGTTTCCGGTCCCCGGGCACAAGGTGCGCATCTCGGTCGACGGCGGCCGAGGGCCCGGCTGGACCCGCGGTGGCAAGGAGCTGCTTTACACTAAGGGAGACATCGTCATGTCCGTACCGATCACTCTCGGCACCGAGCTCGAGCCCGGCACACCGCAGCCGCTGCTGACGGTGCCCGAGGGGACGACCGGAGGCGACGGGACCGCCGATGGCGAGCGCTTCCTGATCAGCACCGGCCCCGAAGTCCAGCGCGACATCCGGGTCATCCTCAACTGGCCGGCGCTGCTCAAGCATTAATCCTTATTTTGAGGCCTCGATGAGTCTCGTACCCGGCACCCGCCTCGGCCCGTATGAAATCGTCGGACCCCTCGGCGCCGGCGGCATGGGGGAAGTGTACCGGGCGAAGGACACGCGGCTGGGCCGCGAGGTCGCCATCAAGGTTCTGCCGCAGCACCTCACCGAATCACAGGAAGTCCGCGCCCGCTTCGAGCGCGAGGCCCGCACTGTATCCAGCCTCAACCACCCCCACATCTGCACGCTGCACGACGTCGGCCAGGAGGGGACCACCAGCTACCTGGTCATGGAGCTGGTGGAAGGGGAGACCCTCGCCGATCGACTGGAGCGAGGCCCGCTCCCCATGCCTGAGGTGCTGCGTCTCGGCACTCAGATCGCCGACGCGCTGGACCGGGCGCATCGCGCCGGGGTGGTGCACCGCGATCTCAAGCCGGGCAACGTGATGCTGACCCGCTCGGGCGCCAAGCTGATGGATTTCGGGCTGGCGCGGGCGATGGGAGCGGGCGACGCCCCGGGCGGCAGCGGCTCGGCCTTGACGGCGGCGCTGACCCACTCTCCGACCATGGCGCAGCCGCTGACGACCCAGGGATCCATCCTGGGAACCTTCCAGTACATGTCCCCGGAGCAAATGGAAGGGAAAGAGGCTGACGCGCGCTGCGACCTGTGGGCCCTTGGTTGCGTCCTCTACGAAATGGCCACCGGGCGCAAGGCGTTCGCCGGAAAGAGCCAGGCGTCACTGATCGGCGCCATCATGAACGCCGAGCCCCCGCCGATGGCTGAGATCACCCCGCTGGCGCCTCCGGCTCTGGAGCGCCTGGTGCGCGCCTGCCTCACCAAGGATCCCGAGGAGCGCATCCAGACCGCACACGACATCCGCCTGCAGCTGGAGTGGATCCGCGATGCCGGATCGCAGGCGGGTGTGCCGGCGCCGGTCGCGGCGCAGCGTCGCGGTCGCGAGCGCATCGCCTGGACGCTGGCAGCCGTGGGACTGGCGGGGGCGGCCCTGCTGCTGTACCTGCGACTGACGGCCCCCGTCTCGGATGAGGCCTTCCAGCTCGCCATCCTGCCGCCGCCCGGCGCCCGGCTCTCCCCTTTCGCGTCGGTCATCGCCCTCTCGCCGGATGGCCGCAACGTAGTTTTTCCCGTGGAGGTGGGAGGCAGTGCGCCCGCTTATCTGCGGCCCCTCGGGTCGGAAGTCGCCAAACCCCTGTCGGGAGGTGATTTCCCCTCCGCAACCACCGGTGGATTCGTGGGTGGCGCTGTGTTCTGGTCTCCGGATGGTCGCGCCATCGGCTACGCTACCACCGCCGGCAAGCTGAAAAGAATCCCGGTGGAGGGCGGCGACGCCACCACGATCTGCAATCTGAAATGGGCCCGCGGCGCCGACTGGGGGAGCCGGGACCAAATCGTCTTCGCGCCGGCGCCCGAAGGGCCTCTCTCGGCCGTGCCCGCGGCGGGAGGCGAGCCCACCCAGGTGACCACGCTCGATGCCGCCCGGCACCAGTCTTCCCACCGCTTTCCCTCCTTCCTGCCGGATGGGGAGCATTTCGTCTACGTGGCGCTCCCCGGCGGGCCGGACGGGCTGGAGATCTTCGCCGGGTCGCTGAAAACCAAGGAGTCGAAGAAAATCCTGACGGCGGACTCGGCGGCCATCTACGCCGAGCCCGGCTATCTCCTGTTCGCCCGCGAGGGGAAAATCGTGGCGCAGCCCTTCGACCCGGGGCGGCTCGAGACGACCGGCGCGCCGGTGGCCATCGCCGATGCCCCGCCCCCCACGAATCTCGACGCGGAGCCCGTGGTCTCCGCCTCGCGCAACCGTCGGCTGGTGTTCTTGCGCAGCAGCAACCGGTCCACGCGCCTGGAATGGTTCGACCGCACCGGCGCCGCCCGGGGCACCATCCCGACCCGTGTCGCCCCCACTTACTCGAAAGAGGCGAACGTGGTCTGGTTCAAAGACAGCCGGCGATTCGCCTTCTCTTCCAACCAGAGCGGCAGGGCCGAGATCTACCTCAGCAGCACCGCCTCCACCGGCGAGCCGGAGCTGCTCCCCACCACCGACGCGCAGTTCAAAATGGTGCAGGACGTCACCGCGGACGGCCGCACCCTGGTTTTCAGCATGCTCAGTGACAACAACAGCTGGGATTTGTGGGTGCGTCCCCTGGGGGAGGGGGAGAAGCCCAAGGTGTACCTGGCTGGTCCGGGACAGGAATTGGATGCGCGGCTATCCCCGGATGGGCGGTGGCTGGCTTATGGCAGCGATGAATCCGGGCAGATCGAAGTTTACGTACAGTCGTTTCCGGTGCCCGGACGCAAGATCCGCATCTCGGTCGACGGAGGAATCGTCCCGACCTGGACGCGGGGCGGCAAGGAGCTGCTCTACGACAAGGACGGCACCATCATGTCCGTGCCCATCAATGCCGGCGCCGATCTCGATCCCGGCGTGCCCCGACCGCTGCTGACCGTGCCGGATGGAATCACGGGCCGCGATTTCACCGCCGACGGCGAGCGCTTCCTGGCGACCACCGGTCCCCCCGTGCAGCGCGACATCCGCGTCATCCTCAACTGGCCGGCGCTCCTCAAGCATTGACCCCATGGACACGCGAGTTCGGACGCGTAGCCATCTCCGGGGAAGCCTTGATGGACGCGGCTTTCCGGCCGATGGTGTATCGCCACGATACTGTAATCAATTACCATAACCCCCCTTACGATCGTGCTCGGCTTTTCCGGAGACGAGGCCGGACGAACCTGTAGTCAATTCCATAACCCTTTCATTTCTGAGGCTCCCGCGCCTCGAATGGCGCTCCCTGCCGGGCTAATCGCAGCTCCTTCGCGGTGGCACGCCGGTTGCAGCACACAGCCGCAGAAAGCAAAATCATGCTGGCTCTAGCGATTCTATTTCTGGTCTCCGAGCTCCAGGCGCCCGCCCCGCTTCGGGCCATCGTGCCCGTGAGCGCGTTCCAGTTCGGCAAGGTCGTTCAGGGCACGGTGGTCGAGCACGAATTCATTCTCAGGAATGACGGGACCGCCCTTCTGGAGCTGTCGCGGACCAGCATGACTTCCCCCATTCTGGCGACCCGCCTGCCCAGAAACGTGGAGCCTGGCTCGCAGGCCACCCTGCAATTCAAGCTCGACACCTCCTCCCTGGAGGGCCCCTTCGACGGTCAGATTCTCCTTTTCCTGAACGGCCAGGATAATCCCGAAGTCCGGCTCGCCTTCGAAGGGCAGGTGGTCCGCGGCATTGAAGCTTCGCCCATGCCGGCGGTCTATCTGGCGATGCTACTGGGTCAGCCCATGGAGGGGTCGGTGGATCTGATCAATCACGAAACGGCGCCATTCGAAGTTCTCGGCATCGCCGGCGCCGGAGCCAGGCTGAAGACCAGGGTCCAAACGCTGCAGGCGGGGCGACGATACCGTCTACTCGTGAGCGTGAAAGGGGAAGCGCCGCTCGGAAAGCGCAGCGACACTCTGATGGTGAGGACTTCGAGCCCGACGACCCCCCTGGTGAAAATCACCGTCACTACCTACGTCCACGACACGGTCTACACCTTTCCCGACTCCGTGGATCTGGGGGATCTCCCATTGAGCGCCATTCAGGGGGATCCCGGCTTGCTCCAAAGGTCGGCCCAGACTCTCATGGTTTATCAGGAGGGCGGTACTCAATTCAAGGTGAGCCTCAGCACCAACGTGCCGGGTCTGATTCTGCAATCCGAGCCAGGGCCGGCGGGAGACCGCTGGCAGATCACGATCGCCGTGGATCCCGAACGAATCAAACCGGGTCCCATTCGCGGATCCATCGTCATTCAGACCAACGATCCGAAGCACGCGAAGCTCCGCGTTCCCGTCTCCGGCTCCATCCTCGACAAGCCCAAGTCCTGATCGAAGGAATCCTCAAACCTGATCTGGCAGTCCCTTACCGCCCGGGTACGTAGTGGTAATAGCCCGGGCCGACCCGCATCCCCATGGTGATGTCGTTCGGCAGGCACCCGGTGATCAGGAATGACACGACTCCGTGCATGATGCCAAGGATGAGCAGGTTCGGCGTCCGGCGATAGAGCCAGCAGGAAAGCACCCCGGCGCCGAAGGTGGCGAAGGTCAGGAACGGGTTCGGCAGGTGGAGCAAGCCGAATACGGCGCCAGTGACCCACTGCGGATCGAGGCGATCGGTTGGAAGAATCTCCCGGAACCTGCGATAGTAAATGCAGAGCAGGCCGTATTGTTGCAGGGTCCCCCAGGCGATACCGAAGCGAAGGTCGCTGGGCCAGAGTCTGAGGGGCGGAAAGTCGAGGCTGCCGAGGAGGAGACCGCTACCGACGAGTAGAAGGCCGATCACGGTGGTCGCCAGGAGGGCGTCGCGGGCGGCGGAGCCGAGGTTGTCCAGCCGGATTCCAATATCGAAAGGACTCTCCCGGGTCCGGAGCTGGGCGGCGAGCCCGATCCCCACATAAATAATGATGCAAAGGGTGATCGCCCCCTCGAAGGTTCCCTCCCAGACCCAGATGTAGGAGGTCACGAGCCCGGAAACGGCGACAATTTCCATCAGTGGCCGGAATACTTTCGATCGTTGCATGTCCCTTGACTTGAAAACCATGGATCCACACCCGCCGCAGTTCTCGCTTTCCCGTGCCCCAGCCGAAATCCACTACGCCCTCATCCTCACCTTGATTATGTGCCTGGTGGGGCTGGTCGTTCTAGCCTCCATCCCGGTCAGCCTGTTCGACAAGGCGTCGGCGCTGGTCAGCTTCGGCCTGCTCATGCTGTCCTTTCTCCTGTTCGCGTCACGGCATTTCGTGGACTGGCTCCGGTCGCGCACCGCGAAGAGCCGGGTGGTCTTTCCGGCGATGTTGCTGGCGGTCTACATCCTCTATGCATTGGGGCCCGGGCGGCTGCGGATTCCGGAGTCGCTGTTGATCCCGGCCTATCTCGCGTTCCCGGTTCTGTTCGCCTCTCTGGCGGTGAAACGGAGCGCCACGCCAAATCGCTACGATTTTCTCGCCCTGTTCTTCCTCTACGTGCCGATCGAGCTGTCGGCGCTGGCGCGCGCGTGGCGCCCGGCCGAAGCGCACATCCCGTCCCCCTCGCATGCGTTCAGCCAGCTCCTCGGTATGAACCTCGCCCTCTTCTGCTTCCTGGCGATCCGTCCGCTGGAGGGGATGGGCTTCACATTCCAGCTGAAGAGGCGAGATGCCGTGCAGGCCCTGATCGCGTTCGCATGGTTCTTCCCGGTAGCACTGGCGTTCGCGTGGATTACCGGCTTCGTGCACCTTCAACCGCATCTTCCCAGCGCCGCCGTCATCGTTCCGGTAATCCTGGGGATCACGTTCATGGTGGCGCTGCCGGAGGAGATTCTCTTCCGAGGACTCCTGCTGAATCTGCTGCAGCGCTCCGCCTCGACGACACGGGGACGAGTGGCAGCGCTCCTCTTCTCGTCGGTCGTGTTCGGATTCACCCACCTCAACAATCATCCACTCTTCGACTGGCGCTATGTGACGATCGCCTCGGTCGCCGGCATTGCCTACAGCGTGGTCTACAATCGAACCGGCAAGGTGACCGCCTCAGCGATCACTCACGCTCTTATCGACATCGTCAAACGGCTGTTCTTCTGAAATGAAACGCCCGGCTCTTCTCGCCCCGGCTCTGGCTGTATCGATCCTGCTCCTTCCGGCCTGTACCGCCGGAAAGCGGGAAGGGGCAGAGGTACGCGCGGACGCGACCCCGCTCGATCGCTACGTCGCAGCCCCGGATCCCGCCTACGCGTGGGAGCCGGTGAATCTCCTGCAGGGAAAAGGATGTGTGGCGCACGTCCTCAAGATGATATCGCAGACCTGGCTCACCCCCGCCGATGTCGACCGCACTTCATGGTGGCATTGGCTGACCATCGTCGAGCCCGAGACGATCAAGAGCGACGTCGCCCTGTTGTTCATCCATAGCGGCAAGAACGACGACCCGCCTCCCGGCGAGATCCGCCCCCTGTACGAGCAGATCGCTCAGTCGACGGGCAGCGTCGTGGCCGAGCTGAGGATGGTCCCCAACCAGCCGCTGCAGTTCACCGGAGACACCCGCGGTCCCCGCCGGGAGGACCGGCTGATCGCTTTCGCCTGGGACCGATTCCTGCGGGGCGGGGACCCGATCTGGCTTCCCCGCCTGCCGATGACCAAGAGCGCCGTGCGGGCCATGGACACCGTGTCCGCCTTCTTCGAAAAGAAGGGCGGGCCGCATGTCTCACGCTTCGTCGTCGTCGGCGCCTCGAAGCGGGGCTGGACCACCTGGACCACCGCCGCCGTCGACCGGAGGGTGGTGGCGATCGTTCCGATCGTGATCGACCTTCTCAATCTGGAGGTCTCCTTCCGGCATCAGTTCGAGGTCTATGGATTCTGGGCTCCGGCGATCCAGTCGTACGTGGAAATGGGGATTCCCGATTGGTTCGGGAAGCCTCAGATGGCGAGGCTGCGCCAGATCGTCGATCCGTACCAGTACCGCGCCCGCTTGACCATGCCCAAGCTGATCATCAATGCCACGGGCGATCAGTTCTTCGTTCCCGATTCGTCCCGGTTCTACTTCGATGACCTGCAGGGAGAAAAGCATCTGCGCTACGTTCCCAACGCCAACCACTCGATGCGCGACACCGACGTGGAGGAGACCGTGGGGGCGTTCTTCCACTCGATCGTGACCGGGACGCCGCGCCCTGAGTTCACCTGGACTTTCGAGCCCGACAGGTCGATTCGCGTCCACATCGTCGGCTCTCTGGTCCCGGCCGTTGTCCGTTTATGGCAGGCTACCAACCCGTCTGCGCGCGACTTCCGTCTCGAGACGCTGGGGCCGGCGTGGCGCAGCACCGACTTGACACGGCGGCCGGACGGGGACTACGTCGCCGAAGTCACAGCCCCGGCCTCCGGTTGGACGGCGGCTTTCGTCGAGCTGACCTACCCGGGAGACGGCGCCCCGGCTCTCAAGCTGACCACGGCCGTCCGCGTCGTTCCCGACACCCTGCCATTCGCACGAAACCCACTTGCCTACAGGCATTTCGGCTCAGTCCCCGTGCTATCTTACGGCCATGGACTCCCTTGTCGCCTCGGCCGCGCGCGCGCTGGCGGCTGGTGACCCGCTCGGCGCGCTGAAGCGCATCGCGCTGCGCGACGACCCGCCGGCGCTGGCCCTGCGCGGCATTGCCATGGCACAGCTCGGCGACTACGAGCGGGCGCGCAAGCTCCTCAGGCGCGCCGCACGCGGCTTCGGCCCTCGAGAGCGACTCTCCCGGATCCGCTGCCAGGTCGCCGAGGCCGAGGTGGCGCTCGCCGCTCGCGACTTGAGCTGGCCGGTGCACGCGCTCGTCGCCGCCGCGCGAAAGCTCGACGCGCTCGGCGATCGCGCCAACGCGTTCCACGCTCGACTCGTCGCGACGCGCCGCCAGCTCCTGGTCGGCGAGCTCGACGCCGCCGAGCGGACCCTGGCCGCGGTCGACATCGCCGCTACCAGCGCGCCGCCGCCCCTCGTGGCCCGGATCGAGCTGACCCGAGCCGAGATCGCGCTGCGCCGCGTCCGGGCCGGGGACGCCGCCGCCGCGCTGGGCCGCGCCCACGCTGCGGCCGTCGCAGCCGGCATCCCGGCCCTGATCGCCGAGATCGACCGAGCCCGGGGCAGCTTGTCGGCACCGGCGGCGCGCCTCATCCGTGCCGGCGTCGTTCGCCTGGTCCGCCTGGACGAAGTCGAGGAGTTGTTCGCGTCCCGCGACCTCGTCGTTGACGCCTGTCGCAGGGCCGTCCGCAGCCCGGCGCGCTCCGTCCCGCTCGCCCGGCGCCCGGTTCTGTTCGCCCTCGCCGGCGCGCTGGCCGAGGCCTGGCCGGGCGACATTCCCCGCGATCGCCTCATCGAGCGCGCTTTCGAGGCACGTGCCGCCAACGAGTCGCATCGGGCCCGGCTCCGCGTCGAGCTCAGCCGCCTGCGCGCCGCTCTGCGCCTGCTTGCCCGCATCGAGGCGACCCCGCGCGGCTTCGCCCTCGCCCCGATCGACGCACCCGCGGTCGTCGTGCTGGCTCCGCCGATCGACGGACCCGCCGGCTCCATCCTCGCCCTGCTCGAGGGGGGCGAGTCGTGGTCGACATCGGCTCTCGCGTCTGCACTGGGCTCGAGCCAGCGAACCGTCCAACGCACACTGCGCCAGCTCGAAGAGGCGGCGACGGTGCGCAGCCTCGGACGTGGCCGCTCCCGCCGCTATCTCGCCCCATCGCCCGCCGGATTCGCGACAAACTTGTTACTCCCCGCTGCGCTATCCGGGGCGTAATATTGCGTCATGACTACGACGCGTAAGAGCAACCGAGAAAGGAGTTCATCATGTGTCCCATGTGCCTGACTGCGGGCTGTCTCTATGTCGCCGGCGGTGTGTCGGCCGGCGGCGCCGCGACCTTCCTGGCCGCCAAGTTGTTGCGCAAGCGGCCCGAACCGGCCGGATCGACCACTTCGACTGAGAAACAGAAAGGCAACAACCATGCAGAAACCGACGATCGCATCGAGAAAAGTCATGACTAAGACGGGCAAGAGCAAAGCGAATCAGGCGGAGATCCTCCGCGAATACGGCCCCTATCCCGGCATGCCGCAAATCCATGGCGTGACCTTCGACGGCGCGCAGGTCTGGTTCGCCCGCGGCGAGAGCCTCGTCGCCCTCGATCCCGAAAGCGGTGCGCTGGTCCGTGAGCTCCCTGTCGCCGCCGACGCCGGCACCGCCTTCGACGGCGAGTACCTGTGGCAGATCGCCGCCGACCGCATCCAGAAGGTCGACCCGCGCTCGGGCCAGGTGGTCGCCACCATCCCGGCGCCCGCCCAAGGCCGCGACTCGGGTCTGGCCTGGGCCGAGGGGACGCTCTGGGTCGGCGAGTACCGCGCCCGCAAGATCCACCAGATCGATCCCACAACCGGCGCCATCCTGCGCACGATCGAATCGGATCGCTTCGTCACCGGGGTCTCATGGGTGAACGGCGAACTCTGGCACGCCACCATGGAGGACGAGAAAAGCGACCTTCGCCGAATCGATCCGAAGACGGGCGAGGTCCTCGAGCGACTCGAGATGCCCGCCGGCGTCGTCGTGAGCGGCCTCGAGGCCGACGGCGCTGGGACTTTCTATATCGGCGGCGCCACCAGCGGCAAGCTGCGCGCCGTGCGCAAGCGCAAAAAGGGCTGAACCTTTTTAATAAGACAGAAGGAGACACCATGCCACGACTGACGAACGCATCGAAAGTTGAGAAGACCAATCATAAAATCGGAACCCGTGAACAGTGGTTAGCGGCCCGGATGGAGCTGCTGAAGGCCGAGAAGGAGCTGACCCACCGCAGCGACCAGCTGGCGCTGCGGCGCCAGGAGCTTCCCTGGGTCCGCATCGACAAGCCGTACCGTTTCGAGACCGACCAGGGCCCAGCGTCCCTCGCCGATCTCTTCCGAGGACGCTCGCAGCTCCTCATCTACCACTTCATGTTCGGGCCCGACTACACAGCCGGGTGCCCGTCCTGCTCGTCGATCGCGGACGGCTTCAACGGCATCGCCGTCCACCTCGCGAATCACGATGTCACGCTCGGCGCGGTGTCGCGGGCTTCGCTCGCGAAGCTGCAGGAGTACAAGCGACGGATGGGCTGGACGTTTCCCTGGGCATCCTCGCTCGGCGGCGACTTCAACTTCGACTTCACCGTCTCGATCAGCGAGGAGCAACAGCGCGAGGGGACCGTCGAATACAACTATCGGCGCGAGCCTGGGGCCACAGTGGTCCGGGAGCCGCGCGGCAGCGAGGGACCCGTCGCGGAGCTGGCGGCCACGACCGGAACCGACGTGGCCACGTACACGCGCGAGAGGCCGGGCATGAGCGCCTTCGCGCTCGAGGGCGGGGCCGTCTACCACACCTATTCGACGTATGCGCGCGGAGTGGACGGCCTCTGGGGCATGTACCAGTGGCTCGACCGCGCCCCCAAGGGACGCAACGAGACGGGCGTCTGGTGGCGCCGCCACGACGAGTACGACATCCAATAAGACGGGTGGAAGGCCGGACCAACCCGGCAAGGACATTTATCTCGTTGGTGGCGCTCAAACGACCGCGAGCCTGCTCGATGCCGGGCTGGTGGAGGAGCTCCGGCTTCAAGTCCACCCCCTGGTCGCCGGTGCTGGGAAGGCGCTCTTTGCGACCACGGAACGCCGTCGTGGGCTGGAACTACGGAAGGTTCAGCAGCTTCCAGGTGGGGGTGTAAGCCTGATCTACGAAATCGGCTAACGGATGGGAGCCTGAGGCCGTGACAGGTCCAACGCACATCAGGCATCAAGCTCTGATATTTTCCAGACGGAGTATTCTTATGATATAGAGGTCAAAGCTTAACCCCCCATCATTGCCAGGAGGGCTAAGATGAACTCTCTCATCCGGATTCTCGCTGGTTCGTTGGCCGTAGTGGGGCTCGGCTTTTCGGCCCTGAGGGCATCGGCTCCTACGGATCTCGAGCAGCAAATCCAAAACCCGAGCCTCGATCTGTCCCATGCGGTCGCGGTACGAGATGTCGCGATCGAGCTGGGCGGGGGTGTGCTCGAAGTCGAGCAGGGTGTGCTGGTGCCCGCAAGTCCCATTTCGGGGCGGGTGATGGAAGTGGTGTTCGTGGGGAAGGCATTGTTTCGCCTCACTCCGCCCAATGACGTCGAAGCCCAGCAGCTGGAGGTGTTCACCCAACAGACGACTCTGGAGGCCGGGATCGAGGGGGCCGTCTTCGCCATCGGAAATGCATCGATCATGGACCGCCTCATGAATCGCTCGCCCGCCACACCCGATTCCGCCACTCAGGCCCGAGCCCGGGAACTGTTCGACGGCTGGGTCCGGGGATCCGAGCGCCGCGTCTTTGGAGTAGACGCGGCCATCTGGCGGGCCCTTTCGGCGGATCCGCTGTCCCAGGGGTATTTCGCGTCGCTATTCCAATCGGCGGACCTCGGCAACTTCTGTCTGTTGCTGGAGCCTTGGGAGAGCGATCAGCTCACGGTGGGCAGGTTCGTTCCTCGAGAGCTGGACGATCGCGACAAGCGCCTCGGCGAGCGCGATCTCCGGATGGCCAGAAAAGAGGGTCGCTTTCTGCAAATGCGGTTGGACGATTTTGGGGACTTCGACACTTGGATGAGGATGCCGCTGCAGGATGAAGTCGGGCGGCCGACGCCGGGATCGAGCAATTTCGAGCCTAAGCACTACGACCTGGAGGCAAAGCTGGATCCCAAAGCGCTCACGATAGATGGGAAGGCTACTCTTCACCTGACGGCAATGCGCGAGGGGAGCCGAGCGGTCGCTCTGACGCTATTTGGGGATCTCATTCCCAGCTCCGTTCGGGACGGAGCCGGCAATGAGCTGGCCTGGTATCGCTCAGGGGCTACCCTGGGCGTTATGTTGTCCGACCCCGTGCGCCGAAACGATTCGCTCACCCTGGAGATCGCATACAAGGGTGTGATCTTCAACGAATTTGGAGCTGAATTCTTCTCCCTGCGCACGACGCAGAGTTGGTACCCCCACACCGGAACGACCGATCGGGCCACTTACAAGCTGACTCTGCGCTGGCCCAAGAAGTACGAGCTGATGGCGAGCGGGAAGGTGCTCGAAAGCTGGCTGGAGAACAAGGAGCAGGTCGAGATCCGGGCACTCGAGGTTCCGGCCGATTTCGTCTCTTTCGAGATCGGCGATTTTGATCTGGTCGAGAGACAGGTCGGACATGTCAAGGTATCCGTGGCATTCAATCGAGGGTCCGCAACGCCCGCCAAACAAGTCGAGCAGGAGGTGGTGGACACCCTTCAGGCGGCTTTGCAATTCTACGAGGACAAGTTCGGTGCCTACCCGCTCGACTACCTCACGGTTGTCACTATCCCACGGGGATTCTCCCAGGGATTCCTCGGATTCCTGACTCTGGCCGATGACCTGCTGTACCTGCGCAGCCCATTCGCCCCGGGAACGGGCGTGGAGAATTACACTTCCCGTCTGCGCATGGAAACGGTGGCCCATGAGCTGGCCCATCAATGGTGGGGCAATCTGGTGGGTTGGAAGAGCTACCGCGACCAGTGGCTGAGCGAGGCTCTGGCGCACTATTCGGTGGTGCTTTATCTTCAAAACAAATCTGATCGTCAGAGTGTCTACCTCGCCGAGCATGCCAAAGATTGGAAACAGTGGCTCCGGCAAAGCACGCTCGACGGCCGTTCTCTCGAATCTCTTGGCCCACTGGTAATGGGAGAGCGCTTGAACTCCAGTCTCTCTGATAGCGCCTATCAGGCGGTCGTTTATGGAAAAGGGCCGCTGGCGTTCTCCATGCTGAGCCGGGCCGTTGGGCAGGACCAGCTGACGCTGATGCTCAAGAATCTGGTGAAGGCGCTGTCAAACCGTCCAATCGACACGGAAACCTTTTTGGCATCGATCGAGAGGATGGGGAGAGTCAACCTCAGCTCATTCTCGAAGCAGTTCGTCTACGGCACGGGCATCCCGGAGGTCTATTACAGCTTTCAGTTCCGGCAATCGGCGGATGGCCGATGGGAAGTGCAGGGAGAAGCCCACCAGACCTTCTCGCCTCACTACAACTACCGGCTCACCAAGAAACCAGTTGGGTGGGATCTCACGCGCGTCTCCAGAAGCGACTCGCAACCTTCGGACTGGACGCTGCTGGTTCCCTTCCAGGTGGTCCTCGAAGCAGATGGAGGGGTCTCTGCCAACCCGAAGCAAAGCAACTATCAAACCGCCAGCGGATTGGGAGGAACGCTGAAAGTAAGCGGGCGAAGCACTCCCTTCACTTTCAAAATCGACAAGAAGCCCGTGGACTTCTGGCTGGATCAAAGGGGTGAAGTGCTGGCCTATTTCTTCTGCAGCAGCAGAGCTCCCAAGCGGGCCTTACGGTACATGGCGGCGGAGGTACCCGACGCGGAGGGTGAGGCGATGTACAAAAAAGCCCTGCAGGCGGAGCTCTTGGCCGGCAGGGCTCTCGAAGACGCTGACCTTTCGAGCAGGGATTTGAAGCGCGAATCCAACCTGGAAAACGCCAGGATCTATTTCGGACTCGCACGCTGGTACCTGGATCACGCGCGCATCGAGGATTCCCGGAAAGCCCTGAGCAGCGGCGAGGAGCTGATCCGCGCGAGCGAAGGGAAGTTCTGGCACGCTGAGCGTGAGGCGTTGCATTCTCGCCTCAATCTGCTCCAAGGCGAGTACAAAGAAACCTATGGCCGCCTGAACCACGAGCTTCGAATGTATTTTCCGGTAAAGACGGGAGAACACGCCTCAGCCGGTTGGCGCAGGTCCCAATGGCGCACCGGCCGAATTGGCGACGCCGAGGATTACGCGATGCTGGCGGTGGCCGCGTTCGAGACCTCCCATATGGAGGTGGCTCGGCTGGCCGCCAAGTATGCCGAAGAGCGGGGCGCGGACATGACGGCCTTGAAGCAGCTCTTGCCCGCAAGCAAGGCGGAATGATCCCGTGGAAATTTGAATGATGACTTACTGAGTCGTATAGTTGAAAGCAACGTTCCCCCGGTGACGGAAGAGTGGTGTCCCCGATGCACACAGGGCGCGCGCTTCATCGTTACCTCAATCTCACTCGAACTTGGGTTGTCGGACAGGCTGCGATCTCCGCCAGGAGAGCCGCCCGCATCCGATCACCGCCCCGCGATTGCCCGGAAGCTTCCGGGCATTCTCAGATCCGAGCTCTAATTCCAGCCCAGGGTTCCGTTCTTCTGAACAAGGAGGAAATTACGATGGTCCAATCCAAGAATCTCTCGAGCGGCATCGGTCTAGCGGCTCTGATGGTTTTGCTGTTGCTCGCGCTGAGCGTGCCGAGCTCCGGTGGCGCAGCGTCAACCGGCACGGTCGTTTCCCAACCTTCGATGGGAGTCCCGTCGCCGGGCCAGATCAATTGTGGGCAAGCTGCAGTGACCTCGGAAAGCCCGTTGTTCGAGCTCCCCGAGGGTGGGTCGTGCAAAGCGGATGCGACCCCCGGCATGCTCTTGAGCCTGACGCCGGTTGCCAGGGGGGGCCGCACCTGCCGCTGTAGCTGTGGGTACCCCTGCAAGACGGACGCCGACTGCGGGGGCGCGGTGGGGTCCTGCCGAGGCGGCATCAGCTGCTGTTGAGTCGTGATTTGGGTGCGGGTAGGCTTCTCCCGACCTACCCGCTTTCTAATCCCGGCAGGGCGACCAAGGGGCGGGCGGGCCCGGCGATGGTGAATGAATGAGACTACTCGTTCATTGGGTATTGAGCGGGCTGGCGATGTTGCTGGTTGCACATTTCGTTCCTGGGTTCGTGGTAACGGGCTTTGTCGCCGCGCTGATCGCGGCCGCCGTCTATGGGCTGGTCAACGCCACGCTAGGCCTGGTGCTGAAGGTACTGACCCTCCCGCTCTCCCTTGTGACCTTCGGCGTGTTCCTGCTGATTATCAACGCGCTGATGCTGCAGTTTGCGGCGGCGCTCCTGCCGGGCATCGAGGTGCGCGGTTTCTGGCCCGCCTTCTGGGCGGCGCTCTTATTGGCCGTGCTCGGCATGGTGATCCGCGGCATCATGCGCGACGAACCGCGCGAACCCGAGTGAGCCCCGAAGTGTTAAGCCCGATTACTGTGCTGTTGGTCTAGTCATTGGGCCAGCGGGGACTCGACACCTGGATTCGCCAGACGGGTCCCGTCGCGTAGAGAGGCCCCTCGAACCTCACGAACGCCGGCACGTCGTCCGTGAGCATCCAGACATGCTCGTCCGGCGGCACGCGCCCCAGCACCATGGCGAAGAGCTTGAGCCAAACCCCAAGCTGTGGCTTCAACACGTAGTGGACCGCGGTCTTGGCGAGATCGCCGACCAGCACCTTCTGCTCGCCGGCTGGTACCACGGCCAGCTGGATGAGCCGGGGCTCGGGCGTGAAGGCCACGAAATGGACCGTCTCGCTGGCCCCCTTGGGGAGGTTCTTTACGATGGTGAGGATCAGGCCATTGTAAACGTCGGGGGGCAGCTCGATCGTTCCCTGGAGCACGGTTGCCTTTCCGTCCTTGTGGGCCTTTGTATTCACGCTGTACTTCCCGGTGGCGCGCTCCATCGAAATCTCTAAGTCTTCCTCGAATATCGGTCCGCGCTGCAACAGGTGATAGCTCTGCATGGTGTAGACGGTTTCCTGGGTGAAGGCCACCGATTCCTCGAGCACCGACCCATCTTTGAAGCGGAACACCATCCGTTTTTCGAGCACTCCATCTCGAACGACCTGGAGAAGATCTCCTTCCGCCACCAGCTTGCCATCGATCGAGCGCAACGCCAGGAAACCGTGGAGCGAGCCTTCGATGAAGCGCACCGGGACCGTCGCGGCCATGAGCGTGCTCATCTCCGCCCCGACCAACAGCAGACCGACGATTGCCACTTTCGCGAACAGCCTCATCTATTCATCATAGCTGCATCTGTCCTCTTATGCGCGCTTCTGGGTCTTTTTCACCCTTGAAGATACTGGCCGGCGCTTTCCGTTTGAGGAGTCATGCCGTGAATGATTATCATGCATTCCATGAAACCCACCCCGTTACCCCGCCTGGTGGCCCGGAGCCTTTCCGACCGCCTTCGCGTCATGCCCGCCGTCGTGGTTACGGGGGCTCGCCAGGCTGGCAAGTGCACCTTGGTGAGGGACCTCACGCCGGGCGGGCGGCGCTATCACTCGCTGGACGATCTCGACGTGATGGATGCCGCGCGGCGCGACCCCGAGACGATCGTAGGTGGGACCGGGCGGGTGACACTGGACGAAGTTCAGCGCGAGCCCGACCTCCTGCTCGCCGTGAAGCGTGCGATCGACCGGAAACGGCGAGTGGGTCGGGACGTCGCGCTGCCGCAACCGACAGTGCGTCGCTACCTCAACCTGCTTGAGACCTCCTACCTGCTGGTCGGGCTTCCCGCGTATGCTGTGAATCGAACCAAGAGGCTGATTAAGTCCCCCAAGCTCTTCTGGGGCGACACGGGCGTGGCCATGCATCTGGCGGGCGGAGACGAGCCCCGGGGCGCCCATCTGGAAAACCTTGTGCTCAACGATCTTCTCGCCTGGCGCGGTGCGCGCCTCGATTCCGCGGATGTTTTTTACTGGCGCACGGCCATCGGCGAAGAGGTGGACTTCGTCATCGAAGCGGGCGGCAAGCTTCTCCCCATCGAGGTCAAGGCATCCGGCCGCCCCCGGCTCTCCGACACGGGGCATCTGCGCACCTTTCGTGCGGAGTATGGCAAGAAGGCCCGCAGGGGTCTCTTGCTGCACACCGGTGAAAGGCTTGAATGGCTTTCTCCCGATGTCCTTGCCGCACCCTGGTGGAAGGTCCTTTGAGGCGATTTTGGGAGCGCTGGGTGGGACGTATTCGGCTAATTATTTGGGCACTTCTCCTGGCGGTTCTTCTGCCTTTACTTGCAGCTAAGGCCGCGGACCCTCCGTTGGCGCCGGGCGTACAGCGGGAACAGGTAAATATCATCCTGATCCACGTCGTCGTAACCGATGCCTCAGGACGCAATGTATTGGATCTCGAACCTTCGGAGTTTTCACTCGTCGTGGATGGAGAATCCCAGTCGATCGAGTCGGTTGAGCTCCAATGCGTCGGCACATGCCGGGGTGAAGCTCGCTCCGCGATCGGATCGCCTCCGGACCGGGGTCAAGCCGCGACTTTGCCCGTTGCGACATCGATCAACCGCCAATTCGTATTGCTATTCGACGGTCTCAACAATACGAAAGGCGTGAATAAGTCGGCCATTCAATCGAGCCGCTACTTTCTCGAACACGATTTTCGCGACGAGGATCGGGCGATGGTCGTGGGATTTGCTCGGCAACTTAAAATATTTCAGGAATTCACATCCGATCGCGACAAATTAGCGAAGGCTCTCGATACGTTGGAAGTCGACAAATCCGTGCGAATGGGCGGAAACAACCGGGTCTTGTTAAATCGCGAATACCTCAAAGATCTTGCCAAGTTTAATGCGGGGCCGCTCCCCTGCGGAGCCTGCGAAGCGATGGCAAAGCAATACACGCAAGAGGATGGATCTCGGATCGACCTCACCCTGACCCTCTTATCGTCGCTGGTGGCCTATCTGCATCCGCTCAAGGGGCGAAAAGATTTAGTCTATTTTTCCGACGGCTTCCCCGTCGATCCGGGTGTTTTCTACGGAGGCCTCTCGTGGGCTACACCGAGCGAGCCATTCATTGAACCCAAGATTTTGACGTTTGCTCAGGAAGCGGCTTCCGCACAGGTCGTCATTTATCCGGTGAACGTTACCGGTCTGACCGTTTCGCCGTTCGCAAATTTTATGGAAGCACAGACCTCGAACATGCTGTTGAGACTGGCGCAACAGACCGGCGGCAAAATGTTTCACAATCGCAATGTCTTCGACAGCGTGGTGGACGAAATTACGTCGGAAACCGCCGCCTCTTACGTCATTGCCTTTGTCCCAAAGGGAAATCCGGATGGTAAGTTTCATTCGGTACGCGTCAATCTTCGGCGAAAAGGAGTTACGGTTCGAAGCAAAGAAGGATTTGTTTGGATGACAGGAGACCAGATTCAGGAACGGGAAGTTCTTTCCGCCTTCGTTGTCCCCGAGCTTTACCGTAACATCCCTCTTGCGTTGCTCGTCCGTACCAATTTGGAGCATCGTGACGACGCACGATCGGGCATCGCAATCACCGTGCCGGTCGAAGGCTTGTTTACATCGTCCGTGGGTCACGTGGGGATCGCTGAAGTCGAGGTGGGGGCGGTTTTACGCTCCATTTCGACAGCGAAAACCTTCGAGATCCAAGGCGCTTTTCGAGCTCAATTGCCAACGGAGCTCGCGCACGATGGAACCTTGCTCTTTGTATCGCACCGGACCCTCCCACCCGGTCGGTATGAGGCGGTCGCGGTCGTCCGCGATTTGCGGACGGATCGCATCGGGGCCACGCGCGAGATCATAGAAATCCCGGAGTTTTCCGACGGTTTATTCGCAATGAGCACGGCGGTCTTGGAAAATCGTGAGAAGGGCGCACTGCGCATCGACCTCGACCGGAAAAATCAAAAGGATGCAGTTGACTTTGTGCCGTCGATTGCACGCGCGCTTCCACGCGATGAAACGGTCCTCGTCGCCTTTTCCCTATACTATCCAAAACAGGATAAAGCCGGCCAGACCCGCGTGGTTGTCGAGGCATCGATCCTGCGCGATCACGAAACGATCCAAAAATGGCCCCCCAGGAGTTTCAAGGTTAGGTTCCAGGATGAGGCCTTTCAAATGCCCGTCGTCATCCCCTTCAGCTTTTCTGATTTTGAGCCCGGCGACTACGTCCTTCGAATCGACGCGAATGATCAAATCGCAGATCGGCGCATCTTTCAGGAAATGCGAATCACTCTCGAATGAGCCATTCGCCTTTTGTAATCCAGGCCGCTGGCCGCGTGTTGACGGCCATTCTCGCAAATATCCGTAGCCAAAACCTTTGAATTCCTAGCAACCTCGTTCCGCTGGCACGGTTTTTCCACACAGTTTCTGGACAAGAGAATACGCATATGGCGGCATTCTTGGGGTTTTCGTGCTTCTCTCTATCCTCTACGGCCTGCCACCATCCCCGCACTGACACCGCTATTTGGTCTTGTTGAAGAGTTCTCGCATTTGAGAATTCCCCGGGCCCTCGACCTTGCCGCGAAACCGGACTAGCCTTTGCATTGTGACAGCGGGGGGGACCATGTGTCTCTCGCGTGAATTTGAAGTTAGTGCGCTAGTGTTGTTGCGTTTATTCCCTTCGCAATATGTCGCCCTGCCACGGCTGACTTTTAGAGCGCTTCCATTCGGGCCTCAGAAGGCCGGTGACTGCATCTCACCAGCCGAGAAGAGTGTGGCCAACTTGCTGGCCTGAGCTGAGCTTCTCAGCGGATGTAAAAGATCCCTTGTGGTCAGCGCTGCTCGACTACACAATGGAACTTCGCTAACACTGGAGCGGCGCAGCTGGCGCCGGGAAGTCGGTTCCTTCCTCCGAGGTCCGTGAACTTCAGCCGCAGGCTTCGCAATGGCTGATAGAGAACGGTCTGGAAATCATCCGTGCGGACAAGGTGGTGGGCGCGATCGGCGTCAGCGGCGGCTCGGGAGAGCAGGACCACTCCGTGGCGGAGGCCGGTGCAGGCGCCTATTAGACTCGGACGCCAGAATCCGGCTTATAGTTTTTATCCGCCAGGTGCCGGATCGCTAACCTTCGTCAGGTCGAGCGGCGTCGACGGAGAGTTCCTTTGCCGAGGCCTCGGCTCCAGGTGGTTCACGGAACGGTTTCACGGGAATGCGCTCGTAACACACTTCCAGGACGATCAGGTACTCCGTACCGCCCGGCGCTTGCAGAACCACTCGGTCGCCCGCTGCGGACTTCATCAAGGCGCGCGCCAGAGGCGACACCCAACTGATGTGGTCGCGATCGAGGTCGACCTCGTCGGTGCCGACGATGCTCACCACTCGCTCATTCCCTGCGGCATTGGCATAGCGCACGGTGGCTCCGAAGAATGCCCGCGTCGCCGCCTGCCCCGCTCTCGGACTTTCCGGGTCCACCACTTCCGCGGCATCGATTCGCTTCGTGAGAAAGCG
>Ga0137425_1000129_pt1 | contig 25151 bp, 17 predicted proteins | sample EasRivERMZT640_2_FD_102318 | JGI IMG/M metagenome (GOLD analysis project Ga0137425, IMG submission 102318) | Soil microbial communities from meander-bound floodplain in the East River, Colorado, USA - East River MetaG ERMZT640_2 | ecosystem: Environmental > Terrestrial > Soil > Floodplain ...
CAGTACGAAAGTCTCGATGCCGTATCCCGAAGGGTTCATGCGCTCCTCCACAATCCGACGTCGATCTCCGGGAACAGATTGTCCTGCGCCTCCAGGACCGCCAGGTCTGCCGCGTCGATGCGGCCCGTCGACAGAGACTCTTCCAGGCGGCGGAACCGATCCAGGTGCTGGGCGAGCCTCGCCCGGGCGTATCCCACCGCCGTCTCGTTCTTTAGAATGAAAGGCCAGTCGGAGGCCTGCGCCAGGAGCAGCTCGCGCCCCGCCTGGGCCAGCGCCCGGGCCGCGAGCCCGCCCGCCGAGCCGAAGCGCGCCACCAGATCGATCATCCGCCGCGTGGCATCGTGCAGAGGAGGATAGACCCAATCGTTCTTCGGGTTCACCCACACCTCGAAGTAGCCTCCCTCCCCCCAGCTGGAGGTGGAAGGCTCCGAAACCTGGCTGACGGGAAACTCCTGGAGGTAATCTCCCGGGCTCACCGCCCGCAATCCCCGCTCGCCCAGACCCTGAAGCACCGCATTCAGCCACTCCGGCCCCTCGAACCACCAGTGGCCGAACAGCTCCGCGTCATACATGGAGGTGATCAGCGGCGGTCTCGATGCCCCCGCTGCCAGATGCTCCATCTGCCGGCGGCGGTTGTCCAGGAAGTCCCGGGCATGCTCCGCCACTTGGCGCAGCGCCGCTTCCCGCCGGTAGGGCTCCTTCTGATCGGTGCTACCGGTGATGCGGTGGTACTTGAACCCGGTCATGCTGCGCGTCCCGGCCGGATCGAGGAATTCCCCCACGGTGGCCCAGGGCAGGTCGAATCCGATGTCCCGGTAGAAATCGCGATACTCCGGATCCCCTGGATATCCCTCCTTGGACGACCAGACCTGCACAGTGGTTTCCTGGTCCCGCGAGAAGGCCGCCACCCCTGATGGGCATAGGATCGGGGCATGCAGATCCAGCCTGGGTCGCCCGGAAGCGGCGCGAAACGCATGCGCATCGACGAAAAAGTACTCGATTCCGGCCTCCGCCAGGATCTCGCCCAGCCCCTCGAAGTAGGCGCATTCCGGGAGCCAGAAGCCCCGGGGAGCCCGCCCGATCTGCCGCCGGTGCTCGCTGACACCGAGCAGGACCTGGGCCCGCACCGCCTCCGGGTTGATCGCCAGTGCCGGTAGCATCCCATGGGTGGCGGCGCACCCGATAATCTCCAGGACCCCTTCCTCTTCGAGCCGGGCGAACTGGGAAACCAAATCCTTCCGATACTCTTCATGGAACATCGTGCGGAAGCGCTGCAGCCGATCCTGGTAAAAGCCCGCGGTCGAAGCGAACTCGGCTTCACTTCTGGTCCTCGCCACCTCCCGGCGGGCCAGCTCGCACATGCGGTCCAGATGACGGGCGTATTTTTCGGTGAGCACCGGGTCCCGCAGCATGGCCATCAGCGTGGGAGTCAGGGACATGGTCAGCCGTGCAGGGACGCGATCATGGCTGAGGTGTCCCAGGAGATCCAGCAGGGGCAGATAAGTCTCCGTCATCGCCTCGAACAGCCAATGCTCCTCGAGGAAGTATTCCCGCTCCGGGTGGCGCACGAAGGGCAGATGGGCGTGGAGGACCATGGCCAGGTACCCCAGGACGGGATGCCGGGGCGCAACGGTCGAGGTGCGAGCGGGGCTTGCGGCCTGTCGAACCGTGGCAGCCCATGGCTCGTTGCCGGCTGGAGACGAAGCCCTTGACCCGGATGCCCGGTTTTTCCTGAGGTCGCGGACATCCTGCCAGGTTTCCTCGGCTTCGCCGGACTTCTCACGGGGGACGCGCACCTCGTTGCTCACCAGCAGTGATCGGAAGGTCTCTCCCTCCATCAATCCCAGTCGGACTCTGACCCGACAGTCGGATCGATGCGGCGCCAGATACCAGCCGGGGGCTCGGAAATCGAACTCGGACTGGTCCATTTCCGCGAACGGCTCCCCGGCGATCGAGGCTTCCAGGTGCAGGCGTGCCGGTCCACTGGCGGAGGCGATGGTCTGTTCGAGAGTATCGTCCTTGACCCAGTAAAGGAAAAGCCGCCGCGGATGGACGAGCAGGAGCACGGCCCGGGCCGGACCTCGGGGGGCAGGCAGAGAGGGTGGCAAATTGGGTTGTGCCTCGTTCACGCGGGCGGTCCTCCAGGATCGGCAGCGAGCTGGGAGCCGTCTGGCCGGCGCTCATTCACTGGGTCGTCCCGGAACTGGTCGGATTCTCGCTGAGCATAGCACGAGGCCGTCGGGCGGCGCGCAGGCCCCTGCTGAAGCGCTCGAGAGATTCGAGTTCATCGCCCGTTCGTCGCGGGAGGAGTATCATGAGGTCCTCGAATCAACCCGGCGATCAGGCAGGAGGTCTCGTGAGCTCCCGGTCCGATGTTCGGGTTTATCCCGATCTTCTCGCCCTGTCCCGCGCCGCCGCCCAGGAGTTCGTGGCGCGCGCCCGGGAGGCGGTTCAGGCGCGCGGCTTGTTCACCGTCGTCCTCTCAGGCGGCTCCACGCCCAGGACGCTCTACTCCCTTCTGGCCGACGATCCCCAGCTGCGCGGCGAGGTGGCCTGGGACAAGGTCCACTTCTTCTTTTCCGACGAGCGCCACGTTCCGTCCGATCATCCTGACAACAACTATCGGATGGTGTATCGCGCCCTTCTCTCGAAAATCCCCGCCCCGCCCTCGAACGCGCACCGCATGGCCACCGAGCTGGTGGATGCCGCTGCGGTGGCTGATTACTGCGAGCAGAGGCTGCTGGAGTTTTTTCCGCTGGGTCCGCAAGCGTTTCCCCGCTTCGACCTGGTGTTGCTGGGACTGGGTTCCGATGGGCACACCGCTTCGCTGTTCCCGGGAAGCGCTGCGTTGAAGGAGACGAAGCGGCTGGTGGTGGCCGCCTGGGTCGAAGCGCTCCAGGCGTGGCGCATCACCTTGACGCTGCCGGTGCTCAACAACGCGTCGGAGGTGGCCTTCCTGGTGAGCGGGGAGGAAAAGACGGAAGCGCTGCGAAATGTATTGGAGGGCCCCGCCGATCCCGGGCGCTGGCCCGCCCAGGCGATCCAGCCGGTGGGTGGATCGCGACTGTTCTTCGTGGACCAGGCTGCGGCGAAAGGGCTGGGTGCGGGTCGATGAAGTTCAATTCAGGCGCCGAGTGGATCGAGACGGACGGCCTGGGCGGCTTCGCCTCCGGCACCGTCTCGGGGCTGCGAACCCGGCGCTACCATGCCCTGCTGCTTGCCTCTGCGGCGCCGCCCACCGAGCGGTTCGTCCTGGTGAACGGCTTCGATGCCTGGCTGGAGACTTCGGAAGGCGTGTTCCCGATCTCGACGCAGCGCTACGCCCCTGGAGTGACCCATGCGGCGCCCGCGGCACTGCTGGAGAGCTTCGAGCCGGAGCCCTTTCCACGCTGGACCTTCACGATTCAGAACGGCATGCGGCTGGAGCAGGAAATCTTCGTGCGGCACGCCAGCCCGATCGCCTGCCTGCGCTGGCGGCTGCTGGGCGAGGATAGAAGGGCGACGCTGGAGGTGCGCCCGTTCTTCTCGGGACGGGACCTGCATGCGCTGCACCACGAAAACCCTACCTTCGACTTCGAGCCGAGGAGCGACTCGGGCCGGCTCGTCTGGCAACCCTACCCGGGTGTTCCCGGGATTGCCGTCCAGGGCAATGGCGTCTACGAGCATCGTCCGGAGTGGTACCGGAGCTTCCTGTACGAGGAGGAGCGAGCCCGCGGCTTTGACCACCTGGAGGATCTGGCCGCGCCGGGAATCTTCCGCTTCGATCTGAGCCGGGAAGCTGCCGTGCTGATGTTTTCCGCCGCCGGATTGAAGGAGTCCCCGGCCCCGACGCGACGCAAGGCCGTGGCGGTGTTCCAGGCCTACCGTGCGGCCGAAGTGAAGCGCCGCGAGGCGTTCCCATCGCGCCTGCACCGATCCGCCGACGCCTACCTGGTGCGTCGCGGAGGCGGCAAGACGATCATCGCCGGCTATCCCTGGTTCGCTGATTGGGGGCGCGACACGTTCATCTCCCTGCGCGGCCTCTGTCTGGCCGGCGGGCGCCCGCGCGAGGCGCGGGAAATCCTGCTGGAGTGGTCGGGCGCCGTTTCACAGGGGATGCTCCCCAACCACTTTCCGGAGCGAGGTGAATCCCCCGAGTACAACTCGGTGGACGCGTCGCTGTGGTACATCGTGGCCATCCACCAATTCCTGCGGGCCTGCAAGGGAATGCGCCCCGCCCTGTCCGAAGCCGAAGCCCGGCGGCTGCAAGGGGCGGTGCAAGAGATTCTGGAGGGATATTCGCGCGGCACCCGCTTCGGGATCCGGATGGACGAGGATGGGCTGCTGAGCTGCGGAGAGCCGGGCGTGCAGCTCACCTGGATGGACGCCAGGGTGGGAGGCCGGGCGGTGACGCCGCGCACCGGCAAGCCGGTTGAGATCCAGGCCTTGTGGATCAATGCCCTGGCGATCGGATCCGGCATCTCGCAGCGCTGGGAGGACGCCGCCCGGCGAGGGCGGCTCGCCTTCGAAGAGCGCTTCTGGAACGAAGCGGGCGGCTTCCTCTACGACGTGGTGGACGTGGATCACCGCAAGGGAGCCGTCGACGCCTCGTTCCGGCCCAATCAGCTTTATGCGGTCGGCGGTCTTCCCCTGGCTTTGCTCGAGGGGAAGAAGGCGAGCCGGGTAGTTGCTGCCGTGGAAGAGAGGCTCCTCACGCCCATCGGGTTGCGCTCGCTGGCGCCGGGAGAACCGGGCTACGCGCCACGCTATGGTGGAGGAGTTCGCGAGCGCGACGGCGCCTACCATCAGGGGACCGTCTGGCCTCATCTGATGGGTCCGTTCGTGGAGGCCTGGCTGCGCGTGCACGGCGACGGGAAGCCGGACGCCGCCATCGCCGAAGCGCGAACGCGGTTTCTCGATCCGATGCTCCAGTGCCTGGACATGGCCGGATTGGGACATCTCCCCGAGATCGCCGATGCCGAGTTGCCGCACACTCCGCGCGGCTGTCCTTTTCAGGCCTGGTCCGTCGCCGAGGCCCTGCGCCTCGCCGAGCAGGTCCTGGTCCCCGTCAAGCGCAAGGCCGCCCCGCGCTCGCGTCGCCGCCTGTCTCACGCCACTACGTCCCCGGAATAGCTTTCTAGCGCTCTCCACATCGGCTCCCTCACACTGCAGGCAAGCGAATCTGCCGGCCCTCGGCACGGGAGACAACGCAATTCGACTCGGGATTCCGGCAGCGCGAAATCAGGTATTTTCCCTATGGGCGTCGGCCGACGCGCGGGTTAGCCTGGAACCGATATAGGAGTGCGCGGAGGGCCGGGTGCTGTGTCCGCGCAAGATGTTGCGCTGCAGGGACGACAGGAGGGCGGGGATCTTGGGCGATCACGTGGTACAGCGTCAACGGCTCCGGGCCCAGCGAGTGCCGAATCCCAGACAAAGCGATGGTCAACCGAGGGAGTGCGTCATCAAAATCGAGTCGCACGCCGATGTCGTCGTGGCTCGCCGAAAGGGCCGTTCGATGGCCATGGAGATCGGCTTCGACCCGAGGGATTTGACCCGCATCACCGCGGCCATCTCCGAGCTTGCAGGCAACATCATCGCCTACGCAAAGCGGGGAGAGATCATCTTGACCAGGATGGACCAGGAAAGTCGGCAGGGGATCGCCGTCGTTGGACGGGACGACGGGCCCGGAATCCTCGACGTGTCCCAGGCGATGCGCGACGGCTTTTCGACGACCGGACGATTGGGATTGGGCCTGCCCGGTGTGAGACGGCTGATGGATGAATTCGAGATCCTCTCCGAGCCGGGGCGGGGGACGGCCGTGACCGTCAAGAAATGGATGTCGTGAACCGGCCGGCTCCTGAGAGGGCTCCGAGGCGGCCGGCCACTGTTCCGTGGCAAACTTTTTCGGAGGTTGCTCATGAGCGCGGACCAGGCCGAATTCACGGATCAATTCCTCGCGCTGCTTCGAGAACGGCTTCGAGGGGGTGGTGAGAGCACCTTGCAGCGCTCCTACGAGCTGGGGCGCCGACTTCTTGGCGAAAGCAAGGGGGTCCTGAGCGTGGCGACGATCCATCACGACGCCGTGTCACGGGCTCTGGAGGATGCCGGATCCCGGGAGCAGACACTGGAGATTCTCTCGGCGGCGCAGACCCTGTTTCTGGAGAGCCTCTCCCCTTACGAGATGACGCAACAGACCCTGCGCGGGGTGAATCTGGCCTGGCGAAGGCTGAACGAGAAGCTGGAGGCGGAGGCCAAGCGGATCGCTCATGCCTTGCATGACGAGGCGGGGCAGCTGCTGGCCACCGCCCACATCGCGCTGGCGGATCTCGCGGCGGATCTTCCTCCCCGCAGCCAGCGGCGTCTGCAGGAGACCCGCGACATCCTGGATCAGATCGAGCAGCAGTTCCGGCGCATCTCGCACGAGCTACGTCCGACGATCCTGGACGATCTCGGCCTGGTGCCGGCCGTGGAGTTCCTGGCGGAAGGGGTCTCGAAGCGCGGAGGATTCGGGGTGGGAGTTGAATCGCACATCGAAGATCGCCTGGCTCCCGGACTCGAGACCGCGCTTTACCGGATCATCCAGGAGGCGCTCACCAACGTCAGCCGGCACGCGCAGGCCCGCCGGGCCGACATTCGGCTCTGGCACGCGGGTCAGGATGTCCATTGCAGCATCCGCGATGACGGGGTCGGGTTCGACGCTCACGGTGTCTTGCGGCCGGGAGGACATGCCGGCCTTGGATTGATGGGCATGAGGGAGAGGCTGGCCGCTGTGGGTGGAGCTCTCGCAATCAAGACGGGCGAGGGGCAAGGAACGGAGCTCTTGATCACCATTCCAAGGGAGCACGCCGATGTCGCTGCGAATTATCCTCGCTGACGACCATGTCATGGTGCGCCAGGGGCTGAAAGCGCTGCTCGAGAGGGAGCGGTACAAGGTGGTGGGAGAAGCCTCCGACGGCCTGGAGGCGCTTCAGCTGGTCAGGTCTCTCCATCCCGACCTTTGCCTGCTGGACCTCGCCATGCCCAACCTGAACGGGATGGACTGCGCCCGTGAGGTCCTGAAAGAAGCTCCACGCACCCGGGTGATCATCCTGACCATGCATTCGGAGGACCATTATGTCCTGGCGGCCCTTCGCTCCGGGGCCACGGGGTACGTGGTCAAGAGCCGCGCCGCCGCCGACCTGTTGCAGGCTATTCGGGAGGTTCAGCGCGGGCATTTTTATCTCAGTCCGGGCGTCTCCGGCGCGGTGGTTGCCGCCTATCTGGCCAAGGGCGAGCTGCCGGTGGATCCCCTCACAGCGCGGGAGCGGCAGGTTCTGCAGCTAATCGCCGAAGGAAAGACCACCAAGGAAGCCGCCGGCATCCTCGAGATCAGCGTCAAGACCGCTGAGTCGCATCGATCGCGAATCATGCAGAAGCTGCAGGTGCATGAGACCGCCGGCCTCGTCCGCCACGCCATCCGCCTCGGGCTGACCCAACCCTGAGCACCCACGCGAATTCTTTCCCCAGGACGCCATGCCCAGGGGGAATTTTCCTGTCGCGGTTTCAGGCGATCACCCCATATTTCCGAGCCCATGCTCCAGCTAGACTGCTTACGATCTCTCTTTCGGAGAGGACCCATTCATGGTGCTCGCAAGAAAGGAGGAGCGATGCTCGGATATCTGCTATGGGACTTGGTGGAAAGAAGCTCCGAGCGAGCCTGGATCCGGGAGTTGCGGGAATGCCTGGTTCAGAACCAGAAGGTCGCTCGCCGGTTTGTCGATCAGCTGACGGTGGCCGGAGTGCTTCCCCTATGCTGCCGGGATGTATGGCGCATCATCCTTGCCGCTCCGCCCAATTGGCCGCGAACCTCCTGAGACCTGTTGCCTGCCTCGCCCGGACTTTCAGTTTCTGAAAAACCATCCCATCGATCACTGCAACCGGCAGACTTACTTGCTCACCCCTGATGCGTAGGAAGTGGACCGGGTGATAAGCTCAACTTGCTGGCTGCCAGCACGGCATTGAGAAGGGCGAGGCCATGAAGTTGAAGATCCATCCCGACGCTGAGGCCCTCCGGCTCGAGGAGGATTCGCGGCACGCCAGGAACTGGAAGCGCTGGGGGCCGTACCTTTCCGAGCGGCAGTGGGGAACGGTGCGCGAGGATTATTCGGCCGACGGTGACTGCTGGAACTACTTCCCCCACGACCAGGCGCGCAGCCGCGTCTATCGCTGGGGCGAAGACGGTCTTCTGGGATTCACCGATCGCGAATGCCGGTTGTGCTTCGCGCTCGCCTTGTGGAACGGGCGCGACCGGATCCTGAAAGAGCGGCTGTTCGGGCTCGCCGGACCCGAAGGAAACCATGGCGAGGACGTCAAGGAATCGTATTTCTACCTCGACTCCACCCCGACCCACTCCTACATGAAGGCTCTCTACAAATATCCGCAGGCGGAGTTCCCTTATGCCCGTCTGGTGCAGGAGAACGGATCGCGCGGGAAAGATCGGCCCGAGTTCGAGCTTGCGGATGCCGGCGTGTTCGAGGAAGGGCGCTACTTCGACGTGATCGCCGAATATGCCAAGGACGGTCCCGACGACATTCTCATCCAGATTACCGTGGCCAACCGCGGCCCCGAGAAGGCCACTCTGCACCTGCTGCCGACGCTCTGGTTTCGCAACACCTGGCGCTGGGGCTGCCGCCATGAAGGTTGCGAGACCAAGCCCGGCATCCGCCGGCTCGACGATGCCACTCTGGCAACGGTGCATCCCACCCTGGGATCGCATCGGCTGGTCGCGGGGCCCGGGCCCGGCGGAGCGCATCCGGTGTGGCTGTTCACCGACAACGAGACCAACACCTCCCGCCTGTTCGGAACCGCCAACCCGTCGGCTTTCGTGAAGGATGCTTTCCATGAGTACGTCGTCGACGGGCGCCGGGAGTCCGTCAACCCGGAAGGGACCGGTACGAAATCGGCCGCGCACTACCTCCTGGAGATACTCGCTGGAGAGGAGCGCACGGTGAAGCTGCGCCTGTTCGTCGAGGGCGAGGCGCCCGCCGATCCCCTGGGGGCCGATTTCGATGCCATCTTCAAGGCCCGCATCGCGGAAGCCGATGCCTATTACGCGTCGAAGCTGCCTCCCTCACTCACGCGCGAGGAGGCGAGGGTCTGCCGGCAGGGGTATGCGGGGCTGCTGTGGAGCAAGCAGTTCTATCATTATGTAATGCAGGACTGGCTGGAAGGGGATCTCAACGAGCCGCCCCCTCCCGAGTCGCGCAAGCAGGGGCGCAATCACGACTGGCGGCATCTGTACAATCGCGACGTCATCTCCATGCCCGACAAGTGGGAGTATCCCTGGTACGCCGCCTGGGACCTGGCGTTCCACATGCTCCCCTTCTCCAAGGTGGATCCGCAGTTCGCCAAGGAGCAGCTGGTGCTGTTCCTGCGCGAGTGGTATATGCACCCCAACGGACAGCTCCCCGCCTATGAGTTCGCCTTCGGGGACGTGAATCCGCCCGTGCATGCCTGGGCCGCCTGGCGCGTCTACAAGATGTCCGGAGCGCGCGGCCGGCGCGACCGGCACTTCCTGGCGCGGGTCTTCCAGAAACTGCTGATCAACTTCACCTGGTGGGTGAACCGCAAGGATCCCGAAGGGAACAACGTCTTCTCAGGGGGATTCCTGGGACTGGACAACATCGGTGTCTTCGATCGCTCCCAGCCGCTGCCCACCGGTGGGCACCTGGAGCAGGCCGATGGCACCGCCTGGATGGCCTTCTACGCCGCCACAATGCTAAGCATGGCGCTGGAGCTGGCGCGCGACGAACCCGCCTACGAGGACATGGCTTCCAAGTTCTTCGAGCACTTCATCGCCATCACCGACGCCATGAACAATCTGGGCGGCACCGGCCTGTGGGACGAGGAGGATGGCTTCTACTACGACCGCCTGCACATGGACGGGTATTCCGTTCCACTGCGGGTCCGTTCCCTGGTCGGGCTGGTTCCTCTCTTCGCAGTGGAAATCCTCGAAGAGAACCTGCTGGATCGCCTGCCCGCATTCAAGAAGCGCACCTTGTGGTTCCTGAGGAACCGCCGGGACCTGGCCACGCAGATCTCGTACCTGGAAGTCGGCGGTGAGCCGGGTCACCAGCACCTGCTCCTCGCCATCCCGTCCCGCGAGCGCCTGACCCGCGTGCTGCGCTACCTGCTCGACGAGAAGGAGTTTCTCTCCGATTTCGGGATCCGCTCATTGTCGCGCGTCCACATGGATCACCCCTACGTCTTCAACTTCATGGGCCAGGAATACCGGGTGGACTACGTGCCGGCGGAGGGAAACACCGGATTGTTCGGCGGGAATTCCAACTGGCGCGGCCCGATCTGGTTCCCCATGAACTACCTGCTGGTGGAGGCGCTGGAGCGCTACCACCACTTCTATGGCGACACCTTCAAAGTGGAGTGCCCGGTCGGCTCAGGGCGCATGATGACCTTGCGCGAAGTCTCCCGCGAGATCGGCATGCGACTCTCCCGCATCTTCCTGCCCGATGGCTCGGGAAGGCGCCCGGTGCACGGCGACGACCGGCGCTTCAGCGAAGATCCGCACTGGCGCGACCTGGTCCTGTTCTACGAGTATTTCCACGCCGACACCGGCCGCGGCGTCGGCGCCAGCCATCAAACCGGCTGGACGTCACTGGTGGTGAAGTGTCTGGAAGATCTCGCCAGGGATCGAAGCCACTCCGGCGAGGCAAGGAAAGCACTCAGTCCAGAAGGCTTGCCCGTGAAGCTCTCCAGCACGCCGGAGCCGGTACTCGCAAAGAACTATTCACCTTCGGCTCGCGCCCGCGGCAAGACCGGGGCCAGGTCCACGCGGCCTCACGGCAATTCCGGAGCCAAATCCTAAGATCAGGCCTATTGACAACTCCGGCCCTGATTCCGTAGCATCGCTCCTATACCGTCACATGGGGGTGCAACTGTAGGGGCCGGCCTCGCACCGACCCTCCTGGGAGTTGGAGCTTCGCTTTGCCCCAGTCACCGCAATCAGGTCGATCAGTACTGATTCCCGCGCTTCGAACAACCGCCTTCCTTCTTCTGATTCTGTCGATACCCTGCTTGGGCGCCTCTGGCCTGCGAGCGGAGGCGAAAATCAGCACGCTCGCGGGTGGGGGTCCCGTGGAAGGACCAGCTCTGTCGACGATGCTGGCTTATCCTGAAGCAATCGTTCGGGACGGCTCCGGAAATCTTTATATCGCCTCTTATTGGCTGCGCCGCGTCTACAAGGTGGATGTTTCCGGGCACCTGACCCTCGTGGCCGGCAACGGATTGGGTATTTCATCCGGGGACGGCGGGCCCGCCCGGGAGGCGCGGCTTGCTGCTGCCGTTTCCCTCGCAATTGATCACCACGGAAACCTCTTCATTGGTGACCACGATCGGGTCCGGCGCGTCGATGCGACGACTGGGATCATTTCGACGGTTGCAGGGGGTGCATCCTACCCTTCGGGGCCTCAGGACAACGCACCAGCCACCACAGTTGTCCTCGGCGAGCCTGCAGCTCTAGCGGTGGATCTCGCCGGAAACCTTTTTATCGCCGATTCCGGAAGTCAAAGAATCCGGCGGGTGGATGCGGCGACGTCGATCATGACGACTGTCGCGGGCACCAGCTGCCAGTCCTTCGGCGGAGATGGAGGCCTAGCTACTAACGCCTGTCTTTCCCTCCCGCAGGGACTGGCCGTGGACTCGGGTGGAAATCTCTGGATATCGGATACCTTCAACGGCCGTATTCGGCGGGTGGATGCCAGAACGGGGATCATCAATACCGTCGCCGGTAGCGGCGCTCAGATCGGACCCATATCCAACGTACCAGCCACGAGTGCGGCCCTACGCAGGCCCCAGGGGATCGCATTGGACTCGACAGGTAACTTTTTCTTCGCCGACAGGAATTTGAACCGAATCTTCAAGGTCGATGCGGTGACGGGGATCATCCAGGTTGTCGCCGGCGGGGGTCCGTTCGATCCAGTCGGCATCGGTGATGGGGGTCCTGCCATGAGCGCGACCCTTGATAACCCCTCGGACGTGATCGTGGATCCTGCTGGGGTTGTGTACATCTGCGACTTTCTTCAGCACCGCATACGGAAAGTAGATGGCTCCGGAATCATCACGACGATCGTCGGTAATGGGAAGCCAGATCACGGTGGAGACGGAAATGGCGACGGTGGCCTCGCTACCCGTTCCTTGATCGGATTCCCCGTCGGAATTGCCGTGAGCAACCATGGAGATGTGTTCTTCGTCGATCCGGACAACAACGCGGTGCGACGCATCGACGCGCGTACCGGGATCATCTCCACCGTCGCTGGCGGTGGCGCGCTGCAGGACGAAGGTATCCCTGCTACCCAGGTCGCCCTGGGCGACTTGATAGGAATTGCGCTCAACCAGTCCGGAGATCTCTTGATCGCCGCTGAACGTCGGATCCGCCGAGTTGACGCTGCTACCGGCTTGATTACTACTGTGGCGGGGGGCGGATCCGATTCGCCCACCCAGGGAGACGGAGGGCCAGCGACCAGCGCTTATTTGGACAGGCCCTATGGAATAGCGGTGGATGCGGCAGGTAATTTCTTCGTGTCCACGGTCCGCGATACATACGGCTTTGAGAACCGCATCCGGCGGGTCGACGCCACCACAGGAATCATCACTACCGTCGTGGGCGGCTTGTCCATTTCCCCAGGTATTGCCGTCGCTCCCAACGGGGACCTTTTCTTTCTCGTGAGCCTCTATAGGCTTGTTCGCAAGATGTCGGCAGCAACCGGTGTCATTACCACGGTTGCCGGCGGGGGATTGAATGATCTTCCTGAGGAGGGCGTTCCTGCGACGAGCGTGAGGATAGCGACGTCGCCTGAATCCCCCGGCTGGTTCGTAGGTCTCGCAGTGGACTCGTCCGGGAGCTTCTTTTTTCCGGAGCCTTTGAAGAATCGTATCCGTCGCGTTGATGGAGCCACCGGGTTCATCACTACCGTCGCCGGGGGCGGGTTCGGGTCGGATGGGGGATCGGCTGTCGGGGCGTTTCTGCAGCGACCCTACGGCGTGGCTGTCGACACCGCAGGAAATCTCTACATTTCAGATAGCTGGAATTACAGAATTCGCGGGGTGGGATTGGCCAACCATCCTCCCGTCGCGGCGGCCGGAGCGGATTTCGGGGCCAACTGCGCTGGTCCAACCGGAGCTTCCCTGGCGCTGAACGGCTCATCCTCGAGCGACCCTGACTCTCCAGCGGGCACGAATCTGGATATCGTCTCTTTCGAGTGGTTCGAGAATTTCGCGCAGCCCACGCGGACGTTTCTCGCCGAAGGAGCGAATCCATCGATCGTGCTTCCTCGCGGGTCCCATGCGCTGACGCTTCGCGTGGCGGATCGCTTTGGCGAGACCAGCACCGACGACCTTCAGATTGTTGTCGAAGACTCGGGCCACGGCGACCAGGATGGAGATGGAATTGGAGATCCCTGCGACAATTGTCCGACAGTCGCCAATTTAGCTCAGGGAGATGCCGACGCTGATGGCATCGGAGACGCGTGCGATACCTGCGTTGACGTGGATGCAGACGGGCTGGGAGATCCTTCATTTGCCGGTAGTCTCTGCGCCCCCGACAATTGCCCTCGAGTCGCCAACCCGGGACAGGCGGATGCCGATGCCGACGGTCGGGGAGACGCCTGCGATTCGTGCGCCAATGATCCGGATAGTGACAACGATGCAGTCTGTACCAACTTGGACAATTGCCTGGCTGTGACCAATCCCGATCAGTCAAACCTGGACAGAGACGGGCCAGGGGATGTTTGCGATACGTGCACGGACACCGACGCAGACGGCACCGGCAACCCCGGCCTTCCAAGCAACACCTGTCCCGTGGATAACTGCCCAGCCACCTATAACCCCGGCCAGGAGGATCACGATGGGGATAGCCTCGGTGATGCCTGTGAATTCCCAACCGTCTCTGATTTTTCGATCACTCGGGAGCGCAAGCACTACGAGTGCCACACTCCCTCTGTCTCGCTCTGTTGTGCGGATCCGCCATTCTGTTCATGCTGCTGTATACCAGATCAGGAAACTTCGTCCGTAGTGGATGTGGATCTGGTTACGGTCACCGTCCGAGCCGGCCACGCCGAGGGTGCCGCCGAAATCCAGAAGGCTGAGCTGGCCTATTCGGACCCGCCCGATTGCGTCCCCCAGGGGCTTAACAACTGCTTCACCAAGCTCCAGCTCTACGACACTGGCAGCCAGCCAATCGGAACAGTCTTCACTCCTCAAGGGGAGGTCCCACTCCTTTCGGGCGATGCTATCGCGGGAGATGGCATCTATTCACTGAAGTTCTATTTCAGATCCGATACTTTCACCAGTCCGAGTGACTGCATCCTGAGCACTGATGTTTCTCAGTATGGGGCTGCCCTCTCGAACGCGATCACCTCGACTCCTTTTCCGGCATCGGGATCTCTGGACTACGAGTTTGCCGTCCAGGCTACCGACACCCAAGGCAACTCCGGATCGAGCTCTGGAGTGTCCTTGCCGATTCACCGCACCGCTGCTCAGAGCTCTTTAATCCAAAGAGCCTGCGGCCCTGAGAGCGGAAACGGTGGATGCCTTGCCTCGAATCATCCCCCCGTTGCGGTCGCCGGAGCTGATGTCCAGGTCGAATGCACCTCACCCGCCGGGGCGTCGGTGGTCCTGAACGGATCGGCCTCCAGTGACACCGATTCGTCCCCGGGGACCAGCAGTGATATCGCCAGCTTCGAGTGGTTCGAAAACTTCGGCGCTCCCGGGCAAACCCTTCTCGGCAGCGGCCCTCTTCTCAATATCTCACTTGCGCTCGGCGACCACATTATTACGCTTCGCGTCACCGACCATTCCCAGAATGCAGCGACAGACACCCTTCTCGCCCGCGTGGTCGATACCACGCCGCCGGCTGTTTCTTGCCCGGATACTCTGATGGTTGAGTGCGCCTCGGGAGCAGGCACACCTGTAACGTTGATGGCGAGCGCCACGGATCTGTGCCACGCCGCCCCAACGATTACCAATGACCGATCGCCCGGCGGCGCTGATGCCTCGGGTCTTTTTCCTCTGGGCGCCACGAGTGTCACCTTTCGCTCCGCCGACGCTTCCGGCAATGCCGCCACCTGCGGGAGCACCGTGACTGTGGTCGACACTCATCCGCCTCTGCTCCTGCTGAGCGCAACTCCGAACACTCTTTGGCCGCCGAACCATCAGATGGTGGAGGTTTCGGCTCTCGCTTCGGGCTCAGATTCCTGCGGAGCGGTCCAGGTTTCCCTTGCCTCGGTTACCAGCAGCGAGCCAGATAATGCTCCCGGGCCGGGAGATGGACAAACGGAGGGTGACATTGATGGCGCCGATGTCGGATTGCCGGACTACTCCGTTCGGCTCCGGGCGGAGCGCGATGGAGGATCCGGCCGTTCTTACACCCTGGCCTACACAGCAACTGACGGCTCAGGAAACTCCACGAGCGCCGGCGCCATCGTGACCGTTCCGCACGACCAAAATGGGGTCACAGATCCACTTGTGCTGAGCGCCCAAAACTCCGGCGGCCTGATGAGTCTTATCTGGAGTCCGGTTCCCGGAGCGCAGGACTACCAGGTGGCTCGGGGAAGAATCCGAAATCTCCAGGAGATGACGGAGGGAATCAACCTGGGAGCTTTGAGTTGTTTGAGCGTCCGGGACGACTCGACCATCTCCCTGGTCAGCGAGGACTCCGAGACACCTCCGATTGGAGACGCCTTCTTCTATGTTGCTGCCTACCGAAATGGCACCACCCACTCCACTTTCGGATCGGTCTTCGCCGGTAAGCCACGTCTCTCGGATTCGAACGTCTGCTCTGTTCCCGGCGATACCCTGGGCACCTCCACTCCGGGGACCACTGCTCCCACCCAAGTCCAACGCGACACTCGCTAGGGCCGAAGCACCGCTCCACAAGCTCCCAGCCGTGGTTGATTCTTATCTTATGAGTGAAATGCGGGCCGGTGGTTAAAGGGAGGCTGCGGGTTGCGTCCCCAGGGCGCTCTCCATCCACTTCTTGATGCGGTTGGCGTCTCCCAGGCGCGTGTACTTCCCCCAGGAGTCGAGCAGCACGATGATGACGGGACGAGCGGCGATTTCCGCCTTCAGCACCAGGCAGCGCCCCGCCTCGTTGAGGTAGCCGGTCTTGGACAGGCCGATGCTCCATCGCTTGTTCTTCACCAGCCCGTTGGAGTTCTGGTAATCGAGGACGTGCCCGTCCGAGAGCACGATCTGGTGCATGGGGGCGGTGGTGTACTCGCGAATCAGCGGATATCCGGAGGCGGCCCGGACCATGCGGGCCAGGTCTTCGGCGCTCGAGACATTCTGGCTGCTGAGACCCGTGGCGTCCGCGAAATGTGACTTCAGCATTCCCAGCTCCCCGGCCTTGGCGTTCATGGCAGCCACGAGACCTGCCTTGCCGCCGGGATAGGTCCGGCCCAGTGCCGCCGCGGCCCGGTTTTCCGAGGACATCAGCCCCAGCTGCAGCAGATCGCCACGACTCAGCTGGGCTCCTACCCTAAGTCGCGAGGCGGTGTGCCTGACGCCATCCACATCGGCCCGGTCGATGACGATCGTCTCGTCCAGCGGCAGCGACGCGTCGAGCACGACCATGGCGGTCATGAGCTTCGTGATGGAAGCGATGGGCATTACATTTTTTGGATTCTTGGCATACAGAATTGCTCCGGCGGATTCATCGATCACCAGGACCGCGTGGGACTTCAAAGCGAGCCCGCGCGGAGAGATCCCGACTGGATGGACGGTCGCCACCGTCGCACTCGGGACAACGACGGCCGCCACCGCCGCGCTCGGGACAACGACGGTCGCCGGCCGAGCCGTAGAAACGGAAGCGGAGACCGTGTCGGGGGTTCGCTGCCCTCCCAACATCAGGATTCCGGCAGCCAGCGTCATGAAGCGGACAAAATAGGTCAAAAAGATCTCCCTGAACCTCCGAAACTCGGCAGAATTCGCACAGCGCGCAACAAAATAGCAAAAATCGCGCCGCCTCTCCAGAAGTAAGTAAAATGCCCCGTCCGGCGAAACCTGGTGCCTGCCGGCTGCATCTCAGTTTCATTCGGCCTGTTCCGGGGTCCCTTCCGGGCTCCGGGGCATTCGCCGGGAAGGAGCCGTTCGATGTCCCCGGCCGAGACGCTGCATCCCACCGGTCTCCCCGCACCCGGAGGCTCCGAACCGGTCGTTCTCCCCCTCGATGCTCACAATCGCGAGCTGATCGACAACGTCCATCCGGCCGACTGGGCCAACCCTCAGCCCGCTTCGCGCTACAACCTGGTGGTCATCGGCGCGGGCACGGCGGGACTCGTGACGGCGGCCGGGGCGGCCGGACTGGGAGCCAGGGTGGCGCTGGTCGAGCGGCATCTCCTCGGAGGCGATTGCCTCAATTACGGCTGCGTCCCCTCCAAGTGCATCATCCGCTCTTCCCGCGTGGCGGGAGAGCTGCAGAAGGCGGCCAGGCTCGGGTTTCCCCTGCCCGAGGCAGCCCGGGCCGAATTTCCCGCGGTGATGGAACGGATGCGCCGCCTGCGCGCGCGCATCAGCCACCACGACTCGGCCGAGCGGTTTCGCTCTCTGGGAGTGGACGTTTTCCTGGGAGACGCCCGCTTCACCTCGCAAGACACGGTGGAGGTCGGTGGAAAGACGCTGCGGTTCAAGCGGGCCGTGCTCGCCACCGGCGCGCGCCCCGTGCACCCGGCCATTCCGGGTCTCGCAGAGGCCGGGTACCACACCAACGAGACGATTTTCTCGCTCACCGAGCTGCCGGCCCGGCTGGCCGTCATCGGGGGCGGCCCGGTTGGCTGCGAGCTGGCCCAGGCGTTCCGACGCCTCGGCAGCAAGGTGGTGCTGTTCCACGGATACTCCCAGCTGCTGAACCGAGAGGATCCAGAGGCCGCCGATGTCCTCCATCAGACCTTCCTCCGGGAGGGGATCCGGCTCGCCCTGCATTGCCGTCCGCACCGAGTGGAGCCCTCCGCTTCCGGGAAGACGCTGGTCTTTGCCTCACCCTCAGGAGAAGAGAGGATCGAGGTGGACCAGATCCTCGCGGGGGCCGGGCGCGCCCCGAACGTGGCCGGGATGAACCTGGAGGGAGTGGGAGTCGCTTACCACCCGAAGCAAGGGATCCAGGTGGACGATGCCCTGCGAACCACCAACCGGCGCATTTTCGCCGCCGGGGATGTCTGCATGGAAGCCAAGCTCACGCACGCCGCCGATGCCGCCGCCCGCATCGTGATCCAGAACGCCCTGTTTCTCGGGCGTAAGAAGCTCTCTTCCCTCGTCATCCCACGGTGCACCTACACCGACCCGGAGATCGCCCAGGTCGGAATGTCCGGAGAGCAGGCCCGCAAGGCGGGGATCGAGGTGACCACCTTTGTGAGGCATTTTTCCGAGGTCGATCGGGCCATCGCGGACGGCGAGGAGGACGGCTTCGTGAAAGTCCATGTGCGCTCGGGCACCGACAAGATCGTGGGAGCCACGATCGTGGCTCCTCATGCGGGGGAGATGATCAGCGAGATCACGCTGGCTATGGTGGGAGGATTGGGACTCGGAACCCTGTCCGGCGTCATCCACCCCTACCCGACCCAGTCCGAAGCGATCAAGCAGGCGGGGGACGCCTTCCAGCGAACGCGCCTGACGCCGTTCGTGAAAAAGCTCCTGGGCCGGTGGATGGAGTGGACCCGCTAATCAAGTCAGCAAGGCTGCCCTGCCACCACTTGCACTGACGAATTCTGTCAAGTTCGCGCTCCCTGGCGTTGACCACAAGATGAACTCATGCCGTCCCGGGACGCCCAGGTCGCAGCGTTCTTAGTCACCCAACCGCCTCACCCCCAAAGCATTTGGCTCACCGTCAAAAACTGCGACAGGCTCCCCCGACGCTGGGCCGCAGTCTTTGGGGCCGGGCGTGGAATGCTTCTTGCTGTTCTCAGGCCTCGAGGCTGGCTCGCACCCGGGTACCACCGAATGGAGGTCCGCGATGCAAATGACCCCCGACCAGCAGGAAGAAATCCAGCAGCGGTTCGCGCTTAAGCGCCGCAGGCAGATCCTCCTCGCGGTTCCACTGCTCCCCGTCTTCATAGGAGTTCTGGTGGTTCGAGAGCGCGCCGACAGCACCGTCCTGGGCGTGCCCGCCGAGGCATGGGGTCCCGCCTTCATGGTGCTGGCCATCGGCGCACTCCTGTTCTCCCTGTGGAACTGGCGCTGCCCCGCCTGCGAGAAATATCTCGGCAAGGGCATCAATCCGCGCTTCTGCCCCAAATGCGGCGTCACCCTGCAGGCGGATAGCTAACCCACCAGCCCCTCATCAATTTGCGGTACCGACATCCACATCAGGCCTTGTGGGCAGCTGAGGGCTGGGCTAGAATGGCCGCCTCGACTGGTTCTCAATCCCTCTCAGGAGAGGCTTTTGACGGTGGGTTCGAAGGCGGAGGTCTGCATCATCGGCGCCGGGCTGGCGGGCTCCGAGGCGGCTTGGCAGATTGCCCGCCGGGGCCATCGAGTCAATCTCTTCGAGATGCGGCCGGTGCGGACGACGGCGGCTCACAAGACCGCCGATTTCGCCGAGCTCGTATGCAGCAATACCTTCAAATCCGACAGCCTGGACACCGCCACCGGATTGCTGAAGGAGGAAATGCGCCGCTGCGACTCCCTGATTCTGAAAGTGGCCGATGCGACGCGCATCCCCGCGGGCACCGCGCTCGCGGTGGATCGGGAGCGCTTCGCCTCGGAAGTGACTCAGGCGCTGGAGTCCCAGCCCCTGATTCAGATCCACCGGCAGGAAATGGAAGCGATTCCGCAGCAGGGAATCGTCATTATCGCCACGGGACCGCTGGTGTCGGAGTCCCTGTCGTCGGACATCGCCGGGTTCACCGGGCGCGGCTATCTCTATTTTTTCGACGCGGTCTCTCCCATCGTCGAGGCCGATTCCATCGATCTCTCCAGGGTCTTCCGGGCGTCGCGCTACGGCAAGGGAGACGAGGATTATCTGAACTGCCCCATGGACGAGATCACCTATGAGCGCTTCATCGATGCCATCCTGGCCGCGTCCACGGCGCCGCGCCACGAGTTCGACACCACCGGCTTTTTCGAAGGGTGCCTGCCCATCGAGGAGATGGCGCGCCGCGGCAGAGACACGCTGCGGTTCGGGCCCCTCAAGCCGGTCGGGCTGGTGGATCCCAAAACCGGCAGGCGGCCGCACGCCGTGGTGCAGCTCCGGCAGGACAACGCCGCCGCCGAGCACTTCAATATCGTGGGATTTCAGAACAGCCTGCGCTGGGGGGAGCAGGAGCGCATCTTCCGGATGATCCCCGGCCTGGAGCAGGCCTCCTTCGTGCGCCTGGGCATGATCCACCGGAACAGCTACATCAATGCCCCGGCCATCCTCCTGTCCACGTTCCAGGCGCGCAAGCGCGCTGACCTCTTCTTCGCCGGACAGATTTCGGGCGTGGAGGGGTACCTCGAATCCGCCGCCTCGGGTCTCATGGCGGGGATCAACGCGGCGCGCCTCGCGGACGGGCAGACGGTGGTCTCCTTCCCCCCGACCACGGCCCTGGGGTGTCTCGGACGTTACATCTCCACGGCCGACGTAAAGGACTACCAGCCCACCAACATGGCCTTCGGGCTCCTGCCGCCTCTGGCCAGCCCGCTGAGGGACAAGCGGGCGCGCCGAGAAATGCTGGTGCGCCGGGCGCTCGATGATCTGGGCACCTTTCGGGGCACGCTGGATACAGTCGGCACCCCGCGCTGATTCGGAGATTCGCGACCGATGCCCACGAGCCGACAAAAGCGACTTAGCGTCAAGGATCGAGCCGACCGGCCCGAACGCGGTGGCGCCGCTTCGCAGGACGGGGGCTCTCGGCGCGAGTCTCGATCCACGATGATGGACCCGGCCATACGCGCCTATCTACGACACCTGAAGCTCGACGAGAACTGCTCGCCGGAGACGATTCGCGCCTACGCCTCGGACCTGGGGGAATTCGCCGCCCTTATGGAGCGCGAGATCGGCGGCGGCCGGGACGCCGATCCTCGCAAGGTGGATCGCCTGGCGGTGCGGGCCTTCCTGGGAGAGCTGCATCGGCGGCAGGTGAAGCGCTCCACGGTGGCGCGCAAGCTGGCGGCAGTGCGCTCCTTCTTCCGCTACCTGAAACGGCAGGGCAAAATCGCTGCCAATCCGACCCTGGGCGTCTCGACCCCGAAGCAGGAGCGCCGCCTGCCACGCCAGCTGAGCGTGGATGAGATGAGCCACCTTCTGGAAATGCCCGACGACTCCACGGCGCTGGGATCACGCGACCGGGCGATCCTGGAGCTGCTCTACGCCACCGGAGTGCGGGTCTCGGAGCTGACCTCCCTGGATTTCGATGATCTCGACCTCAGTGAGGGGATGATGCGGGTCCTCGGCAAGGGAAGGAAGGAGCGGATGGTGCCGGTGGGATCCAAGGCAATCCAGGCGGTGAGAAAGTACCTGCGGCGCCGCTCGGAGCTGGAGCCGCAAGGCGGCACGGGCAAGGACGCTCTGTTCCTCAACTTTCGCGGCAGGCGATTGAATGTGCGCAGCGTCAGGCGTCTCCTCAACCAGGCACTGGAAGCGGCCGCCATCATCCGCAAAGTTTCACCTCACACCTTGAGGCACTCCTTCGCCACGCACCTGCTCGACGCCGGAGCCGATCTCCGCTCCATCCAGGAGCTGCTGGGACATGCATCGCTTTCCACCACGCAGCGCTACACCCACGTTTCCATGGAAAGGCTGCTCAAGACCTATGGCAAGTCCCACCCTCGCGCCTGAGGCGCTGCTCCGCACGGCGGTGGATGCGGCGCGCGCCGGGGGCGAAGTGCTCCGGGGCAATTTCGCGAGCGCCGAGCCGCTGGAAGTCAGGAAGAAGGGACAGAACGACTTCGTCACCCGCATCGACCGGGAAGCGGAGGATGCGGTCGTTTCCCTCATCCGCGCACGCCATCCGACCCACGCTCTCCTGGCGGAGGAGTCGTCCGCCGCGCCGGGCGTAGAGGCGGAGTGGATCATCGATCCGCTGGATGGCACCACCAACTACATCCATGGCTACCCTTTCTTCGCCACTTCGGTGGCCGTGCGGGTGGCGGGCGAGGTGGTGGCGGGAGCCGTCTACGACCCGGTGAAGGACGAGATGTTCGCTGCGGCGAAGTCCATGGGGGCCACCCTCAACGGCGCACCGATTGGCGTCTCCGCCTGCGCCAATCTCTCCGATGCGCTGCTGGTGACCGGGTTTCCGTTCCGCTCCATGGCGAAGCTCCCGCAGTTCCTCGCCTCGCTGGAGCAGCTGATTCGCACCTCCTCGGGAATCCGGCGGGACGGCTCGGCCTCCCTGGACTGCTGCTACGTGGCCTGCGGGCGGCTGGACGGGTTTTGGGAGTGCGGCCTTTCCGCCTGGGACATCGCCGCCGGTGCTTTGCTCGTGGAGGAAGCGGGGGGCCGGGTCACCGACTTCAACGGCGCAAGGGGCTTCCTCGATTCCGGCGACATCATCGCCTCCCCGAGAGCAATTCACCCGGCCTTTCTGGCCGAAGTCGAGCGCGCTTTTCGATAGGCTCTTGGGGGCTACTCGGGCTGTCCTGGGGGCAGGGCTTCCGCTTCTTCGAAGGTGGGTTCGATCCGCCCTTCGGATGCATCGAGACGAAGCGATCCCGAGCTACCCGAGGAGCGGTTCGCGGTGAGGCGCACCGCGAGGTCAATGGCGGCTTTGAGGCTGGAAGGATCGGCCGTGCCGCGGCCGGCGATGTCGAACGCTGTGCCGTGATCCACGGTGGTGCGCAGGAACGGCAATCCCAGCGTCAGCCCCGCCGATTTGCCGAATCCTGAGACCTTGACGGGTATGGTGGCCTGATCGTGGTAAAGCGCCACGATCAGATTGAACTCTTTCCGGGTCGCCCGCAGATAGATGGTATCCGGAGGATAGGGCCCCCAGACATCGAGTCCTTCCTCCCGGCACCTCTCGATCGCCGGAGCAATCTCCTTCTCCTCCTCTTCCCCGAACAGCGAGTCCTCTCCAGCGTGGGGATTCAGTCCCGCCACGCCCATGCGCGGCTCCTCCCGAAACAGGCGCCGGTGCTCGGATGCCGCGAAGCGGATGAGCCCCGCGAGCCGGTCCCGGGTGATGAGATCGAGGGCATTGCGCAGCGAGACATGGTGGCTCAGCACCACGACTTTGAAGGCCGGGGTGACGAACATCATCCCCACCTGCGGGCTGTCGGTGAGGCGCGCCAGAATTTCCGTGTGTCCCGTGGCCCCGGCCCCCGCCAGGTGGAGCGCCTTCTTGCTGATGGGCCCGGTCACGATCCCATCCACCTTGCGCTCCCAGGCCAGGGAAACCGCTTTCTTGATGGCGGCCATGGCCGCTTGTCCGGAGGCGGCGCTGGGGACGCCGGGTGCAATCGGCTCGAAGGAAGGTCCCAGATCGACGAGAAACGGGCCGGCTCCCTCCAGAGTGGATCGAGCATCCCAGACCTGCAGGCTCTGGGGAAGGCCCACGCGCAGCGATGCGGCGGTCTTGCGGAGCTGCTCCGCATCTCCGACCACGACGAGCCGGCAGGCGGACAGGACATCCAGATTCGCAAGGCACTTGACCGCGATTTCCGGACCGATGCCCGCGGGATCGCCGGAGGTCAGAGCCAGCGTGGGGTTCACTGGGTTAGAAGCCTTCTTCCTGGTCGGAGTCGGAAGCCGAGCCGGGTGTCTCGTCGGCTTTGTACATGTACTTGATGCAATGCTTGTTGACCAGCAAATTGGGAGCGTCGTCCCGATTCACTTTGATGCAGGTCTTGTCGTACCACTCGATGACACCGTGGAGCTGCTCACCGTCATTGAGGACCACCACCATGGGGGTCTTGGCGTTCATCTGCTTGAGGTAGTAGAACGCCTCGGCGTTGGTCTGCTCCGGGGGGACCTGCTTGGGCCGCGGCCGGTGGCTGGAGGGTCCCGCCGACATCTTCTCTTTCAGGTCGGACAGGTTTGGCCGGATCAGCTTGCGGTGGATCATGTCTTCACCTCTCTTAGGATGATGCCCTTTCACCTTGCTCTCCTTCGGTCCTGCCGAATTACCGGAGCTGCCAGCTTTGGCCGGAAGCAGCCAGGCTCGGAAAAGTTCGCGGAGAAAGCACCGATTCGGCGGAGGCCCTCTCTCCCCGTGGGGTGGTGCTAACGGATGGATAAAACGTCAGTGGGCGCAGTCTAGCACAGCAGAATCCTGATTCGCCACCCATGCCACCGCCTCAGGGACCCTCACCGGGAGCCCCATCGATGTTCGTGATGGGCTTCCACTCCGAGCTCCCATATTTTGGGTACACGTAGATGTAGTTTTCCTTCCAAAGCCCTTCCAGGTAGGCCTCGAGTTTTTCCTTGAAGAGGGAATCCCGAATCTTTTCGGTGATCTGGTCCTTTGCATCCGGCAGGGGGGTGACCTGCTCCGCTTCCTTGGTCTCCAGCCGGATGATGTGAAAAGCCCGGGCCGACTCGATGGGCCCGGCCAGCTCTCCCGGCTTCAAAGCGAAGACCGGGGCTTCGATCGCCGGCTGCAACTCCCCCTTGGTGAAGGGACCCACCAGCCCTCCTCGCTCCTTGCTCGACACTTCCGACACTTCGGCCGCCAGCTCACCGAAGTCCTTACCCGCATTCAGCTCGCGCCGCACGGCTTCGGCACGGGCGCGAACCTCATTCTTGTTCGCCTCCTCGTAGAGCAGGACGATTTCCCGGAAGACCACCCGCTCCGGACGGACGAAATCCTGCCGGTGCTGGTCGTAGTAAGTCTGGATTTCCTTGTCCGAGACGCTGATTTTTCGGCGCACTTCATAATTGATGATTTCGTGGGGGATGGAGAGCCTCATCAGCGTGTCCAGAAGCTCCTGTCGGGTCATGTTCTGCTCTTTGAGGAGTTGATCCAGTTCCTCGTCGCTCTGGATCTTCTGCTGTTTCTTGAAATCGTCCAGGAGGTTCTTCCGGACTTTGTCCAGATCCAGGAGCACCTCGGCGCGCTGCACCAGCAGGGTCTCGGTGATCATGTTGCGCAGCAGGCCATCGGCGGCGGCCTCGGTCTTGGCATCCAGCTCGTCGCCGGAATACTTGCTCTTCAGCTGCTCCTCGTAGATGCCCAGGCGCTCCCGGAGCTGGCTGCGGGTGATCATGG
>Ga0137425_1000133_pt1 | contig 24830 bp, 17 predicted proteins | sample EasRivERMZT640_2_FD_102318 | JGI IMG/M metagenome (GOLD analysis project Ga0137425, IMG submission 102318) | Soil microbial communities from meander-bound floodplain in the East River, Colorado, USA - East River MetaG ERMZT640_2 | ecosystem: Environmental > Terrestrial > Soil > Floodplain ...
CACCACCTGCCTTAATCCATTCACGATGGAGATGCGGGACGATCGGATGGCCGGCACGAAGCCGGAGAGCGTCCCGATGCCCACCGAGATGGCCATGGCGGCCAGCACTGTGAGCGGCGCCACCCGAAAGTTGTAGGCGAACGGCGCCACGGGGGAGTGCTTCATCCCTTCCACCAGAAACGCGGTGAACGGGTAGGCGAACAGGACTCCGGCGACGCCGCCCAGTAGCGACAGCACCACGGCTTCCGAGAGCACCAGCCCCAGGACCTGGCCGCGCCGGAATCCCAGCGCCCGGATGAGGGCGATTTCGGTCACGCGCTCCCGCGCGCTCATGGCCATGGTGTTGGCCACGATCAGCACCACGGTGAACAGGACGACCAGCGCAATGGAGCGCACCAGGAGCTTCACGTTTCCCATCATCTCCAGGAACTGGAGGTTGAATTCCTTCTCGGGCATGGCCTTCACCGGAGCGTCGCTGTTCTCGAACATCTGGTTGATGGCTTCCGTGACCCGCGTGACGTCGTCGGGCGACTTCACGCGCAGGAAGTAGATGCCGGTCTGTGAGGAGCGCCCCGCCCAGGAATTCTCCAGGTACTTGTTGTGGAAGAAGATGTTCGACTCGTCCCGGCCCTTGTAGATGCCGCGCAGCACCAGATCCAGGTCGATGAGAATGTAGGAGCCCTGAATGTGAATCCGATCTCCGAGCTTCCAGCCATAGCGATCGATGAGCTGCTGTCCGGCGATGAAGGAATCCCGTTCCGACTGCCAGGCCTTGAGCTGCGCGGGGTCGATTTCCACGTCCGCGTTGATGATCGGCCAGGCCTCCGGGTCGGTGGACAGCTGGCCGAAGAAATGCTCGGGTCGCTGGTCGATATAGGTGCCCCCGAACCAGATCTCGGGGGCCGCGGCCAGGACTCCTGGGATCTGCTCGATCTTCTGCCGGTAGCTCAGGGGCAGGAAGTTGGCCAGGCCCGTCGCGTGCTGGACGACTGCACGGGAAGCCCCGAGGCTTCCCAGGGCCGCCTCGCCGCCCAGGGCATTAAGAAGTGAGACCAGGACCACGATGAGGACCATCACCAGGACGATGGATCCCATGGTCAGGAACGCCCGGGTTTTCTTCCGGAAGACGTTTTTCCATACGAGCCGGAAGTACTTCATGACCTCTGGCCTCTCACATCCGCCATCTCGCGCGGCTCGGCAGCTGAGAGCACTCCCTTGTCCAGATGCACCATGCGGCGGGCCACCGCGGCGGCCCTCGGGTCGTGCGTGACCATGACGATGGTCTTCTGAAATTCGCCGGAAAGACGTTTGAGCAGCTCCAGGATTTCATCGGCGCTCTTGGCGTCCAGATCACCCGTGGGCTCGTCAGCGACCAGGATGGCGGGGTCGGCCACGATGGCCCGGGCGATGGCCACCCTCTGCTCCTGGCCCCCCGAGAGCTGCCGCGGGTAGTGAACCATTCGGTCCGCCAACCCCACGATGGAGAGAGCCGTCTCCACGTGCTGGCGCCGCTCTTTGCGGCTCAGACGCGTGAGCAGCAGCGGCAGCTCCACGTTCTCGAAAGCGGTGAGCACCGGGATCAGGTTGTAGAGCTGGAAGATGAACCCCACGTGATCGGCGCGCCAGCGCGCCAGCTTCCCCTCGCCCATCGACGAGACCTCCTGATCGCCGACCAGGATTCGGCCCGTGGTGGGTTTGTCGATGCCCGCCATCAAATTGAGCAGGGTTGTCTTTCCGGAGCCCGAAGGACCCATCAGCGCCAGGTACTCGCCGGCATTGACCGTGAGCGTGATGTCCTTGAGAACCGGGATTTCGAGGGAGTCCCGATGGTAGACCTTGGATACGCGATCGATCTGAATCTGTGCCTGATTCACGGCTTTCCCTCCAGGCGGTGTGGCGTCTCTTGCCGCTCAAAGTTGCGGGCGAGGCCGAGACTACAACAATGGCAGGGCCCGTCCCAACCGGTTTTCCGTCAATGGCCGATATTCCCGGTCGGCGGCCGTGGGGAGGACTCGAACGGCAGCCTAGGCCTAGGGCTTTACGCGAACCTTTTGTCCGTCGGAGAGCGACAGGCCCGAGGCTCCCGCCACCAGGCTCTCCCCTCCAACCAATCCCTGTTGAATCTCCACCATTCCCGCGGAGGTCCTTCCGGTCATCACGGGGCGGAACACTGCCCGGTCGCCCTGAATCAGAAAGACCCCGCTCTTTCCCGCCAGGCTCGTCAAGGCGGTCTGCGGGACCTGGACCGAGGATTTGGCTTCCTGGCCCTGGGTGGGCTCCGAGGTGAAATTCACGCGGGCCGAAAGATCCGGGAGAATCTTGTCGTCGGGGTCGATGATGCCCACCTTCACCTTGACCGTTCCCTTCTGGCGGTCTGCCGAAGGGATGATCTGGCGCATGGCGCCGTGGTAGACGTGATCGGGGTAGGCATCCAGGGTGATCTCGGCGGGTTGATCCGGTTTGATGTGGGAGAGATTGCTCTCGTTCACATCGGCTCCGACGTAAAGCGATGAAAAATCCACCAGCGTCACGATGGCGCCGCCATTGGAGGAGCCCTGACCCGGGGATCCAAAGGGGGAGACCGCCTCGCCGACGTGGGCGCGCTTGGCCACCACGACTCCGTCGAAAGGGGCGCGCAGGATGGTGTAATCGAGGAGAGCCTTGATGTAATTCACCCTGGCCCGCGTGCTGCTCTCGGCGGCCACGGCAGCGTCCAGGTCGGCCCGCGTCGACAGTCCCTGCTCGTAGAGGACCTGCTTGCGCTTGAGATCCGAGGTGGCGTTGTCCCAGGCCGCCTGGGCCTCGTGGAGCTGGGCGTCCAGGTCGGTATGATCCAGCCGGGCCAGGATATCACCTCGCTTCACGCGGCTGCCCTCGGTGACATTGAGGCTGGTCACGCGCGAGGTGATTTTGGGGGAAATATCGGCACGCGTCTCCGCTTCGACATAGCCCGCCACGGACAGGACCATCAGCGCCTCTCCCTGCGTGACCAGGGAAGCCACGGTCTTCTCGACCTGCACCGTCGAGAGGTAGCTCGAAATCATCACGTAGGCGGCTAGCGCGATTCCTACGGCGGCCGTAGAGCCCACCAGGAGCCAGAGGATCGGGCGCCGCGGCGTTGGGGTGTCGCGGCGGATTTTCAGCGAGGCGAGCTCCGGGGCCGGTCGGGGAGGTTCGCTGGATCGCGGCGCTTCCGTCGGCAAGGAGCCCTCAGGGAAGGCTTCCCATGAGGAAGCCGAGTGAAGAGATGCTACTCGATTGAGAGGGAAAAGTTTACCCGCTTCACCTGAAGCGGTCAACGCGAAGCGTGTCACAGCCGTGCCGACTTCGCTCCAATGGGACGGACGGGGTGGGCTCCTCAGCGACCAAGAATGAGGTAAATCCAATTCAGCGCCAGGGCCGTGGCGACGCTGGCGCGCAGGGCGATCTCCTCAGGGCGGCTGAGCGTGCAACGCAAGGCCGGTCGATGCGTCCATCGGCGCCACAGGCTCGCGGCGGCCGCGGCGCCTGCTCCTAGGGCCGTCGTCGCCACCAGGGGATTCAGCAGGAGCGCTCGTGACAGGTTCCCACCGGCAAGCGCCGCCAAAGCGCGGGTTCCGCGACAGGTAGGGCAGGGGAAGCCCGTCAGAGCCAGAAACGGGCAGCGCAGGGGAATGGGCAGCATCGCCTCCGGGAGGCTGAGCAGAATGGCAGCGGCCGCCGCACAGAGGATTCCCACGGCGCCGAAAACCAGCGGGAAGGGAACGGCCCGTGGGTCTCGGAGCACGCTCTCGAGCTTCACTAGGCGCTCGCCGATAGGCCGAGGAGCGCCATGATGGCTCCAAGAAAGGCAAAGAGGATAGCCGCGATGAGGACGCAGCAGAGAGCCAAGGGAAGGAGGACCGCCAAAGCAGCCTTGCCTCCGCCAATCTCGTGGACTCGGGCGAGTCCTATGATCTGGAGAATCAATGACCAGATGAGAGCCACCAGTCCACCGCAGACCGGGATCCATTCCAGCAGCGCCGTGCTGCCGCGGGAGTAGGCGTAGACTCGCAGGGTTGCTTCAAACCCTTCCTTTGCGCCTCCGAGCATCCAAAGGAAGACATGCACGATTCCAGTCCAGATGAACGTGCTGATTAGGACTCCGATCGGAATGAGCACCGCAATGCCCACGGTAAAAAGTCCCCGAGCGCCGGCGGGCCAAGCCTGCTCCGGCACATTGATGCCCAGGCTTCTGAGCAGCGCCATTTGAGACGGTTGGAATACCTGGCTCCACAAGAGCCCGCCGATCCCTCCCACCCAGGTCAGGAGCAACAGGTACTGAATCGCCGAGCCCAGGTTTTCCCGTTTGGGCAAATCGGAAAAAAACCGCGTCGGATCCGCCAGGCAAAGACGCAGGGTGGACAGCAGGGCCTGGAAAAAGCCGAGACGGCCGCGATCTTCCCAGGGAATCCCGGCTGGTCCGCTCCGAGCCTCCTCAGGGTGAGGTAACGTGGCGCCGCACGACGGGCAAATGGGTCCCGAATACTCCGCCGGTGTCTCCCTTCCGCAACCGGGACAATACATGTTGGCTCCTCCTCAGGGTGGTGAGCCCCATTCGGGGGCATAAGGTACACGGGTCGTGTCGGCGGCGCAACAATCGGCGACTGGACGAAGCTAATTGCGGCTGAGGGCCGGGGGAGGGACGCGGAAACGCATGGCGGAGCCGGGAGGGGGCGGCAGTCCGGGGAGGGCTGCGGCGCCATCCTGGAGGCGGCGAGAGTCCGCCAGAGTCAGCAATTGATCGAAGGAGCCACCATCCTCTGGAAAGGTGGCGCTCCCCAGACTGGCCCGCGGTCGGAGGCTCACTCCGTGGCGCACCTCGTGGCTGACTCCCTGAAGCGCGACTCTCAGTCTCCCTTCGACGCGCCGCGCCTCGTCGCGCGTCACCCCGGGGAGGATCAAGATGAATTCGTTGGCCGCATATCGGATGCAGGTGTCGCAGCCGCGCATCTGGCCACGAACCGCGTGCGCCACGCTCCTCAGCAGCCTTTCCGCACTGCTCGTGCCGCCATCCACTCGCTCGTCGGGGGAGTTCTGCAGGGAGAGGGTCAGCAGTGTCATGGAGATTCCCCTTTCCCGGGCCCGGCGGATCTCCTCATCAAAGCTCACGAACAGGTAGCGGGACTCCGCGGCGGGGCGGGGACGTGCGGCTCCGCTGCCAATCCCTGCGGGAGAACCTGCCTCCGAGACGATCGGCGCCCCGAGCCCGCTGGTCGCGCTGGGCGCCAGGGTGCCGGTGAGGCCCTGGAGCACAGTCAGCAAGGATTGGGCCCGGGCTTCGGCTTCAGCGACGCGCCGGCGCTCAGCAAGTACCCGCCGCAGCGCGATCAGGTACCCGCCGGCCATCAATCCGCAGGCGGCGAGAAGAAATACAGCGAGGTCCCAAGCGCTCAACATGGCTGCCTATCAATCTAATGGCCGGATGGCCGGTTTTCAATCTCCCACCCCGACTTTCCCCCGAGGGGAACGGGTATAATCCGGCCATGTCGCGACGCTGGATTCTGCCCGTGGTCCTCGGGGTTCTCCTGTTTACAGCCAGTCTCATCCATGTCGAATCCGGCACTTTGGGAGTTCTCCAGGGAGCCGCTGGCGGCAGGGCCTTCGTGCTCGATCCCGGCCTGCATTTCAGGATACCGTTCCTGCAGCGGCTCCTCATCTACCCCGTCGGGCTGTTCAAGCTCGACTTTCCCTGGAATGCCACTTCACGGGAAGGGATCGGGGTTGACCTGGAGGTGCATTTCGAAGGATTGATTGTCCGCTCGAGCCTTCTGCAGTTCTCGGAGCGAGCGGCGGCTCGGAATGGTCCCACGGTCGTGCGGGATGATCTGGGTGTCTGGATCCGCCAGTGGGCCTCCCAGCAATCCGCCGGCGAGCTTCCCCTCCAACCCCTGGAGATTGGCGACCGATTTCGCGCTGCGGCCCGCACCAACGGGTTTCAGATCAAATCCCTCACGGTAGCCAGCAGGCCCGGCTCGTCGGCTCCCGCGGGAGACAACGCACCTTCCGTGCGCGGCACCGGTGTGAAGGTGGTGCTCCTGGGGCTGGATGGCGCCGACTGGCAGATTCTGGATCCGCTCATAGCCGCCGGCAGGGTTCCGACCCTGGCGAAGCTCAAGAGGAGTGGTGCGTGGGCCAATTTGAGATCCATGGACCCCATGCTTTCGCCGCTGCTGTGGACCACCCTGGCCACCGGCAAGCCGCCCGAAGAGCACGGCGTGATGGATTTCATGGTGCGCGACCCGGAGACCGGCAAGCCGTCGCCGGTCAGCTCCAATTCGCGGCGGGTGCGCGCCCTGTGGAACCTGTTCAGCGCCGCCGGGCTCTCGTGCGACGTCGTGGCCTGGTGGGCCACCTGGCCGGCGGAGGCGGTGAATGGCACGCTGGTTTCCGATCGGGTCGCCTACTCACTGTTCTCCGTGGAGGGTGGGCCGCCTCCCCGAGGGGTCGTCTTTCCGGAGGCTTTCGCGGGAGAAATTGCCAGGCTCAAGGTGTCCGCCGACAGCATCAGCCCGGAAGACCTCCGCCCATTCGTGCAAATCTCGGCCCCCGAGCTGCGGGAGCTTCGCGCCAGGGGCGCCGCCGATCCAAAGTTCTCCGCCAGGGATCCGGTTTTGCACCTGACGCGGATCCTCGCCGGGACGAATACTTACCAAGCGATTGCGCTTAATCTGGTATCGCGCGGCCAGAGCGATTTCTTTGCGGTGTATTACCAGGGCATTGATGAAGTCAGTCACCGATTCGCTCATTTCGCCGATCCCAAGATGGACATGGTCAGCGAAGCAAATCACGCCCGCTTCCGAAGCGCGGTGCAAGCCTTCTACATTTACCAGGATCACCTGCTCTCCGAAGTTCTGTCCCGCGTCGATCCGGGCAGTCTGGTGATCGTCATCTCAGATCACGGATTCAAGAGCGGGGCGTCGCGCCCCAAAGACCATCCTCCAGACCTGGAAGGCCAGCCGGCCAGGTGGCACCGACCCTACGGTGTCTTTCTCGCCTCGGGGCCGATGGTGGCGCCGGGCGAGAAGGACACGCTGTCCCTGCTGGACCTTGCCCCAACGGTCCTTGGCGCCGCGGGGCTTCCGCCCGCCGCGGACATGCCGGGACGGCTGCGCACCGACCTGTTCACCTCCACGTTCGCCGCAACGCTGCCGCAGCAGAGAATCCCCACCTATGAGCAGGGCCGGATGGCCGGGCGCTCCTCCGCCTCAGCCAACGATGAGTCTTCGGCGGGCGCCGCCCAGGCCATGGAAGAAAATCTGCGGTCGCTGGGATACATCGGAGGGGGTGGCAATCCACCCCAGACTTCCGGTACGGCTTTCTCCCACGCCGCTCTCGCCGGCATCCACATCCAGAACGGCAAGCTTTCCGAGGCGGAGAAGGAAGCGCTGCAAGCCTTGAAGCTGGAGCCGGGATATCTTCCGGCACTGGTTTACCTCGCTCAAGTCTATGAAAAGCAAAAGCGCTACGACGCGGCGCTACCTTTGGCGCGCCAGGCCGCCGCCAGCAACAGTCCCGACCGGCAGAGCGGCCTGTTCCTGCTCGTCGCCAATCTTTACGTCTCCCTGGCGAAGCCCCGGGACGGGCTGGCGGATTTACGCGGCTTCTTGCCCCGCAGGGGACAGGAAAGCGATCTGCACTCGGCTCTGGGAATACTTCTGGAAGCGTTGGGAGACGGCAGCGGCGCGGAAGCGGAATACCGGCGGGCGCTGGAGCTGGACCCGCTCGCCCAGGAGCCGATCCAGCGCCTCTTCCCGCTCTACCGCAAGGAAGGGAAGCTCGATCGCTTGTTACCGGCCCTGCAATCGGCCGTCGGAAAGAATCCCGACTCGGCATTCCACAACAATTTTCTCGCTTTGACCTTGGATCAGACCGGACACGGGAGAGAGGCCGAAGACTATTATCGTCGTGCCTTGAAGGCCGACCCCGAGCATGGCGCGGCCCTCGTGAACCTGGGAGGGTTGCTGGCGAGGCAGCGCCGGCTGGATGAGGCCATTCCGCTCTTCAAGCGTGCCCTCGCCCGAGATCCGGCCAACCTGGAAGCCCGCGTCGGCCTGGGAGCGGCCTTGAGCATCCAGGGAAACAATGCCGAAGCCGTGGCTACGCTCGAGGCAGGTGAGAAGCTGGGAGCTCCTTCCCCCGCCCTCTACAACGCACTGGCCATGGCCTATTATCAGGCCCGGCAAAAGGAGAAGGCCATCGGAATTCTAAAGCAGTCGCTCAAACTGGACCCGGTTCAACCCTCGGCGCGAGCCATGCTGGCCGAGTGGGAAAAGCCTTGAAGCCCCCCCGCGGGGACTCCCGCAAGCCAGGCTCCAGGGGGCCAGCCGGATCCCGGGGCTTCGGAAAACCGAAGCCAGGCGGTCGGGGCGCCCCTCGGTCCGGCGATTCCTCCAAGGAGGGAAGGCCCGGCTCCCGCAGACCAGGAGGGTTCCGCAAGCCGGGAGGCTTCGACGCCCAGCGTTCAGGCGGATTTTCCAAAGGGCGAAGTCCGGCTCGGCCGCACGAGGAGTTTCGCAAGGAGAGGAAACCGGTCCCGATGCCGCCCCGCCCCGAGCCTGAGGGCGGAGGCCGGCTCAGGAACCTGAGAATCACCGTCGAGTATGACGGATCGCGCTATCGGGGATGGCAGATCCAGACCCGAGAGCGCACCGTGGCAGGGGTGCTCACCGACGTTCTCGGAGGGCTCCTGCGGGAGCGGGTGAACATATTCGGTGCGGGAAGGACCGATGCGGGGGTGCATGCCGAGGCCCAGGTGGCCAATTTCCGCACCCACACTCCCACGCCGGCCGCCAGCCTCCTGGAGATGGTGAATCGCGAGCTTCCCTACGATATCAACCTGCTCCGGGTGGAGGATGTGCCACTGGATTTCCATGCCCGGCACAACGCCGCCTGGCGCCGCTACCGTTATCAGATTGCCCTTCGTCGCAGTGCGTTCCTGAAGCCCTACTCCTGGTGGCTCAAGGATCCTCCCGACCAATCGATGATGCGCATCGCCGCCGCCTATCTGGTGGGGAGGCACCATTACGGGCTGTTTGCCGCAAGCGGGCGGCCGGTGGAAGAGCCGATGGTGGAAGTCTATGAGGCATCCCTGAAGGAGGAGCCGCCGCTCCTGAACTTCCGGATTGCGGCGGATCACTTTCTTCCGAAAATGGTGCGCCGAATCGTCGGAGTGCTGGTACGGGTGGGCCGCCACGACTTCCCGCCGGAGCGAATCAAGGAATTCCTGGAAGGCAAGGGGCCGGTACCGGACGAAAGCGTCGCACCGCCTTCAGGCCTATTCCTGGAAAAAGTGCAATATGTCTGATGACCTTCGAAAAACTCCTCCAATGAGCCTGCGCTTGCCGGTATCGTGCTTCCAAGGGTAACAATCACTCCTCTGAATATTCCATTGTCGTAATCCCTCAGAAATGTTCGCCGAGGCAGTTGACCGTTGAGGGGGCCGAACCTAGATTCTGGGTCGGTCCTGAAGCCACTGCTTTTTCATTCACCGGTCGCCCTGGACAATCCTCAAACGATTCAGCGCGAGAAAATTCTCCCCTCATGAAAATCCATTTCAGATTTCTGGCGGTTTTTCTTCTCATGCTGAGTGGATTCTGGCCGTCAGGCCTCCTCGCGGCGCCCTCCGCAGCGGGAACTAGGGGGTTTGGCGCCGTGAAGCCCGATCTGACGCTCTTGCGGGAGACTCTGCGCGCTTCGGGAGTCACCGATCCTGGGCGCAGCCTGGTCTACGAGACGTCCTTTCTGGAGCTGGTGTCCGGGCTGGAGCATGAAGTAGGACTGACTCACTCCGCCTATCGCCGCGCCCGAAAGCTGCACCAGGCGCTGCACCAGAGAATCCTCCGGCGCTACGTATCCACGGCAGATGGTCTGGACGCTGTGCTGGAGCGCGGTGAATTCAACTGCCTGTCAGCCAGCCTGCTCTACGGGATGGTTGCCCGGTCCTTCGGGTTGGACGTTCAGGTCGTGGAAATACCCCGCCACGTCTATGTGCGGCTGTTCGTCGACCAGCGACGGATTGAGGTGGAATCCACCTCCAGAACCGGTTTCGATTTGCGCCCGAAGCTGGACCTGGGAACGACCAGCCTCTCCGATCCCGGCTATGGCTCGAACGCTGCCGGCGCTGGAGTGCTCCCCCCGTTCTCGGGCACCCTCCCGGAGGGTGTGGACCTGGAGCGGGCGGTGGGATTTCTGTGGCACAACCGAGGGCGTCGTGCTCTGGAGGAGGGAGAAGCTTTGAGGGCGGCCCGGGCCTTCCTGGAGGAATCGAGGCTGGAGCCGGCCGGTTCCACTCCCTCGGAAACCCTGGGCATGTTCCTGGCCCGAGCCTTCCGCGTGGCCTACGAGGCGGGAAATTTCGAGGATGCCTACCGCATCGCGGAAATCGGCGTTCAGATCTTTCCCGGTCAGACCACGGCGCGGGATCGTCTTTTGGCGGCGGCGCTCAAGCGAATCGAATCGATCCTCGAGTCAGGCCATGCTTCCGAAGCGGAAGTGGTGTTGAATCTGACCGGGTCGACGGTGAGTAATCCTGTGGACTTGCGCCGGCTGGAGCGGGGAGCCTGTCCCCTCATCGCGGCGGCGGCAGTCCGATCGGAGGATTGGGACCTGGCCTCGCGCATGGCCCGGCGATTCGCCATAGCCGAGCCCGATCGGGTCGAGTCCAACCGGCTATCCGTCTGGGTGGCGCGGCGCGAGCGCGAGGTTCACGCAAGCCTGGGACAGAATGCCTGCAGCGAGATGTCCCCCCTCTTCCTGGACGAGGGGGAGTCTCAATTCCTGTCGGACTCCAGATCTGCGGTACCTCCAGATCCTTCTCCCGCCACAGCCGATCCGACCCGGGAATAATCATCGTCGCTTGCCTTCCACTTCTCGCATGAATTTCTGGATCGTCTCAGCCAGCGTGGCGTAATCACCGCCGAAATGGTGCGATCCCGCCATGTGCAGGTGGCGCAGGTTCGGCTGCGGCCTTGCTGGGCAGCCCGGCTTCTCCCCGGAGGCGGGCTCCAGGCAGAAAATCGGCAGGAGCTCCTCCCGCTGCAGGGCCGCGGCCACTGGAAATCGGGTGGGCGAGTCGTTTCTCGAAGATCCAATCCAGGGGACTGACCTCGAAGGTACAACGGCCTCGCGGGCGCGGAATGCACCGTGCAAGGTTAGTCGCGCACCCCGCCCGCGGGAAGCGCGGCGGGAGTTCCGGAGAGGGGCGGTTCCGTCCACCGACCGTGCTCTTTGATGAGATCCACCAGGCGCTCATCGGCCTCGGCGTAAGGAATGTCCTTTTCGATCAGGTCCTTGCCCACGAACAAGCTGACCTTTCCGGGCCCCCATCCCACGTAGCCAAAATCGGCGTCGGCCATTTCCCCGGGCCCATTCACGATACAGCCCATGATGGCAATCTTGACCCCCTTCAGGTGCGCGGTGCGGGCCTTGATGCGCCGGGTGGTTTCCTCCAGGTCGAACTGGGTGCGTCCGCAGGAGGGGCAGGAAATGAACTCGGTCTTGAACAGCCTGAGTCGCGTTCCCTGCAGAATGTTGAAGGCGAGGCGCAGGGAGTCCGCTGGCGATCCGTAATGCTCGATGCGCACCGCATCGCCAATCCCGTCGCACAGCAGCGAGCCGAGATAGACGGAGGGGAAAAGCAGCGAGTCCTCCAGCCTTTCGGTCACGTCCACCCGAAGCAGCAGCGGGGCAGCCACTCCGGCCCGCGAGAGCGCCCTGGCCAGAGCCTGATAGGGGACAACGGGTGAGACACCCACGGCGCTCTCCAGGGATAGCATCGGCAGTCGCCCGGTCTCGGAATGACAGCGCTCGGACAGCCGGGCCAGGTGGGCCGGCGCATCCGATGCCCCATCTCTTGAATGGAACTCCAGGTGCAGGGCGACACCATGAGCTAGCGCCGACTGCAGCATCGGCTCGAACAAAGGGTGGCTATCGGGGGAGGATGAATCCAGCGGCAGCGTGAGCCGGTCACAGAGACGGGAGAGCCTGGCGAGATCGGGGCCGCTCGCATGAGTGGTGAGATCCGGGCTCAAGCGCAGAGAAAGGGCCGGAGCGTCGGGACGGGCTCGGAGCCGGCGAGAGATCTCCTCAAGGTTTGGAATGTCGGATTCCCTGGAGAAATCCACCTCCAGAATCTCGGCCCGGGCATCGGGGGTGGCAGCGGGACCCTCAAGGGATCGAAGCTCGCGCTCAACCTCCGCAAGATCTCCCAGCGGGGCCCGCAGGCGGCATTCCACGCGCACCGGCTCTCCACCCCCGAGTGCGATCCTGCCGACCTCGAGTCGGGAGCTTTCGCGCCGCGCATAGGTGTCGCCGAAGGCGAATGCAAGAGTCGTGAGGCGGTCTGCCGGGTGCGCTTCGGCCAACTGGATCCAACGGTTGTATTTGTCCACCAGAGCGAACGCCACCGGAATCTCCGCCACCGGATCTTCCGTGAGCGACACCCGGATCGTGTCTCCGATCCCCTCCTCCAGCAGGCCGCCGATTCCCACGGCCGACTTGATGCGCCCATCCTCCCCGTCGCCCGCTTCGGTGACCCCTAGATGAAACGGATAGTCCATGCCCTCGGCAGACATTCTCCCGGCGAGCAGGCGGTAGGCGCGGATCATGACCATGGGATTGCTTGATTTCATGGAGAGGATCAGCTCGCGATGGCCGTGCCGCTCACAAATCCGCACGAATTCCAGGGCCGATTCCACCATTCCCAGGGGAGTGTCGCCGTAGCGATTGAGAATCCGGTCGGAGAGCGAGCCATGATTGGTGCCGATGCGAAGCGATACGCCCCGTTCCTTGGCTCGCAGGACGAGCGGCTTGAAGCGCTCCTCGATGCGCTCCAGCTCCGCCTGGTATTCGGCGTCGGTGTACTCCCAGACCTTGAAGCGCTTGGTGTCGGCGTAATTGCCGGGGTTGATCCGCACTTTTTCCACGTGCTCCACCGCCATCATGGCGGCGGCAGGGGAGAAGTGGATGTCCGCCACCAGCGGCACACGGATGCCGGCGGCTTGAAGCCGCCGGCGAATCTCCGGCAGGGCTTCCGCATCCCGCGTGCTGGGCACGGTGACCCGAACTATTTCGCATCCCGCCTGAACCAGGCGATGGATTTGGTCCACCGTTGCGTCGACATCGTGCGTGGCGGGCGTGGTCATGGATTGGACACGGATGGGATGGGCTCCGCCCACCCCCACGTCGCCGACCCTGACCTCGCGGGTCGGCCGCCGCTGGTACCCCAAAGGCTTCGAAAACAATTTCATGCGTCGGATTCTATGCTACGCCAGCGAACCCGGGCAACCTGTGGCAGGAATGAATCCGGACTGGCGCGGCGGGGGTGGTAAGGAAACTTTGGGACTGGAATACACGAATTTTCCTGCGCCAGTAAGGGTTTTTACGGATTTGTCCATTCCGGAAGGGAGTGCATAATGCAGAGATTTCTCGGACCCTCATTGTGGAGACCCCATGAGAACACGCGTGCCAGCCGTCTGTTCGCTCTCCCTGTGCTGTATCGCGATTTTCGTCTTTGGCGTCATGCCTGCCGAGGCCAAAGGCAAAACTTGTCTCTGCCACATTCCCCCCGGAAATCCCAACAACGCCCACACGATTTGCGTGGGAACGCCCGCCGTCAACGCCCATCTCGGCCACGGGGACACGCTCGGCGCCTGCCCCGCGATTTCGACTTGTGAGCCGAAGGCATGTGGCGGGAGCGCCGGCAACACCTGCGACGACGATCAGTTCTGCAAGCGGGCGGACGGCGTCTGCGGCGCCGACGCCGAAGGGATCTGCCTGCCCTTCCCGGCGAACTGCCCCACGACCATAGCGCCCGTTTGCGGCTGCGACGAACAGACGTACGACAATGCCTGCTTTGCCGCCTCCGCCGGTGTCTCGGTGCAACACGCCGGTGCGTGCGCTCAGGGAGTGGCCTGCGGCGGGCAGGGCGGCGCAGCCTGCGCGGCCGGGGAGTTCTGCAAGCCTCCGGAGGGAGAGTGCACGGTGGGTGCCGCCGGGAACTGTGCCCCCATTCCTCCGGTCTGCTCGAAGCTGTCTTCGCCAGTTTGCGGATGCAACGGCACCACCTATGGCAATGCCTGCCTGGCCGACATGGCCAGCGTAGGGGTGGATCACGCCGGCGAATGCGCGGCCGACGTACTGGCCTGTGGCGGAGCCGCACCCCCCTGCCCGACCGGAGAGTTCTGCAGTCGCCCGCCGGGGAGTGGATGCGATGCGGCGGTCCCGGGAGTTTGCCAGCCCACTACGACGATCTGCCCCGCGACGATCGACCCAGTGTGCGGCTGCGACGGCAAGACTTACGCCAATGCCTGCGTCGCCAGTTCCGCCGGGGTTGCGATCGACCACGAGGGTGTGTGCGTGCCGGTTCAAGCGTCCGGCGGAGTCGGGGGACTAACCTGCGACACCGGCCAATTCTGCCTTAAGCCGATGGGAACCTGCACTGTCGCCGACACCGCAGGCGTGTGTGCCCCTAACCCGGTGAACTGTCCGACCACCGTGGTCCCTGTCTGCGGCTGCGACGCGGTAACCTACGACAATTTGTGTCTCGCGGCTGCCGCGGGCGTGAACGTCAATCACGCGGGTCCCTGCCCCTGATCTGAATCGTGTAACCGGCGCCTCGCCACCAGGCGGGGCGCCGGCCACCCATCTCTCACAGGCCATCTCCAAGGACGGCTCCCGCTGCGTGTTCCTGTCTACGGTGTTGCGCGCAGCTTTTCCCCGATCTCCGCGAGCACGGGCTCTACCGCCCTGGATTCCACGGTGCCTCCCTGCGCCAGATCTCTGCTGCCGCCACCGCGACCTCCCAGCTCCGCGAGGGCCTCCTTCATCAGGACTCCCATGTCGAAGGGCTGTCCAGGTGACTGGGCGAACACCAGGGCGGTGGGACCGGATGTGCTCGCCAGAAGCGCGATAACGTTGTCCGTCCCGCGCGTGCACTTCTGGGCCAGCAGCCGAATGAACGCCAGGTCGCGGTCGGCAAACGCGCCAATCACGACCCTCCGTCCGCTCGCGACCGGCGACTCCGCCACCAGACGCAGAGCCTGTTGCTCGACCAGCGCTTCCAGGAGTCGCTCGCGCGACTTATGCGCCGCCTTCACGTCCTCCTGCGCCTTGCGGATCTGCTGGGGAACATCCCAGAGATGCACGGAACACAATTCAGCCGCTTCGGAGAGGCTGCTGTAATCACGCCGGGCGGTGGCTACGGCCCTCTGCCCGCAGACAAACTCCAGCCTCACTCCCTGCCGGACCCTCTCGGTCTTGCGCAGCAGGATGCACCCGATCTGGCCCGTGCTGCGGACGTGGGTTCCCCCGCAGGCGGTCAGATCAAAGTCCTGGATCGAGATCAATCTCAGCTCAGATTTACCGACGGTGGGGATTTTCCTCAGGCCCAAGCGCTGCGCTTCTTCCTGAGATACGGAACGGATCTCCACCGGCCGGTCTTCCAGGATGATTTCGTTGGCCAACCGCTCGGCAGCTTTGACCTGTTCCGGTGCCAGCGCCTTGGTGTCGAGATCGATCGTGCAGTAGTCATCACCCATGTGAAACGAAACAGTCGACGCGTTGAACAGGCGGACGAACGCAGCCGAGAGCACGTGTTGCCCGGAGTGCTGCTGGATGTGATCGAGACGTCGTGTCGAATCAATCTTCCCATGGACGCGCGCTCCCCGTGATAGAGACGCAGCATCACTCACGAAATGAAGGATTGTTCCATCCTCCCGGTCGGTTACCTCGACGACCATGCACCTGACGCCATCAACGGAAGCATCCGCTTGTACGATCCACCCTGTATCGAAAACCTGGCCCCCGCTGGTGGGATAGAAAGCAGTGCGATCGAGGATGGCGGCCGGACGCGTCTCTCCTTCGCGGGCAGGAATGACTTCGGCTACCTGCGCGTCAAATTCGTATAAGAAGCTATCGTCGTAATACAGGCGTTCCGTCATTGTCAAGGCGAAGGTGGTTGAGAGCCGCTGCCACCTGGACCAACGGGAGACATGGTGTGGTTCCCCTCTCACCGCAACCTTGAAGAACTGAGTCCGCAGGCTAGCGCTCGACCGTGGACTCTGTCAAGAGCGGCGATTCACCGGCTCGGCGTCTCGCCAGAACGAGGGTCCAATTCACCCGATGAACTCGGGGCTGCGGGCCATTGTCTTGCTTCGGGGCCCTTGGCCGGATCGAAGAACCGCTTGGCGATCAATCCTGGTCCGCCTGAATGTCGAACGAAAGGTTGATTTCATCTTTCGCCTTTACGGTGCCGCCACCGGCGGACAAACGCTTGATGCCATAGGTACTGTGCAGGATCGTGAAGCCACCGCTCGCATGCAAGCTGCTTCCCTGCACCTGAACTTTCGCCGGGAACGAGACCGGATGAGTGACTCCGTGCAGGCTCAGATCGCCGCGGATCGAGGCTTCGTAGCGATGCTCGCCCGCCGGTTTCACCGTCACGCTCCTGCTCTTGAACTGCGCTTCAGGGTATTTTGACGATTCGAGGGCCTCCTCGCGAACCTCCTGACCCACTTTCTGTCGGTCCTTATCACTGAATTCCTTGCCCATTTCCGCCACGGAGCCGGTGGCGAACTTCAATTGAATCGACGCGGACTCCAGCATGCCCGAGCTCGTCTGCACCTCGCCTTGGAACCGTCTGATCGCGATCACATGCGGATGGCCCAGGCCCTTGAGCAAACCGCCCACGCTCACCTGCGCTGTGAGGCGGCTCTTCTCAGGATTGATCCGATAGCGGGTGCCTTTCGGGGTCTTGTCCCGGTCGCCATTCCCGTGTTCAACCTCCCTGGTCGCGGTGTCCGCAGCCTTTCCGCCTGCAGAGGCCGCCTTCCGATTCCTGGGCTCGCAGCCGATGCCGATCAAGAGCATCGCGATCGACACCGCGCAAATCAGTCTGGCGCTCATGCATTGCCTCGATTCGACGACCGGTCTTCCTCTACTCGGCTGCCCGCTCGAGCAGATCGATACCATCCAGGATGCCATGAACATTTCCAATAGCAAGGAATGGCTTCAATAATCCCTAACCCTGGACGAGCCGCCTCACCGCTCAAACATCTGAGCTGCATTCCGCTTCATTGACTCGCTTTCCACCAGAGGCCTAAGATCCACAGTTCGAGGTCATCCATGCTGGAGCGGCTGGGCCACTATCGAATCCTCGCCACGAACGGAACCATATCTTCTTGAGGAGATTACGGGTGAAAGACACGAAAGGGTTAGCACTGGTTCTTCTCGTCCTGCTCGCAATGTGGGTCCCGGTCGCTCCCATTGATGCGCTGGCTCAGGAGCCTCCCATCGTCCAGATACCCCAACCCGGGGTCCCGGAAATTCTCACCATCGAGGGGAAGTTCATCCGAGTCGCTTACAACAACGAGGGGTACGTCATCCTGGGATACCAGGCCGCCAACCGCTCGATCGGTGAGGAATGGATGCTCCTCGAAATCGGCGTCACGGTGCGCAAGGGAGTCCCGGACTACAAGCTGACACGCGACGCGCTGTCGCTCAACACGCCCGACGGCAAGACACTTCCCCTGCCTTCCTCCACTGAGATGCGGGCGGGAAGCACCCAGGCGGTGCAGAATCGAGCGAAGGTTCACCATGACACCATCAACTACTTTCCGCCGGGGGCGACCGTGGCGTGTCGTATCGGCTTCTTCTCCGATCTGGAGAATAGCGCGGCGGCGTGGGACACGGTGGAGCTGAGCTCCAACCGTGGCTGCCTCGGTCGCCTCTATTTCCAGGTGCCGGGCGGCATCCAGTATGGCCAGCATTGGCTCAATGTGAAATTCGAGAAGAGTCTCGTGCGCGTGCCATTTAGAATCCTGACTGCGGAGGAGGAGAAGCTGCTGTCGAAGAATTTCAAGGCGATCAACAAACAGGTCGAAGACGCGTTCAAAAAGAAGTGACCGGAGGTGTTGGAGATGAGCACGAGACCCAGAAAGCTGAACGAGGAGGAAATCCAGGCTGCGGTGAAGGGGCTGGAAGGTTGGAAGGTGGTGAGCGGCAAGCTGCACCGAGAGTACAAATTCGCCAGCTTCGTGGAGGCCTTCGGCTTCATGGCCAGCGCCGCGTTGGTGGCCGAGTCGATGAACCATCATCCCGAGTGGTTCAATGTCTACAACACCGTGAAGATTGATTTGACCACGCACGACGCCGGCGGGATCAGCGAGAACGATCTGGAGATGGCCAGGCGATTCGAGAAGCTGGTCGCCTCGCACGGCGGGAAGTAGCTCTCTGCGGGTCTTCACGGGCCAGCTCGCCAAAGCGGGGATGTCGGGGGTGAAGAGAATCAGGGGCCGCCGGCGCTTCCGGAATAGGCGGCTGGGGCCGCCTTCGGCGCGCGGTAGTGCGACAAGTGCTCGTGGATGCGCTGTCGCTCGTTGTTGTCGAAGGGGTGGGACTGCCGGTAATTGCCGGTGATTTCCTGGGCTGACTCATTGGCCTTGAAGCGCAGATAGAGCTTGCGCTCGTGCTCGGCCGCTTCCTTTTTCCCCAGGGCGGTATAGGCCAGCATCATATTGTAGTGGGCCTGGAGGTCCTCGGGGTCGACCTTCATGACCTTCTTCAGCACCTCGATAGCCTCGGCGTGCTTCTCCTGGAGGAACAGCACGCGACCCATCTCGTTGAGGACCACCCGATCGCGTGGATACTGGTCGTGGGCGCGGCGGAAGTGACTCAAGGCCTCATCGTAACGCCCGCGGCTCTTCAACACCTGCCCCTGGAAGAAATGAGCCCTGGCCAGGTCAGGGCCCCGCTTCAGCCCTTCATCCAGCATGGCCTGCGCCTGATCGAGATCGCCTTCCACGATCATCGCCCGGGCGGCGTTGATCCAGCCGTCGGCGTAACCCGGCTCAATCTCGGTCACCTTTAGAAACGCTGCCTCGGCGCCGCGCAAGTCCCCCTGGAGGAGCAGCCCGATGCCGTAGTCGTTCCAGCGCTCCCGATCCGCGGGGAGGGGCGCCGGCGGAGCCTCGTCCAGGGCTTCGCCGGGGGCGGCCACTTTCAGCTCGCCTTCGGCCGTCGCCAAAGTCACGATGGGAAGCACGGGCACTTCTTTCAGTTTCCCGGAGACCGTGGAGGTGTCTCCCGCGAAGACCCATCGGCCGTCGTCGTAGTCGGGACTGGAGGCAAAGGTTTTCTGATCCGGATCGCGGATTCCGGCGTAGGCCCAGTGGGTGTTCCACCAGTTGAACTTGCGGTAATGAACTTTGGCCGTGAGCTTTACCGGGGAAGCCACGTCCTTCGGCAGGGCGATCCGGAAATGAACCGTGTCCGCAGCCGAGGGGGGAATCAGATTCACGTAGAGAATGGCCCGGGCCGCCCAGGCGTTCCGCTTGTTGATGGGGTTCCCATTGGCGTCCAGCATCAGGGATTTGTAGAAGTGGGCGGAGGGATCCACGGGGCCTTTGCCATCGTCCTCCACGAAGCCGCTCCACAACAGCACCTTCCCCTTGGCATCCACCGCCTTCAGCTCGGTCCAGACGTCGAAGGCGTCCACCGTGCCGCCGGGGAAGAAGTGTCCGACGGTCCGCGTCCGCACCACGACATCGACCCGTACGGAGTCGCCTGGCCGGGCCACATTCCCCAGGCGCTCCAGGGGTGCCAGCACCGGGCCGACGGCGGATCCGGGCGCGGCTCCGGAGCCCACGGCGGCCGCCTGCTCTTCTCCCACGGCGAAGAAGCTGGAGAGCTCCGGTCCCTCAGACGGGCGTCCGTCCGCAACCGGCGAGGTGGGTGGAGGCGCGGTCGAGACGGCGAATAAGTCCACCGTCAGCCGGCGATCGGTCAGGAAATCGGTGGTGGCCTTGAGCTGCCCGTCATCCTCATTCGCCACCGCCAGCGCCGTGTTGGCTGCCGGGAAGCGGTGCGAGTGCACCAGCCCGTCGTGGTTCCCCAGGTCGGTCGAGGGCACCAGGGGCATGTGGCAGGTCACGCAGGTGGAAGCCTCCTTCGGATAATAGAACGAGCGCGCTCCCTGGCCCGAGGCGGCACTGGCCTGCCAGTTGTCATAGTCGTTGAAGCCGCGGAACCAGCGGTAATGATTGACCGGCACGTCCAGGTGAACCTTGTGGCACGAGGAGCAGAACTCGGCGGGCTGCTTGACATGGAATGGCTTCAGAAAGGTGCGGCGGTGGGGCTCCGGGTCTACCCGAATGAGGTAGTCGTGCATCCCCTTCAGGATCGGATTCCTGCTCACCGCCAAATCGTGCAGCGGCGGATATTGAACCAGAAAATCCCCCTGCCCCATGGTGCTGCCGACCTGGATGATGGAATGGCAGGCGGTGCAGCCCAGGCCCGCCTGCGCCTCAGGGCGCTGGACGATTTCCTTGATCGGCGTGTCCATCATGCCGTTGAGCAGCACCGCCGGATCGTGGCAGCCGCCGCACCACCGGGACGGCTCCGTCCCGACCATCTCCTGCATGTACTCCACCGATTTGCGGTACCACTGATTGTTGAAGGAGGAGAAATGGTGCGCCGAGGAGTTCCACTGCGCATAGATGTCCGGGTGGCAGCCCGAGCGGGCGCAGGTCTCGGAGGTGGACTGCATGAAAAAATTCGACGGGATCTTCCCTTGCGTCGTGGTGTGGACCGAAGACGGGAAGAAGGGGCCCTTGGCACCCTCCATGGCCTCCTGCTGCATGTCCATCGGCGGGGAGTCGGGGTTGACGATGACATTCTGGGGATCCGGCCGCGCCGACACATACAGGCGCACGCTCCCGAACAGGCCGAGCCCCAGCAACCCCGCCATCGCAGCCGAGCGCCAGGCATGCCGGTCGAACTGCGCCTTCGGGGATGTGCCGGCAGCGGAGCGGGCCCGCTGCCACATCGCCACCGCGAAGGTCACGGACCCCGCCACGGCGAGGGAGACATGCAGATGGAGGATCCAGAGGTGTGGGCGGATGGTGTAGAAGAGCATCAGGTAGATGCCGGCGGCGCCGGCCCCTGCCATCAGGGGATAGGTCAGGGCCGCCGCGATCCTTCCCAGCACCGACGCATCCCGGGCGAAAATCGCCTTCCACCCGATCCACAGGAATCCAGCCAGGAACAGGAGTCCCGCCACCAGATGCAGGAGGACGTTTCCATAGTAGAGGAGGGTTGGCGCGGCGAACGCGGCCAAGTAGGCGCCGTTCAGCAGCAGGAACAGAAACGCCCCGAGAACGAGGCGCTCCAGCCAGCTTGGACGACCGGGAGGCGGAACTTCGGAGCTCATGCACCTGGAAGTATAGCGTCACCCAGGGCGTTCGGGAAACCGGCTCGGGGGATGGGCCTCAGCTCGCCGCTTTAAGCTCCACCCGGGCATCGAGGGTGCGGGAGATGGTGGCGTCCAGGTCCAGCAGGTGAGCGCGCGTGTCCTCATCCAACGCCGAGTTGCGCTCGGGGTTGGCCGTCACCCTACGGATGCGCGATCGGATGCCCACCAGGGTCGCCCGGGCGGCCTGGCCCGCCTCCGCGGGCATGCCCTTGGGAGGAGCCAGGACCATGTTGCTCATCCGGTTTACCAGCAAGCGCTCCAGGACTCGCCGCCTTCCCGGAAGCGCCGGATGGGTGGAGCTGGCGCGGCTCAATCCGGCCTTATCCAGGCCGGTGAAGGCCGTGGAGGTCAGGTGGCCGAACAGCTCGGGAAGGGTCAGTGACGACGCATTGCCAGGGGAGCGCTTCTGATTGTCCAGCACCCGGCTTAACCGCCTGGGATTGAACAGGGCATCCAGGGCCGAGTCGTAGAGAAACGACACGCGCGATTCGACGCTGTAGTCGGTGTAATAGCGGTAGGGGTAGTTCCAGTCGTACAGGAAGTCGGACTTCAGGAGCGACAGTATCTCGGGCGATACCTGGAACGCCGCCGGATCGAAGAGCGTCTTGTCCAGGACCACCAGGGCCTGGCGTTGCAAGGCCGGATCGAGCGGCACCACCGGGGGAATCTTGGGATCGGGGTTGCCGTCGGCCACGATCCGTCGCAGGGTCTGGGCGCCCACGTAGCGCGCCGCGATGTCGATGTAGTCCAGTGACACGGAGAAGACGGCCGCATCCAGCGCCTGACGGATCCGGTTGTAGTCATGTCCCTCGGCCACCACCAGCTCGCCGATCTTCGGGAGCAGCTCCTTCTGGATCATCGTCAGTCGAGACTCCGCGAAAGCCAGCGGGTTGTCGCCCAGGTCATCGGTGCTGGAGCGGGGATCGGCATCCGACAGGGAGCCGTCGTCGAACATGTACCCCGGCGTGATTTCGGCTTTCTTGGCGATCTTGGCCAGCTCTTTGGCTTCCGCCTCGGCCGTCAGCTGGGGAAAGGGGCGATAAATGTACTCCAGCATCAGATCGTCATAGGGTCCGACTCCGAGCATGAAGTAGTCGCCCTGAGGCTTCCCGGGCGCCGCCAGGTTGATCGGGTCGTAATCCATGATCGATCCGGTGAACGGGTGGTTATCAGGATTCCCGGTGGCGAATCCGGAATTGATCTCGGCCTCCGTGGCTATCAGGCTGGCCTTGAAATTGTGGGAGAAGCCCAGCGCATGCCCCACCTCGTGAGCTACCAGCTCAGCAAACGCCTCACGGGCGAAGCGGTCCGACTCCACCGGGCTGCTCCCCAGTATGCCCCGCGACTGCAGGACCAGCCGGGCGAAGGCGATCTGGCTGCTGAAGGAATTCTGGCGGTCGCAACCGATGCGATTGATGGAGCGCGACTCGCCCTGGAGCTGCATCCGCGTTGCCAGGTCCACCGTACCGGTGGCGGGCAGCATGAACGGATCCTGGAAGCGCTCCCACTGGGGAGCGCGCCACCAGGCGTAAACCAGATAGCGATGCAGCGTATAGGAAGGGAATTCGCCGTTCAGGTAGGCGTTGGCCTTGAGCACCTGCCCGGTTCGCGGGTCGACGACCTGGGGCCCCGCCATTCCCGAGAACATCAGGTTGTCGCTCAGGTTCCAGTAGATCATCGAGTGGTGGATGTCGGTGGGGTCCCAGGCCGGATCGTCGGGCTGATCGAGAACTCGGATGGCGTCCTTGAAGCCGATCTTCTCGAACGACTTGTTCCACCAGAGTGCCGCCTCCTTGATCCGGGGTCGCCATTCGGGGGGCGTTGCCTTGTCCACGTAGAAGGTGATGGGCTCCTTTGGTACGGACAGGGGCGCGGAAGGATCCGACTTTTCCAGGTTCCACCGCAGGAAGTTGTAGCGGAATGCCGAATCCCGGTGGTCCACTCCGGTGTAATCCTTGTGCCCCCAGTCGAAGCCTCCGATGCGCTCGTCAGCAGGCTGTGGGCGGAAGCCGTTCTCCGGCAGCCGGAAGAGGTTGTAGTCCACCAGCGCTTCCAGGTAGCGCGGGTCCGGCAGGCGAGACGCGATCTGCCGATTGAGTCGAATCCGGCTCTCATCACCTTCCCCTCCGGGAGTCTCGCGGCGGTTGAACCGGTAGGCGATTCGCACCGTGAGATTGTCGGGATGATCGGTGACCGCGGCGATGGAGGAATCTTCCGAGCTGGGAGCGTAGCCGGTTCGCGATGAGAGCGTCTCCATCAGGGAGGGGGTGAACAAGCCGGTCAGATCCACCAGCACCGAATTCCGAGTGCCGGCGATGGGAACGATTTTGGTCGAGAAGACCGGTGAGTCGGGGAAGGTCGCATCCACGGCGAACCGGAACGGCGAGGACTCGTCCGCCCGGTAATCCTGATTGATCTTGGAAAGGATGATCCGCTCCCCGACCTTCTGAAAGACCACCACCTGGTTCTCGATGCTGCCGCCCCGCACCGACCAGTCTCCCAGCGCCTTGACCATGAGCCCCGCGAGGCCCAGGGGCTTTCCCAGCCACTCGTTGGGAAGCTCCAGGTAGAGATGCTCGGGGCTCCGATAAATCGTGAAGATCCCCTCCAGCTTATCGTGGTTCTTCACCACTTCGTCGAACGACTTCTTCGCTTCGGGAGCGGCGCTCTCGGCCGGCGGAGCCTGCTTTCGGGAGGCCGCGGTCGACGGCATCAAGCCGAGGGCCATGATGAGCGCGCAGATGATAGACGAGGTGCGTATCGGTCGACGAGGTACGGGGATCAAGAAGGACCTCCTTTGCTCTACGGATCGGACTCCAGGGATTGCCCGACGGTTCTCAGGTTCTCATACGTTTCGTGGCATGGATTGTTCCAGAAGAGTTCGATGGCTTCGTGCATTTCCCTCAAGGCACCGAGCTCTTCCGGCTTCAATCCGCTGCCCCGGATTCGGGCACTGGTGACCGCCAGCTCCGCCAGGGTCTTGGTTCCCTCCTGGCCCTGCAGCAGCGAATCCAAGAAAACCAGCTGGGGAGGCGTCCAGGAGGCGTCTTTCAGCTCCAGGAGATCCTGAATCCACAGCAACAGCTTGTGTCGAGCCGCAGCGCCGGGGTCTTGTCTGGCGGCCATCGGTCTCTCCTCCCGAACGGTGTTAAGAGCCACCCCAGGCCAGCAGGGCCAAGGCGATGGCGCTGCACAGCGCCATCATCCCCGCCGGCATGAACTTCCCACCTTTCAGCCACCGAATGGTAAAGAACACGAGGAGCAGCAATGCCACCCCCATCGCCAGCAAGGCGCCCCTGGAGTCCCCGCGAAACATCAGGATAGCCGCGATCAGCAGGATCACCCCCGAAGCGCTACCGGACACCAGGGAGGCGCGGCTTTGGGCCTTGCGGTAACCCATGATGCCTCCCGCCAGCACGAGACTTCCATAGATCACCGCGGTGAGCATGGCCAGCATCATGGCTTCGAATCCTTCCCGGATCGGGTTCCGCCGCCGCTCTCATCCAGCCAGCGCGTGTACGCCCAAAGGTCATCCAGATCGGTGGATGAGAACCGTTTGTAG
>Ga0137425_1000134_pt1 | contig 24747 bp, 18 predicted proteins | sample EasRivERMZT640_2_FD_102318 | JGI IMG/M metagenome (GOLD analysis project Ga0137425, IMG submission 102318) | Soil microbial communities from meander-bound floodplain in the East River, Colorado, USA - East River MetaG ERMZT640_2 | ecosystem: Environmental > Terrestrial > Soil > Floodplain ...
AACGTTACGATCACCAACCCGGACGGGCAGTCGACGACTGGCATCGCCCTGCTCACAGTCAATCCGAGCCCCGCGGCGCCCACGGCTTCCAGCAACACGCCGATCTGCGCCGGCCAGACACTGCAGCTCAACGCGCCCACCGTAGCCGGCGCAACCTACAACTGGACGGGTCCCAACGGGTTTGTCTCAAGCCTGCAGAACCCGACCATTCCCGCAGCGACGGCCGCGGCGACCGGTGTCTACAGCGTCTCGGTGACGGTGAGCGGCTGCCCCTCGAGCCCGGGCACCACCTCGGCCACGGTGATCGGCACCGGCGGGACCTGCACCGACGGTTCCCTGTGCACCACGGACGACACCTGCCAGGCTGGTGGAGCCTGCGCCGGCACCGCGGTCATCTGCTCGGCACTCGACTCGTGTCACGACGTCGGCACTTGCGACACCGGGACCGGCGTGTGCTCCAATCCCGTCAAGCCCGACGAGGCCCCCTGCACCGACGGCAATGCCTGTACCCAGACCGACTCTTGCCTGGCAGGGGTCTGCAATGGATCCAATCCGGTCGTCTGCACCGCCAGCGATCAATGCCACGATGCGGGGACGTGCGATACCGGCTCCGGAGTCTGCTCCGATCCGCCCAAGGCCGACGGCTCACCCTGCACCGACGCGAACGCCTGCACCCAGACCGACTCCTGTCAGGCGGGAACATGCGCCGGCGCCAATCCGGTGATCTGCACGGCCAGCGATCAGTGCCATATCGGCCTGTGCGACACCGGCTCCGGGATTTGCTCGGACCCGCCCAAGCCCGATGGAGCGGCGTGTGAAGATGGCAATCCCTGCACCCAGCCCGACACCTGCCAGACAGGAGCCTGCCAGGCGGGACCGCCCACCGACCTGGATGGTGATGCGCACGTTACCTCGTCGTGCGGCGGCGATGACTGCAACGACATCAACCCGCTGGTGTGGCAGCCCCCTGTCGAAGTGAGCAATCTGACGGTCACGACCGTCAGTCCGGCGGACGTGGCGTGGGACAGCCAGGGGATCTCCGCCGGACCGGAAACCACCTACGATCTGGTCTCGGGCTCCGTGGGGCCTGGCGCCGGAATCCTGTTCAGCGCCGCCGTTTGCCTGCAGCCGGCAGGTAGTGCCAGCTTCGCCGACGGCCGGCCGGATCCGGTGAGCGGGGAAAGCTTCTGGTACCTGTCCCGCGCGGCGAATTCGTGCGCGGTCGGGACTTACGGCTCGCCTGCGCGCGACAGCGCTATTCCGCCCTGCCCCTGAGATTCCCCGGGAAACGCCTGCCTCCCACGAATTCCAGCTTGACATCTGAGCCGGTTCGCCGTAGACACTCCCTGTAGTCCGCACTTTGGAGCATTCCTCAAGGTAATCCCTGGCAGCCAATCGGATCTCGAGGTAACGGATCATGCGTGGCGGGGCGGGCCGCGATCGCAGGGGGTGGGCTCTCTTTCTGTTTGCCGGGATCTGCCTCGGCACGGTCGGCGGGATGACGGCGCTGGGCGCGACCAGGCCCCCGAAGCCCGCTCCCAGCTCGGAGATCTCGGGCCCCCGGGCGACCGACTCGACGGGTGCTGCCCTCGAGGGGTCGCAGGGTCCATTCTCTCCGTGGCGTGGCGAGCCGGGAGTCACCGTTTCGGTGGATGAGCTCATGGTCCGCCAACGGGCGGCTCAGGCTCCGATGCGCGTCCGGGCGATGCGTGAGCACCCGCCGCGCGAACTGCCGCTGCCCCAGGATCCCGATTCGCTCCCCGTTTCGCAGTGGCCGCCCCTCGATGAGAAGGCGGTGGTCCAAATGGAGGCCGTGCAGCCCGAGTCTCCGCAAATTGGCTACCTGAGCTTCAAGGGCGTCTCTCTGCTTGAATCGCAGTGGATTCCGCCCGACAGCATGGGAGATGTCGGTCCGAATCAAATCCTCGCGGTGGCGAACGGCCGCATCAAGGCCTTCACCAAGACCGGCCTCCTCGGGGCGCTCAACGCGTCGCTGGAGACCTTCTTCAGCTCCGTCAGCAACGGGGCCGGGGTGAGCGATCCCCAGCTGCGCTTCGACCGACTGTCACAGCGCTGGTTTGTCACCGCCATCACCACCAGCGCGCCCAACCGCATCCTGATCGCGGTAAGCAGCGCGGCGGAGGTCACCAGCGCCGCTTCCTTCACTTTCTTTTTCTTTCAGCACGATCTGGTCGGGACGACTCCCAACCTGGACACCGGCGGTTTCGCCGACTACGACAGCCTCGGAGTGGATCGCCTGGCACTGTACATCGGCACCAACACCTTCAACGCCGGCGGCACGATGCGTCTGGGCTCCAGCGGCTTCGTGGTGAACAAGGCGGACCTCCTGGCCGGCTCGCTGAGCGTCACCGCCTTCCGCGCCTTGAACACGGCCGGTAACAGCAACGGGCCCTTCTCACCGCGCGGCGTGGACAACGACGATCCCGCCGCCACCGAAGGGTATTTTATCGGCACGGACAATTCGGTTTTCGGGCGGCTGGTCGTCCGCCGCGTGTCCAACCCCGGCGGCTCTCCCTCGATCTCCGGAAATCTCAATATCACCGTCCCCACCACCAACCTGCCCATCCTGGTTCCGCACCTCGGAATGGCGACTTCCACCCGGAAGCTGGACGCCCTGGACGATCGCCTGTTCTCCGCCCGGCTCCACACCAACAAGCTCACGGGCGTCGCCAGCCTGTGGACGTCGCACAACATTCAGGTCAACGCGAGCGGCGTGGCCGCCTCCAATGGTGGAAGAAACGGCGCCCGCTGGTACGAAATCGGCAGCCTGAGCTCGACGCCCATACTCCTGATGTCCGGCACGCTGTTCGATACCGCCGCCACCGATCCGCGCTTTTTCTGGATCCCGACGGTGGCCGCCAACGGGCAAGGGCACATGGCGCTGGGCTGCAGCACGGCGGGGACGAACTATCGTATCGACTCGGCCTCGGCGGGACGGCTCTCCTCCGACGCTCCGGGCACGATTCAGAGCTTCAGTCAGCTCTCGGGGAGCTTCAGCGCTTACAACCAGCAGGCGGTGAATGGACAGCGCTGGGGTGATTATTCCTCGACCGTCGTCGACCCCTCGGACGATCAGACGATTTGGACCTTTCAGGAATACTGTGACGGGAACAATTCCTGGGGAGTGTTCGTGACTATGCTGAAAGGGCCCCCTCCGGCCACCCCCGCCACCGCGGGCAGCGTCTGCTCGGGATTCTCCTCCGTGAGCTCCCCGGTGACCGGCACCGTGGTTTCGGGATCGGGCTTCTTCGATCCCGGGCCGGATACCGGTGGACCCGGGTTTCCCAGCCACATTTCCGCCCTGGTCAGCGGCGGAGTGACGGTGAACGGGGTCACCTTCACCTCCCCCACGCAGGTCACGCTCGATCTGAACACCACCGCCGCCTCCCCGGGAGTGCAGGACGTTTCGATCGTCAATCCCGACGGCCTGAGCCAGACAGGAACGGGCATCCTGACGGTGCTCGCGGCTCCCGCGGCTCCAATGGTGAGCAACAACTCTCCGCTTTGCGAAGGACAGGATCTGCAGCTCAACGCCCCCACGCTGCCGGGAGTCACCTACTCCTGGACCGGCCCCAATGGCTTCGCTTCCTCCGAGCAGAATCCACTCATCCCTGCAGCGACCGCTGGCAATGCCGGGATCTACACGCTACGCACGCAGCTGGCGGGAGAATGTCCCTCGCGGCCCGGCGAGACCGCGGTGTCGGTGAGCCCGGAGCTTGGCCCTTGCAATGATGCGGATGCCTGCACCCAGACCGATACCTGCCAGGCGGGCGTCTGCACGGGCTCCAATCCGGTCGTTTGCGCCGCCGACGCGTGCCACCTGGCCGGGACTTGCGACGGGATCTCCGGTGTCTGTTCCAATCCGCCCCAGCCGGAAGGCTTCCCGTGCAATGACGCCAATGCCTGCACGCAAACCGACGCCTGCGTGGCGGGGATTTGCACCGGATCCAATCCGGTCGTCTGTGCCGCCAGCGATCCGTGTCACGACACGGGCACCTGCGACGCCGGCACGGGAGTCTGCTCCGACCCGGTCAAGCCCGACGGAGCGACGTGCGAGGATGGCAATCCCTGCACGTTGCCGGACACCTGTCAGGCGGGTGCCTGTCAGGCAGGGCCTCCCAAGGATCTCGATGCCGACGCCCATGTGAACGGCCAGTGCGGCGGAGACGACTGCAACGATACCAACCCACTGGTGTGGCAGCCTCCGCTCCAGGTGACGAACCTGACGATTGCGACCGTCAGCCCGGCGAACGTCGCCTGGGACAGCCAGGGAGTCCAGGCCGGGCCGGAGACTGTCTACGATCTCGTTTCGGGATCGCTCGGGCCGGGTACCGGAGTCCTGTTCAGCGCCGCCTCCTGCCTGCAGCCCGGCGGCCCAGCCAGCTACGCCGATGGCAGGCCGGATCCCGCGAGCGGGCAAAGCCTCTGGTATCTTTCCCGCGCCGTGAACTCGTGCGGCGTCGGCAGCTACGGCAGCGCGCCGCGCGACGCCGCCATTCCCCCCTGCCCCTGATCTGAAACCAGCGCGGCGCCTCAGAGCTGCTCGCCAACTGCCGCGTTGATTCGTCCCGCCTTGCGCGACATTTCCATTTCCCTGGGTCCTGCTGTCCCGGTCATCTCCTGCCAGGCGCGCTTCGCCTGGCGCCGCGCGAAGCAGTGTGCAGGCTGCTGCACGTTTCCGCTGCAACGTTTTGCACAGTCCACATTTGCGATCGCTTTTCCACCTTGACAGAAACGCGAATGACCGTACCGTCTTCAAAGACCCATGAAAGTCACGGACCTGATCCCGCGAACGCCTTGCGGGACACGGCGTGCAGAGGATTGGAGATCGCGACGGTGTTGCGGTTGAGAGCGCAACTTTGCCTTCGAGTGTTGACCACCCTTGCGGTGGTGAGCCTGATGCCGCTCACAGCGACCGCCCGTGAGTTGAGCTTCGAGGAACGGGTCGACGCGCAGCGCTCCATCGAGCGCATCTACTACGCTCACCAGATTGGCGCCACGCTCCCCTTCGAGACGGCGGTTCCCCGCGAGCTGCTGGAGAACAAGGTCCGCACCTACCTCAGACAATCCGTCGCGCTGGAGAAACTTTACGCTTCGCCCATCACCCGGGAATCACTGCTGGCCGAGACCCGACGCATGGCCCGCGACAGCCGCTTTCCGGACAGGCTGCGGGAAGTCCTGACGGAGCTGGGCAACGACGCCGTTCTGTTCGAGGAGTGCTTCGTGCGTCCTGTCCTGGCCGATCGACTGCTACGGAGCTTCTTCCTGGCGGAGGCGCGATTCGAGAGTGTTCCCGGAAACCCGGCACCTGCGCAGCGCTCCTGGGATGCATGGTGGCGCGAGGTGGAGCCGTCGTTGGACGCGGACTCGGTCCCGACGGTCGCTTCACCGTCGGATGAGCTGCCGCAGCTCGCCGAGGGCGCCGCGATCGAGTCTGTCGGCTGCGCCACCGACAATACCTGGGAGAGCGGTGCGCTGGATGATCTCCCCGATCCGCGCGAATATCACAGCGCCATCTGGACGGGCAGCCTGATGATCGTCTGGGGCGGGTTCAACGGCTCGCACCTCTTGAACACGGGAAGCCGGTACGACCCCCTCACCGATACCTGGTCGTCGATCGCCAGCGCCGGCGCCCCCACGGAGCGGCAGAACCACACGGCCGTCTGGACCGGCAGCGTCATGGTCGTCTGGGGCGGCATGCAATCGGGGGGAAGCGCCCTGGGAACCGGCGGACGTTACGATCCCGTCGCCGACGCTTGGCTGCCGGTTTCCACCACGAGCGCCGCCGGCGGCCGCAACAACCACACGGCGGTGTGGACCGGCAGCGAGATGCTGGTGTGGGGAGGAAAGTCGAGCACCTTCGCCCTGAATTCCGGCGGCCGCTACAACCCTGCCACCGACACCTGGGCCGCGATGACCTCGATCTCGGCTCCGGCGGGACGTTACGATCACGTCGCCGTCTGGACGGGAAGCCTGATGGTGGTCTGGGGCGGATTCAACAGCACCTACGTCAACACCGGCGGACGTTACAACCCGGCCACCAACAGCTGGACGGCCACCTCTCTCACCCTTCCTCCCGCGGCGCGCTCCGGCGCCGCCGTCGTCTGGACCGGCTCACGCATGATCCTCTGGGGAGGCACCAACGGAGCGGCTCTGGATTCCGGAGGCCGCTACGATCCGGCCTTCGACACCTGGAGCGATACCGCGACGTTGAACGCTCCTTCCGCCCGGCGCGGAATGAGTGCCGTCTGGACCGGCTCCCGCATGCTGGTTTGGGGTGGAGAGGCGGGAGCAGCGGGCCTGAGCACTGGTGGCAGCTACGATCCCACGGGTGATTCGTGGACCGTGCTCAATCCGGCGGGCGCCCCCCAAGGGAGACGCAACCACCGGGCCGTTTGGACTGGGGTCCGCATGCCCGTCTGGGGAGGCACGGAGGAGGCAGGCAGCTACCTGAACTCGGGTGGGCGCTTCGATCCCTCCGGGGCCGGCAGCTGGACGCCGACCTCGATGGGAAGCGCGCCCTCGCCGCGCACCGGCCACTCGGCCGTCTGGACCGGCACCGCGATGATCGTCTGGGGCGGATGGAACGGCTCCCAGCTGCTGAAGGATGGCGGCCGCTACGATCCCATGACCGACAGCTGGACTGCCACCTCGCTCGTTGGAGCACCCGCGGAGCGCCAGGGGCACCCGGGCGTGTGGACCGGCAACGTCATGATCGTCTGGGGTGGAGACGCCGGCACCGCCACCAACACCGGCGGCCGCTACAATCCCCTCTCCGACAGCTGGAGCGCGACCGCACTCCTGAACGCCCCGACCGCGCGAACCGGGCACAGCGCCACCTGGGTCGGGGATCGCATGGTGGTGTGGGGAGGGGCCACCAGTATCGGCACTTTCCTCGCGAGCGGCGGCCGCTACGATCCCGGCAACGACAGCTGGACCACTACTTCGGTGGTCGGAGCCCCGTCGGCCCGGCGCGATCACAGCGCCGTCTGGACCGGCGCTCTGCTGATTGTCTGGGGAGGCCGGGACGGAACGGGAGCGTTGAGCACCGGCGCGCAGTACCTCCCCAGCTCCAACAGCTGGCCGACTTCCACCTCCACCGGCATCGGCCTGGCGCCCGCCCGCTACCTTCACACGGCGACCTGGACCGGTTCCGTCATGGTCGTCTGGGGAGGAACCAACGGCACTTCCCTGCTCAGCTCGGGGAGCCGCTACAACCCGGGCTCGAACAGCTGGGCGTTGATGTCGGTGTTCGGATCTCCCACCGCCCGCAGCGGGCATTCCAGTGTCTGGACCGGAAGCGCTGTGGTCCTCTGGGGAGGTTTCAGCACGACCTATCAGAACACCGGCGCGCGCTACAACCCGGTGACCGACCTCTGGTCGGCGGTGGCCACCTCCGGTGCCCCGGCGGGACGCACCGGTCACACGGCTTTGTGGACGGGCGGATGGATGATGGTCTGGGGCGGCGCGGGAGATTCCTACCGCAACACCGGCGGGCGATACGCGCTTGGGCAGGGAGCGGACGCCGACGGCGATGGGTTCACGTACTGCAACGGCGACTGCAACGATGCCAGCTCTGCGGTGCATCCTGGAGCGACTGAAACCTGCAACGCGGTGGACGACAACTGTGGCGGTGGCACGGACGAGGGATTCGACCAGGACTTGGACGGTTTCGCCACCTGCCGTGGCGATTGCGACGATTCCAATGCCCAGATCTGGCCGGGGGCCCAGGAAATCTGCAATGCCCAGGATGACAACTGCAACCTGGCGACGGACGAGGGAGCCGACGCGCTCTGCGCGGACGCGAATCCCTGCACCTTCGACACGTGCTCCGGGATCGCCGGCTGCCAGCACGAGTCCGCGGCGCAGGAAAGCTTCTGCGACGACGGGAATGACTGCACTTTCAACGAACGCTGTTTGTCGGGATCCTGCCAAGGGGGATTGTTGCGCGACTCCGACGGCGATATCCGCCCCGATGCCGCCTGCGGAGGGAGCGACTGCAATGACCTCGACGCGCAGGTCTGGCTGCCGCCGCAGGAGGTGACCCAGCTCAACCTCACGAGCGCCATGCCGGCGAATCTCCAGTGGGACAGCCAGGGCTTCGCGGTCGGCCCGGCGACCACCTACGACTTGATGTCGGGCCTCTTCGGCCCAACCTCCGGCCCCGGCTTCGCCTCGGGAGCTTGCCTGCAGACGGCCGGGGGCAGCAGCTATTCCGACCTCAGGGCGGATCCGAATGTGGGAACCGCATACTGGTACCTGGCGCGCGCCCGCAACGCCTGCGGCGTCGGGACGTACGGCACCTCGGCGCGGGACGCATCGCTACCCGCCTGCCCCTAATCCCGCCTGCGTCCCGGGTGTCCTCTCCTCCAGATGGAAGCGGGAAGCCTGACGACTCCCATCACCTCCTCCCGATCGACGACCGTACCGGGACTTCGCTGACAGTCAACCGACCGTCGGCGGTTCGGTTCCCGTTGTTCATCGTGCGAACACGAGGGCCAGGATCGGCGGCTCGGAGTCGCCTCGGCGCCACAGAGTGCCACAGCCGTTTCACGAATGAGGCGCCGCGATTTGTGCCCAGCCATACAGATTTGTCAGTTTCTTGATCTTCGCCCCTTCCCAGCCCACATTCCGTACCTGACGGTCTCGATCGAGACCCTTGAGGATGACCGCGCCGAGCGGACATCCGCGTTGCAAGGTCCGCATCGGCCGGGAAGGAGGTGAGGGAGCGGGGATTGGTTGGCGTTACTCGGAATAACTCATCCATTCCGCCCGAGGGGGCGGAAACTGACACTTAAAGGAGAATGACCATGAAGAAGCTTCTGTATGGATTTGCAGTGATGCTGATCGCCGCTGTTCCGGCCCTGGCGGCCATCGAGAAAGGTAACGGCGAATTGGGCGTGGACGTCGGTAGCACGCAGATGGATTCGGACACCGGCTTCGACTCGGGGACCAGCCTCGCGGTGCGCGGGGGATACTTCTTCAACCCGGCCTGGGAGCTCGAGGGCCAGTTGGCCTCCAGCACCTCCGACACCGATGTCGCCGGAACGAACGTGGACGGCACGTTTCGGACGTACATGGTGAACGGCGTCTACAATTTCAAGACCCCGAAAGCGATCGTGCCCTACGTGCTGGCCGGCGTGGGCCTGGCGGACGCCGAGGTCGAGGCCAACGGTCTCAGCACCAGCGACAACGCCACGGCGTTTCAGGTGGGCGGCGGAAGCCGGTTCTACTTCGGCAAGGAGAAGAGGGCTGCTCTCCGCATCGATATCTCGATGATCCAGCAGCAGTTCGATACGACCATCAACAACACGAACATCTCTGCCGGCTTCACCTGGAGACTGGGCAAGTAAGAGCCGCAACGGTTCTCTTGGATTAACCGCGCCTTCCCGTAGCTCCATTTCGGGAATCGCGCACGAAGAACCCCGATCACACCGGTGATCGGGGTTCTTTTTTGTCCCTCGTTATTTGGAAGCCTTGGCTGGGGGGTCGGCGGGATTCTTGTAGTTGTTGGCAATCTCCTTTTCCAGCTCCGCGGCGCGCTTCTGGCTCAGCGAGTGATTTCCGAAGAAAAAATTGGTGACCTTGTCCTGGTCGCCGTACTTCGCGGCAAATCGCCTCCAGAGCTTGGGGGCTTTGGTGTAGTCGTATCCCGCCTCATAGACGTAGCGCAGCCCCACCCGATCCGCCTGGTCCTCATACTCCCGGCTGAAGGCGTTGCCGAACGTCGTGACGCTCAGGGCCGTGGCTTGCTTGGCCGCCTCCTGACCGACGGGGCTCTCGATCATCCCGGCGCCGTAGGCCGCGACCTGCCCGGCGATGCCCGTGATCTGGCTCTTGGAGGCCTGGCGGCGGGAATGCTCATAGGTGGCGTGGGCCAGCTCGTGGCCCAGGACGATGGCCAGCTCATCGTCGTCCATGTCCGCCATGAGCCCGCTGAAGACATAGATCGAGTAATTGGCCATGGCCATGGCGTTCCATTCCTTGTTGTCGACCACGTAGACCCGCACCTGCGCCGGCTTCACCTGAGCCGGCAGAAGTCGACTGACGATCTTCCGGGCCCGATCCACCTGGGGGCCGCTGTCGTGAAGCGCTCCCATGGAGACCTGCTTTCCGTCGGGCCCCGGCTCGACGACCTGCTTAGCCTCGACCCAGGTCTTCTCCGCTTTGTTGGAGGAAGCGACGATCTGCTTTTCGGTGCTCCCGGCTCCGTTGCGCCGCGCCTCGATTTCGAAGGCGGCGACCGCCCCGTTCTGCAGGCGCATGCCCTTCACTTTCACCTCGTACCCGATCGGAATCGTCTGGATGCTCGTCGCCCTGCCGCTGCCCGTGAACTTGGTGTTGCTGCCCACCTGGACCCGCTGAGCGTCGACGATCAGGTAGTCTCCCTTGCGATAATCCAGGAATCCGTTCAGCTTGACCTTCTCTCCCGCCGGCGTTTCCGTCGACAGCCCCGCCGCCATCCCGATTGTCAATGCGATCGCGAGTCGAGTCCGCGCCATGACCGCCTCCTTGCGTGGCCGCCCCCGGAATCCCGGGAGGCTAATGGAATGATGAGTCATTGTAACCCCGGACAAACGTGGATTCACTCACCGAACGCGGTGAGATCCAGGGTTCGCGGGCGGGGGCCGTCCATTTCCAGCAGCAGGATGCTCTGCCAGGTGCCAAGGACCGGGCTTTGGTCGCGCAGGGGCAGCGTGACGCTCTGACCGAGAAGGATGGAAGTCAGGTGGGCCTGGGCGTTGTCGTCAATTCGATCGTGCCGGTAGCCGTCTTTTCCCCGGAAAGGATCGAGAAGCGCCTCCCCGAGCCGCTCGAAATCGTGGCGCAAACCCGCCTCGTCCTCATTCACGCAGACGGCGCACGTGGTGTGCCGGACACTGATGAGCAGGATGCCGTTCTTCGGGACCAGAGAGAGGCAGGCTGCGCGGATTCTCTCGGTCAGGTTCACCACCTGAGTCTTCCGTTCGGTCTGCACGCTGAGCTCGGAATACCCGAACGCCATCGGTGGTCTCCACCCGGGGCCCGCATCCTCGAACCAGACGCAACCGGGCTGCCTCTTCCGGATCGCGGGTCAGACTCCCAGGAGCATCTTCTCGAACATCTCCGCGTCGGTGGTCGGAGCCTTGCAGCGGAAATGCTCGCACAGGTAGGCGGTCGGCTTGCCTCCCTGAGCGACCTTTCCCGCAAGCAGCGGCACGATCTTCGCCGTCTCGGCAACCTCCTCCTCCGGAGCGAAGGCCACCACGCGGTTGGGAATGAAGCGCTGGCGCACCAGGCGCAGGAAGTCCTGCGTCGCTTCGGCCGCCCCCCGGCCCACCACCGCCACTTCCTTCACGGTGTCCAGATAGAGGTCCAGGGACCACAACAACGCGCTGAAGGCCGCCGGCATCTGCTGCAGCGGCTCCCGAAAGGCCCGCAGGATGGCGATGGCCCGATCGGCATAGCTCTCCTCGCCGGTGAGCCGCGCCAGCCGGAACAGGGTGAGCGCCGCCACGGAGTTGCCCGCCGGGATGGCGCCGTCGTAGCCCGCCTTGGATCGCAGCGCCATGTCCTTCTGGTCGGCGGGAGTGAAGAAAAACGCGCCATCCTCCTTGTCCCAGAAGCTCTCGAGGGCCCGATCCATCAGCGCGCGGGATTCCCTCACCCAGGCGGGATCGAAATCGCTCTCGTAAAGGTCGAGGCAGGCCGTCGCCATGAAAATGTAATCGTCCAGACAGGCGTCCAGGCGGGCCGAGCCGCGTCTCCAGGTCCGCAGGAGGCCCCCGTTGGGCGAGCGGAGCGTCTTGAGGATGAAGCGCGCCGACTTGCGGGCCGCTTCCAGGTAGCGCGGCTCTTCCAGCACCTGATGGCCCCGGGCAAAGGCGGAGATCATCAGGCCGTTCCAGGAAGTGAGCACCTTGTCGTCGAGTCCGGGCCGCACCCGCCCGGCGCGAAACGCCAGCAGCTTGGGCTTCGCCTCCGCCACCAGAGCTCCGAGCTTGGCCGCGGGAATGCCGGCATCGCGGGCGACTTCTTCCGTCGGACGCGAGACGTGGAGGATGGAATGCCCTTCCCAATTCCCTCCCGCTTGCACGTCGTAGTAGGCGCAGAAAGCCCGCGCGGCCTCGTCCCCCGCCACGGCGCTGACCTCCTCAGGCGTCCAGACGTAGAACCTTCCCTCCACCCCCTCGCTGTCGGCGTCTTCGGCCGAGAAGAATCCTCCCTCCGCTGCGGTCATCTCCCGCAGAACGTATTCCAGGCATTCCCGCGCCACGCGGGTGAACAGGGGCCGGCGGGTCACCTGGTACCCTTCCAGGTAGGCGGGAATCAGCAGCGCGTTGTCGTAGAGCATCTTCTCGAAATGCGGCGCCAGCCAGCGCGCGTCGGTGGAATAACGATGGAAGCCGCCCCCCAGCTGATCGTACATGCCCCCCAGGGCCATCTTCTCCAGGGTCTTCTCGACCATGCGGAGCGCCTCCGCATCCTGATGCCGCCGGTGAATCCGCAGCAGCAGCCCGATTCCGGCGGCATTGGGAAACTTGGGTGCCGCGCCCCAGCCTCCGAAGCGGTCGTCGAAGCGAGCCTTGAAGTCCTGCAACGCGGCCATCAGAAGGTCCTCCGTGAGCATTTCCCGCGAGGGAGCCACTTTGGACATCTGGGCCACGTAGGAGAGGATCTGCTCGCCGCTGGCGTCGACCTTTCCCCGCTGCTCGCGAAACGCCCGTGCCACCCGCTCCAGGACGGCCGGGAAGGAGGGCATGCCGTGGCGCTCGTCGGGAGGAAAGTAGGTGCCCCCGTAGAAGGGCTTCAGCTCAGGCGTGAGAAAAACATTCAGGGGCCAGCCGCCGGAGCCGGTCATGATCTGGACCGCGTTCATGTAGATCATGTCCAGGTCGGGCCGCTCCTCCCGGTCCACCTTGATGCAGACGAATAGCTCGTTCATGAGCTTGGCGGTCGCCTCATCCTCGAAGGATTCCCGCTCCATCACGTGGCACCAGTGGCAGGCCGAGTAACCGATGGATAACAGGATCGGCCGGTCCTCGGTCCGCGCCCGGCCGAGGGCCTCCTCGCCCCAGGGGTACCAGTCCACCGGGTTGTGAGCGTGCTGCAGCAGGTAGGGGCTGATCTCTTCCGCCAGCCGGTTTTCACGTCGAGGTGCGTGCATGAATCCCCATTGGAAGGCGAATTGAATAGAGGGTTTGACCGTGCGGATCATAGTCGTTTTCCGTAACCCTGTAAAACCATCGGCGGCTCGAATTGACGGCTTGGCCCGTCCATTTTCAGTGGTGCCGTCCCGGTTGACAGGTCCCAAGCCCTCAAGCAGAATGTCGCGACCATGCCCATCCAGCATTGGCTCCTGAAGACCGAGCCCTCGGAGTTTGCCTTCGAGGATCTGGTGGCGAGAGGGCGGGAAACCTGGGACGGCATCAGCAATCCGCTGGCCCTCAAGCACCTCCGCTCCACCCGCGCAGGCGACCTGGCACTCATCTATCACACCGGCAAGGAGCGCTCGGCGGTGGGAATCGCGCGAATTCTGGCCGCTCCCTATCCCGACCCGAAGCGCAACGCTCCCCCGCGCTCGGTGGTGGTGGACATCGAGCCCGTCGCCGCCTTGCCGCAACCCGTCTCGCTCCAGGACATCAAGGCGAATCCGCAGTTGAAGGGATTCGATCTGCTGCGCATCTCCCGGCTATCGGTGGTGCCGGTGAGCGCGCAGCACTGGAAGATTCTCATGAAAATGTCCGGCGCCAGGCTATCGCGCCCGTGAAGGAGACCCGATTGAGGCGTCCGCGCCATTTCCGGTTCGTGGCTGTATCGATACTCCTTGGGCTGACCGTCGCCTGTCGAGCGGCCGAACCGAAGCCCTTGGGCTTCGCCCCGATCCGCGATGATTACTTCGTTGGATTCTTGAAGTTCAATCCCGTGACCTGCACCTACCTGGGAGGGGACGGGGCCCGTCCGGAGCTGGCGGCGACGCTGCGGCAGCTGAAGGACTACTCGGAAATCGGCCGCAAGTACGAGACCGAGTTCTACAGGAAGATCCAGATCGAGCTGTCCCGCGTCGACCCCAAGGCGCTGTCTCCCGACGATGCCGTGGACCTGCAGGTGATGCAGGCCCAGCTGCGATTCCTCCTGCACCAGAGTATCGATCGAAAGTACTACCAGCGGGCGCTGGACACTTACGTGGTGGAGCCGTTCCGTGCCGTGGACTGGCAGATCCAGCAGATGAAGGACCTGGGAGGAGGCAACCTCGGGACCGAGCGCGAGTGGGACGACCTCAGCGCCCGCGTGGGGGTGATTCCCGGTTACCTGCAGACGGCGATCGAGAACATTCGCCAGGGAGTCTCGGCGGGAAACGCTCCGGATTACCGCATGGTGGAGCTGGACGGGATCAAGGCGGCGAACAGCAACGCCGATTACTTCCGGGGAAAGCTCCTGGATCAGGTACGGATCTACCTTTCGAATCAGGACTACAAGGACCGGATCATGTCCGGCCTGATGCCCCGCAGCCTCGCCGCCGGTGCCGCCTACAGGGAATTCGCGAAGACCCTCTCGGAGATCTTCTTGGAAGAGCGCGGTGCGAAGGGGGCCAAGTTCCGCGAGGCGTTCCGGGAGGATCACTATGCCCTGGGGCAGATGGAATACGACTGGTCCCTGCGGAACAACTTCAAGATCGAGCGGACCGCCCCCCAGCTCTTCGACGACGGGGACAAGAGGGTGGCTCAGACGCAGGCCCTGATGGCCCAGACCGCCCGCGCCATCGCCGAGAAACGGGGGCTTCGACTTTCCTGGGACAATCCCTCCTCGGCGCAGACTTCCATCCGCAAGGTCATGGACCTGCTCTCACAGGATTATCCGAAATCCGACGAGGAGATGTTTCACGGGTATCGCGCCAAGGCGCAGCAGCTGGTGGCCTATGCCAGGGAGAAGAAGATGTTCGATCTCCCGGTCGATTATCGCCTCGACATCCTGGAGACGCCTGCGGTGCTCCGGGACAGCGTGGACGCCTCCTATTACCCGGCGCCGCCGTTCAAGAAATCGGGGGTCGGCCGCTTCTACCTGACTCCCACCGGCGGGGTCCTGGGACGGCTGCAGGAGAACAATTTCCACGCCATGGCCGACCTGTGCGCCCATGAAGGATTTCCGGGTCATGACTGGTACTACCAGTTCCTGCGCCAGCACAATTCCGCCGTGTCTCCCATCCGCTGGCTCACCCCCGGCGCCGTGGAAGACTCTTCCTCGATGTGGGAGGACTCCCCCGCAGCCGAAGGCTGGGCCCTATATGCCGAGGCGCTCATGGCCGAGCCGCAGCCGGGATCCCCGGAAGGGTATTACACGCCGGAGGAACGGCTCTACCAGCTGCAGGGGCAGCTGTTGCGGGACGCGCGGGTCCATCTCGATCCGGGGCTGCACACCGGGAGACTGAGCTTCGACCAGGCGGTGGATTACTACACCGAGAAGGTCGATTTCCTTCCACAGGCCTGCCAGGTGAAGGCCGATGACCCGATCCGGAGCGCCTCCTGCGATACGGCGCGGCGGGCCATCTACCGCTATTCCAAATGGCCCACGCAGGCGGTCACATACCAGATCGGAAAAGTGGCCATTCTGGAGCTGCGCGAGGAGTATCGGAAGGCGCGGGGCGCCGATTACTCCGAGCGGGAGTTCCATGAGCGCCTGATGTCTCAGGGAACGATTCCGCTCGGATACATCCGCGACAGGGTCCTGCATCCGGAGGGTCGCTGATGCCGCGCCATTGGTGTTGGCTGGCCCTCGCCGCTGCGCTTCTAGCGATCTGGCAGGTCCGGCCGGAGCTGTTGGCCTCCCCTGCCGAGAGCGTGCCGGGTTTCGACTACGCCAAAGCGGGCGCCGAGGGGCTGGAGCATTTGCGGGCCCTGGTGCGTCTGGACACGAGCAATCCCCCCGGCAACGAATCGCGCGTCACCGCCTATCTGGCGGAGCAGCTCCGAAAGGCGGGCCTCGAGCCGATGCTGTTCGAATCGGTTCCGGGGCGCGGCAGTCTCATGGTGCGTTACCGGGGTACCGGAGCGGGAAAACCCCTGCTCATCATGTCGCACATCGACGTGGTGCCGGTCGAGAAGGATCGCTGGAGTGTCCCTCCATTCGACGGACTGGTAAAGGACGGCTTCCTCTGGGGCCGCGGAACTCTGGACGACAAGGGGATGGCCGCCGCGGAGCTGGAGACCATGCTGCTGCTGGCGCGACACAAGCCGAAGCTGGCTCGGGACGTGATCTTCCTGGCCGAGGCGGACGAGGAGGCGGGCGGGACGTACGGCATGGATTACCTGCTGGAGAAGCATCCCGAGCTGTTCGATGCCGAGCTGGTGCTGAACGAAGGAGGGCTCGTCGTCTGGGATCAGCAGGCGAAAATCCAGTACGTCGCCGTGCAAACCACCGAAAAGGTCTACCAGGACTTCACCATCCTGGCGCACGGTACGGCCGGCCATTCCTCCATTCCCGCCGGGGACAATCCGGTGGTCCGGCTGATTCAAGCCCTGGACCGCCTGGGCAAGATCACCTTTCCCGTCTCACTCAACGACACGACCCGGGGCTTCTTCAAGGGCCTCTCCTCCGTCCTGCCGGGCGAGATGGGAGCCTGCGCCGCGAAACTCGAGGATCCCGCCATGAGCGCCCGGTGCGTCGCCTTGCTGTCCCGCAACCCCAATTTCAACGCCATGCTGCACACCACCTGCACTCCAACCATGCTCGCGGCGGGTTACAAGGAAAACGTCATTCCTGCCACCGCCAGCGCCAATCTGAATTGCCGGATCCTCCCGGGAGCCGACATGGCGGCGTTCACCGAGATGCTCCGCGCCACCATCCAGGACCCGAAAGTTGACGTGACCCCGGCCAGGGCCTTCACTCCACCCACCCCTGCCTCGACGCTCAACACGCCGCTTTACGCCTCCATCCAGAAGGTGGCGCGCTCCATGTCCCCGGGCGTTCCTGTGGTTCCATTCATGTCCCCCGGAGGAACCGACTCCCAGGTGCTGCGGCAGCGCGGCATGGTGGCTTATGGCTTGATGCCCTTTCCGATCCTTGAGGAGGATCTCCGCACCATGCACGCCAACGACGAGCGGATTTCCCTGAAGGCCTACACCTGGGGGCAGGAGATGCTGACGCGAATCGTCCTGGAGACGGCGAAGCAGCCATGATCCTGGTGACGGGAGCCGGGGGAACCGTGGGCCGCGAGGTGGTCCAGGCCCTGCAGCGGGATGGCCTCCGCTTCCGCGCGGCCTACCACACGCAGGACAAGGCGGCGAAAGCACGCGGGTCGGGCCTGGACGCCGTGACGGTGGATTTTGGCGATCCCCGCTCCCTGCTCCCCGCCCTGGACGGCATCACCAAGCTCTTTCTGCTGTGCGCCGCCACTCCCGACCTGCCCGAGCTCGAGCGGGGTGTCGTGGATCAAATAAGGAAGACGGGACTCGAGCACCTGGTGAAGCTCTCCGTCTGGCGCGCCTCGGAGGAGGAGTTCACCTTCGCCCGATGGCATCGCTCCTCGGAGAAGGCGATCGAGGCGGCGGGAATTCCCTTCACCTTCCTGCGCCCCAACAGCTACATGCAGAACCTGGCCACCTATTACGCCCCGGGGCTGCGCGCCACGCATACGCTCGCGCTTCCGGCGGGTCATGCCAAGGAGAGCCCCATCGACGTCCGGGACATCGCCTCGGTGGTGGCCCGGGTGTTCTCCGATCCGAGTCACATCGGCCATGCCTACGATCTGAGCGGGCCCGAATCCCTGAGCTATCATCAGGTGGCCAACACCCTTTCGGTCGCGCTGGGCAGGAAGATCACCTACGTGGATATCTCCGACGAGGCCTTCCGCGAGGGCATGCAAAAGGCGGGTGCCGAAGGGTGGCTGATCGACGCCATTCTCGAGATGCAGCATTACGCGAAGCGCGGGCAGGCCGCCGACGTCCTGGGCTCGGTGCAGCAGATTGTCGGCCGCCGGCCGATCACCCTCGATCATTTCGCGCGGGACTACGCCGGCGCGCTTTCCTGAAGCGCAGGAGGGACCATGGCCTGGATCCGAACCATCACGAAATCCGAGGCGGACGCGAAGCTGCTCGAGGCGCTGGAGGGCCAGAAAGCCCTCTACCCCGTGGAATACGCGACCCCGGTCCATCCCGGGCCCGACTCCGTGTCCGGCATCGTGGCGTCCCACTCGCTGATTCCCGAGGCGCTCTACCATGCCTTCGCCACTTTCGGCGTCCTGTTATCGCCCGATCTCCCCCTGACCCGGCGTCAGCATGAGATGATCACGACCGTGGTTTCCGTCACCAACCGGTGCGTTTATTGAGTGGACTCTCACGCAGAGTTTCTGCGTCGGGTTACGCTGGATGAGGAGCTGGTGAAGGTGCTGCAGCAGGACTACAGGCGCGCCCCGCTCTCGGAACCGGACCGGGCCATGCTCGACTTCGCCGTGCAGATCACCCGGGACGCCACGAGAATCACGCCCGGGCACCTGGACAAGCTGCGCGCCTCGGGCTTCGACGACAAGGCCATACTCCAGATCACCCTGATCACCTCCTGGTTCAACTACATCAATCGCGTGGCCGATGCCCTGGGCGTCGGGCGCGAAGGAGCCCCTGCATGAACATCGAAATCAAGTATCAGCCGGCCTACTCGCTCGCCATCGTGGGACTGAGTCCCGAGGAATCGATTCAGGCGGAGGCGGGAGCCATGGTCAGCATGTCACCCAACCTGGAAGTCGACACGGCCATGAAGGGGGGGATAGTGGGCGCCCTCACCCGATCGGTCCTGGGAGGCGAGACGCTCTTCGCCAACACCTTCACGGCGCGCGGCGGCCCGGGGGAGATCACCCTCGCCCCGTCCCTTCCGGGCGACATCGCCACGCTGCCGCTCCATGACGCCACGCTGCTGGTGCAGTCGGGGTCTTTCCTCGCCAGCTCTCCGCAGATCAACCTGGACCTGAAGTGGGGAGGGGCAAGGAGCTTTTTCGGGTCGGAGGGGCTGTTCCTGCTGCGTGCCACCGGCACGGGGCAGATCGTCCTCTCGTCGTACGGCGCCATTCACAAGATTCCGCTGGATGGCCGGCAGAGCTACCTGTGCGACACGGGACACGTGGTGGCGTTCACGCAGGGATTGAATTTCGACGTCCGGCGGGTGGGCGGCTGGAAGTCCACGCTCCTCTCCGGAGAGGGGCTGGTGTGCGAGTTCCGCGGAGCGGGAGACCTCTACATCCAAACCCGCTCTACCCAGGCTTTCCTGTCATGGCTGATTCCGCGGATTCCCGGCCGCTCCGGTGGGGGTGGTGGCGCCTCGGGCGGCATCCTGGGTAACATCCTGAGAGGAGACTGACACAGGAGGTGCGTCCTTGAGCTCACCTCGCCCCACCCTCGAGAGCATCTCCGACACGGCGCGCTGGGTGGCCATGTACCGGGCGCTGGAATCGGACCGGCCGGACGCCCATTTCCACGACCCCTACGCGCGGCTCCTCGCCGGTGATCGGGGCGAGGAGATGGTCAGAAAGCTTCCCGGCTTCCGCTTCGGCTCGTGGCCCATGGTGGTGCGGACATGCCTGTTCGACGAGCTGACCCTGCGCTGCGTGGAACGGCAAGGCGCCGATCTGGTGCTGAACCTGGCCGCGGGACTGGACACCCGGCCCTACCGGCTCCCCCTACCGCCCACCCTGATCTGGGTGGAGGTCGACCTTCCGGAGATTCTGGAATACAAGGACGCAAAGCTGAGAGAGGAGAAGGCCCACTGCCGCCGCGAAACGGTACGGCTGGATCTCAAGGATGTTCCAGCCCGGCGGGAGCTTTTCAGGCGGTGTGGCGAGGCTTCCAGGAAAGGTGTGGTGCTCAGTGAGGGGTTGCTGGTCTACCTCGCTCCCGAGGACGTGGGCGCGCTCGCGGAGGATCTCCATGACCAGAAGATTCTCCGCTGGTGGGTCATCGATCTCGCCTCACCCGTGCTCCTGAAGCGGCTGCAGAAAACCTACGGCTCGTCGCTGGCCGGCGCCCAGGCTCGCATGCAATTCGCCCCGGAAGATGGGACGGAATTCTTCCGCAAGCACGGCTGGAAAGAGGCCGAGTTCCGCTCCACCTGGGAAGAATCGCACCGGCTCAAGCGGCAGATGCCCTTCGCCTGGCTGTTCCGCCTGCTGGCCCACCTGGCCCCGCCCGGGCGCCGCGAGATGTTCCGTAAGATGGGCGCCATCGTGCTTCTCGAGCGCATCGATTAGCTAGCTTCCCGACTTCCAGCTGGCTTCGCGCGCCGCCAGGAACTCGTCGCCGGGCTGCCACGAGGGAAGCTTCGGGTCCGAGGCGATGATCCAGCCGATGGCTCCCGTGATGTGCGCCAGCTTCACCAGACCGGCGAAATCCCAGGCCGGGTCGTACTCATCCGCCGGCCGGTGGTAGCGGTTTTCGTTGTAATCCTCCCAGACCTTCTTGCCCCAGGCCGGATCCTTTCCTTCGAACTTGTCCCCCTGGTCGATGGAGACCGCCGGGACCCCGACTTTGGCGAAATTGAAGTGATCCGAGCGGTAGTAAGAGCCCTGCCCCGGCTCGGGATCCGGAACGTTCTTGAACTGGTATTCCCGCCCGGCCCAGGCAATTACGCCTCCCAGCGTGGTCTTGTCGCTCCCCAGAAAGGTGTACTCCAGCGCTCTCCCGATCACCTGAATCCCGTCGATGTTCAGATTGGCTGCGATCTTTCCGGGCGGGAAAGTCGGGTGCGTGGCGTAGTACTGCGAACCCCGCAATCCCCCTTCCTCCGCGGCCGCGGCGATGAACAGGATGGAACGGGGCGGCCGGGTGCCGCGGCCCGCAGCGTCCTGGTAGGCGTGCGCCAGCTCCATCAGGATGCTGACGCCGGAAGCGTTGTCCACCGCTCCATTGAAGATGCTGTCGCCGTTTTCCGGCTTTCCCACTCCCAGATGATCGTAGTGGGCGGTGAAGATCACCACTTCTTTGCTCTTCACCGGATCCTTGCCCTGCAGCAGTCCCAGGACGTTGTTGGTCACCACGGGGCGTACCGCCGAGACAATGTGGGAGGTCACGGTGATTCCCATATTCACCGGGTGAAAATCCCGGCGGGCCGCCGCCTCGCGCGCCTTGCCCAGGTCCTTTCCGGTCAGCTTGAACAGCGCCTGGGCCTTCGCTTCGGTGATCCAGGCCTCCAGCTTCAGCGCCGGCTCCCCGGCGGCGCGGCCAACGAAGGGCTGCTCCTTCGACCAGGAATTCTGCACCACGTTGAAGCCGTAACCGGCCGAGGGGGTGGTATGGATCAGGATGACGCCGTTGGCGCCTTTCTTGAGCCCCATCTCGAATTTGTAGGTCCAGCGCCCGTAATAGGTCAGCGCCGGGCCGCCGAACAGCTTGGGATTCGCGGAGGGGGGATCGTTCACCAGCATGAGCAGGGTTTTTCCCTTGACGTCCACTCCCTTGTAGTCATCCCAGTCGAACTCGGGGGCCACGATGCCGTAGCCCACGAAGACCAGGTTCGATTTCTGATCGGTGACCTTCTGCTCGGTGCGCGACCAGGCCACGTAGTCCTCCAAGAACTTGAGCGGCACGCTGCCCGAGGCGTTGGAGAGCTTGAGACTGGTCCCCGGCTCGGTCTTGATCCCCACGAGGGGAACCTTCTGGAAATAGCTCCCATCCGCCGATCCCGGCTGGAGTCCCATCAGCTCGAACTGGGTGGCGATGTAGGCAGCTGCCAGCTCACCGCCCCGCTGCCCCGTCCCCCGCCCCTCCAGAAGATCCGAAGACAGAAACTGCAGATGGGCGCGTATCCGCTCGGCGCTCAGTCCATCCAGGGCCTGGCGGACCTTGCGAGGAATGGAATAACGCGGCTCCTCGGCGGACACCCCTGCCAATGAAATGAGCGCGAGACAGAACAACAGCAAAGCGGTGCGGCGCATGCGAAGCCTCCGGCGAAGATGCAGACAAGGTGGAGAGATGGGCGCGGCTCCTGCGAGCCGCGGCGGGGGAGGATTATAGCATCGCCTCGCGGGAGCCAGGTTGTCAGGGCTGGTGGACCAGCGGAACGAAGCGGACCGGGAGGACATCCTTGATTTCAACCGCTCCGTCGGAATTCTTGCGGATGAGCTGCAGGCTCTGCACTCCCCCCGCCAGGCCCACCGGGACCACCATTCGGCCGCCGGAGGCCAGCTGGTCCAGCAGGGCCGGGGGTACTCGTTCCGGCGCCGCCGTGATCAGGATCAGGTCGAACGGCGCTTTCTCGGGCCATCCCGCATACCCGTCCCCTACCCTCAGGGTGATGTTGTCATAGCCCAGATTGCGGATCCGTGTCGCGGCCTCCACCCCCAGCGCCTCCAGGAGCTCCACGCTGTAGACCTCCCGCACAAGTGTCGCGAGCACCGCGGCCTGGTAGCCCGAGCCGGTCCCAACCTCCAGGGCCCGATCGGAGGGTTCCGGGCTGGCCAGCTCGGTCATCAGCGCCACGATGTAGGGTTGCGAGATGGTCTGGCCCTCTCCAATGGGGAGTGGAAAGTCTTCATACGCGTCCCCGCGGAACGGTTCGGGGACGAAGAGGTGCCTCGGCACGGAGCGCATGGCGGCGAGGACACGCGGATCCCGCACGCCCCGCGCCTCGATTTGCCGGGAGACCATCTCGTGGCGCAGCGTTTCCCAACGGGGCTCCAAGGGAGGCTGGCGGGGTGCACAACCGAGAAGCCAGCCGGCCGCGAGCAGCGCCACCCAACGGTCAAACAGGATTTTCCGCCGCATCCCTGGACTCCCGAGCCTACGGGATCGATATTGGCTTCGCATGAGTCTATCCCCACTCGGAGGCCTCCGTGCAACGCCTTCACAGGAACATTCTCCTCATCGCTCTCGGAGCCTTGCTCATCCCTACCCCGGCCGCTGCTGGCTCTCGCAGCGATGACCGGATCAAGGCTGCGGTCGAAGCCGCCCTGGCGCGCGCTGAGATCATCTCAGGGATCTCGGGCCTCAGAGCGCAATGCGAAGAGGGGATCCTGACGCTGAAAGGAATCGCCGACACCCGGTTCGCCATCGATCAGGCCGTCCGTCTGGCCGGGGCGGTTCCGGGAGTCGTGGACGTGGTGGTCTCTGCCACGGTTCCGCGCCAGCGAGTTCCAGACGCCGTAATCCTCGCCGAAGTGCAGAGGGCCCTGCAGATCCCGTCCTTTGCATTCGTCAGTATCCAGGCGACGGTGGGCTACGGCCGGGTCATGTTGTCGGGCAGCTCCGGATCGTATGCCCAGAAGATCCTGGCGGAGAGAGAGATCTCCAAGATTTCCGGCGTCCTCGAGATTCAAAACCGGATCACCGTCAAATCGGAGACGAACGTTTCGGAGAAAAGGCTCGCGAGTCTGGTGGCGGCGCGGCTCATTTCCGAAAGCTCCCCCGTCTCCGGAGTACTCAAAGTCGCCATTCGCGGAAAGGTGGCCGTCCTGAGCGGACGCGTGCCGCTTTTCCTGACTCGGCTGGAGGCGACTGAAGCCGCCCTCAGCATCCCCGGAATCCATGAGGTGGACAACCGCCTGGTGGTCGATCCCAACCTCACCCCTCTCCCGTCCCACCCGACCCGCCCCTAATCCTCAGGCGAGGGGGCCCTGGCTAAGCACCGCCTTTTCAATGACCTAACTCCTCGCGTCCGAAAATCTCCCGTTTTGTTGCGAAATCGTAGTCGCGACTATACATTGTCACGCTGTGTAACTATGTGATTTTCTTAAACTTGAATATCCAAACGCAACAGATTGAAGGAGAAGTCGATGAGTCGGAACCGCAGGGAACGCAAGCTGGTCCTGGCAGCGGCCATGGCGCTGGCGATCGGCTCAGGCCGGATATGGGCCGGTGGACCTGATGTGAAGGTGCAGCTCCAGGGAAGCTACCAGACTGCCGATAAACCGCAGGCCAAGTGGGCCACGCTGCAGGACGGCACCAAGGTGGCTCCCGGGGATCGGATCCTCTACAGCGTCGAAATCATCAACCAGGGTGACCGGCAGGCCGACCATCCGGTCGCTTTCGGCCCGATCCCCGCGGGGACGCGTTTCGTGGCGGGCACAGCCACGGGAGACTCCAGGCTGAAGGTCGAGTACAGCATCGACGGAGGGAAGACCTACTCCCCCTCCCCCACCCTGACGATCAAAGGATCAGACGGGAAGCCCCAGACGGTCCCGGCGCCGGTGGATCGGTATACGACGGTGCGCTGGATGTGGAACGGCGGATTGCCGCCCGGCGCGACAGACAGCGTCTCCTACCAGGTCGAGGTGAGGTGAGCCGATGAAAAAACTTGTCGTCTCCCTCCTCCTGACCTGCGCACTCGTGGCCCTCGCCGGCGAGCTCATGGCCCAATCCACTCCGGGCGGCACGGTGATCACCAACCGCGCCTCGGCAACTTACTCGGATGGCACGAACAGCTTCACGACCGTGTCCAACACCGTCACGACCACGGTCTCCAACGTGGCCGGGATCAGCATCACCCCTGACGCGGGCGTCAACCCCTCGGTGGTCTCCGGACAGACCGCGGTCCTGTTCCAGTTCAACCTGTCCAACAGCGGCAACATCGCCGACAACTTCCTGTTCAAGGCCGCCGGCGCCAGCGTCCGGACGGTGACCTCCGGCACCACCACGGCCACGGTGACCCGGGCGGTCATCGACGTGGATGGCAGCAACACCATCAACGCCGGCGACACCGACATCCTCACCAACGGAGCCGACGTGACTTCGGCGAACGTGCCCCAGGCCGCATCGATCACCGTGCTGG
>Ga0137425_1000135_pt1 | contig 24650 bp, 27 predicted proteins | sample EasRivERMZT640_2_FD_102318 | JGI IMG/M metagenome (GOLD analysis project Ga0137425, IMG submission 102318) | Soil microbial communities from meander-bound floodplain in the East River, Colorado, USA - East River MetaG ERMZT640_2 | ecosystem: Environmental > Terrestrial > Soil > Floodplain ...
CTCCGGCCGGAGAAGGTAAAGACTGGATGACAAGTCACTCATTCGCGATCTCCGGAGGAGCCGGCTTCCCTGCCGGGTCGCCCGGAGCGCCGCCGCCCGTCGGTGCGGTTGCGCTGGCCGGTCGCAGGCGGGCGGTTCGCGGTGCGTTCTCACTCATCTGCTGAACGATGCGCGATACCGAGGGGCGGAGCATCCCCAGAAAGGTCTCGGGGAAGATGCCGATCCAGAAGGCCAGCACCACCAGCGGCGCCAGGGTCAAAATCTCGCGGAAGTTCAAGTCTTTCAGAGCCTGGTTTTCCGGCTTGTCCAGCTTTCCGAACATGGTCCGCTGGTAGAGCCAGAGCATGTAGGCGGCCCCCAGCACGATCCCCAGTACCGCCAGCACGGCCCAGACCTGCCCGCCGAAGACCAGCGCCTTGCCGGTGAACGGGATGTTCAGTTGGAAGCCCGTGGGAATCTGCCAAGCTCCCAGCAGAATGGTGAACTCGCCGACGAAGCCATTGAGGGCCGGAAGCCCGATGGACGAGAGGGTCATGATCAGGAAGAACGTGGCGTAGATCGGGAGCTGTTTCGAAAGCCCGCCGAAATCGGCGATCATCCGCGTGTGACGCCGCTCGTAGATGAGCCCGACGATGAGGAAGAGCGCACCGGTGGAGATCCCATGGTTGATCATCTGGAGGATCCCGCCGTTGAGCCCAATTTCGTTCAGGGCGAAGATCCCCAGCGTGCAGAAGCCCAGGTGACTCACCGAAGAGTAAGCGACCAGCTTCTTCCAGTCCTTCTGAACCATGGCCACCATCGCACCGTAGATGATTCCAATCACCGACAGCCCCAGGAGATACGGGAGGAAGTGCCGCGTCGCCTCGGGGAGGATGGGCAGCGAGAAGCGCACGAATCCATAGGTGCCCATCTTCAGGAGCACTCCCGCCAGAATCACCGAGCCGGCGGTGGGCGCCTCTACGTGGGCGTCCGGAAGCCAGGTATGGAACGGAAACATCGGCACCTTGATGGCGAAGCCGACGAAGAAGGCCAGGAAGATCCAGCGCGCCAGGGCGATCCAGGCCGGCGAGGAATCGCGGCCCATTTCCATCAGGGCGACTACGTCGAAGGTGTAATTGCCGCTGACGTTGCCGTGATAGAAGTAGAGAGCCAGGATCCCGAGCAGCATCAGCACCGATCCCAGCAGCGTGTAGAGGAAGAACTTGATGGCGGCGTAGAGCTTGCGCGGCCCGCCCCACACCCCGATGAGGAAGTACATGGGGACCAGCATCACTTCCCAGAAGACGTAAAACAGGAAGAAGTCCAGGGAGATGAACACCCCCAGCATCCCGGTCTGTAAGATCAGCATCATCGCGTAGTACTCTTTCACGCGCTCGGTGATGGCCGTCCAGCTGGACAGGATGGCGAGGAATCCCAGCACCGTGGTAAGCAAAATCAGCAGCACCGAGATCCCGTCCACACCTACGTGGTAGCTCACCCCGAGGGAGGGAATCCAGCTAAGGCTGTTCTCAAACTGGAAGGGAGCGCCGGCGGGGTTGTACCGCCAGAAGAGGGGGAAGGAGATCAGCATCCCGAGAAATGCCACGACGGTGGCGTACCAGGCGATGGCCTGCTTCGCCTCCTTATTGAAGAAAAACAGCCCGAACGCCCCCACCAGGGGGAGGAAGGTGATGGTGGTGAGAATCCATTGATCGCCCATGGTGCCGCGGACTCCTTTAGCGGTGCCAGAAGAGGAAGAAGCTGACGAAAGCAAAAATTCCGAAGACGAAGAGGGTCAGATAGCCCTGCACCATTCCGGTCTGAATCCGCCGGAAGCCGAGGCTCAGGGCCCGGGTCAAATGGGCCGAGGCGTTTACCGCCCCGTCCACGACGTATTGGTCGAAGTAACGGGAAAGGTGACTGAATCCCACCGTTACATTGCGGACTCCGTTGACCGTCCCGTCCACCACTCTGACGTCGAAGCCGTGTAATCCCCGGCAGGCCAGGACGTAGGGACGGATAATGGCGAGATGGTACAGCTCGTCCACGTAATACTTGTTGGACAGAAGATTGGCAAGCGTGGGAAAAGCCCGGGCGAGGCGCTCGGGAATCTCGGGATGGCTCCGGTAAAGGCGGTAGGCCAGCGCGATGGACGACCCCACCACGACCAGGGCAAGCGCCATCAACAGCAGCTCGAGGCCCAGGCCCCCACCGCCGTGGGCTGCCGCTCCTGCCGCGACCTCCCCATGGGACGCGCCTCCCACCGCTGCGCCCGTCGCCGGCTCGAAAACCGGCGCGAGGTAATGCTCGAAGGCGTTCAGGTCCGCTCCCAGACTCAGGCTTTTCGGTATTCCCACCCATCCGCCGATAATGGAGAGCACCGCCAAGGCTATCAGGGGAACGGTCATTGCCCGGGGCGATTCGTGCAGATGATGGGCCGTCTCATGGTCCATCCGGCCTTCGCCGAAAAAGCAGAGAAACACCAGGCGGAACATGTAAAAGGTCGTCAACCCGGCGGCGACAACGCTCACGAGCCAGAATCCCGGTCCGCCCAGACCGTGCACGTTCTCGTGGCCGAAGGCTCTCCAGAGGATTTCATCCTTGCTGAAGAAGCCCGAGAATCCCGGTATCCCGGCGATGGCCAGGGTGCCGATGAGAAAAGTCGGGTAGGTGATGCCGAGGACCTTCTTCAGCCCTCCCATCTTTCGGAGGTCCTGCTCACCGCTCATGGCGTGGATGACGCTTCCGGATCCGAGAAAGAGCAGCGCCTTGAAAAAGGCGTGCGTCATCAGGTGGAAGACCGCCGCTGAGAAGGCGCCGACTCCCGCCGCCAGGAACATGTACCCCAGCTGGCTCACCGTGGAGTAGGCCAGCACTTTCTTGATGTCGTTCTGCCGCAGCGCCATGGTGGCCGCGAGCAGGGCCGTCAGCGCCCCCACCACCGCCACCACCGTCAATGCCGCGGGCCCCTGGAGATAAAGCGCCGAGCAGCGGCAGACCATATAGACGCCCGCCGTCACCATGGTCGCCGCGTGAATCAGGGCCGACACCGGAGTGGGGCCCGCCATGGCGTCGGGCAGCCAGACGTACAGAGGAATCTGGGCGCTCTTGCCGCAGGCGCCGATGAACAGGAGGATCCCGATGCCCGCCGCCACACCCGGAGTGATCCGACCGACCTGACTCATGACCTCCGCGAATCCCAGGGTGCCGAAAGCGGTGAAAATCCAGGACATCGCCAGGACGAACGCCATGTCCCCGACGCGGTTCACCAGGAATGCCTTCTTCCCCGCATCCGCGGCGGAGTCCTTGTGGTAGTCGAATCCAATCAAGAGGTAGGAGCACAGCCCCACACCCTCCCAACCTACGAACATGACCGGGAAGCTGGAGCCCAGCACCAGCGTCAGCATCATGGACATGAAGAGGTTCAGGTACGCGAAGTAGCGCCAGTACCCCTCCTCGTGGGCCATGTAGCCGACGGAGTAGACGTGGATCAGGAACCCCACTCCGGTGACCACCAGCAGCATCACCGCGGAAAGCGGGTCGAGGGTGAAACCCCACGGGATCGTGAAGGCGGCACCATCCGCTCCGGCGCCGGCCGACAGCCACTGCGCCGCGGTGAGCGTGACCCGCTTCGCCGCCTGATCCACCTCGAGGTGCCCCGGGACCGAAGCAACCGAGTCGAGGTTGTTGAGCGAAAAGACGGCGCCCAACGAGAGCAGGAAGGCGAGCAGTACCGTGCCGCAGGCGACGACCGAGATGGCGCGCTTCGACAGGAAGCGCTTCCCCAGCAGGCCGTTGATCACGAAGCCCGCGAGGGGCAGCAGCGGAATCAGGTAGAGCAGGCTCAGCACTGCGAACGACTCCTCACCATTTCATCAGGTTCATTTCGTCGACATTGACCGTCTCGCGGTTGCGGAACAGCGAGATCACGATGGCCAGCCCCACGGCGACTTCCGCGGCGGCAATGGTGATGTTGAAGACTCCCCAAATCTGTCCGGTCAGATTGTGCCAGTGCGTCGAGTACGCCACGAAATTCAGGTTGGCGGCGTTCAGGATCAGCTCGATGGACATCAGGATGATGATGACGTTGCGACGGACGAGCACGCCCACGACGCCGATGGTCAAAAGCGCCAGACTCAGGATCAGGAGATGACTTTCTGGAATGGCCATGGATTCTTGATTTCCTCCGCTAGGCCCGCGGCCGGCCGAGCACGATGGCGCCGATCATGGCCACCAGAAGCAGCACGGAGACCACCTCGAACGGCAACAGGTAGTCGGTGAACAGCAGGACTCCCACGAGCTGCAGATTACCTTCTCCAGTAGACGCCACGGCCGGTGGGCCGGCGACCTGGGCCGTGCGGCCGAACAAGCGCGCCAGCATGCCGAACAGCAGGAGCGTGACCACGGAGGAGGTCACCAGACGCAGACGGCCACCGCTGAATCGCCGGGGCTCCTCCAAGTTGACCAGCATGATGACGAACAGGAACAACACCATGATTCCGCCGGCGTAAACCAGCACCTGCACCGCGAAAAGGAATTCGGCTCCCAGGAGGATATAGATGGCAGCTATGGAGACGAACGTCAGCACCAGGTAGACCGCCGCATGGACGGCGTTCTTGCGGGTGATCATCATGACCCCGCCCACCACCGCCAGGGCGGCGAAGAAATAGAATATGGCCAGTCCCGCGTCCATGCCCGACACCTTCAGCGCGTGTAAATCTTCACCGGCTTGCCGTCCACCAACTCGGCGCGATCAGCCACATAGGAGTCCCGGTCGAAGCCTGCGAACTCGTAGTCATGAGACATGTAAATGGCGGTGATGGGCTTGGTGGGGCAGGGATCCACGCACAACCCGCAGAAACAGCACCGCTCGTAGTTGATGGTGAAGCCGATGAGCTGCTTTCCCTTCCCGTCGGGGCGCTTCTCCGCGACGATGGAGATGCACTCGGTGGGACAGATGGCTTCGCACAGCAGGCAGGAGACGCATAGCTCCTCACCGGTCTGGGGATCCTTGCGCAGCCGCGGTACCCCGCGGAAGCGCGGAGGGAACTCCATCGTTTCCCTGGGGTATTCCAGGGTGATGTGGGGGCGGAACTGGTTCTTCAGGGTGACCCACATCCCCTGCCAGAGCTCCAGCAGCAGCACCTTTTGAAGGAAAGCCTGAATTCTCATACCGCACCCAGATTCCCGGCGACTCAGCGCCGCAGAAGGAGAATCACGCCCCCGGTGACGATGACGTTGACGATGGCGAGCGGAATCATCCAGTACCATCCGAGCCGCATGAGCTGGTCGTAGCGGTACCGCGGAAAGGTTCCCCTCAGCCAGAGATAGACGAAGAGCACCAGGAATGTCTTGAGCAGGAACCAGAAGTAGCCAGGCAGCACCGGGTGGATCCAATCGAGCCCGAGATTCAGAAATCCCAGCGCCTCCACGTTGGGGAACGGCCGCAGCCACCCGCCGAAGAACAGCGTGGTCACGATGGAGGCCACGACGATCATGGAGGTGTATTCGGCCAGCATGTACAAGGCGAACTTCATCCCCGTGTACTCGGTGTGGAAGCCCGCCACCAGCTCCGCCTCGGCCTCCGGGAGATCAAAGGGGAGCCGGTTGGTCTCCGCAACGCCGCTCACGAAAAAGACGAACAGCCCGAAGATCTGAGGCAGGAAATACCAGACGTGCGCCGCGCGTTGCGCCTCCACGATTCCCACCATGCTGGCGGTCCCGCTGAGCATCATCACGCCGATGATGGAAAAAGCGAAAGGAACCTCGTAGGAAACCATCTGGGCGGCGCTGCGCAGCGCCCCGAGCATTGGATATTTGCTGTTGGAGGCCCAGCCCCCCAGCATGATCCCGTAGATCCCCAGCGAGGAAATGGCCAGGAGAAATACCAGTCCCACGTTCACATCGGCAATCCAGGGCGTGATCTGGTAGCCGAAAACCTCAAAGGTCCCCCCGCCCGAAAAGGGGATCACCGCCAGCGCCGTGAACGCCGGAATGACGGTGATGATGGGCGCCAAGGTGAACAAGATCTTATCCGCCTTGTCGGGGGTGATGTCCTCCTTGAGCAGCAGCTTGATGCCGTCGGCGATGGGCTGCAACAGCCCGTGCGGTCCCACCCGGCGCGGCGACAGCCTCAGCTGCATGAAGGCGAGGATCTTCCGTTCCACCAGGGTCATGTAGGCCACCGCCCCGGACGCCACTCCCAGGATCACCAGCACCTGGGTCAGCGGGATGATGAAGTTGCGGATGACCGCGTCGCTCATCATCGATCCACGTCTCCCAGAACGATGTCCAGGGTCCCGATCACCGCAACCACGTCCGCCACCAGCGATCCCTTCACCATGTGGGGCAGCGCCTGCAGGTTCACGAAGGAAGGAGAGCGGAACCGCATGCGATAGGGCTTGTCCTCCCCCTGGCTGACGATGTAGAAGCCGAGCTCGCCCCGAGGGCCCTCCACCGTGTGATACACCTCGCCCACCGGGGGCTTGATGCGCTTGGGAACCTTTCCCATCACCTCGCCCGCGGGCAGCCCATCCAGGGCCTGCTGGACGATTCTCAGGCTCTGGCGCATCTCCTCCATCCGGACCAGATAGCGGTCATAGGTGTCACAGTTCTCGCCGGTGGGTATGTCGAACTGGAACCGGTCGTAGACCGAGTACGGATGCGCCCTGCGCACGTCGTACGAAACTCCCGCGGCCCGCAGGCACGGACCGCTGACTCCGAAATCGATGGCGTCCTCCGCCTTCAGGATGCCGACCCCCTTGGTGCGTCCGATCCAGATGCGGTTCTTGGTGAGGAGCGTGTCGTACTCCTGCTGGCGACCGGGGAAGATCTTCACGAAATGCCGGACCCGCTCCGTCCATCCGGGAGGAACGTCCCAGGGGAGGCCGCCGATGCGATAGGCGTTGTAGGTGAGCCGGGCTCCGCAGAACGCCTCGAACAGGTCCAGGAGAATCTCCCGTTCCCGGAAGCAGTAGAAGAAGACCGTCATGGCGCCGATGTCCAGCGCGTGCGTGCCCAGCCAGACCAGGTGGCTGGCGATGCGCTGCAGCTCGGCGGTGATGACCCGGATGTATTCGGCGCGCTCGGGGACCGTGATCCCCATGAGCTTCTCCACCGTCTCCACGTACCCCAGGTTCTCGTACATGGCCGCCACGTAGTCCAGGCGGTCGGTGTAGGGCTCAATCATGTGGTAGTTCTTGGACTCGCAGAGCTTTTCAACGCCGCGGTGAAGGTATCCGATGAGGACATCCGTATCGGTGACGGTCTCACCGTCGAGCATCAGCTTGAGCCGCAACACCCCGTGCGTGCTCGGGTGCTGCGGGCCCATGTTGATGTCCATCATCTCGGTGCGAAACATCTCGATCCCCTCAGCGGAGCTTCATGTGATCCCGGTCGTACCCCCGGGTGGGATATTCCTTCCTCAGCGGGTGCCCCTGCCATTCATCGGCGAGCAGGATGCGGCGCAGGTCCGGATGACCCTCGAAGGGGATTCCCAGGAGATCGAACGCCTCCCGTTCGTGCCAGTTGGCCGTGCGCCAGATGTTCACGACGCTCGGGGCCGGCTCCTGATCGGCAAGCTGGATTTTCAAGTTGATTCGGTGACGCAGCGAGATGGAAAAGAGATGATAGACGACCTCGAAGCGCTTCTCCCGATCCGGGTAGTCCACGCCGCAGAGGTTCGAGAGGTAATCGAGGCGAAGCGCCGGGTCTTCCTTGAGGAAGCGGCATACCGGCAGCAGGCTGTCCTTGTCCAGAAGAAGACTCACTTCTCCGGCATAAAAGGACACCGACTGGATGGCCTGGGGAAATTTCTCTTTCACCGCCCGCAAGACTGGCGAGTCCACTTCGGCCGTGAGGTTGACCTTGGCCGGAGCGGCGGGCTTGGGTGGAGCCGCGCTGGCAGGGGGCGCGGCGGGCGGCGCCGGACTCGGCCCCGAACCCGGGGGGCCACCCGGAGGACCCGATGGAGGATTGATCTCGTCGCTCACTCTCGCGCTCCCGCAGTTTTCCGGTAGAGCTCCGAACCGTGCCGGGCTTCTCGAGTGCTCCGTCGCCCTGAATCCCGCCTCCCGCCCGGCCCTGGCGCCGGGTCTCGAGGCTCAGGCGGATTTCTTGGCGATGGTCATCTGGTCGATTTTGTCCTGTAGCTTGAGGATGCCGTAAAGCAGCGCTTCGGGACGCGGCGGGCAGCCCGGGATGTAAACATCCACCGGGACGATCTTATCCACCCCCTGCACCGTGCTGTAAGTGTCGAACGGGCCGCCACAGGTGGAGCAGGCTCCCATGGAAATCACCCACTTGGGATCCGGCATCTGGTCGTAAAGCCGCTTCACGATGGGGCCCATCTTTTCCACAACCGTGCCTGCCACAATCATCAGATCGCTCTGCCGTGGCGTGGCCCGGTAGACTCCGGCGCCGAATCGATCGATGTCGTAACGCGAGGCCACCGTGGCCATCATCTCGATGGCGCAACAGGCGAGTCCGAAGCTCATGGGCCAGAGCGCCGACTTGCGCGCCCAGTTGAACACCATGTCAAGGCTCGTGGTGATGATGTTGGATTCGAAGCGGTTATCGATCAGACCCATTCCAGCGCTCCCTTTTTCCAGGCATACACATAACCGACCACCAGAATGGCCAGAAAGATCAACATCTCCACAAAACCGAAAAGTCCCAGGGCCCGGTACTTCACGGCCCATGGGAAGAGAAACACCGTCTCCACGTCGAAGACCACGAACAGCACGGCGATGACGTAGTAGTGGATGGAGTAGCGCTGCCTCGGCTCTCCCTCCGATTCGACGCCGCACTCGTAGGGCTCCATCTTGACCCGGTTGTAGCTGGAGGGGCGTACCACACGGGCCAGAGCCAGGCTCACCACCGGGAACAGACAGGCAATCACTAGAAAAATGAGAATGGGAATGTAGGATACACCGCTTACGGGCACGGCTCCTCCGTGTATCGCGGCACCATCAATTCATTTCGGGGGCGCAATCTAGCACAGCGCTTCGAGGCGTGTCAAACCGCTGGAGACTCAAAAGATCCCGGCTCCGGGCGGTCCCCTGCTGCGCTCTCCATTCTCACGGGTCTGGGAACTCATCTGGGAGGAAAACCAAAGGGCCGGGAGGTTGCCCCGGCCCTTGAGATGGCGCGCTAAGTATGTCGGGAGTTTCTAGTTCCGCTCGCTGAGGGTCGAGAGGACCCGGTCGGCGTAGCCCATAGGCAGCTCCGCCTGGCTGGCCTGCAGGGCCGCGATCCGATTGGGCCCCTGATTGTACGCCGCCAGCGCCACTTCCACGTCATCGAAACGGGTGAGGAGAGTGCTCAGATAGAAGGTCCCCATCTCCAGATTGGTCATGGGGTCCCACAGCATGCGCTCGTCAGTCCACCGTATGTTCAGCTGGGACGCCACCTCGCGGGCCGTGGAGGGCAGGAGCTGCATGAGCCCCATGGCTCCTTTCCCGGAAAGCGCCATGGGATCGAACGAGCTCTCCGCCCGGATCACCGCATAAATCATGTCGGATCCGACTCCGTACTTACGGCTGACCTGCTCCACCTGCGAGGCCATCGCGTCGACGTTGGAGCGGGAGAGGTAGATCCGGTTCTCCGCCAGAATCTCCCTCAGCCGGACGACCGATGCGAGATGCTCATTGGAGGTGTTGAGCTCCGAGATTCTGTTCTTCTGGACAGCTGTCAGCGTCTGAAGACCTTCCACATTATCCAGGACTCTCTGGTACCTGGCTCCCACCAGGAATCCCAGCACCAGGACCAGCATCATCGTAAGGGTATGGGTGAGGCATTTCATTTGGAACCCACCTCCTACTAGTATTTGGATGAGGGAATTATGCTGTCTTGCGGCCGGATGTCAAGGACAAAGCAGGCTCGCAAACTGTGCACATCCGCGACACAAAAGTTTCAACGTGCTGATTCGGGGAGAGTTCAGCCACACCCATTCACAGCCAAAAAGATCAGACCTTTTTCGTCCGGGATTTGACGTGTGGAAAATCTGGTCACGAAATCAGGGCGCGGACACCTTGCCGGCCAGATCGATCCCGGTGATTCGGATCTTTTCTCCGACCTGAATGCCGTGCTTTCTCGCCCCACCTGAAGCAATTTCAAGTACGTAGCGTGCTTTGCTCATGGAGGGATAGCCCGGGCAGGGGTCTTTTCGGCAGGCAGGCACCTGCTGCTCGAGGTGCACGATGCTCAGCTCATCGGACAGCCAGATGATATCGAGGGAGACCAGGCAGTTTTTCATCCAGAAGGAATGGAAATCGCTGTTCGGGAAGACGAACAGCATCCCTTCGTCACGGCTCACCTTCTCGCGGAACATGTACCCCTGAGCCACCTGCTCGGGGGTCGAGGCGATTTCCAGACGGAAAGCGTGACCATCGGGCGCAATGGCCCTGGGAAGAACCTCCTTCGAATCGGATGCCCGGCAGGGGCCGTGGCCGACCGACATCAACATCACCATCGCCCAGAGAACCTGGGGCATTGGCTTGCGATGAAAAAATCTTGGAAAACCTCTCATCGAGAGTGGCATCATCCTCTTTATCGTATGCTCGCAGGGGTGGGAGTCACAAGCCGCGCGTTGACTTGAAATTCCTGGCTCCACTATACTTTCGATCCCGACCAGATCACCCAATCCCCCTCAGGAGGAAGGATTTGTCCGTGCGGATCGGCATCAACGGCCTGGGCCGAATCGGGCGCTCCCTTTTTCGACTCGCCTGGAACTCCTCCCAGCTCGAGGTCGTTGCGATCAATGATGTGGCGCCCCCACGCACCCTGGCCCACCTCCTCCGCCATGATTCGGTGGCCGGATTGTGGGATGTTCAGGTGGAGTCTCGTGAAAGCGAGCTGGTCGTGTCGGGGCGCTCCATTCCCTGTTGGAATAGGCAAGCTCCCGGCGACATTCCCTGGTCCGAGCGGGCCGTCGACGTGGTGGTCGAGGCCACGGGCCGTTTCCAGGAGCGCTCCACGGCGGAGGGTCATCTCCGGGGAGGCGCTCGCAACGTCATCATCTCTTCGCCCTCCGGTGACGCCGACTTCACGGTCGGCTGGGGGGTGAATCAACATCTCGTCGACCCCTTGCGGCACCGGGTCATGAGCAATGCCTCCTGCACGACCCAGTGCGCGGCCCCGCTGCTCCTTCTGACGGATCGTGCGTGGGGGGTCGAGTCCTGCTCCATGACGACGATTCATTGTTACACCAACGACCAGCCCCTTATGGACGCACCTCACCGGGATCTGCGTCGCTCCCGGGCCGCCGCGATGTCGATGATCCCCACGACGACCAGCGCCTCCACGGCCCTGGAAAAAATCTTCCCGGATCTCGCCGGGAGGATGAGCTGTCTCGCGGTGCGCGTTCCCACCCCCTTCGTCTCCGCCGTGGAGTTGGTGGCGGGCTTGAAGCGGGATGCTGATCTGGGAAGTGCGCGGGCACTCTTCCGCGCCGCCGGCGAAGGCCCGCTCGCAGGGATCGTCGGATACTCCGAAGAAGATCTGGTCTCCGTGGATTACCGCGGCGAGACGCGCTCGGCGGTGGTGGATGGCTCACTGCTGGCGCTGGCATCGCCGAGGCTGTTGCGGATCTTCGCCTGGTACGACAATGAAAGCGGCTACACCCACCGACTCCTGGATCTCGTCCGTCACCTGGCGACGGGACTCGGGAGCGCCCCATGAGCGCGACCACGATCAAGAAGATGTCGGTGCGCGACCTGCAGGTCACCGGGAAACGGGTCTTCGTGCGGGTGGACTTCAACGTTCCGCTCGACGGCGGCAGAGTCGCCGATGACACCCGCATTCGCGCCTCGCTTCCAACTCTCCAATGGATTCTGCGAAATCAGGGGACGCCTATTCTCGCGTCCCATCTGGGCCGGCCAAAAGGCAAGCCCAATCCGGCTTACAGCCTGCTCCAGGTCGTCGAGCGCCTTCGGGCACTCCTCGGCTCGGAAGTGCGCTTCGCGAATGATTGCGTGGGTGAGGAAGCGGAGCGGGCGTCCCGCTCCCTGGCGCCGGGAGAGGCCCTCCTTGTGGAGAACCTGCGCTTCCACGCCGGAGAAGAAAAAAACGATCCCGTTTTCGCCGAAAATCTGGCGAGGCTGGCCGACAGCTATGTCAATGATGCTTTCGGAAGCGCGCACCGTGCTCACGCTTCGGTTGCGGCCATCTGCGCCCATTTCCATCCTGCAACCGCCGGGCTGCTGATGGAGCGGGAGATCAATTATCTGGGAGGGCTTCTGGGAGCGCCCTCCAGGCCCTACGTGGCCATTCTGGGAGGGGCGAAGGTTGCCGACAAGGTGGGGCTGGTGAAAAACCTCCTGCCGCGGGTGAATGCTATTCTGATCGGCGGCGCCATGGCCTACACGTTTCTTGCCGCTCGCGGGGTCGGCGTGGGCGCCTCCCGCGTGGAGAGCGAGAGCCTCCCGATGGCGGCAGGCATCCTGGACGCCGCTGCCGCAGCCGGGGTCAAGCTCCTGCTACCCGTGGACCACCGCGTGTCCGCTTCGCTGACGAATCCCGGGGAAGGAGAAATCGTTTCCGGCGAGGTCATTCCTGAAGGGCTCCTGGGATTGGACATCGGGCCGAAAACTTGCGAGGCCTTTGCGCGGGAGATAGCCCTGGCGGGCACGGTTCTGTGGAATGGCCCGGTGGGGCTCTTCGAGCAGCCTCCGTTCCATCTGGGATCGCTGGCGGTGGCGGAGGCAGTGGCCGCTTCAAAGGCTCTCAGCGTGGCGGGAGGCGGAGATACGGCCGCCGCGCTGGCCAGCTTCTCCCTTGCGGAGAAATTCAGCCATGTCTCGACGGGAGGCGGCGCATCCCTGGAGTTCCTTTCGGGTCTCACGCTCCCCGGCGTGGCCTCGTTGACCGACAGGAGCTGAACCGCGTGCGTATCCCCTTGATCATCGGAAATTGGAAGATGAATACCACCCCGTTCGAGGCCCGGGCCCTGGCCCGGGAGTTGGTCCCGCTCCTGGGTGGCATGAGAACCGTTCAGGTCGCGGTGGCGCCCCCCTACACCTCGTTAGGCGCGGTGAGCGAGGTGATTGGGGGAAGTGCCCTCCATCTCGCCGCCCAGGATGTTCACTGGGAGGATCGAGGCTCCTTTACCGGCGCCATTTCCCACACCATGCTCGAGGCTCTGGGATGCGTCCATGCCCTGGTGGGACACTCGGAGCGACGCATTTATTTCGGTGAGACCGATCACCTGGTGAACCGCAAGCTCCACGCCGCCCTTCGAGGTGGACTGCATCCGGTGCTGTGCGTCGGTGAGGAAGAGGACGAGCGCGAAGCCGGCAGATATCGGGAGGTCCTTGTTCGCCAGGTCGACCGGGGATTGGAGGAAGTTTCACCCGGATTCGCGAACCGGCTGGTAGTGGCCTACGAGCCGGTCTGGGCCATCGGGACGGGGCGCGCCGCAACCGTCGAGGATGCGGTGGATGCGAACCGGATCATTCGCCACCAACTGGAGCAGATTCTAGGAGAAAAACCGGCCGCATTGGTGCGCATACTCTATGGCGGAAGCGTCAGCCCCGCCAATGTCGGGGGTCTTGCATCCCACCCCGAAGTAGACGGCGTTCTGGTGGGCGCTGCTTCCTTAAAGGCGGCCGATTTCGCGTCAATCGTGCGCGCCGGATGGTGAGGGCGGGCGCCCCGACTACGTCTTTACGCCGGACGAGCGCTGTGTTAAATTGACGGTCCTTCAACTCAATGTGGGCCTGCTTGGAAGCGAAGCCGGCCGAATGGAGCAACGATGTACGCAGCGCTGATTGTTCTTCACTGCCTGGTCTGTCTGGTCTTGATCCTGGTGGTGCTGCTGCAGACCGGGAAGGGGGCCGATCTGGCGGGCGCCTTCGGCGGCGGCGGAAGCCAGACGGCGCTTGGCAGCCGGGGGGCGGCTACAGTCCTTTCCAAAGCCACCACCGTCGCAGCGATCCTGTTCATGTTCACCTCGCTGGCTCTGGCCATCTTTTCGTCCCGGCGGACCTCAGCGGTGCTTCAAAGCACGCCGATTACCCTTCCCTCGGCGCCTGCGGGAGCACCCCCGGCGGCTCCGACTCCGGGCCAGGGAGCCCCCGGCACCGAGGCCCCGAAAACCGATTCGACTCAACCGCCGGCCAGCGAGCCGCCCGCTCCTGCGCCATCCTCATCGCCGGAGCAGAAGAAGTAAGCCTCGATACCTGGTTTTGAATTAGATTGCCGAAGTGGTGGAACTGGCAGACACACCATCTTGAGGGGGTGGCGGGTAATACCGTGCGGGTTCGAATCCCGCCTTCGGCACCAAATCTCCCCGGAATTCCCCGATTACTCCTCCGTCAGGAGCTCGATTCCCATGCCCCCACGCATGCTGCGTCGGAAGGCGGGAGGGACTTCCTTGACCCAGCGGACGATGCCACGCGCGGACTTGGGTCCCTCGGGCAGTTCCATCTCCAGATGCAGCACCGTGCCCGGCGGGTAGAGCTGGTTTCCCTGCAGGAACAGCCCTTTTTCCCCCATTTCTTGGGTGTAGCCGAGGAAGCGCGCCGTTTCATTTCCGTAGCGGACGCTGATGCGGCGTCGATCGCGATTAACTTTTCTGCGCTCCGCAGCCGCCGGACGAATTGCCATGGCGGTCCTCCACCGACCCCTCCTCCGGGTCCTGCTAGTTCTGGGTTCCCTGCGGCCATTGGAAAAACTGGCCGTTGGAAAAAACGATGTCACAGTTGAAGGAATTCGTCATCCCTCCAGACCAGGCCCCCGCCGTCCCATCCTTGCCGAGACTGACCAGGGTGTAGCTCCTCCCTCCCGCATCCGTGCTCGCCTCCCACAGATGGGCCCACCCGTCGGCATCCGGCGGTTCTCGAATGAAGAACGGGGAGATGAGCGGCCTCAAGGTGGCCCAATTCACCATCCCGGTGGGGTAGGCCGCGTGATCGACACCATAGGCTTCCGTGGCTTCGGCGATGGAATGGAGATCCATCATGGTGCGCTTTTGCTTTCCCTTGTCCAGGGCATTGGCGAGCTGCGCGATGGCAATGGAAGACAGGATGCCCAGGATGGCGACCACTACCAGCAATTCGATGAGCGTGAATCCTCGTTGTCGTCGCATCTAGGCATCACCTCCGGGTGTCCACCCCGTTGCACAGCAACGGCGATGCCATGCTGCACGGCTGCTTTTCACCTGAATCTCCAATCCCATGATTCTTAAGGAGCTCTGAACCATTCGATGGGCTCCGGTGCCTTCCGGGAGGAGTTCTGTGTGTGGAGGTGAGGACCGGGAGTGTCGAAGGGCTGTCAGCGAGATTGACGTAAAGTGTCAGTTGACTGGAATAGCTCGAGCTGCAAGGGAACGGTCTGGCGAGGCGGGCCGGGGCGATAGATTCCTGAGGAACGTGCGAATTCGAGGATTTGCAGGTAGAGCGCCTTGAAGCTTGGTCCGTGGTTGAAATGGCGCAGGTGAGCCAGCTCGTGGCACAAGGTGTTCACCAAGCTGGAATACTTGAGGTGCTCGCCGGTCTTGGCGTGGCGGAGGCGGAGAGCAATCTTCCCTTCGGCTGTGCAGGCCCCGTAGCGCCGCTTCACGCGTGGCTTTTCTGGGGCAATTTCGAGATATGAGAGATGAAACCGGCCAGCGAGGAGGACTGCGTCCCGACGCAAACGGGCGATCAATTCCAGTTCTTCCAGTGTCGGTGTGGCGGCTGACCGTCGCTTCAGACGCCTCACGTGCCGCCGTATCCGATGGTGATGCGGCCCCCTTCCACGATCACGGGAACCCGACGTTGCCCGCCGCTGTGCTCAAGCATCTTCGCGAGGAGCGTCGGATCCGCCTTCACGTCGAAGTAATCGAGCGCGACGCCCTGGTTTTCGAAAGCCTCACGGGCCGCCGTCGTGCATGGTCAGCCTGCGTTGCCAAAAATCATCACTCTCGCAGTCATCGACACTATCAGCCTTTCGCCGGGCGGACCTTGCCTGCCCTGGGACCCTTGGGAGATTGCTCCACTTCGTAATCCACGTCCTGGCCTTCACTCAACGACTCGAACGGGACGTCGTCCAAGGAGCTGCGATGGAAGAAAATCTCCTGACCGTCACTGCCTCGGATGAACCCGAATCCCCGATCCTTCATCAGCCGCTTGATTTTTCCGGTGGGCATCGCCGCTCTCCTCTCACCCCTGCGGCACCCTCTCCCCTCTCGGGGATGACTGCCGGCACGATGGCTGTGCGATTTCCTCCCTCTGGATAGGGCGGAACCGTTCACTGCGTTGAACTTGCGCGAATGATATACAGCGTATTCTACGAAGTCAATGCAGGGGCGCGATGCGGGGCGGGAGAGATTCGAAGGCCGCCCGACGGATCGAGCCAAGGGCCTTCTCCCCCGGCTCCTGTTCCGTTATTCTGTTTGGACGTGGGCGCCGCCTCTCGATTTTCCCGGGGCGGCAGCTCTTCTCGAAGAGGGAGCTTTCTGGCCACCCTGATGATCGCCGCAATTTTCGCGCTGCTGCTGGCTGCCCTGCTAGGTATGGCGTCAAGTATTCTGAGGAAGCCTGGGCGCAGCGGAGATCTTGGAGAGCCGGACTCCGTCGATAAGCGGCCAGGGGATCCCGAGGCAGGCGCTGCGCCGCATGGCGAGGCCGAGGCACCGGCCGAAAGAGCGAAATCGCCTGGGGAGATTGACTAGGCTCGCCCGGGACCGGCCAGGCGTGGGGGGGCTTGTCAGGGGCTGGCAAGGGGTATAGGATGTAGTCACTATGAAAAGGCTGCGATTCCTTCCTTTAGCACTCATTCTCCTGCTACCCGGAACCATGTTCGCGACGCCTCTTGACGTCGACGTCATCCTCGATCTCCTGGATGCCGGCGTCTCCGAAGATTCCATTCAACGGTACGTCGAGCGTAACCACTACACGCTCCAGCTTACGGCCGATGATTTGGTGGACTTGAAAAAGGCCGGCGCTTCGGATGAGTTGATTGAATTCTTGCAGGAGACGGAGGGTGCGGCGAGCGCCCAGGCCGAGGATGAGACGCAAACGGCGCCTGCCGTGGTCTACGAAGCGGAAGGCACCGAGGCGGAGGCGGCCGTTGCGTACACCTCCCCGGACGTGTATGTGGGCTTCGGATTCGGGATCGGCTTCGGATACCCCTACTACGGATATCCCTACTATTATTCTCCGTACTATTACCCTGGTTATTACTACCCGGCCTATCCCATCTACTCACCCTACCCCTGCGGCTCCGGGTATTATCCGGGTTATTACCCCGGCGGCAGCAGCGGAACGGGCGTCTACTCCTATTGGTATGGTAATCAGGCCGGGCCGAAGCCGCGTCCCACCGGTACAGGTGTGTCTTCCACCGCCAGTTCTTCGGGTCGCGTTCTCCGCACTGCCCCGTCGGCCGGAGACGCTCCCCAGGTGACCGGTGGACGAAGCACGACAACTTCCCGGCAATCCCTCTCGACACCCACTACCAGCACTCGAGGTGGCAGCGGCGTCACTCGCGGTTCTGAGGGCAGCGCTCCCCGTACCGGCGTCACTCGCAGCTCTCAGGGCAGCGCGCCCCGTAGCGGCGTCTCTCGCAGCTCTCAGGGCAGCACTCCCCGTAGCGGCGTCACTCGCGGTTCTCAGGGCAGTGCGCCCCGTAGCGGCGTCTCTCGCGGCTCTCAGGGCAGCGCGCCCCGTAGCGGCGTCTCTCGCGGCTCTCAGGGCAGTGCGCCCCGTAGCGGCGTCTCTCGTGGCTCTCAGGGCAGCGCGCCCCGTAGCGGCGTCTCTCGTGGTGGCAGCGTTTCCCGCGGCAGCAGCGTCTCCCGCGGCAGCGGCGTCTCCCGCGGCGGTGGAATGGGCGGCGGGCGGGGCGGTGGTGGTTCCCACGGCGGCGGTCGCGGCGGTCGTCGCTAGTTCGATTCTCCCAAGAAAAAGAAATGGTCCAGTGGACCGTGGCCCGATCCGAGCCGCGGTGACCGTCTCAAGGCCTCGCTCACGTAGGATTTGGCCTCTCCCACCGCAACCCTCGGCTCCGCCCCTCTAGCCAGCATGGCAGCAATCGCTGCTGAAAAAGTGCAGCCGGTTCCATGATCCGAGACCGTGCGAATTCGCTCTCCCTGGAAGATCACAAAACCCGCGCTGTCGTAGTAGAGGTCCGCCGGCTCGTCTCGACGGTGCCCCCCCTTGATGACCACACTCCCAGGGCCCCAGGAGTGAATCTCACGGGCGGCCTCCTCGATTTCCCGGGAGTTTCGCAGTGCCCGGCCCAGCAGGGCCTCGGCTTCCGGCAGGTTCGGAGTGACGACGCGGGCGAGGGGAATGAGCTCGTCTCGCATGAGCTTCACCGCCCGTGAGCTCAAGAGCGAGACCCCGCTCTTGGAGATCATCACGGGGTCGACCACCAGATTGGGGATTTCAAGCTCACGGATCGCTCCAGCGACGGCGAGCACCAGGGATGGCTCGGCGAGCATGCCGGTCTTCGCCGCCCTCACGGGCAAATCAGAGAGCACCGTGCGGATTTGGGTGAGCACGAACTCATCGGGAAGCCGCTGGATGGCGGCCACTCCACGGGTGTTCTGTGCGGTGAGCGCCGCCAGCGCCGTGAGTGGGTGCACGCCGAGCGCCGAAAGCGTGCGGATATCCGCCTGAATGCCGGCACCTCCTCCCGAATCGGACCCGGCAATGGTGAGAACGCAGGGCAGCGCTCCTCGTCGGCTCATGAAGACTCCGGCACCCTCGCGCGGGACACGCGCTTCGAGGCCTCCTCCAGGCGGGTCCTGAGGGCTCGTGCCGCCTCCTCCGGATCGTCGGCCCGCATGAGAGCCGAAACCACCGCCACCCCGGCGCATCCTGCTTCGATGACGGAAGCGGCATTTTCGACGGTGATTCCGCCGATTCCGATCACCGGGATGCTCACCGAGGCAGCCATCTTCGACAAGACATCCAGTCCCAAAGGCTCGCCGGCATCTTTCTTGGTGAGAGTGGGAAATACCGGCCCCACACCCAGGTAATCGGCGCCGAATTCTTGGGCGGACAGGGCTTCCCGCAAGTTTCCCGCCGAGACTCCCAGGACCCGGGGCTTCGGAAGGAGCCTCCGGGCCTCACCCGGGGAAAGATCCTCCGGGCCGATGTGGACTCCGTCCGCCTCAAGCGCCAGGGCGAGATCGGGCCGATCGTTGACCAGGAACGTTGCGGAATGGGAATGAGCGATCCGCCGCAGCTCTTCCCCCACCACGAGCAGCTTTCGGGCGGAGGCATGCTTGTCGCGCAGCTGCACCGCCCGGACACCTCCGGAAAGCGCCGCGGCGACCACCTGCAGAAACGGGCGCTCCTTGGAATGCTCCGGATCCGCTACCAGGTAGAGGAGAAGGTCCATGGGGTGCCCCTCAGGAGCCCCGCTGCTGTGCAAGGACCTCGTTAAACGCGGCCCAGAAGGGATCCACGCCTGGATGGGTGAGCTCCTGCTCCTTCCCTTCTTCGACCAGAACCATCCCCAGCTCTTTCTCGCTGATCTCGCCGATGATGGCGGCTGGGATCGACACGCCCCCGAGTGCAGCCAGCAGAGCTTGCGCTCGGTAAGGCTTGCACGTGACGATGAGAGTTCCTTCACTGATGGCGTGGTAAGGGTTCATGCCGAAATGACCGCAGACGCGGGACACGCACTCCGGGACGGGAATGGCAGCTTTGTCGATGCGCAACCCCGCTTCGGAAGCCGCAGCAACTTCCACCAGGGCGCCGAAGACTCCGCACTCCGTGGCGTCGTGCATCGCGGTGACGCCGCGATTTCTCACCCCGATGGCCGCCGCGGTCCGGCAGTCCTTCACCACCGTCATCTGGGAGAACAGCGCCTCCGCCTGGCGAGCCGTTTCCTCCCCCAGCGCCTCGCGAAGCAGCTCTGGGAAGGTTACCCCAAAGAGTGCGGTCGCCTCGATGGCGGCCCCTTTGGTGAGGATGATCTGGTCGCCGACTTCGGCCATGGCAGGGGTCACGTATTTTCCGGAGGCTCCGACTGCCGCCATCGTAGCGCCTCCGACCATGGGGTAGTTGCACCCTTCGTAGCGCGCCGTATGGCCGGTCACCACGCTGATTCCCAGCGCCTTGCATTCGTCCGACAGGCGCTTCCAGAGAATCTCCAGCTCCGGGTCGGTGATGGAAGCCGGTAGATTGAGGTCGAAGGCGGCATAGGCCAGGGGCAGGCCTGAGGTGGCTGCGTCGGACGCCAAAATCTGCACTGCGAACCAGGCGGCGCGCTCCCAACCGTACTCGGGCACCACGAAGACGGGGTCGGTGGTGAGGGCCATCACGGTACCCTCCGCAATCTCGACGATTCCCACATCCACACCGTGCCGCGGCCCCACCAAAACCTTAGTGGACTCTGCGCCGAGGTTTGGGAAGATGACCTGCTTGAAGAATTCAGCGGATATTTTTCCGATTTGCTTCGGCTTTTCAGTCACGTGGAGAGCCCCTTTTGTATGATCGGCGCCATGCTAGCACAGCAGAGACGGGGCCGCCCCGAGGTGTGCTATCATGCCGTCATTCCAGTATTTGCACTCCTCAGGAGTGCACCCGCTCGGCTCAAAGCGCATGGAGTCCAGGCATGGTGGAAGAGATGATGGGGGCCGTGGTCAAGAGCCGCTCCGCCGCCGGCGCGGAATGGAAGCAAGTCCCCATTCCGCAGGTGGGAGCCGAAGATGTTTTGATCGAGGTCAAGGCCGCCTCCATCTGCGGCACCGATCTGCACATTTACGAATGGGACGAGTGGGCCAGCAAGCGAATCCGCATCCCTCAGGTGATGGGCCATGAGACCGCCGGAGAGGTCGTAGAAACGGGGAAGGATGTTTCCTCCCTGAAGAAGGGGGATTATGTCTCGGTGGAGACCCACATCACCTGCGGCGTCTGCTACCCGTGCCGGGTGGGCCGCGCGGAAGTTTGCAGCAACACGAAAATCGTCGGCGTGGACACCGACGGCTCTTTCACCCGCTACCTGAAGATTCCGGCGCGCTGCGCCTGGAAAAACGACCGCACCCTCCCGCCCGAAATCGCGACCCTGCAAGAGCCCCTGGGAAATGCCGTGGATACGGTGCTGGCGGAGGATGTCTCGGGCAAGACCCTGGTGGTGCTCGGCGCGGGCCCGGTAGGACTGTTGGCCATGGGAGTGGCGAAGGCTTCGGGCGCTGCCACCATTTTCGCGACCGACGTGTCGGAATACCGCCTTGGGCTGGCGAAATTGATGGGCGCAACCTTCACTTTCAATCCCCTGCGGGACAAGGTGGTGGAAGCCATCCTGGATATCACCCACGGGGACGGCGTGGATGTGGTCATCGAGATGTCGGGCAACCCGGAAGCGCTGAGTCAGGGCTTCAAGGTCCTGGCCCCCGGCGGGAGACTGTCGCTGCTGGGGCTTTCTCACGGCCCCGTCCGAATCGATCTGAACAACGAGGTGATCCTGAAGGGAGCGCGGATTTACGGCATTACCGGTCGCAAGATCTTCACGACCTGGTATAAGTCTTCCCGACTTCTCACTTCCGGGCTCCTGGATCTCAAGCCGTTGCTCACCCATCGACTCCCCATGAATCAGTTCGCCGCCGCCATGGATCTGATGAAGAAGGGCGAGTGCGGCAAGATCGCCTTGCTTCCCGCCGTCTGATGGCCGAGGTAACCATGCCCGGAAAGCACGAATTCATTCAGCAGGAAATGGCCTCACTGAGGGAGCAGGGCCTGCTCATTCCAATCCGGGTGATCGATTCTCCCCAGGGAGCCTGGGTCACCGTGGACGGCAAGAAGGTTCTGAATCTCTGTTCCAACAACTACCTCGGCTTTGCCAATCACGACGTGCTCAAGCGTCGCGCCCAAAAGGCGATCGAGGCATTCGGGGTGGGCCCAGCCGCCGTGCGCACCATCGCCGGGACACTGACTCTGCACCGGGAGCTCGAAGCCAAGCTGGCGCATTTCAAGGGCGTGGAGGCGGCCCTCAGCTTCCAATCGGGCTTCTGCGCGAATCTCGCTGCGCTGGGCTCCCTGGCCGGCCCCGAAGACGTGATCTTTTCCGACGAGCTGAACCACGCCAGCATCATCGACGGGTGCCGCCTGTCCCGCGCGAAAGTCACCCGCTATGCCCACGGCGATCCGCAGAATTTACGGGAGCAGCTCCGCGCTGAAACATCGGCCCGACGGCGTTTGGTCATCACCGACGGCGTCTTCAGCATGGACGGGGACATCGCTCCGTTGCCGGAACTCGTCAGCACTGCAGCCGAGTTCGACGCGCTGGTGCTGGTGGACGATGCCCATGGAGAGGGAGTGCTGGGTCGCGCCGGACGGGGAATCGTGGATCACTTCCAGCTGCACGGAAAGGTGGATCTCGAGATAGGCACCCTGTCCAAGGCGTTCGGCGTCGTAGGCGGGCTGCTGGCGGGAACCCGGCAGGTGGTGGACTACGTCCAGCAGAAGGGGCGACCCCTGCTCTTTTCCAGTGCCGTGACCCCCGCCGACACAGCCGCCTGCATCGCGGCGGTGGAAATTCTGGAGAAATCCGGCGACCTGGTGGAACGGCTCTGGACCAACACCCGGACCTTCAAGGACGGCATGCGCGCCTTGGGGTTCGACCTGGGCCGAAGCGAGACTCCCATCACTCCCGTAATGATCGGTGACGCCAAGCTCGCGGGGGCCTTTTCGAGGCGGCTCTTCGAAGAGGGGATCTTCGCCATGTCCATCGGGTATCCCACCGTGGCCCGCGACAAAGCGCGGATCCGGGCGATGATCTCGGCCACCCATTCTGCTGAAGATCTAAAGTTCGCGCTGGAAGTCTTCGGTCGAGTCGGCCGCGAGCTCGCGATTCTACACTGAGCCCGACATTCTCCCCGCCCCCACCGCCGGATCACACCGGCCGATCCTGTAGAGGACGGACCAACCTCCCCCGCTGGCCTGGTCTACCGTGCGTCCGATTTGTCCGCCGTGACGCTTTCCCGCTCCGACAATCCGAGAACGAGAACTCTTTCGTGTTGATACAGCGCTCGGTAGATCTCCTGGGCCTCCACAGCGGGAACCAGGAGCTGGATGCGAGTTTCGTGCTTTCCGGCCCCAGGGCCCCAAGGGAGCCACCCTTTCACCGCACGGCCGACTCCCTGTATCTTGGCTTTCCACCCCTCCTGATCCATGGCTACAAACCGCACTTTGACGGATCGATCGAACACCAGCGTGAAATCGGACGGGGGATCCGGGGGAAAGAGCTTTGGGTCTTTAAGCGGATCCACTGGTTTGTTCGGATCGGGGGGCACGATCACCTCGGGAGGCGCCCCTCGGTCCTCGAGCTCCAGCAGGAGGCTCTCTCCTTGGACGAGGCGTCCCCCCCTGCCCTTTTCACGGATCGACTCGATTTGCACCGGCAGGGATTTCAGCGTCATGCCGCTCAGGCGGTATTCGAGGCGCGAATCGATGAGATCCAGGATCAGGTAAGGCTTCTTCGACATCGCCAGCGGATACTCCATTTCAAGCCGGCGGGTCTTCTGCTCCAGCGACGGCTGGCCATGCGACAACGCATAGCCGCTCTTCCTGCCGCTCCAATAGCCGGCCAGGGCCCCGAGGACTATCCCGGCCACGATGGCCGAGCCGAGAGTGCGCCGTCGACTCAAGGTCCCCCCTAATAGATATAGACCGGAGTGCCGATTTTCACCGTCTTGAAGATCGCCTCCAGGTCCTTCGCCCCGAGGCGCACGCATCCATGAGTTACCGACATCCCCAGGGAACGCTCGTAAAGAGTTCCGTGGATCAGGTAGCCGTCGCCCAAATCCATCGCATAGTCTCCCAGCTCCTCGGGGGCCAACCGATCTTTTTGATTCCGGGGAATGGGCTCACCCTCTTCGATGAATGCCCAATCGGGCTTGATCCATACCGGATTGACCACTTTGCGCCGGATTTTGAATTCTCCTTTCGGCGTATCGAAAGTCCATTCCCGATTGCGCGGAACATCTGGAAGAAACCGCCCGCTTCCGGTGGAGCAGACCGCGGCGCGCAGGGCGCAGCCGCCGCGCATGAGATACAGGCGATTCGTCCCGGTGTCGATGAGGAGATAGATCCCTTTGGGAGCCAGCGCCGCCAAGTTCTTGGTCAGCTCGTCGTGCTTCTGCTGGAGCGTGAGCGGCTTTCGGGGCTTGGGCTTTCGCGGCGGAGGCGGGGGCGTCACCTCCGGCTCAGGAGGCGGGATCTCCTCGGCGGGCGGCGGCTGTTCCTCTCCGACGACCTGAGAATCGCTCGTAGGAGGAGCAGCCGGTTCGGATGGCGGAGTCGGCTCCGGGGAAGGCTCCTCCTGCGGCAGGGACATCCCGGTCGCCGCGGCGAGAAGCGTGGCCAGGAGGAGCCATGAGAGGCGCTTCACCAGGGAGCCCTTTCATCTTTGGGGTTGTAACCCACGATGGCCACCGGCGTTCCGATTTTAGCCAAGGGGAAGAGAGCGTCCATCTCCCGATTGGTGAGCGCCACGCACCCTTTCGTCCAGTCCTTGTCCCGCCCCCCCTCGCCGTGGATCTCGATGAGGTTTCCTGGATTCGCGCCTTTGGGTATGAGACCTTTGCGCCGCGCTTCTTCAAATCGCCGGCGGTCCTGGGCATTGGGATAATCGAGAAGGAATGCCCGGTAATAGCGGGTCTGTCCCGGTCCGCGGATTTCCTGAATCTTGTATAGACCTTCGGGGGTGGCGTCGTCGCCGGAGCGCATCTTCCTTTCCATGCC
>Ga0137425_1000137_pt1 | contig 24442 bp, 25 predicted proteins | sample EasRivERMZT640_2_FD_102318 | JGI IMG/M metagenome (GOLD analysis project Ga0137425, IMG submission 102318) | Soil microbial communities from meander-bound floodplain in the East River, Colorado, USA - East River MetaG ERMZT640_2 | ecosystem: Environmental > Terrestrial > Soil > Floodplain ...
ACGTGCCGTTGCCGTTGTTGCGGTACAGGGCGTTGGGCACCGAGTCCTTGGCCACGAAGAGATCCAGATCGCCGTCGTCGTCGAGATCGCTGAAGACCGCGCCGAGGCCTTTGCCCCAGCGCTCCGTCAGCCCCGCCTTGAGCGTCACATTGGTGAACGTGCCATCGCCGTTGTTGTGGTACAGGATGTCCGGGAGCCCCTCGTACGCATCCGGATGGCAGTAGGCCCGGATCTTCCGCTGGAAATCCCCGCACCACTCATTGTTGTCCATGGAAAAATCGACGTAGTTGGTCACGAACAGATCCAGCCGGCCGTCCGAGTCATAGTCGGCGAATGCCGCACTGGTGCTCCAGAGCGGGCTGTCGACTCCGGCCTTCTTGCCGACCTCCGTGAACGTGCCATTCCCGTTGTTGCGGTAGAGCCGGTTGGGGCCGAAGTTGGTGACGTAGAGATCCGCGTCCCCATCATTGTCCACGTCGCCTGCAGCGCACCCCATGCCGAAACCGGTGTCCCCCACCCCTGCTGCGGCGGTGACGTCGGTGAAGCGCCCATGCCCGTCGTTGCGTTTGAGAACGTTTCCCGGCCGGGGCCCCGGGGTTCCCGGATCGGGACCCGACTGGACGAAGTAGAGATCGGCGTCGCCATCCCCGTCATAGTCGAAAAAGCAGACCCCCGATCCCATGGTCTCGATCATGTACTTGTCGGGGGTGCGCCCCGCCACGTGCCGGAATTTCACGCCCGATGCTTCCGCGACCTCGGTGAAGCTCGGGGATTCCGGTTTGGCAGCGGGGAGGGCCCGGGCGAATCGAGGCGGAGTGCAGAGCAGCACCGTCGCGCCGAGCACCGCGAGACTAAAAGCCGGTCTTATTCTCACCGATGGTCTCCAGAGCCTCGAAGGCACGGCGCTCCTGCTCGCTCTTTTCGGTATCGCCCCGCTCCTGGTACAGAACCGCCAGATGGAAGTGGGCGTCGGGAAGCTTCGGATCCAGCTCCACCGCCTTCTGAAAGGCTGCCAGGGCCGCGTCCTTCTGCCCCATTTTGAGAAAGCACAGTCCGCGCCCCAGTTGGAAGCGCCCCGATCGGGGATTGACCTCCGCGAGGCGGTCGAACTCCTTGAGGGCGCCGGCATAGTCTCCCGCCAGGTAGTGCTCACGCGCCTTTCCCTCGGCCTCGCGATCGGCCGCCTGTCGATCCCAGAGCTTGGTGAACAGCTCCTGCTCCCGCGCGGCCTCCGCTTCCTTCCCCGCGCGCAGATAGAGCTTGGCCAGATTGAAATGGGCCTGACTGTTCTGGGGAGCCAGATCCACCGTCTTGAGGAATTCGGCTTCCGCCCGGACGTCCTGGCTGAGACGGGCATAGGCCAGGCCGAGGGTGTAGTGCGCATCCGGAAGATCCGGCTTCAAAGCGACGACGCTCTCGAGAAGCTGAATCGACTCGTTGTAATCCCCTGCCCGGTAGCGCAGCAGCCCCAGGTTATAAAGCGCCTGCAGGCTTTTCGGATCGCGCTGAAGGGCTTCCCGGAACTGGGTCGTGGCCGACTCATAGTCCCCCAGCCTGATGCCGACCCGCGCCAGTCCCAGCCGGGGCTCCACCGCCTCCGGATGGATGGTCAGGATGCGGCGGAACTCTTCCTGCGCGGGGGTGTAACGCTTCGCTTGCAGCAGGGCGGTCCCCAGAAGCGTGGAGGTGCGAAGATCCGCCGGCACCAGGTCGCGGGCTTTTTCGAACGACTCCGAGGCCTGATGGTACCGCCCCTGGCGATAATCCGCCACGCCCTGATTCACGAGGTTGGCTGCCGCCTCGGGGAGAATCAGGGGAGCTTCGGACCCTGGCTGATTGAGTGGGGCGGGACGACCGCCTCCCGCCGTGCCCGACTCCTGCTGCGACTTGCTGCAGGAGACCGAAATCACGACCAGGAGGACGGCGGGAAGAATCCGTCCAGTCCCTTTCATGCCCCGCTTCGCCCGGGTGGAGCGCCTCGGGTGGAGGAAGGACTATCCGGGGTATTCCAGCGGAGAAGCGGATACACCAGCGCGATCACCGAAAAGACGAGCAGCACGAGGGGGTAGAGGAGGGTCCCAAAAATCACCGCGCAGGCGCACAGGAAAACCGAGATTATCAAGTGCCATCGCTCTTTCCAGGGATTCATGTTACGGGGCCCCACGCTGCGTTTCTGCTTCAGAACTGGAGGATAGCACACAGTGGGCGCAGGGGATTCACCTCGGCTGGCAGAAAGCAAGACCGTTGTTCGAGACATGGGTGGCAGCGGAGCCGCCCTGGAGTTGACCTCGAGGGGCGTCTCATGGCACAAGGAGATACCCTCGATTCGACCCGACCTTGAGGAGAGACAGCATGCTTGCGAAGTCGCGGCGACTCTCAGGAAGCCTGCGCCTGTGGGCCTTGCCATGCCGGGCTCTTTGACTCGGACCCCTTCTTCGAGCCTTAGAATCCCGCTCGTCATATGGACCGCGCTATGCGCCATCACCTCGCATGAGGGCCTGGCTCTGCCTTCGCAGGAAACCAAGGAATCGGCTGCGGGTGCCCGGCACCTCCACGGGCGACGATTCGAAATCCCCCCAAGTCCGTACGGGGAGCATTCGAAGGGACAACTCACCGCGGAGGCAGTCCGCAACGCCAGTCTCAACGTGCTGAAGGCACGTCGTGCGAAGGGAAAGAGCACCCACCCCTTTTACTGGGGGGCGTTCGTTGCGGCCGGAGATTGGCGCTAGAAGCGCGTCAGGTCTTAGGGGGAGTCGGCGATTTCCAGGTCGGCCCGATAGAGCACCTCATCGGGTCGATCGGCGGAAGAGAGAGTGAAAACGTACCGGCCAGTCGCCAGCGACGAGGTTGGAGCCAGGAGCGTAACCTGCTCGACCGCACTGTCCAGATGCTCACGGATGGCGGCCGCAGTCATGTCTCGGGACCAGACGACCCGTCCGCCCGCATTACGCATTTCATACCGGAAGCTCGCGTCGGGAGGCGCCTGGTCCGGAATCGAGGCCGGGCAGACGATGACCACGAGGGTCCGTTTCGGATCGATTCGGTAGCGGAGCAGCGCCTCATCGCCGCGCAGCACGCGGGGCAGGATGAGCAAGGGCCCGGCCTGGAGCTCCCCTGGTGCAGGCCCCTGCGCCACGACCGGAGGAGGCGGCGGGGCCGTCTTGAGCAGCTCCGCAATCGCGAATCCGACGACCAGGCCCGCGGCCGAAGCCAGAGCGACGAACCCCCAGCGGTGGAACCCGCCGCCGGGGGGCATCAGGCGGGCGGCCGACGGGGCCCCGCCGCCCCGCTTCCAGGTCTCCACCTCCAACGAGCAGGTCGCACAGACCTCCAGGTGTCGCTCGATTCGTCCGTGCTCCGCAATCGCCTCACCGCGCGCGTAGCTCTCGAGCGCTGATTCCGCAGGGTGCGGCTCGAACAGCACCTCACCACCCTCGCGAAGAGCGCTGGCGAACTCTTTGAGCGTGTCCACCATTTCCCGGCAACCCTCGCACTCCCGCAGGTGAGCTTCCAGCCGCTCGGATGCCGCTCGCTCAAGGCGCCCGGCAGCATAGGCAGGAAGATACCCCTGGAAATCTTCGTGTTCGTTCAACGGCTTCCCCACTATCTATTATTCGGAGCTAGGGCGTTCCGGTTCCTTCAAGATTCGGATCTATCGAAAATCATGGGCGCGGAGCATTACGGTTCCGAAATCCTGAGGTCGCGAGCGCCTGATGCGCACCCTCCAGGCAGCGGAAGAGCCTGGATTTCACCGTACCTACGGGAAGTCCCGTGCCCGCCGAGATTTCCTCGTAACTCTTCCCATCGAAATAATACAGGCGGAACAGCTCCCGGCAATCCTCCGAGGCCAGATCCAGGACGCGCCGCACCAGCTGCAAACGGATCAGCCGCTTCACCGGGTCCGGCGAGTCGCGTTCCGGCAGATCTCCAGGATTCGCAGAAGTCGCCGACTCCTTTCGTTTGCCCAGTGCTTGCAGGCAGGCGAACCGGGCAATTCCCTGGACGTAGGCTCGAAGATCCCGCGAATCATCAAAGCGCCCACTGCGCAGGCTCTGGATGACGCGGGTAAGGACTTCCTGGACCAGATCGGGCCATTCGCTGCGCAGGAGCCAGAATCGCGGTGATGCGAGCGCGCTTGAAATCCAGCGGATGACCTGTCCCAGCGCCTCCGGATCGTTTTCCAACAGACGTCCGGCGATGCTGTGCTCGGCGTATGGCACGTGTGGGCTCCCACGGGATCCTCTCTCCCCAGCGGCGCGGAGAATAGAGGAGTTGTGGAAGTCGTGTCAACGCGAATCGGCGCCGGGAATTTGACGCGGCGAAGACGGCCGGCCTCTTTCATCGCATGCCCATTGACCGGTTACGGTGGGGAACCTAGATTGGCAGGCAACATGACCAATCCTGCCGTGCGCGGTGTGCGAGCATCCAGCGGGGCCTCCCATCGCGGCCTCCTGCAGACGCTTCGTCTCAAAGCCTTCGGGCGAAGACGGCGCCTCCTGGTCCATCGCGGCTACCAGCTCAGGACGGCCCTGCGCAGCGTGCTGGGCACCAGTGTCCTGGTGGGACTGCTGATTTTCGTCCTCGACCAGGTGAACCAGGAGACCTCCAGAGACTTGCGGCAGATGGCCCCCTTCATGGGGCCGGGACTGCAGCGGTGGGATCGGATCACCTTCCTTTCTCTCGTCCTCGGGGGGGCCGTGTTTCTGGCGGGTGTTTTTGTCCTGGAGCTCATGGAGACGCACCGGACGGCCGGGGCGTTCCAGAACTTGCGACGGCGCCTGGAAGAGCTTCGCAGTGGTCGGCTAGCGGCTCACCTGAAGCTGCGGCGCCACGATCATTTTCCGGAGCTGGACAAGGCTTTCAATGAGGCGGTGGCCTCGCTGCGAACCCGCACCGAGGGGGAAATCGCTACCTTGGGCCGGCTCTCTTCCCAGGCGCGGGAGCTCATCAAGGAGCATGATCGAGGCAATCCCGCCCAGGCGCGGGCCCTCGCGGAAGCCCTGCAACAATCCCTGGAAGAGATGCGCTGCCGAAAATCGGAGCTCCTGGAGCCCTGAGCCACCCCAAATAAGCCCACAAATACCAGTTGACATCCACCCCACAGGACTGTATTCTTCTCCGCGTGCCTGTGAGGAGTACCCGTTTTGAGGCTTGAGTGACCCGAGAACCACGAAAGCGCTCTTCGGCTTTGGTGGTTTTTTTTTGTCCTCAAGCCGGTCTTCAGTCACGGCGGTGCGATAGCCGCCCCGAACCAAGGCAAGGCCTTGTACTCTAGCGAAAGGAGGTAGAAACAGTAGTGCCCAAAGGAAAAGTAAAGTGGTTCAACAACGCCAAGGGGTACGGCTTCATCCAGCAGGAAGACGGGAGCGACATCTTCGTCCATTTCTCTGCTATTAAGGGTGAAGGGTACAAGACCCTCGAAGAGGGTCAGACCGTGGAGTTCGACATCACCCAGGGACCCAAGGGTCTCCAGGCGGAAAACGTCGTTAAGGCCTAGTCCCCTTTCGACCAGAGCCCACAATGAAGCCCCGGTGGTAACCCACCGGGGCTTTTTTATTTCTTGGAAGGTGGATCGGGGGCAGGCGGGCCGGGATCCATCTGGTCGGGATGTTTCTTGAAGTATCTCTGAATCACCCATTCCGGAGGTTGAGCGCGCTCCCCGTGCCCATACTTGCTCTCGAAGATTCCGTCCCCGTCGGTGTCCACGATGGCATAGACGGTCGGAGGAGCATCGCCTTCCCCCTTGACGTGAAACTGGCAGGCGTAGATCTCACCCTCTATCTCAAAGGTGTCGAACACGACCCCGTCCTTCTTCCGCTTGTAAATCTTCACTTGAGTTTCAGGACCAACGATTCGCGGCGTGTAGTCCTGATTGCGGATTTTCAGCTTCTCCGCCACTGCGGGATTCGGGAAGGTCCAGCCGTCCTTCTTGACTTCCACGGCTCCCACCGGAAGGCCGAGGAAGCCGGTCAGAACCGCGACAATGACGATGCGTTTCATGGGTGACTGCTCCGAGGAGGGCCAAATCTTAACACAGCGTTTCGGCTCCGACCAGATTGCGGATGGTGGAAATCGCTGCAAGGCGCAGAGTTGGGGCGGCTCGAGGGTGCCGGCCGTCACGGCGGCTCGACTAGGGCTCCAGGTCGCCGTCGGGGCTGGAATTGGCGAGGATGGTCTTGTAGTACGGAAGCAGACTCTGGTTATAGACCTCCATCAACTTCTCCAGGAGCTCTTTGGGGTCCTCGCTGTAAACGACCTGGGCCCCGGTGTTCTTCTGGATGAAGGAGATGATGGTCTCGATCTTGTCGGTGATCCCGCCCGTCCCCTTGAGCACGCCGATGACCTTGGCTTCGTCATAGGCGATGGCGAACTCCCCCAGCGTTCCGGATCGCCCTCCCATGAACACCACCATGTCGCAGGACCGGATGTTTTCGATTTCACGGCCCATCAGGCCGCTGCCGGTATAAATGATGGCGTCGTAGCCGTGGTAGGGGGAGGCGTATTTCATGGCATGCTCTTCGAAATTCAGGGCCGGCGAAATCCCCACCACCGTCCCGCCGACCTGCCTCGCCCCGAGAACGGCTTGATGGGGCAGCCCGGGGCAGGCGCCGGTGATCAGCACGCAGCCGCGCCGGGCGATCTCCTCGCCCATGCGGAAGGCCTTGTCCAGGGTCTGGCGATTCAGATCGCCTCCGGCGGATCCCATGACTCCCACGGATATCCGGAGGAATTTTGTCGTGTCGATCGCTTCAAGCGGCTTCATTGGCGGCGCAGTCTAGCATCGTTTCCGGCCCCTCGCAATGAGCCGCTCCCCCGTATTCAGCGCCGTTTGACCCATCCACAGGCGGCCCATATAATGCGCATCCTTCGACTTCCCGATGATCTGGAGCTCCATGACACGCTGGTTGGCAGGAAGAATTGTGCCGGCAATCGCCTTGGGAGCCGCCCTCAGTCTGGCAGGTTGCGGCTCGTCGCAGACCTTTACCCTCCCCGACGACCCCATGGTGGGAAAACAGTCCCCCTACTTTACCTTTCACAGCGTGCACAAGCGGGCTTTCCCATCCACCAATTTCCAGGGCAAGACCCTGGTGATGGTCTTCATCCGGCCGGGGCAGCCGGAGGTTCCCAACCTCCTTCGGGAGCTCGAAAAGCTTCATCGGAATCCCGCCTTTTCCGTCGTCCAGTTCGTGGTGATGTCCCCTGAGACGGACCCGTTGACCGAGCCGTACTGGGTGGGGCTCGAGAACAGCCTGCCCATCGCCCTGGATTTCACCGACGTGGCCGGAAAGTTCGGTGCTGGTGGATCGCCGATGATCGTCGTGGCCGATCACAAAGGGAAGATTCGCATGCGGCTGGACGGCTACCTCGGAGACCAGTTCCTGCCGCGCTTCGAAGCCACCCGCAAGCTCATTCGAAGAGTGGAAGAGGAGCGCTCGCGCCCCACTGCGGCCCGCTGAGACCCGCGTCGATCCCCGGCCCAGGAATCACTCGCCACCGGTCCCCTGGATTCCCAATCGCTTTCTGGCCAGCGAGCGCAGGGCGAAATATGCCGCGACCAGGACGAGCAAGGCCATGGCCACGCCCCAGGCGCGGTTGATGTTCAGGATCACCGACTCCAGATGAGGTCCCACCAGGTACCCCGCCAGGATGAAAAGTGGAACATTGAGCAGGGCGCCCGCCAGATCGAAGAGGAGGAATCTTCCCCGCGGCATCTGCAGGACGCCGGCCGCGAGGAACACCGGTCCACGCAGACCGGAGATGAAACGGGCGAAAAAGACCATTTTGGTACCGTGCCGGGCGAAGCGTTTCACAATCCACTGGTAACGCTGCGGGCTCAGCACGTGGGAAAACCAGCGATGGGCCACCACCTTGGGGCCGAAGTGCATCCCCAGCGAGTAGACGAACTGGTCCCCGGTCATCACCCCCAGGATTCCGACCAGGGCCGCCGGCAACGGCGACATGAGATCCTTGCTGATCAGGTATCCCGCCGCCGCCAATGTGAGGTCTTCAGGCAGGGGCATCCCCATGGCCGAAAGGAGGAGAAGACCGTACATTCCGGGATAGACCAGCGCCGGACCGAGATCTTTCAATGTGTCGAAGGCCGAGGTAATCAGCAAGGCTGGTTTGACTCGCGAGGAGCCCTCTCCTAGAATTCAAGAACTTGCCGCACTATAGCACACGAAGGGAGACGGTCACGGTCAGCAAGATCGCCCGAAACGGCTGGGTTCTTCGGCGGCGCCTGTCAGCCATCGCATTGCTGGGCTCCATCTTCTTTCTGAGTCTCGCCTCCGATCGTTTCCACAATCACTCCGGCACGGAAGAGGCGCTGGCTGCTTTCAACGGACCCTCCCGTGGCGAGAGTCTGGCTCGGCACACCCCAGCTCCGGCAGCGCGTCGCCCCGTCGTTTGTGTCGCTTGCCTGCATCACCGCACCTTCGGTGTGAGCTCTTCGGATAGCCTGGTCGAGGGACCGATGGTGGTCCTGCCCGAGGTTCCCCTGTCTGCGGCCCCCGTCCCCCCCCCGGCCCCCCATTCGAGGCCGGCGGGTCTTCGAGCCCCTCCCACCGCCTGATCACGCTGCCCATTCCAGGATTCACTCGACGCCAACCTCCGCCGGAAGTCCGTCAAGCTCAAGGACCGGTGGATGTGGCACGTCAGGTAGCAGGAGGATGTCGATATGCCGAGAAAAACCGTCCGGGCGGGCGCCGGCCTCATCTCCGCGCTCGCCCTGTTTGCCCCTTTGATCGCGCAGACGGCCCCCGAGTCCGCTTCGGCGGAAGAGATCGAGGCCCTGCGCGCCGAGCTGCAGCAGCTCAAAGAACAAATGAAGGCCATGCAGGACAAGCTTGACGCGCTGGCGGCGCCCCTGGCCCCCGCCAGCCTGCCCCCCGCACCACCGGCGCCTGCGGAGCCGATGGTCGGCGAGGCCGTCCCTCCCCCGGAGGGGCCACCCGTCGGCGAGGCGCCCGCGCCGATCTCGGCCCCCGCCCCTACCTCGAATTACTTCAACCCAAGCATCAGCGTCATCGGCAATTTTCTCTCCGTGGCAGGACAAAACGAGACTCAGCCGCAGCCAGCCTTCAGCCTCAGCGAGTCGGAGGTGTCCTTCCAGGCCGTCGTCGATCCCTACGCCCGCGCGGACTTTTTCCTGTCGTTTGCCGAGGAGGGCGTCGAAGTGGAGGAGGGCATCGCCACGTTCACCGCCCTTCCGTGGCAGCTTCTCGCCAAGGTGGGCCGCATGCGAACCTCCTTCGGCAAGATCAACACGCTGCACTTCCACGTCCTGCCCTGGCCCGACGAGCCGCTCCCCATCGTCAACCTGCTCGGCTCGGAGGAAGGGTGGATCGGGACCGGCGTTTCCGTCTCCAAACTGATCCCGCTTCCCAAGGACGTCTATTCCGAGCTCATCCTGCAGGTGTTCGACGGGGATGCGGAGGGGTTGTTCGACGCGCCCTCGCGCAGCGACCTCGCCTACAACAGCCAATATCGAATTTTCAGCGACCTGTCGGAATCCACAAATCTGGATATGGGCTTCTCTTACGCCATGGGACCCAATGGAATCACCGCGGACTCCAAGACCAAGTTGGGAGACGTCTACGCCACGTTCCGATGGAAGCCCTTGCGCACCGCCACCTACCGCTCCGCCAGCGTGCGCGGGGAGTACATCCGCAGCTGGCTGGAGAATACGGTGGACACGGTCACGGCGAACGGCTGGTTCCTGTCAGCGGAATACCAGTTCACGAAGCGCTGGTCCGTCGGCGGCCGGTACGAGATCTCCGACGATCCGGACGACTCCAGCCTGCAGGACGTCGGGCAGGCGATCACCACGACCTTCTGGCCGAGCGAGTTCTTGCAATTTCGAGGCGAGCTCCGCCGCAGGCACTACTCGAACGGCGAGATTGCCAACGAGTTCCTGCTGCAGATCCAGTTCGCAATCGGCGCCCACGGCGCTCATCCCTTCTGAGGGAGCTGTCATGAAAAAAACCGCGCTCCTGTTCCTGGTGCTGCTCTTCGCGCCCGCGGCGGGGCTGGCGCAGGCCAAAGTCCGCATCGTCTCGACGTTGCAGGATTTCGCATCCATCAGCCAATCCATCGGCGGCGACCTCATCGAAGCCGACGCCCTGGCGAAGGGTTACCAGGACCCCCACTTCGTGGATGCGAAGCCCTCGTTCATTCTCAAGCTTTCCCGCGCCGATCTCCTGATCGTCGCCGGGCTCGAGCTGGAGATCGGTTACCTTCCAGCTCTCATCGATCAGAGCCGCAATGCCAAGATTCATCCGGGCGGCCCCGGCTACCTCGACGTCTCCGTGGGATGCGACATTCTCGAGCGCCCGACGGGGCAAGTGACCCGCGCGATGGGAGACGTGCATCCCCACGGCAACCCCCACTATTGGACCGATCCGAACAACGGCGGGATCATCGCGCGCTCCATCGCCGCCAAGCTCTCGGCCCTGGATCCCCCGAACCGGGCCACCTATGAGAAAAATCTCGCCGCGTTCGAGGCCAAGCTCGCCGCGAAAGACAAGGAATGGATGGCGAAGATGGCTCCCTACGCCAACGCCAAGATCATCACCTTTCATCGCTCCTGGCCCAATTTCGCCAAGCACTTCAAGCTGGACGTGGTCGGCGAGATCGAGCCGAAGCCGGGAATCCCTCCCTCGCCTTCGCACACGCTGGACATCATCAACCTGATCATCACGGACAAGATCAAGGCGATTCTCGTGGAGCCTTACTTCGATCTGAAAACTCCGAAGTACATCGCGGGAAAAACCGGAGCCTCCGTGGTGGTGGGTTATCCCTCGGTCGGCGGCCTCCCTGAGATCAAGGATTACTTTGAACTCTTCGACCACGACATCGACGAGCTGGTGAAGGCGCTGGGGGGTGGAACCCAATGACCATCACGGAGCTCCTGCTGCCGGCCTTCGTGGCCAGCCTGATCCTCACCGGAATCCATGCCTACCTGGGCGTCCACGTGGTGGAGCGCGGGGTCATCTTCGTGGATCTGTCGCTCGCACAGATCGCCGCCCTGGGTACGACCGTCGCCTACCTGATGGGGCACGACCTGCACTCCGGCATGGCCTACTTCTACTCCCTCGGCTTCACGTTTCTCGGCGCCGCGGTTTTCTCCTTCTCGCGCGTGCACCGCAAGACGCGGGTTCCCCAGGAAGCGGTCATCGGCATCGTCTATGCCGTCTCCGCCGCGGTCGCCATTCTGGTCATGTCCAAGGCGACGCAGGAGACCGAGCACCTCAAGGACATGCTGGTTGGCAACATCCTTTCCGTGACCTGGCCGGAGCTGTTCACGACGGCGGTGCTCTATTCGCTGGTAGGCGTCTTCCATTACGTGCTGCGCGAACGGTTTCTCCTCATCTCCATGAACGAGGCAGAGGCCGAGCGGCGGGGCTGGAACATCCGCTTCTGGGATTTCCTGTTCTACATCTCGTTCGGCTTCGTCGTGACCTCCTCGGTGGCCATCGCCGGCGTCCTTCTGGTCTTCTGTTTCCTCATCGTTCCCTCGGTGACGGCCATGCTTTTCTCGGCGCGGCTGGGCCCGCGCCTGGCCATTGGCTGGTCCATGGGCGCCCTGGTTTCCGCGGGCGGCGTCGCGCTCTCCTACGGCCTGGACCTTCCCACGGGGGCGACGATTGTCGCCACCTTCGGAGGAGCGCTCTTGATCGTTGCGGCTTGCCGACGAGCTCTCAGGAGGGCGGGAGCCAGCGCCCTTTCCATGGATGCTAGGTCGGGCCGTCTCCCGTGAGGCCCAGCCCCCCTCCCCTGGCGCTGCTGGCGGCTTTCGGGGCCATGTTCTTCTGGGGAGTGAACTATTCCTTCGCCAAGTTGGCGGTCCAGGAGATCGACCCCTTCGCCGTGGCCTTCGTGCGGGTGCTCGTCGCCACCCCCCTGTTGTTTCTCGCCCTGGCGCGAACCGGTACCGTGAGAGTCACCGCCGCCGAGCTGAAGACCGTGCTCCCTCTGGGACTCAGCGGCGTCCTGGCCAACCAGGTCTTCTTCATCACCGGCATCCGCCGGACCACCCCGGCCCACTCTTCGCTGGTGGTGGCGCTTCTCCCCATCGTGGTGCTGGTCCTGGCCAATCTGATGCTCGGCGAGCGCCTGACCCTCTTGAAGATGATGGGGATGACTGTCGCCCTCACCGGCGTGCTCCTCATCAGCCTTTCGGACGGCTGGTCCTTTTCCACCCAGACACTCACCGGCGACCTGCTCACCTTCTGCGGAGTTTGTGCTTTCGCCTATTACACCGTGGCGGGAAAGGCGGTGGTCCCGGGCATGGGAGTGCTGCGCACGACCGCGCTGTCGTTTCTGGCCGGCGGCGTGGCCATGATTCCCCTGACGCTCCCGGCCACACTTCGACAGGATTGGGCCGCCGTCGGCACGCGCGGATGGTTCGGTCTCGCCTACGTCGTCCTGATTGGAACCTTTCTTTGCTACCTCCTCTACTACTGGGCCCTCTCCCGGATCGAATCGGGGAAAGTGGCCGCCTTCATGTACCTTCAGCCGGTGGTCGCCGGGATCACCTCCTACCTGCTCCTGGGCGAGATGCTCCATGGCCATTTCCTGCTGGGTGGTGCCGCAGTTCTCGTCGGAGTCTTCCTTGCCGAGCGCGGCTAATCAAAATCCCCCATCACTGAGGAGCGGCCAGGTCCGGTCCCTGAACCGCGGCAGCGTGGAAGCGCACGACGAGCACGCGGACCCGTGCCGTCGCGAAGGAGCCCGGGACTGCCCGAAGTTCACAATGGGGCACGCGGCAGCCCTGCCGAATTGGATAGTGGACGACGCGAGCATCGCTTGGATATCATGACGCCTCAATCGGGAGCCGCGAACCTCATGAGCCGCCCGGTCCGTTTTCCAGGAATTGGATTTGTGCTTCTGATATTTCTGCTTGCCGCCTGCGGCGGCAAGCGCGAGGACTCCATGCAGACGGCAAATCTCGTTCTCGTCCATGGCCGCATTCATACACTCGACCCGGCGGTCCCCGATGCCACGGCTCTCGCCGTGATCGGAGATCGCATCGCGAAGGTCGCATCCGACAAGGAGATCAACAGCCTGGTCGGACCCGGCACCCGGAAGATCGACCTGGAGGGGCGCACCGTCATCCCCGGGCTGATCGACGCGCATCTGCATCTGATGGGCCTGGGAAGGTCGGTGGAGGAGCTGGATCTGAGAGGCATCGCTTCACCGGAGGAAGCGATCCGCCGGGTCTCCGAGGCGGCTTCCCGGGCCGCCCCCGGTATCTGGATCCTGGGGCGGGGCTGGGACCAGAATCTGTGGCCGGTTAAGGAATTCCCCACCGCCTCCATGCTGGATGCCGTGTCGGGAGACCATCCTGCCGCGTTTATGCGGGTGGACGGACACGCCATCTGGGCCAACAGCAAGGCGCTCGAAGCCGCGGAAATCAAGCGCGGGACGCCCGATCCCCGTGGCGGAAAAATCCTGCGCGACCGGAGCACGGGCAATCCCAGCGGGGTTCTTCTCGACGATGCCATGGAGCTGATTCTGACCAGGATACCGAAGCCCGAGCTCGCCACGAAGCGGCGCTGGGTTCAGCTGGCGGGCGAGCGCCTCCTCGCCTCGGGAATCACCTCCGTGCAGGACGCCGGAGTCGATCCGGAGGACATCGATCTCTACAAGATGATGGTGGAGGAAGGCTCGCTCCCGCTCCGCGTCTACGCCATGCTGGGAGACTCCAACAAGAAACTCCCGGACTATTTTGCCCAAGAGCGGATCATCGGCTATGGCGACCGGCGATTCACCTTCCGCGCCCTGAAGGTCGGGGTGGACGGGGCGCTGGGCTCCCGGGGCGCGGCATTGCTGGGACCCTACAGCGATGACCCGAACAACTCCGGGATCACCACCATGCAGGGAGAACAACTGGAGTCGATCACCCGGGACGCTCTGACGCGGGGCTTCCAGGTCTGCGTGCATGCCATCGGGGATCGGGCGAACCGCATGGTCCTGGATCGGTTTCAGAGCGCCCTGGCCGCAGTCCCCACCCCGGACCCGCGCCTGAGAATCGAGCACGCCCAAATCCTCTCGCCCGCCGATATCCCCCGCTTCGAGAGGCTGGGGATCATCGCCTCCATGCAGCCGATCCATGCCACCTCCGACATGCCCTGGGTTCCCGCCCGGCTGGGGCCCGACCGGCTCGCCGGTGCCTACGCCTGGAAGGCCCTGCTGAGCTCGTCGGTCCGTTTCGCCTTCGGCTCCGATGCGCCCGTCGAAAGCTACAACCCCTTCAAAGGCCTGTTCGCCGCGGTGACCCGCCAGGACGAGAAGCTGGCGCCCGAGGGCGGCTGGCTGCCCGAGCAGCGTCTGACTCGGGAGGAAGCCCTGCACGCCTACACCCTGGGCTCCGCCTACGCTGCCTTCGAAGAAAACGAGAAGGGGTCGCTCACTCCCGGAAAGCTGGCTGATCTGGTCGTCCTGGATCGAGACTATTTCGAGGTGCCCGAGGCAGAACTATTCCAGATCACCCCGCAGATGACGCTTCTGGGCGGAAAGGTGGTTTACACGCGCGCGGCGCCTTAGATGGCAGGCAATCGATCGGTCAGGAGGAAGGGGCCGCCAGCATCGAGGCGGCGGCGATCAGGTTCATGCCATAGTGGGCCAGGATGGACGGCAAAAGCGACTTCGATTTCTCATAGAGCCAGCAGAGCGCCAGTCCCACGAGAAACGAGATGACCACCCACGACAAGGCGGCTCCCCAGGGATAGCTCGCCCCGAGCAGGGCCAGCTGGGTCGCGTGGCGGATTCCGAAAAAGGAGGAGGAAATCAGCGCTCCCAGCGTCACTCCCCACCTGCCGCGCAGCGAAGTGTATAAGTAGCCCCGGTAGAAAAGCTCCTCTCCAAGCCCGGCCCAGAGCAGAATGCCGCCAAAATAGTAGAACTGGATCGAGTCGACTCCGGTCTCCCAGCGCAGCGCGGCAACCTCGAGCATCTGCTGAAGCGCGGCTCCGAGATCGTAGGCGCTGCTGGAAATTGCCGCGGCGTCCACGCCGGCGCCGGACAAGAGCGCCGGATAAAGCCAGGCCGACCACACGGCTCCGATTCCCTGCAGGGCGAAGGGCAGAACAACGATTCCGATCCAGGCGCCGCGACGGATGGAGCGAAACTCCCCGAACGTGAAGCCCCCCACGCCCATGGGCAGGACGGTGCTGAGCCAGGCATAGGCAAAATAAAAGGGGGCCCAGGGTAGGAGCGAATTTTCCAGCAGGGCCACCGCCGTGAAGAGGACTGCGATCACGATGGCCGCGACGGGGGTGCGCAACTCTTCGAAGTTCTCGGCGCCTTGCGACGCTGGATTCATTCGAGGGCCTCTCCTAGGGCGGTGGCGCCGAACTCTGGCGTGCCTTACGCGCCGCCAGGCGGGCGCGGGTTTCTTCAATCTGACGCTTCAGGTCCTCGATTTCCCGGCGGCGCCGGTCGATCTCCGGCTGCATCTCTTCCCGGACCTCCTTGCGCGCCGCTTCCAGAGCCTCCTGCTCGCTCATCCGATGGCAGCCGAGAGGCAGCGCCGAGGCCACCGCCAGCGATCCGACCCCCAGGGCCCGGCCCACCCGCCCGAGCATCGCTTCAGCCTCCCCCCTGGGAGTGGGAGGCTTCCTCCTCCTGAAGATGCTTCAGCTCTTGCTTCAGCGACCGGATGCTCCGGTCCATGGCATCCAGCGATTTTTGCAGGGCGCGTCGGGTCTCCGTCTGCGCCCGTTCGAGGGCAGGCTTGCTTACCTTGACTCCGCGATACCAGACCTTTTGGGTTTCGCGCCCCACCGTCCTGCCGGCCTTGGCGGCGCTCTTTCCCACCTCCTTCCCCGCCTGGCCCACCGCTTTCCCCATCTTCTTGAAAGACTCCTTCACGGAGTCTTCCGCCAGGGCGGGGCATGGCAAGAGAATCAGCAGGAGCCCCAGGCCGAGTGTGCAATACCATCTTTTCATACCGCCACCTTACGCGTAGAATCGGCTAGGGAATCTCACCTATCCTGATGGCCGGCTCATTCTAGCAAAAGGAAGCTCGATGCGACGCGCGGTCTTCCGACGACTCGTTTCTGAAGCCCTGGAGGCTCTCCCGGTGGAGTTTCTGGAAAAAATGAACAACGTCGAGGTCGTGGTGGAAGACCTGCCGTCTCCCGACCAGCAGGCCCTGGCGGGAGGCGATGCCGGCGACGGACTGCTGATGGGGCTCTACGAAGGCACGCCGCTGACCGAGCGCCAAACCGACTATGCCTCCCTGCCCGATCGCATCACTCTTTTTCAGGACAATATCGAAGCGGCCTGCGAGACGGACGAGGAGATCCGGGAGGAGGTCCGCACCACCGTGCTGCACGAGATCGCCCATCACTTCGGAATGGAAGACGAGCGCCTTTACGAGTTGGATTATTGACACGCGACGCCCTCCCTACCTATAATCCATTTATCCCCGAATGCTGATTCAGCGCCAGACCCGCAACGGCCAACAGAGGCGCTGACCCACCGGGAACAAGATGCCGGAAAAATCTGAAATCAACCGCGAAGGTTTGATTTACGACTGGAACCGCGTCGGAGGCGATTTCGCCCCCCTCCAACCGATCCATCTGGACGACGAGACGCTGCGGGACGGGATCCAGAGCCCGTCCGTGACCGATCCGCCCATCGAGGAGAAAAAGCACCTGCTCAGCCTGATGGACGCCCTGGGAATCGAGACCGCCGACGTGGGATTGCCCGGCGCGGGCCCTCGAGCCGTGGAGGACGTCACCGCCCTCAGCGCGTTCATCCGGGACAACAAGCTCGAGATCCGGCCCAATTGCGCCGCCCGGACTATGATCCGGGATGTGGAGCCAATCGCCCGGATTTCCCAGAAGGTGGGAATTCCCATTGAAGCGTGCGTCTTTATCGGCTCGTCTCCGATCCGCCAGTATTCCGAGGACTGGACCCTGGAGACGCTGCTCAAGCACACGCGCGAGTCGGTCTCGTTCGCGGTCAAGGAGGGCCTCCCGGTTATGTACGTGACCGAGGACACCACCCGGGCCGACCCCGAGACGCTTCGCGAGCTGTACCGCGCCGCGATCGAGTGCGGGGCGAAGCGGGTCTGCATCTGCGACACGGTGGGACACTCCCTGCCCGAGGGGGTTGAGCGCCTCGTCCGACACGTGTGCCGAATCGTGGAGGAGACCGGGGCGAGCGTGGGAGTCGACTGGCACGGGCATCGGGATCGCGGTCTGGCGGTTGTCAACACCCTGGCCGCCATCCGCGCGGGAGCCACGCGGGTCCATGGGTGCGCCCTGGGGGTCGGGGAGCGGGCCGGCAACACCCCCATCGATCTGGTGCTGGTCAATCTGAAGCTTCTGGGGTGGATTGACCGGGACCTGACGCGGCTACGGGAATATTGCGAAGCGGCGGCCAAGGCGCTGAAGGTGGCGATTCCGAGCAATTATCCCGTGGTGGGAAGTGATGCCTTCGAGACCGGCACCGGGGTCCATGCGGCGGCGGTCATCAAAGCGTTCCGCAAGGGCGATGTCTGGCTTGCGGATCGGGTCTATTCGGGTGTTCCGGCAGGGGATTTCGGCCTGAAGCAACGCATACGCATCGGCCCGATGTCAGGGAAGTCCAATGTGATCTACTGGCTCGAGGAGCATGGCATGCCCACCGGCAACGACCTGGTCGAGCGGATCTTCGCGGCCGCCAAGAGCTCGGACCGGCTCCTGGAGGATGACGAAATCCTGGCTCTGGCCGGGGGCGAGGCCGCCCAATGAGGAATCGCCCCGCCCGTCTCGGTGATGTTCTGGACGACTGGTGTTCGCGCTGCCGTCTGCTGATGAATCACGGTGTCGTGGGCATGGTAGGTGGCGAAATCAGGAAAGTCCGCTGTAAAACGTGTCAGTTCGAGCATCCCTACCGGCATGGTCGTGCCGGAAAATCTCAGGATAGGAAAAAACGCGAGATGAAAAAACTGTTCGATCAGGTTTTGAAGCACAAGGCTCCCGCCGTGGCCAGCGCGGAAGCTCAGCACAGGCCCCCCGTGACTGGCCGAAAGGTCCGCATCGCCCGCCCCGAAGAGCGCGAGGACCATCCGCACCTGCACCGCAAGGCCGATCCCCCCGCCGCGACCCTGCCGCCTCCTCCGAAGGAGCGGGGCAAGGTGGCTTCCTGGCGCCGTGCCTGGGAAGAGCGCTCCGGCAACAAAAAGGACGAAGAATAAAGGGCTTGGATTTCTTGGCTCAGGAGCCTTTGAGGGGGAAGGGAGATCCTCAGTTGTCTTCGTCCGACTCGAAGTTCTGGATCTGGTCCCAGGAAAGGATTCCTTCATCCACCAGACTGTCCAGCGCATCCACGAAGTCTTCGGATCCTTTGGGCCCCTCCACCTGGTGCACGGCGGCCGTGACCTCGCGGTAAATCTCATGGGGGGTCATGGTGCGAAACCGCTCAAGGGTCTGGACATCGAATTTGACGGGCATGGAGGCCTCATGGACGGGCCCGCGACGCGACGGGCACGCAACCGGTCGATCCGCTTCCGTGTGAATGCGCAGGAACCCGGGCAGCCTATGCCACGGGGGCCTGCGGGTCAAGCAGACGATGCGGCGAGTCTACACGGGTTTCCATCGGTCATAATGACAGGCGATTTCGTTTCAGGCGAGGTCCGCACATGACGAATCGGCATTCCGATCAACCGCTCTACTTCCGCCAGCTGCTGGCCGGAAGGGATTTCGCCATCGGCAATCCGGTGGCGGCGCAGATGATGAATTTCGCCTATCTGGTCGGCGATGCCGAGACCCGGGAGTGCCTGCTGGTGGATCCGGCATGGGACGTGGAGTCCCTGGTCAAGCTGGCACATTCCGATGACATGAAAGTCATCGGGGCGCTGGGCAGCCACTATCACCCGGACCACCTGGGAGGCGAGATGATGGGCTACTCAGTGGAGGGGGCGCGCCGGCTTCTGGAGCTTCTCCCCGTGAAGATCCATATCCAGGAGAAGGAAGCGCCCTGGGTGAAGCGCGTCACGGGGCTCTCCGATTCGGATCTGGCGCCGCACGCCGGCGGAGACGTCCTGAAGGTGGGGAGGATTCCCATCCAATTCGTCCACACGCCCGGGCACACCGAGGGGAGCACCTGCTTTCTGGTGGGAGGCGATCGGCTGGTGGCCGGGGACACGCTATTCGTGGGAAGCTGCGGGCGAGTGGACCTTCCGGGCAGCGACCCGGAGGAGATGTACCGCAGCCTCACCCAGCGCCTCGCCAAACTTCCCGACGACGTGGTGCTCTTTCCCGGCCACGACTACGGGGATTCCCCTACTTCCACCCTCGGCGCCCAGCGCCGCAGCAACTACGCGATGAAAGTCCCCACCCTCGAAATGTGGATGGAGATGATGGGCCGCGGCTGAGTCACCTCGGCGCCGAAATCCGCCGCCGGGATGCCGGCTTACGCGGGCGGCAGGACGGCCTCGGAAATCGATTTGGCTTGCAGGAACAGGAGCAGGTAGTCGCGGCCACCCGCCTTCGAGTCGGTGCCGGACATGTTGAATCCGCCGAACGGATGCACGCCAACCAGGGCCCCGGTGCACTTCCGGTTCAGGTAGAGGTTTCCCACATGCAGGACCTCCCTGGCTTGCTCCAGGCGCTTGGCGTCCTTGGAATAGAGTGAGCCGGTAAGACCGTACTCGCTCTGGTTCGCCATCCTCACCCCCTCTTCGTAGCTGGGCGTCGGCAGGATGGCCAGCACCGGCCCGAAAATCTCCTCCTGGGCGATCCTCGAATCGGGCTTGATGTCGATGAAAACCGTCGGCTGGACGAAATAGCCTTCCCCGGGGGCCTTCTCGCCCCCGGCCGCCAGGCGCCCCTCCTGCTTGCCGATCTCGATGTATTGGAGGATTTTCTTCTCCGCTCCGGCGTTGATGACCGGACCGACCTGGACTCCGGCGGAGGTCGTCGCGCCAACACTCAGCGCCCGGGTCTTCTCCACGACCTTCTGAACCAATGGCTCGTAAACGCTGCGATGGACGATGGCCCGGGAGCAGGCCGAGCACTTCTGTCCCTGGAAGCCGAAGGCCGCGGCGACGATTCCGGCCGCGGCGGCATCCACATCCGCCGTCTCATCCACCAGGATGAAGTCCTTGCCCCCCATCTCGGCCACGACCCGCTTGATCCAGATTTGTCCGGGGCGCGGCTGGGCCGCTTTCTCGTTGATTCGCAGCCCCACCTCCTTGGACCCGGTAAAGCTGATGAAACGGATCCTCGGGCTCTCCACCAGGAAATCGCCAATGGCGGCGCCGCTCCCGGTGAGGAAATTCACCACACCGGGAGGCATCCCGGCTTCTTCCATGGCCAGGACGAAACGGTAGGCGATGGCGGGGGCGTCGCTGGACGGCTTGAGGATTACCGTGTTTCCCGTCACCGCCGCGGCCGTGGTCATGCCGGCCATGATGGCCAGCGGGAAATTCCATGGCGGCACCGCCAATCCCACTCCCAGCGGGATGTAGCGCAGCTCGTTTCTCTCGCCTGGGATCTTGGTCAAGGGCTGTTCACCGGCATAACGCAGCGCTTCCCGGGCGTAGAACTCCAGAAAATCGATCGCCTCGGCAGTGTCTCCGTCCGCCTCGGCCCACGACTTTCCCACCTCCAGCACCATCCCGGCTGAGAACTCGTGCTTGCGATCGCGCAAGATTGCCGCCGTTCGGAAGAGCAGGTCGGCCCGACGCGTGGGGGTTTCCTTTTTCCAGGTCTCAAAGGCCCGCTCGGCGGCCGCGATGGCCATCTCTGCCTCGCGCACCGTGGCTGATTGAAACCTGCCTACGATCTGGGAAGGCTTCGCAGGATTGAGGGAATCAAAGGTCTTTCCGACGTTGATTCTCTCTCCGCCGATGATCAGCGGGTGCTCCTGTCCCAGCTCGGCCTCCACCTTCTTGAGGGCGGCCTCCATGGCCTTCCGGTTTTCGGGTTGTGAGTAGTCGGTCAGCGGCTCGTTCTTGAACTCCGCGGTCATTCAAGGCTCCTTGTTTCGGATGATTAGGGAGGGAAATTCTAGCATCCCGGAGGAGGACCCTGCAAAAGCAGCCCTTGGCCTCGAAGCTGCGGATTACGCGACTTTTCCGTGACCACGAGGCGGCTGGCGCGGCTAGGGCTCTCCCAAGCCGGGGGCCTCGAGGGCTTCGAGGACGGCCGCATGACCCTCGGTCAGGACCGGATCCCCGTGGGACACGATGACTCGTTCGACGTCGAGGGTGCCGAGCCTTCGGAGGGAAGCCCGGAACTCGTCTTTGTAGCGCTCCCGCCCTTCCGGCGTCTTCTCCGCCCAGGACAATGGCGCCACACGGATGCGCCCTCCGCCCGCGCCGAGGAACGCATCGGCGCAAATCAGAGCACGATGGTGGCGATCGTAGAAGACCGTTTCGCCGGGGCCATCCAGGCCTGAGATTGCATAGGCAACCAGGCCCCCCGGAAGCAAATCCCCCGGCTGGAATGGGTGCGCGACTTCGCAGGTGAGCAAGCCGAGGGTCTTCTCCGGCGCCCAAAGGCTCGAGCCTGGATTGGCGCGATACCGATCCAGGAATGCCTGGGTGTGGCGCTCGTGGAAATGGTTTCCCAGGAGGATGGCCACCGGCTTTGCGCTTCTCGCCACATCACGATCCAGCGCTTCCCAGAACCGGCGGGCCTCTTCACTCCCTTCGGGCGGCGCCAGGGGATCGATCAGCACGATTCCCCCCGGAGCCTCTAGGTAGACACATCCCACCATGCGCCCCCAGCCGTCCGGGCGATCCGCCGCCGGGGTCCATTCCGGGTGCGGTGCGGTCCACCTCCACAATCCATCGGCCAGCTTGGTCAATTCCATCATTCGAAGTCCCGCTCCTTCCAGCGTCTGAGCGTAACCCTCTCTGCCGCGACAGGTCAAATCCTGCGGCTCGCAACACGCCATCTTGTGCTAGGCTAGCCCGGAATTTGCGCCCTCCCTCCGGGCGGCCGCCAAGGGGAATGGATGGCCCAGCCACCCTCGCTGCTGTGGGAACTGTTCGTCATCTTCGCCCTCTCCATTGCCGTCGTTTTCCTCTTTCAGAAGCTGCGCCTGCCGGTCGTCGTCGGGTTCCTGGCTACCGGGGTCATTTTCGGCCCGCACGGTGTCGGTCTGATACGCCGCAGTGACGACGTGGAGGTTCTCGCCGAGATTGGCGTCGTTCTTCTTCTGTTCACCATCGGAATCGAGTTCTCCATCTCCCGGCTCTCCCGAATGCGCCGCGAGATGCTGATTGGAGGATCCCTCCAGGTCTTCGGCACCGCTCTGCTGGCATTCCTGGCCAGCCTGCCCTTCGGTCTGCGCTGGACCGAGTCGGTCATTCTGGGCTTTCTTCTCGCCTTCTCCAGCACCGCCATTGTCCTGCGCCTGTTCGCGGAGCGTGGCGAGATGATCACGCCGCCGGCGAGGCTGTCTCTGGGAATTCTGATTTTTCAGGATCTCTGTGTCGTCCCGGTGATGATGCTCATCCCCGTCCTCTCCGACTGGGGCCGGGCCACTCCTCTCAAGCTGTTGCAAGTGGCCGGCATATCCCTGCTCACGGTTGGAGCGATCCTGTTCGCGGCGCGGTTCGCCATCCCGCCGTTCCTCCGACTGGTGGTGGGCACCCGGAGTCGCGAGGTCTTTCTCATCGCCGTCATCCTGGTGGTGCTGGGAACGGCGTTCGCCAGCTCGCTCGCCGGGCTCTCGGTGGCCCTGGGGGCCTTCATCGCCGGACTGGTGGTCTCTGAGAGCGAGTACGGGTTGCAGGTGCTCTCCGACATCCTGCCCTTCAGGGATGCGCTGAACTGCCTTTTCTTCGTTTCCATCGGCATGCTCATGGATATCGGCTTCGTGGCGCAAAACGTCTGGGCTCTGTCGCTGGTCCTGCTCCTGGTGCTGGGGGTGAAGTTTCTGATCGTGACGCCGGTGGTCGGTTTTCTGGGCTATCCGGTGCGGGTCGCCACCCAGACCGGCGTGGCGCTGGCCCAGGTTGGGGAGTTTTCCTTCATCCTGGCCCTCTCCGCGCGCGACTTCGGACTGCTTTCCGACGGCGTCTACAAGACTTTCCTGGCCGTCAGCGTTCTATCCATGATCCTGTCCCCCTTCCTCATACGGGGCTCGGCACACGCCGGCCAGCGTCTCGAGATGATTCCGGACCTGAAGCGCTTTTTTCCGTCGAGGGCCGACTCCGCCGCCGAGGGCGAGGTCTACTCGGCCGAAGCGCGCCCCGTGCTCATCGTGGGTTTCGGCCTGAATGGGAGGAACCTGGCCCAGGTGCTCCGGCGCATGGAAATTCCCTACCGCATCCTGGAGCTGAACGCGGAAAAGGTCCGCAGCGCGGCGCGGGAGGGGGAATCGATCGTTTATGGCGACTCCACCAGCCGGGAAATTCTCCGGAAGATCGGCATCCGCTCGGCCCGTGCCATGGTCGTGGCCATCTCGGATCCCGCCGCCACCCAACGGACGGTGCAGCTTGCCAGGGCCCTGGTTCCCAACCTGCCCATCCTGGTGAGAACCCAGTATGTGACGGAAATTGACGGCCTCTACAAGCTGGGCGCCGATGAGGTCATCCCCGAGGAGTTCGAAGCCTCCATGGAGGTCTGCAACCGGGTGTTGCGCCGCGTCGGAATTCCGGGCAATCTCATCGCGAGGGAGCTGCGGGCCATTCGTGAGGAGCGCTATGGAATGTTCCGGGACGATACGGTGCGGCCGGCGAAGGTATCGGAGCTTCCTGAGGGGATTCTGGGAGCCAACGTGGAGATTCACACGCTTATCCCGGGAGCCTGGGCCGTGGGGCGCACGCTGCGGGAGCTGGGGTTGAGAGCTCTGACCGGGGCCTCGGTGATTGCACTGATGCAGGACGGGGAAGTGCACTCCAGCCCCGATCCGGATCATCCCCTTCTGGAACGGGACACTCTGATCCTGATCGGATCCCTGGATCAGATTTCGCTGGCCTGCCACCTGCTCGATCAGGGACCCGAAGGCTCTCCCATCTCCGAGCAGGCGCCCGCCCGGGCGCAGACCTAGCGACTCCCCCCGTCCCTCACCTGAGGCTGGCTGTTTCTGTGGCCGCTCTTCGAGCGACCAACTTCGTGACGTTTCGACGGCACCGTCACCTGGCGGGTGGTCCAGATCGCGTTGCCCGAGGCATCGGTCGCCTTGTAAGACACATTGTAAATTCTTCCGTCACCGATGTGCGAGCGCTCCGCCCTCAGCAGGAAATCGAAGTCGGGAGTGCCGATCGCCGCCCCCTGGATGTCGTGGAGGGTGGCGCCGTCGGCGCTTCCTGGTGCGTCATCCGGCTCATCGCTGAGGATCGATGCGAGGACGACCTGCGTCGCGCCGCAGGCATCTTCGGCGTGGACCGAGGCATGCACGGCGACCATCTGGTGGGCCGGAGGCCACAGAAAACTCTGGGAAAGGTTGACCGCAAGCGAGGGTCTCCGGGTGTCGGCCACCGCCAGGGTCA
>Ga0137425_1000139_pt1 | contig 24302 bp, 19 predicted proteins | sample EasRivERMZT640_2_FD_102318 | JGI IMG/M metagenome (GOLD analysis project Ga0137425, IMG submission 102318) | Soil microbial communities from meander-bound floodplain in the East River, Colorado, USA - East River MetaG ERMZT640_2 | ecosystem: Environmental > Terrestrial > Soil > Floodplain ...
CAGGCCCAGGTTGTGCCCCTTCCCGTCGGGGTGCTCGGTGTACACCTGGCCCAGAGTGATGAACGCTCCGCCGTCCTTCGGCCAGGTGGTGAGAATCGGAAGCCGGGAGAGGCGCGGGGGCCGCTCGACGTGAGCCATTACCGGGGCGGTGCGGCAGCGCCGCAGTCCCAGCCTGGACAGGACGCCGAATAGGTCCCGGTGCTCCCAGAGCTTGCCGGCGGTGGGCGGAAGCAGCGTCTCAGGAAGCCGGGCGGCGCGCGCCAGCAGATCCTTGGGGCGCTTGCCAAACGCCAGCTCGACGCGATGCGCCGTGCCGAAGAGGTTGGTGACCGCGGGGAATTCGGCCCCACGGATCCGGCGAAACAGCAGCGCCGGCCCGCCCGCGGCGATCACCCGCCGATGGATCTCCGCCGCCTCCAGGTGCGGATCGACCTCCGCCTGGATTTCCACCAGCTGCCCTTCTCGGCGGAGCAAGTCGAGGAACTGTCTCAGGTCCGCGAGCGCCGGAGCCGATTTCAAGCACACCCTCCCATCGCTTCTTCCTAACGGGAAAGGCCGGATGGGCAGATGCTGCTGTCCCTCCGGCCTTTCTTTAACACGCGTTGTTTCGGGATGCTTACTTGATCACTCCACAGCCGATCCGGCCTCCGGCATTTCCGGTGGGCTGGGTGACAAAGTCGTCCGACTTGTCATGAATGATGATCGCCCGGCCAACCACGGAGTTGGCTCCCTCCAGGGAAAGATCGCCGCTGTGCACCATGATCGAGCCGGTGCCATCGGCCTCCACGGTCATGTTCCCCAGGTCCCCGGCATGGTGCTCCTTTCCATCGGGAGCGCCGTGCTGGTGACCGCCGGGGTTGAAGTGGCCTCCGGCCGAAGTGGCGTCCGGCGCGCTGCAATCTCCCTTTTCATGAATGTGGACCGCATGGACTCCTGGAGCGGCGCCCTTGACGGTCACGGTCACCATCATCATTCCCCCATGCATCATGAATTCGGCGCTGCCGGTGAGCTTGCTGCCGCTGCGACCTTCGATCACGGCACTGGCCTTGCCACCCGGCATGGGCTGGGACTGCGGCGCTCCCTGTTTGGCACCATTCTGGTCGGCGAGCGCCACGGCCGCGGCCATCACGAGGGGCAACCCACCGGCCAGGATCCATCGTTTTCTCATCTTGGCTCCTCCATCATTGCGGATGCGTCTAATCTACTCCATCTCACCCATCTATCAAAGTGGTGGCTCCCGGATGCGCCGGCCAGTGCGCACGGCCCTTGACGGAGCGCGACTTGCGAGGATACCCTGCTATCGCTTGGTGTCGGCGCGATGCGTTTCTTATTCCCAATCAAAACCTTCGCTACCCAATCATCCTTCCCGGGAGTGCCGTGAATCTGGGCTATGAGTACCGCGAGCGGATCATCCCGGAAGGGGCCGGGAGGAGCGTCGCCTCCTACCTCGCCTGGCGCTACCCCCACACTCCGCTGGAGGCGTGGGAGGATCGGATCCTGCAGGGGCGGGTGCTGCTCGACGGGTGGCCTGCCGAGCCTCGCCGGGTCGTGCAGCCGGGACAACTCCTTGTCTGGGTTCGACCGCCCTGGGAGGAGCCCAGCGCCCCCCTCTCCTTCGCCGTCCTGTTCCGGGACGATCATCTGCTGGCGGTGCTGAAGCCCGCCGGGCTTCCCACCCTCCCGGGTGGCGGCTACCTGGATCACACGCTGCTGGCCATCCTCCGCCGCCACTACCCCGAGGCCTCCCCCGTGCATCGCATTGGACGCGGCACGACGGGAGTGGTCCTCTGCGCCCGGAGCGAGGAGGCGGCGCGATCGCTCGCTTCCGACTGGCGGCGCGAAGCGATCCGGAAGTTTTACCGGGCACTTATCTGCGGGCGGCCCGCGCGGGATCGCTATTCGGTAGATTCACCCATCGGCCGCGTCCCGCACCGGCGAGTATCGTTCAAAGCCCATGCCGCAGTACCGGGGGGAAAGCGGGCGCTCAGCCACGTGCAGGTGCTCGAGCGACGGGACGAGGCAAGCCTGGTGGAGGTGGAAATCGTCACGGGGCGCCCGCATCAGGTGAGAATCCACCTGGCCGCAAGCGGGCATCCTCTGGCGGGCGACCGCTTCTATGGGCCAGGGGGCGCGCCGAAAGCCGATGCCGAAGTGGGTCCGGGCGAAGGTGGATACCTCCTGCACGCCCACCGGCTCTTTCTCACCCATCCGGTGAGTGGCCGGCCGCTGGAGCTGGAGGCGCCCCTGCCGGGTAGCTTGAAGACCGCGCCGGAACGGTAACCGGAGCTCGTGACAACCCGGAACGGTGCCCGCCTCAAGTGGCTCGCGTGGCCGAATCGCCGGTGCGCGCCATCTGCTGGCGGGCGTAGTTCTGCACCATGGCGAGAATCCCCATGAGCCCCATGCTCTTACCCATCGACAGCTCGTTCCCGAAAATCGTGTAGATAGCGTCCTTGGGCACCCTGAGAATCTGCTCGGGCGGCGCGCCTGAGAGGGTGTCATCGAAGATGACCGAGGTGGCCATGGCGGAGATTCCCTGGGGGTTCTCGACCGCGAAATAGAATTTCAACGTTTTGTCGGGAAGCTCTTCCGCCCAGACGTAAGCCTGGGACTCGCACCCCGGTACGAGCTTGTCCTTGGGGTAGGGCCGGGTAGCGAGGCGCTCGGGAACCAGGACCCGCTTGAAACGCTCGGCAATGTCGATGAGGAGCTGGATCCGCTCGCTGCGGTCGTCGATCCCGGCGAACATTTCCAGGAGCTTTGCCAGCTTTTCAGGTATTGCCGCCATGGCCGCGCCGTGAGGAGCTACTTCTCGATGGGGACGCCCACCAGGTTGCCCCACTCGGTCCAGCTCCCGTCGTAGTTCCGTACCTTGGGATAGCCCAGGAGGTAGGTAAGCACAAACCAGGTGTGGCTGCTGCGCTCGCCGATCCGGCAGTAGACGACGACGTCGTCGTCCTTCTTGAGCCCCTTTTCCTTCTCGTAGATGGCGCGCAGCTCATCAGCCGTCTTGAAGGTGTGATCGTCGGGGTTGATGGCACGCCCCCAGGGAATGCTGGCGGCTCCGGGGATGTGGCCGCCCCGCAGCGCTCCCTCGTTGGGATAGTCGGGCATGTGCAGGCGCGTACCGGCGTACTCCTCCGGACTGCGCACGTCCACCAGCGGCTTGCTCCCCTTCACATGAGCCTGTACCTGTTCACGGAACACGCGGATCCGGTTGTCGTCCCGCTCCGGCGCAACGTATTGGGTGGAGGGATATTTCGGCACCTCCTTGGTCATGGGACGCCCTTCCTTCTCCCACTTCAAGCTTCCCCCGTCCATTACCTTGGCCGCGGTATGGCCGAAGAGATGAAACACCCAGAGGGCGTAGCAGGCCCACCAGTTGTTCTTGTCTCCATAAAACACCACCGTGGTGTCCCGGGTGCAGCCGATGCGGCTCATGAGAGCCTCGAATCCCGCCTTGCCCAGGTAGTCCCGGCGCAGCTGATCGTTGAGATCCTTGGTCCAGTCCACCTCCACCGCCCCGGCGATGTGTCGGGCGGGGTAAAGCAAGGGATCTTCGTTGGATTCGATGATTCGCACCTTGGGATCGGTGAGATGCTGAGCCACCCAGTCGGTGGACACCAGGACCTCCGGTTGGGCGTAGCCGCGTTCCTTGATATCGCTCATCGTCCTGTCGCTCCTTCCGTTCGCACGGACAGATCGTCAAAAATGCACGGATTCATCGCACCACCATGTGGATCTCGGTGCCGCCTTTTTCGAAGCGGACCTCGTCCACCATCTGATTGATCAGGTAAATCCCCCGCCCGTGAGTTGAAAAGAGCTCCTGGCCGACCACGGGAGTGGGAATGTCGGCCGGATTGAAGCCCTCGCCGGGATCGCGCACCACGATGAGCATGCCCCGGGCCTGATCACAGCTGACGCAGAATTGAATTTTCTTGCGCGGATCCTTCTTCGCCCCGTGCACGATGGCATTCGCCAGGGCTTCCCGCAGGGCGGTCTCCACCTCGAATTCCCTTCCTGCCGCGCAGCCCATTTGTTTCACGATGGCCATGACTCCTTCCGCCACAGGAGAGATCTCCTTCACGTCCGCCGGGATGGTGCTCTGGAACTGAAGAATCAGATTCTCCCTGTCGAAATCGCATCGGGGCAGAGCCGGCTCGTCTGGCATCGGACCTCCTGGACCCGGGATGGCGTCATTCTAGTGTGCAGGGCTTGCGGACCGCAACAGCAACGTGACACTCGTCCCGGCCCGCCTTTCAACTGCGAGCCGTTGCCGGGTCGAGCCCTGCGCTGCGGTGCTTCCGAAAATGGGGTGTGCTAGGCTTCCGAACGACTTGGGGGAGCCAGTGGTGCTGACCGATCTCATGTCGGGCCGATGTCCCTGGTGCCGGCGCGGCCGGATCTTCCGCGGCGTTCTGGCCATGCACCCATCCTGCCCCTCGTGCGGCGTCGTCTTCGAGAAGGAGCCCGGCTACTTCGTGGGCGCCATGTATTTCAGCTACTTTCTCGGGGTCCCCGCTTATGCGCTCCTGGTACTGGCTGCCCTGCGCCTGTTCGGGAAGCAGTCGGAGCTGCTGGCTTTCGGAGCGGCGCTGCTCATCTTCCTCCCGCTCGCTCCCCTGCTGTTCCGCACCTCCCGCGTAATCTGGCTGTATTTCGACTTTCTACTGCAGAAGCGCCTGCGCTGACCGGGGCTGGAGTACGGCCCCGGCATGATTCCTGGGCTTGAAGGGGCGAAAAGGCGGTACAGTGGGGCGGAAGGCAGAGGTGATTTCGTTCCTCATTTCGACGCCGCTGGTGCACTGGATGCCTGAGCGATTCAACTTTCACGGGAGGTGGATGATGGAAAGAAAGGTCGTGATGATTTCGAGCGTAGTGGTGGTCGCGCTGGGCCTGCTGCTCGGCCTGCCGTTCGCCCAGCAAACGCAGACGGCACCCGCCAAGGGCGAGTTGCAGGTCACCTACTACTTTCTCCCCGGCTGAATGGTTTGCGCCAAGCTCAAACCCGCCGTGAGCGGGCTCGAGGGAGAGTTCCCGGGCCAGGTGAAAGCGAACAACGTCGACGCCACCACACCCGAGGCGAAGCAGGCCATTCAGGAGCTGGGATTCAAGAGTCACGGGCTGGTGATCCGCTCGGCTGATGGCAAGGTGCTGTTCAAGCAGCCGGATCACACGGTCAATCTGGATGAGGCGCGCAAGGCGATTTCCGGAATACTGAAGCAACAAGGCTGAGGCCTGAAACGCCAGCGGAGCCTCAGAAGGTCTGGGCGGCGCTCCCCTCTGATCCGGCCGCGTCGTCCTCTTCCCACGTCACGCCGTGGACTTCATCGTGATGGCCCCCGCGGTGATGTCCTGCGTGGCTCCAGGTGCCGGAGCCTGCGCCATCGGATTCGTTCTCCGAGGGGGCAAACTCGGCCGCGCGCCCGACCTTGGCCATCACGGAGCGCAAAGAGCTCAAGGGCAGCGTGAGGTGGACTTCGTCCTCATGATCGTCCACATCCACGACCATCTGATGGTCCTGGACCCGGATTCGAACATGCTCGCCGGGACCATCCACCTGGACCAGCGTGCAGTCGGGTAATCGCTGCAGCTCGCCGAGAGCCGCTTCGACCACAGGGAGGTGCTGCCGGGCCTCGGCCGGCATGTGCCGCCCGATCTCCTTCGCCGGCACGAAGGCCAGCGCCAGAGGGATGATGGCCCCCGGGACCACCAGCCGGATGTGTTCTCCCCCCGCCCGCTTCTCGTGCACCGAAACCCGGATCAGCCCCTGGCTGCATAGGTAGCTCCCCGTCAGAAGAGCCCCGACCCCCGCGGCGGCCAGCATGCCGCCGGGAACCGAAAAGCCGCGCTCGCTCCGCAAGAGGTTCAGCATGATCGCCTCGCTACTCCGACTCGTTCTTGGAATCGACCCAGATCCGGACTTTGCTCTTCTCGTCATCCACGGTGACCAGCACTCCGTCACCATGCTCTCCAAGGGCCCGCACGGCTGCCGCGATGTTCAGCTCGTTATTGTTTCCGGAGAGCAGAGCCTCCACCACCTGGAAAGGAATCTTGGCGTCCACCCTGGTGCCGCCCGCTTTCCCCTCGCGCACCTTGGCCACGAGGTAACCTCCCTGCTTGGCCACCTGGACGTTGTCCTTGGAGCCTTCCACGGTCACGAAGTTCCCGTCCTTGGTGTCGCGCAGCGCCGTGAGAATCTTGCGAAAGTCCACGTCATGCAGATGATTCGCTCCGCCGTCCATATCCACGTGCACCTTGCCGTTCCTGAAGTTTTCCACGTTGATGGCCGGGATGACCGCCTCGGCCAGCGACAGCGGTACGTTCACATGGACGCGCTCGGCGTCTTCTCCCGTTCCATCTTCCACCCGCACATGCAACCACTTATCCGAAGACGACTTGGAAGTGGATTTCGACGCCGGCGCCGCCAACGCCACACCCGCCGCCATGACCAAAATCCCCGCGACTGCCATTAACCTCTTCATGGGATGACCTCTCCTCCTCAGGCCGTTATGCCCAGTTAACGGAACCCCCGTCGGGGAAGTTCCAGAGATTGGCGGGAATCTGCTATTCTCCAGGTCGTTTTTCGCACGGGCCGCTCATTTCCGGGGGACGATCTGACCGCCATCAGCCACCTCGCGAACGGCTTCCGGCCGGCCCTCTGGCTGCCAGGGAAGCATCTGCAGACGATTCTCCCAACCTTGCTTCCTGGCCCAACGCTGGGTGCCGAGGCGGAGGCTCGCCTGGTGGAGGTGGTGCCGGGCTCGCGAATTCGCATCCTCATCTCCAGACCCCAGGGCAGGGTCCGCGGGACGGCGATCCTCATCCATGGCCTGGGGGGGAGCGCCGAATCCGGATATCTCAGACGAACCGCACGAATGGCGCTCCAGCGGGGCTGGGCGGCAGTCCGGGTCAACCTGCGCAATTGCGGCGGGACCGAGGCCCTGGCCCGGACTCTTTACAACGCCGGGCAGTCCGAGGATGCCGGGCGGGTGCTGGAGGCGCTGGAATCGGCGGAGCTCCCGCGCCCCTTCGGCCTGGTGGGCTTCTCACTGGGTGGCAACCTGGCCCTGCGCTACGCCGCCCTTGCGGGGGTGGAAGGCCGGGCCGACGCCGTGATCGGAATCAACCCTCCGGTGGACCTGGAGGCCTGCGTGCGGAGTCTCGAAGAGCCGCGTAATGCCGCCTATCAGGCCTATTTCACCTGGAAGCTCTGCCGGCTGCTGCGCCGCATCGCCAGGAACAGGCCGATCCCGGGTCCCGTTCCCAAAGCACGGCTCATCCGGTCGGTCCGGCGGTTCGACACCCTCTACACCGCGCCCGATGGCGGTTATTCCTCGGCTGAGCATTACTACCAGATCTCCAGCTCCTGCCCGCACCTGGACGCGCTGCGCGTGCCGACCCTCATCCTTTCCTCCCGGAACGACCCTTTCGTTCCGGCCGACATGTTCGACCCGATCCGCGCCTCGGGCTCCCCGAAGCTCCGCCTGCTCCTGCCGGTGAGCGGAGGGCATGTCGGCTACTGGCAGTCGAATGAGCCTCGATTCTGGGCCGGCCAGGCGGCGCTCGACTTCCTGGAGGAGGTGACCTGAGCTCCAGGTCCTCCCGTCACCCGGGATAGGAAACCCCCCGCCCCCGATTCTCGTATGAAGAGCCGCGGAGAGCGCCGGGGTTCTCCTGTCCAACCCCCTGCCCGGCGAACCGTTTGAAATGCGCCGTTCCCAACCTCAGGAGACCGTCGTGAAGCCGAAAACCCGGTTGTGGGCCATTGCGTTGATCCTCGCCCTACCCACGCTCGTGCCAATCACCGCAGCCCCTGCCGCCGACACACCGCCCGACGGGTTTTACCGCTATCCGAGCATCGGCGGCGGCACCATCGTGTTCGCCTCCGAAGGAGACCTGTGGGAGGTTCCCGCGGGCGGGGGAACGGCGATGCGGCTGACGGCCTATGAAGGGGAGGAGAAGTTTCCGCGCGTCTCCCCCGATGGAAAATGGATAGCCTTCACCGCCCAATACGAAGGAAACGACGACGTCTATGTGATGTCCTCCTCCGGAGGCGAGCCGCAGAGGATCACGTATCATCCGCTTCCCGACCAGGCGCTGGGGTGGACCGCGGAAGGCGAGGTGTTGTTTCGCAGCCGCCGGGACACCCCCCATAACGATTATCGGGTCTACACCATTCCCCGGGAGGGGGGCATTCCCAAGCTGATCCCTCTGGAGCCGGCCGCCTGGATCAGCTTCGAGCCGAAGGGCAAGCGCCTCGCGATACAGAAAATCGGCCTCGAATTCCACAACTGGAAGCGCTACAAGGGAGGAGAGGCGGAGCAGATCTACGTAGGCACGCTCCAGCCGCTGGCCTTCACGGAAGTGACGAAGTACGAGGGAAAAGATGCCTTCCCCATGTGGGCCGGCGACGGCCGCATCTATTTCGTCAGCGATCGCTGGGGCCGCCCCAACCTGGCTTCCATGAATCCCGACGGCAGCGACGTCAAGCGGCTCACGAATTTCCAGGACTATGACGTGCGCTGGCCCTCAATGGGCGACGGCAAGATCGTCTTCCAGCACAAGATGGATCTGTGGACTTACGATCTGAGCTCGGGAAAGAGCGAGCCTGTCAGCCTGCAGCTTCCGAGCGATCGGCTCCAGGTGAGGGAGCGCTTCGTGGACCCCATGACGTCTCTCAACTACTGGAGCCTGTCGCGGGACGGCGAGCGCATCGTTCTGGAGACCCGGGGAGATCTCTTCGTCACGCGCACCAAGAAGAAGGGGCTGATCCGGCGGATCACCGAGAACAGCCTGGACCGGACGAAGTTCCCGGCTTTTTCCCCCGACGGGAAATCGCTGGCTGCCTGGACCGAGGTCAAAGGGGAGGAGCAGCTCTTCCTATACTCGGCCGACAACAGTGCTCCTCCCAAGGCGTTGGGCCGTACCGCGCCCGGCTGGTACTTCCCGCCGCTCTGGTCTCCGGACGGCAAGAAGCTCGCGTATGGCGACGAGAAATACCAGCTGCTGGTGGCCGACGCGGCGACCGGCGAGGCGGTCGAGGTGGATCGCGGCAAGTTCGAGATCAATACCTACGAGTGGTCCCCGGACAGCCGCTACCTGACCTACGACGCCCTCATGGACAATCAATTCAGCCAGGTCCGGGTCTGGGACTCCCAGACGAAGAAGGTGACGCCCGCCAGCGATCCCATGTTCAATGCCTACTCCCCCACCTGGGATCCCAAGGGGAAGTATCTCTATTACCTGGGCGACCGGTACATCAATCCCTTCCTGGACCGCTTCGAGGCCCGCTGGGTGGTCCAGAAATCCACCCTTCCGGTGGTCGTGGCGCTGCAGGCCAGCGAATCGCTTCCCTTCGCGGCCCGCAGCGATCAGGACCCCAAGACCGATGAGAAGAAGGGGGACGAGGCCAAGGAGGGAAAGGACAAGGAAGGCAAGGACGACAAGGATTCGAAAGACTCCAAGGACAAGAAAGCCAAGGAGGAGAAAGTCAAGCCGATCAAGATCGACTTCGAGGGCCTCGCCGACCGCATCGTGCTGGTCCCGGTGGAGCCCGGAGCGTACTACGGCCTGAAGGGTGTGGAGGGCAAGCTCCACTGGCTCAGCGTTCCGCCGCGGGGGATGATGCCCCCGGACTCCGATGATGACGAAGGTAATCCCGGCGGGGATCTCCTCACGTACGACATCGAAAAGGAAAAACTGTCCACCCTCACTTCCGGCGTCCGCGGCTACGACGTCTCCGGAGACGGGAAGGTCCTGGTCTATCGCACCAAGGCTGGCTTCTTCCGGTTGGAGGCCGGCGCGACCAGCGTCCCCAAGGGAGAGGGGGCCGACGACAACCGCATCGACCTGAGCGGCTGGACCATCCGGATCAACCCGCGGCAGGAATGGCAGCAGATGTTGCACGAGGGCTGGCGGCTGCAGCGCGACTTCTTCTACGACTCCAACATGCACGGCGTGGACTGGAATGCTGTCTGGAACCAGTATGGCCCGCTGGCCGACCGGATGGCATCACGCGACGATCTGGAAGATCTCCTGGGTGAGATGCTGGGAGAGCTGAGCGTGGGACACGCCTACCACTCGCCAGGCGACGTGCGCCGCGGCAAGTCGGTGGGAACGGGCCTGCTGGGTGCGGACCTGGCCTACGATCCGGCCAGCGGCTTCTGGCAGATCAAGAAGATCTACAGCGGCGACTATCCGACCGTCGACACCTCCTCCCCGCTGGCCCGGCCCGACCTGAAAGTCACGCCGGGATTGTGGCTGGTGGCCATCGACGGCAAGCCGCTGGTCAAGGGCGAGGACTACCTGCGCCGCCTGGCCAATCGCGCCGGGAGAGAGGTCGAGCTTTCCATCAATGACGAGCCCAGGCTCGCCGGCGCCCGGCGCATCGTGGTGAAGCCGGTCGGCAACGACACGCCGATCCGTTACGCCACCTGGGTGCGCGAGAGGCGCGCCTACGTGGACAAGGCGAGCCACGGACAGATCGGCTACATCCACCTCTATGACATGGGTGGGCTGGGGCTGCGGCAGTTTTCACGCGACTTCCCTCCCCAGTGGAACCGGCCCGGGCTGATCATCGACGACCGGTGGAACCACGGAGGGTTCGTGGCTCCCATGATCGTCGCCCACCTGGACCGCAAGCTCTTCGCCATCGGTGGAACGCGTCACGGCAATGTGGCCACCACCCCCGATCGCGCTTCGGATCGCTACATGTCGGTCTTGATCAATCGACAGGGAGGCAGCGATTGCGAGACTCTCGCTCTGGAGTTCAAGAACTTCAAGATGGGCCCGGTGATCGGCACGCGCACCTGGGGGGGATGGGTCGGAATTCGCGGGGACAAGGTCTTCCGGGACGGCGGCGTCACGACTCAGCCTGAATTCGGCGGCTGGGATCCGCGCGGCACGGCCTGGATGATCGAGGGACACGGAGTGGATCCGGACGTGGAGCTGGACCTGGGACCCGACGGACTCATCAATGGGCAGGACGTGCAGATCGATTACGCCATCAAGGACATGATGGCGAAGATCGCCAAGGAGCCGCGCACCCTGGCCCCCGCGCCGAAGATTCCGCCGCGCCCCCTGGTTCCGGTGAAGTAGCTCCGCGAGGCGCCCGGCGCAACCGGCGCCGGAATACTCACTCGAACGCGACTGGGGACAGGCCGTATGAAGAGCTACCGCAAAGAATTGTGGTTCAACCTGCCGGGGCGGCGCAGCTTCGTGAACATCACCGAGCAGGTCCAGAGGGCCGTCGTCGAAAGCGGGGTGGCGGAAGGACTGGTGCTGGTGAACGCCATGCACATCACCGCATCGGTGTTCATCAACGATGACGAGCCTGGGCTTCACCGGGACTACGAAGCGTGGCTGGAGCGGCTGGCGCCCCACGAACCGGTGAGCGCCTATCGGCACAACGAGACGGGTGAGGACAACGCCGACGCCCATCTGAAGCGCCAGATCATGGGACGCGAGGTGGTGGTCGCCATCACCCGGGGAGCCCTCGACTTCGGTCCGTGGGAGCAGATTTTCTACGGCGAGTTCGACGGAGGGAGGAAGAAGCGCGTCCTGGTGAAGGTGCTGGGGGAGTGAATCGGGCGCCCCAACGGTGGTGCGTGCGTGAGGCTATTAATGAGGATAGGGCGAAATCGGTAACGATTTCGTCATCGGCTTGCCATAGGGGGAATTCCGGCCCTACGTTTCCCGCGAGGAATTGAAACAGGATTTCCAACGGGAGACAGCATGGCCAAGAAGATCATCCTCGGAGTCGTTCTCGCCGTGGTGGCCCTGGTGGCGTTCAACTTCGTGGCCACCGGCGAAATCACCCTGGTCCCCACCACTCCCCTCTCGGCCGAGGCGCGGGCGTTCAACCGCCTGCACGAGCGGTTCGTCGCCGCCACGCACCAGCTCAATCAGGCGGAGAAGGCCGCGGGCGTATCCGGGCTGGACACCAGCGCCGATGCCCAAGCTGCTTTTAGGGAGCTGGACCAGATCGAGAAGGAATTGCAGGAGCTGAAAGTCAAGACCATCGCTTCGGAGGACATCAGCAAGATCGACGAGATCCTGGGGAACATTCAGAAAATTCGCAGTCACTAGATTTCCCGGTCGGTCCGCCCCTCGAACGCCGCGTCACGGCTTGCGCCGCCGACGCGGCGTTTGATTTTTGCCCTCTTATCTCCCACCTTCTGGATCCCCTACGTTCAGCAGATTGATTGTCTATCCGGGCGCCGAGGCCATGGTTACAGGATGGGCGTTGAGATCTCTCATGGCTGACTGAGGCAGGACGTATCGAGCTGCGTTAGGGTGGAAGTCAACTCCCGTCGTCCAGGAGGTTGGAGCCGAACATGGGTCTCCCGCCGAGGGAAACCACGAAGCCGTAAAGGCTCCACACGAGAATGGCCACCAGCGCCAACAGGGTCGGAGTGGAGCTCCAGGAGGAGAATTGCGTCGTGGTCACCATAATGGAATAGGACAGCAGGGTAAACGCCGCGACTCCCGCGAGCAGGCCGAAGCGCAGGACGAGAAAAACCATGACACTGCCGAAGATGAGACCAAAGGGAAGGCTCAAGAGCGGGTAATCCGATCCTACCGTCCCGGGCAGAGAAAGGATGATGACGAACGCAGCCGCCGCCAGATATTGCCTTCGAAGCAGGATACGCAGCAACAAGAAGATGAAGACAAGGGTCATCCCGGCGATGATGGCGTGGATGGGAGCATCCAGGAGGTATCCCAGAGGGAAACGCAAGTCGTGCAGCGCCTCGATGCCTTCGGCGTTGGGGATCGAGGGGGCATAGCCCAGCCAGGATTCCAGTCTCACCACACTCCCCACGGCCAGGAGGGCCGAGGCGGCGAAGAATCCAACCAGGATGTCCCGACCGACACGAGGGTCCCGGAATCGGCCGGAGAGAATCCTCGTCCATGAAATGAGTGTTTCCGGCCAGCGGCGGCGCACGAACGGCTCCAAGGCGATGTAGAGCAGCCAAAGGACCGTCGCCCACATGAGGGTGAAGCCGGTGTCCAGGAAGAAGATGTTCCACTCATCCTGCAGGGTGGCGACGTGATGGGCCCAGACGAGCCATACGAGCAGGTGCACCACGACGAAGGCGCCGGCAATCTTGAACGCCCCGGCCGTGTCGCCTCTCCCCTGCTTGAGGTTTTTCCTTGCGATGGTGAGGGACGCCACCAATGCGGCGAGAAGAATTGCCACGAGGAAATTCCGGGTGAACTTCTCCCCGGAAGAAAGCTGCTCGGGCTTCATTCTCTCCGGCCGGGCCCACGGCCCCACCAGCCTGAAATAGACCGGTTGACCCTGGAAACTCGCGGCCTCGATGCGGATCTTTGACTCCGGCGCATCAGGAAATGCCCCCTCCCAGGCAGAGCGTGTATCGGCGTACATGGGAGGAGTCCATGTGGAGGGAACCTGGGTGAATTTCTGGGGGTCGAGTCCCGCTTCCGCAAAGAGCACGCTCCAGTCCGTCGGCGCCGCGGCGCCCGAGGCCTCTTCCAGTTGGGGCGGAACGATTTCCAGCCGCAGAAGCCGCCCCTGCGGATCCAGCACCACGGTGGCCATGCCCGAGACATCCTGGGGAGGCTTCGTCATCGTGACCCGGGTCAGTCCCGGATGGCCGATCATCGGCTGTGGACTCTGGCGGTACCAGAAATAAATGGCCGCGGGACGTCCGCGACGAAGCTGATCCCAGCGATTCAGGGACGAGTCGTGATCTTTCACATACTTGAGGTAATCGTTGTCCGCTTCGAACCCCCTGACCGTGTCCGCAGCGGGAGCAATGAGGCCCAGTTTCTTCAGGAGATCCTCGGAGCGATCCTGGAGAACGGCAGGAGATTTCCCCATCGTCACGCGACCCGAAAGGTTCAGCTGGGAGCTGAGCAGAATGGTCAGAGCCAGACACAGAACGGTGCCAATCAGACACAGCCAGGCCACCCTTGGCTGGAGTCCTCCCTCCTCGCCCGCGGCCGCCACGACTTCCGGAGCGGGAGTCTCTCCTGCCGCGAGCGCCGCCGCGAGGGGATCTCCTCCGGGGAGGGATGCCGCCACAGCCAGGGGCGTGGCTGGGCGCTGGCGTGGATCTTTCTCCAGGCAGCGCAGGATGGCCCGCTCGATCGCCGGGTCAAGATCGGCCACAAGGCTGCTGGGGCTGGTGGGGGTCCCTTGCTCGCGGTCGTGGATCAGCTCGGCAATGCTGTTGCCGCGCTTGAAGGGTGGCTTCCCAGTGTACATTTCGTACAGAACCAGCCCCAGCGCATAGAGATCACTGCGTGGCGTGACCTCTTTGCCCGAGAGCTGCTCCGGGGCCATGTAGGCGGGCGTGCCCACCCGTACGTCCCCTTCTTTCAGGTCGGCCGCCAGCCCGGCCAGACCGAAATCGGTGATCCGGACTTTCCCCTGGCCATCGATCATGACGTTGGCCGGCTTCAGATCCCGGTGGACGACTCCCTTGTCGTGGGCCGCCGCCAGCCCGGCACAGATTTGCCGGGCGATCTCCGTCGCCTTGTCGGTGGAGAATCGCCCGATGCGCCGCAGCAATGAGGAAAGATCCTCGCCATCCACAAACTCCATGGACAGGAAGCGCTGGCCGTCCATCTCGCCGATGTCGTAGACGCGGCAGACGTTTGGATGGGAAATCGATCGGGCGATGCGCACTTCCGCGATGAAGCGTGACAGCCGGATCGAATCTTTGGCGAGCGTTTCAGGGAGAAACTTGAGCGCCACCGGCTGGCTGAGAGTCAGGTCGTCGGCCCGGTAGACTTCCCCCATGCCGCCCCGGCCGAGCAGCCCAATGATCCGATATCTCCCCGCCAGGATGGTCCCCGCGGTGAATCGCCCCTCGTCCAGCGATCCCGAGGAGGAGAAGCCGGAACGGCCGGCGTGATGCATCTCGGTGGGTAACTCGGAGGATGGGGATACCGTCGAGCCGCATCTGGGGCAGAAGCGGCTGCCGGCGGGAACCTGACTGGAACAGGAGGCACAACTCTGCATCTCACCCTCGCCTACGACTCTTGGCTCATGAGATCGCGAACCCGGGCTTGACAGGAGCGGACGAGAGTCTACATCAAGGCTGATGCAGTGTCGCGGTAGAGCCAGGATCGCTGAAGCGAGGATCGGTGACGAAGCTCCGATCGGTCAGGCTCTTCAGGAATTCGATCAGGTCGCTCTGTTGGCCTTCATCCAGGTCGAATCCCCGGATCAGATCGCTCTTGTGCGGATTGTCCCTGCCCACGCCCGCATCAGGACCCTCGGCCAGGGTGCGTCCTCCCGCCGCATAGTGCGCCAGAACCTCGGACAGCGTCGCGATGCTCCCGTCGTGCATGTAGGGAGCCGTCAGCTCGACATTCCTCAGCGTGGGCGCCCGGAAGCGCCCCATGTCCTCCTCTTTCCCGGTGAATCCGAACAATCCGGTGTTGTCTTCCGGATAGCGTCCGCTGCCGCCCAGATTGTAGAGACCGGTGTTGTGAAAGGTCGGTGCAAGAGGCTCCAGTCCTTCGAAGGCAATCGGCCCCGAAAAGGTAAACCCTCCATGGCAGCGCGAGCAATTGAGACGGTCGGAGAAAAACAGCCTCATGCCGCGCCGCGCCGACTCCAAGAGGGCCTGCGATTCCCCCCGGTAGACCAGGCGGTCATAGGGAGCGTCGCCCGAGATCAGGATCCGTTCGAAGGAGGCGATGGCTCGTCTCAAGTTGAGCAGGCTGATCGGATCCGAGTCGCCGGGAAACGCCGCGGCAAACATCGGCGGGTAACGAGGGCTCGAGGCGATGCGCTGAAGCAACGCCTCCTCCTTCCCGCTGAGACCCAGCTCGACCGGCTGCTGGTTGAACATCGGCGTCAGCATCTGCTCCTCGAGCCGGGTGAGCGCCGGATCGGCCCAGGTCAGAGTGGCGGAGTAGGCGACGTTGGCCAGACTCATGGCGCTGCGCGGATGGGCTTCGCCGGTGGATCCCAGAGCGTGCGCCCGGCTGTCGGTGAAGGCCAGCTCCTGCCGGTGGCAGCTGGCACAGGAGTAGGTGCCGTTGCCCGACAGGGCCCGGTCATAGAAGAGATGACGGCCCAGCTCCACCTTGGCGGGAGTCATGGGATTGTCGGTGGGGACCCGGGGAACGGGAAATCCGAGTGGCAGGCGCCATTCGTAACCGGGGGGAGAGGGAGGAAGCGGCTTGAGGCTGCGCTCCGGAGGCGAGTTGGATCGGGCCGCCGGAGCGCAGCAGGTGAGGATCATTCCAACTGCCGCCTGCAGCCACCGGTGCGCAACGGCCCTCCCGCTCGACACGGCTGCCCGTCCCAGTGGCGGCACGCCCTCCAGTCGCGAAGGCGGCCGGCCCCTGGACGTCCGTTTGGAAAGATGGCTTGCAGGACCTACCACTTCCGGGTCCGGAGCTCAGAGACACTGGGGGTCTGCTTGGCCAGCTCCTCGCGCTCCTGAACCCAGGTTGAAAACGACTGGACCATTTCCGGTGTGAGCTTGCCGGGATCGGTCTGGCGCTTTTCGACCCATCCTTTCATGGCCGTGAGCAGCTCATCGGCTTGTGAGCGATCGCTCGGGAAGAGCTGCATATAGGCCTTCTTGGCGTCCTCCACCTGATCGAGTGCCAGATAGGCCTCCGCGCGGTACTCGATGGCCGGCGCGTACGCCGCGGCCAGGGACAGCGCGCGATTGTAGGCCTCCAGGGCCCCGGTGTAGTCTCCGGTCTTGCGGAGGGCAAATCCCAAATCGCTGAACGCCTGGTGGAAGCTGGGGTTCAGCTGGGTCGCCTGGCGGTAATCGGAGGCGGCCTTTTCAAATTCCTTCCGGCCCTTGTTCTCCAGCTTGCCCCGATCTTTTTCCGTGGCTGCCTTGGCCGCCTCCTGCATGAGCCCCAGCGCCTTGTCGCGGTGCTTGTTACCGGAGTTGTAAAACTCCACAGCCTCCTCGGCAGGAGACTTCCGGGGCGGCTCCGGCGGATTGTTGCCCGAAGGAGAGGGAAACGAGGGTGGCGGAAGCGAGGACCCACCCGACGCCCAGGCCAACGCCGGAAGCAGTGTGAAGCCTATTCCGACACACAGAACGAATCGCAGAGCTTGGTTTCTCACGACTGTCACCTCATCTTGAATAGATGGCACTCGACGCGAATCCACGGACTCGCCAGTTCTCCCGATGCGAGGACCAACCCGATGAGCCGGGCCGGCATTCCCCCCAGAACGCCTAATATTACGCCAGTCCCCCGCCATGGAACAGCGGTCGCTGCTGGCGCCTCCCCCCTTCAGGGGACGAGAAGCCTACGTTCAAGGAACTCGGAGCCTGCCGGGCTCGTATGATGAGATGGGAGGGTGCCCGAGTCCGGACACGACCGGCTCGCGCCTTCGGTTGCCTCCCCTGCAGGCACAGCGTAGAGTGACGCGGATATGAGCAGCTCCCTCCAGCCCGGAAGCACCCTTTCCCACTACCGCGTCATCTCCCCACTGGGAGCCGGCGGGATGGGTGAGGTCTACATGGCCCAGGACGAGTCGCTGGAGCGCGCCGTCGCCTTGAAGGTCCTGCCTCCCGAGCTGGTGAAGAGCGAAGAGCGCGTCCGGCGCTTCATCCAGGAAGCCAAATCCGCTTCGTCGCTGAGCCACCCGCACATCGTGACCATCTACGAAATCGGCAAGGCCGAGGTACGCGGCAGCGATGCCGGGGATGCGGCGCCTGCCGCCGGGGAGCCCATCCATTTCATTGCCATGGAGCTGATCAGCGGCGAAACGCTGAAGCAGAAGATCCATGGCGAGAAAGCCGATCTCAAGACGCTGCTGCGCTTCCTGGCGCAGGCCGCCGACGGCCTCGCCAAGGCCCATGCCGCGGGTATCATCCACCGGGACCTAAAGCCGGAAAACATCATGATCTCCCGGGACGGGTACGCCAAGGTGCTCGATTTCGGGCTGGCGAAGCTCACCGAGCGGCGCGACAGCGCGACGGACCCCACCACCGCCCTGACCACCACGCGGGAGCAGACGCGCGAGGGGGCGGTCATGGGAACCGTCGCCTACATGTCCCCGGAGCAGGTCCAGGCGCGCAGCGTCGATCACCGCTCCGACATCTTCTCGTTCGGCTCCATTCTTTATGAAGCCGCCACCCGTGCCAAGCCCTTCACCGCCGATTCCGACCTGGAGGTGATGCACAAGATTCTGCGAGACAAGCCCACCCCCATCGAGGAGCTGAATGCCGAGGTCCCCGCCGAGCTGCGCCGCCTGATCCGGCGCTGCATGGCCAAGGCACCCGATCAGCGGCTGCAGTCGATGAAGGATCTGGCGATCGAGCTCAACGAGATCGCCGAGGAGTTCGACGAGCTCTCTTCCTCCGCCACGTCGCACGGCTCCGGATCGGGAGCCTCATCCCCGGCTCTCTCCGCCGCCGTGGCCGGAAATCGAAGTCTACGCCTGGCCCTTGCAGCCGTGGCGATTCTCGGTTTTGCCGGAGTCGGCTTCGGAGTTTATTCGTGGCTGCGGAGCAGGAGCGCGTTGAATGCCGCTCCACCCTCATTCCAGTCCATGAAGATGACCCGGCTTACCAACAGCGGCAAGGTGGAAGGAGTTGCACTTTCGCCCGACGGGAAGTACCTGGCGAGCGTAATGAAGGAGAAGGGGGGTTACAGCCTGTGGGTGAAGCAGGTGGTCACGGGCAGCGACGTGCAGGTGGCCCAGCCCTTGCCCACCCCCTTCCTTGGCGTGACTTTTTCTCCGGACGGCAATTACCTTTACTACGTGAACCAAGAGACCGGCGGGCCCGGCTATTCGATTCTCTACCAGATCCCCGCGCTCGGCGGCACGGCGCGCAAGCTGCTGTTCGACATCGACACCGCGGTCACTTTCTCTCCGGATGCCAAGCGGCTGGCATTCATGCGCGGCTATCCCCAGGAGAAGCAGACGGCGCTCATGGTCGCGGGCGCCGATGGCTCGGGCGAGCGCAAGCTGGTGGTGCGAACGGCACCCGAGACTTTTCAAACCACGACCCCCTCCTGGTCGCCCGACGGCAAGCGCCTGGCAGTGGTCCGGGTCAGCACCCTAGGCGGCGCGCACACGGAAATCGCGACGGTAGATGTCGAGACCGGGAAGGAAGCACCCCTGGGGAGCACGCGATGGGGAAACGTCACTAACCTCCACGACCTTTCCTGGGTGCCCGACGGCAGCGGCCTGGTCCTGACCGGGTTCGAGGAGAAGGGGAATCGCAAGAACCAGGTCTGGTTCCTCTCCTATCCCGGCGGACAGGCCAGGAAAGTCACCAATGACCTGAACCAGTACGCCGGCCTGAGCATCACTGCCGACTCCAAGACCCTGGCGACCGCCCAGACCAACACCGTGGCCAATCTTTGGACACAACCGGCAGCCGGTCCTGGAGAAACGCGACAGATCACGTTTGCTTCGGGAAGCGAGGACGCGATTACCAACTTCAGCATCGCCCCGGACGGAATCTTCTTCGCCGGCCAGAAGGGGGATCACTCGCACATCTGGTTCATGAATCCCGATGGAGCTCGTCGAACCCAGCTGACACCCGACTCCTATGACGAAGCGTTTCCACTGACCCCGAAGGGTGGTGGAAGGATCGTCTTCGCGTCCCAGCGCGAGGACGGCCTGCCGCACCTGTGGCGAATGGATCGCGACGGTGGTAATCCCGTTCAAATAACTCACGGAGCCGGGGAGATCCCGGTCGCGGTTTCCCCGGATGGCGTGTGGGCGCTCTATCTGGACATCTCCAATGGCGGGCTGGGGAAGGTCTCTACCGACGGGTCATCTCCCCGGAAGCTGAGTGATACGTTCCTCGGTGACGCCGATTTCTCTCCCGACGGCAGCAAAATCGTCTTCAGTCAGTATGTGCCAGAGGGAGGTTTGCTTCGACGGCGTTTGGTGGTGATCGGCGCCGAGGAAGGCAAGCTCATCGGGAAAACCCTTTCATGGCCGGATGGATTTACCGCGCGCTGGGAGCCTTCCGGACAAGCACTGATTTACGCTAAAGAGACGGATGGCGTCGGCAACCTCTGGAGCCAGCCACTGGACGGGAGCGCGCCCAAGCAGATCACCAATTTTACCGCTCTGCAGATCTTCTCTTATGAGTGGTCGCCCGACGGCAAGCAGCTGTATCTCTCCCGCGGCCAGACCTCAAACGACGTCGTTCTCATCAGCGACTTCCACTGAACCACTCGCGCATTTTTCAATTCTTCCGGTTGGAATCTTCGAATCTATGTCGTATATTTCGCTCTCCTTCGTCCCGCGAGTTTCGCGGCGACAGTAAATTGACTACGCCGAATCGGTAGGAACTTTGGGAGACGAGCCGCCGTCCATCGCGGCCAACCGGATTCCTGTCTGCGGCGACAGAGCTGGGACTTCCACGGTGGTAAAGCCAGAAAAACCAGGTGCGCCCATGGGGGAAAACTCCTCCGTTCAGCATACCCTTGAATACCGCGCCGGAATCGAGCGCGAGTATGCGGATCTGTTCACGCCCGCCGCCAAAGAAGCTCTTGCCTCTCTGTCCCGATGGGACGACGAGCGAGTGGCACTGATGGAAGCCCGCACGCGCCGCCGCTCGGAGCGGGCCCGCCAGAAGCTGCGGATCGGCTTCCTCGATCCCGAAAGTGTGATCGGGCGGGCCGGACTCACGGTGCGAGAAGCGAGGGCCGGAGGATTCGAGGGTTCCGAAATACCCGCCGATCTCCAGCGACAGTGGATTCAGGGAACCGGCCCGGCCGCCCGGCCCGGCGCCCCGCCAGAGACCAGCCTGCGCAACGTCGCCTACGCGCTGCTCTCAGGCGCCGACGGCTGGATGTTCGACGGGGAGGACGCCCTGGGGCAGATTTCGACCATGTCGCTGGACAACCAGCGCAATCTCAAGCAGGCCATTCAACGCAGCCCTCTGTTCCTGCGCATCGCCGAGGCGGTGGCCGCTGAGATGAACGACTGGGGCCAGGGGTTCTTCGGTCGCCCCATCATCCAGGACTGGAAGCGACAGCTCGACTTCACCACCAAGCTGTTCCGGCCGCGCGGACTGCATCTGGACGACCGTCACGTGCGGCGCGCCGACGGGCAGGGCTTTTCCGCTTCCCTCGTCGACACGGTTCTCTACGTGGTTCACAACCATCGAGCCTTGCTGGATGCCGGCTCTTCCATCGTCCTTTATCTCCCCAAGATCCAGACGGCCGAGGAAGCTGCTCTTTGGAGCGACATCCTTAGTGGCCTGGAGGATCACCTGAAACTGCCGGCAGGCACCATCAAAGCCTACGTGCTCATCGAGCAGGTGGAGGCCAGCTTCCAGCTCATGGAGATCCGCGCCGCCCTGGGGCGGCACTTCGTCGGCTTCAACACCGGGCGCTGGGATTACATCAACAGCGTGTCGGATGCGCTGGCCTGGGACGGAGAGTTTCAGAACCCCAACATCGACGCGATCACCATGACCTACGGCTACATGCGGAACTACGAGGACCGGGTTCGCCGCGCGGTCAACACACCGGACGCGCTGGGCCGCTACGCCCTCTGGCAAGGAGGCATGGAGCCCAACATTCCCGTCGGCTCGAAGGAGGGTGTCGAGAGCAGCATGCGCAAGGCGGTCGCCGGCGCCGAGCGGGAGCAGCGCGAGGGGGCCAGTGGAAAATGGGTGGCCCACTGGAAAATGGTGCACATCGTGCGCCCGGTATGGGAGAAGGCAGGGGAGGCCAACCAGCTCGGTCGCGAGTTCCCGCCTCTCACCTATACCCAGGCCGATGCCGACGGCCTGTTCCAGCTGGAGCCGGCGCCACGCACCATCCACGGCGCCCGGGACCTGCTGAGCGTCGCCCTCCAGTATGGCAATGCCTTTGCTCAGGGATACCAGGCGGCCGCGCTCAAGCCCGCCGACTATTTCGGGAATGATGACGTCCTCTACCTGATGGAGGACATGGCGACCGGCGAGATCCGGCTCAGCATCCTGTGGGAATGGCTGCACAAGGGAGCGCGGCTGAACCAGGACGATCCAGACACCGGCGTCGTCTCGGGAGATCCGTTCCAGGCAGAGCTGTTCGCGCGGCTGCTGGAGGAGGAGTACGGCAAGCTGCGCCTTGCCGGCAACCGGGACGTCCACGACAATTCCAAGCAGACCACGCTGCCCATCGCGCGGGAAATCGTGCAGTCCTACGTCACCTCCGGGACTAAGCCTCCCTGGTATGTCGACCTGCTCAATCTGAACCTCGGGCATCACGATCTGGAAGAGGCCCGCCGGCGGATCCGCACCTATCTGGAGACTTTCGCCAAGACCGGCGCCCGCATCACGCAGAACCTGGACTTCCTCAGCCCATCAGTGGCTGGGGAGAAAGGTGGAAACCCCTGATGTCATCCTTCGAACAGCTGCTCGCTGATATCAAGAATTGGATCGAGAGCCCCCGCTTCCAGGGGATCGTGCGCCTGCACACCGCCCGGGACATCGCGGAGCAGCGCGGCTCCATCCCGATCGATTATCCCGTTGCCCGGACCGCGGCGGAGGGCTTCTATGCGCGGCTGAGGGAACTGTTCTCGCAGCGCGCTCAGATTACTACTTTCGGCCCCTACACCCCCGGGCAGGCGGTGACCATCAAGCGGCTCGGCATCGAGGCGATTTATCTGGGAGGCTGGGCCACTTCGGCCAAGGGATCGATCACCGAAGATCCCGGCGCCGATCTGGCGAGCTACCCGCTCAGCCAGGTCCCGGACGAGGCCGCTCCCCTGGTGCGCATGCTGCTGGCCGCCGACAAGAACCAGTCATTCGCCCGCGCGCGCATGACGGAAGAGCAGCGCCAAGCCACGCCTCCGGTCGATTACCGCCCCTTCATCATCGCCGATGCGGATGCCGGCCACGGCGGCGACGCCCACGTCCGCAATCTGATTCGCCGGTTCGCCGAGGTGGGCATCCCCGGTTACCACATCGAGGATCAGAAACCGGGAGCCAAGAAGTGCGGCCATCAGGGGGGCAAGGTGCTGGTTCCCCAGGACGAGCAGATCAAGCGGCTCAATTCGGCCCGTTTCCAGCTGGACGTCATGGGGGTGCCGGGCATCATCGTGGCGCGCACGGACGCCGAGGCGGCCACCTTCCTGGACGGCCGCGGGGACGAGCGGGATCAGCCTTTCATCCTGGGCGCCACCAACATAGACCTGCCGAGCTACAAGGCGGGCTACGTGACCCTGCTCAAGCGGCTGCACGACCTGGGAGTTCAAGAGATCCGGGGACACCTACTCTTCGCGCTGTCACCCGCGGAGCAGGCGGCGGCGGAAGCCTGGCTGGCGCGCGCCGGATTGCAGCCGGCCATCGAGGAAGCCGTGAAGTCCTTCCGGGCCGCGAAGGATCCGGTGCTCGACTCCATTCTGGACAAGGTCATCAACCGATACCTGGACGCCTGGCAGGCGGAGGCGGGGCTGAAGACTTACGGGCAGGCGGTCGCCGATGTCATGGCATTCCGACTTGCCGAAGGGGAGCGATTCCCCATGAGCCTGGAGGAGTGGGAAGCGTTCGCGGCCAAGGCTTCCTTCTTCGCTGCCAACGAGAAAGCCCGATCCCTGGGCATTCAGATCATCTGGGATTGCGAGCGGACCAAGACCCCGGAGGGCTATTATCACGTGGAGAACGGGATCGATCTGGCCATCGCCCGATCGCTGGCCTCGGCCCCCTTCGCCGATCTGTTGTGGATGGAAACCAAGACGGCCAATCTCCACGAAGCCGCCAAATTCGCCCAGGCGATTCACGCCGAGTTCCCCGACAAGATGCTGGCCTATAACCTCTCCCCTTCCTTCAATTGGGATACGACCGGCATGAGCGACGACGAGATGCGGCGCTTCCCTCAGGAGATGGGAAAGCTGGGCTATGTCTTCAACTTCATCACCTACGGTGGGCACCAAATCGACGGCCTGGCGGCGGAGGATTTCACCACCGCCTTGAAGCAGGACGGCATGCTGGCTCTCGCCCGCCTGCAGCGCAAGTTCCGCCTGTTGGAGTCCCCCTACCGCACGCCACAGACTCTGGTGGGCGGTCCCCGGCTGGACGGGGCGCTGATGGCCTCCACCGGGCACACCGCCGCGACCCAGGCCATGGGGAAAGGATCGACGCAGACCCAGCACCTGGTTCAGACGGAGGTGCCGACGAAGCTGCTCGCCGAATGGCTGGGCGCATGGGCCAAGCACTACGCGCTTCCCATGGCGCTGCGCATCAAGCTGCGGCCGCACACCCCTGGCTCCGAAGTGCTGGAGCTGGGGGTATTCAACAACGGCGGAGCCGAGGTGGCCAACGTCATCTTCTCCGACATCCACGACCGGCGCGGGCGCAGCATCCTCTCGGTGCGCGACCAGAACA
>Ga0137425_1000140_pt1 | contig 24196 bp, 18 predicted proteins | sample EasRivERMZT640_2_FD_102318 | JGI IMG/M metagenome (GOLD analysis project Ga0137425, IMG submission 102318) | Soil microbial communities from meander-bound floodplain in the East River, Colorado, USA - East River MetaG ERMZT640_2 | ecosystem: Environmental > Terrestrial > Soil > Floodplain ...
GGCGCGCGGCGCAAGCTCGAGATTACATGCTGGGTACGGAAAAAGTGGAAGCGGAGAGGCTCTACCTGGCTGAAGGATCCAGCGAAAGCGACAGCCCGGGCTGCCGGACCTATCTAACCCTGGAGTGAGCCGAGTGGGAGGCTGCACCCGAATCAGGCGCCAGGCTCCCCTTCAGCTCGTTGTAGCCGGTCACCTCGGCATGGCCCTTCTCGAGGGTCCTGCCGGGCTAGCGCGACGCCGGCATCGGGGTGCAGGCACCGAAGACCGCCACGGCCTTTCCCTCCGCAGCCACCGCAGCGGAGAGGGTCCCGGACTCTTCGGTGATGACGAAGCTGAACGCCCGCCCCTTCTCGAATCCCTGGATGACGATCATGCCGTCCTGCCGCAGGAGCTGCCCGATGGGAGTCGAGCGGTTCTCCCCGCTTGCCTTGGTGGTGCTGAGCTTCTTGGCTGCCAGGTCCACCTCGATGAACTGCGGGATGTTCATGTTCCAGGGGAGGTCGATTTCGCAGTCTCCCGCCTCCATGCAGCGCGTCGCCTGCACCGCGGAGCAGAGGATTCGGTTCGCACCGGTCAGGTTGTCGGCCGACGCGCAGATCGGCAATGCGAAAATTCCCAGGACCAGCGCCGCACGCATCAGGTTTCTCATGTCGCCTCCTTGAGGGTCTCTTCAATTCCAAGGACCCCGGGGGCCCTTGCGAGAGGATGCTATTGTGAGAGCCTAGTGAATCCCTGAATCCACCCCGTGTCAAGAGCCAGCCGCGAATTGGCTCGCGACTCACCGCAGGAGTCCACGCTCACGCAACCGTACCGAGTATTTTCAAGAGAATTTGCTTGATCGGCACTTCGACCGAAGCCGCCACCAGCATGGGAAGGATTGCCGGAATCAATGCCGCCAGCAAGGAGGTCTTCCCCAGCGGCAGCGTGCGCATGCCGGCAGCGCAGGTATAGAGCGCCTCGACGTCCGCGGACGATCCCAGCTCCGGCGACGTCAACAGAGCTTCGTCTTCGACAGACTTCCCTTCGATCCAACGCGCATGCACTTCCGCAGCGTGCCGCCCCGCCAGCTCTCCATACTCGATTCTGGCCCGTGCTTTGGCACGTCTCAGCGGACCCAGGAATGGCAAAAGGGGCGAGAGGGAGAAGAGCGCGAGCAGGATGATGGTCACGAAGAGGAACGCCTTCAGCGATGCGACATGGGCGCCGTGATAGAGGATTTCATGGGCGACGTGCCCCGCAATGACAGACGAGAGCGCCAGGTTGACCAGGGCGAATGCCGCAGGCACCTGTTCCAGGAAGGCCAGTCCTCCCATATGGTCAGGGTGCAACGGCTTCAGCCGCAGACCGAGGGCCGCAATGCGGCGCAGGAACACGATGGTCAGAAAGAGACGCCAGGACCAAACGAGCAGCAGGCCGAGAAAGATCGGCCGTGCCACGAACAGGAACCACCAGCCTCCAAAGCCGATTCCCCTCTCGCCTACTGCCCAGTTCAAGACATCCGCCTGGTGAGCTCGAGCGTCACCGGTGAGTGTCGACAGCGCCACGACGCCCGCTATGATTAACCAAACGAGCTTGCGATCGCGCAAGCGCTCCATCCCCCGGATGACTTCCGACACTTTTTCCAGCGAGTCCGGCAGCAACAGACCGGCCCCGACAAAACGGGAAACCACGGGGCCTAGAACGACCGTCGCCACGGAATCGGACAGAATGAACAGTGGAATTGCGAGCAGGCATCGAACGTTTACGGAGAAATGGCCCAACAGGGGCTCCGGGGCCCCCCCGGGCAGGAGGCGGCCGCTGAGATAGGCCCAAACCGCGGCGGGACCCCAAGCAAGCAGGGCGAAGAGCACGGCGCGCCGCACGGAGCCCAGCCCCTGCCGAGGCGCCAGTCGCAGGGCGCGCTGCAGGCGAAAGAACGGATCGGCTACCGGCGAGAAGGTGATCGTGGAAACTCCGTTGTCCTTACACGTCGAAGGGCGGAACGCGGCCAGACAGTGAATCTGTCATGCCAATAAGGATGAGGCGGCGGATTATAGCACCCTTGCCCGGCCCTCTTTCCGGAGCGCCAGGCTGGCGCCTGAATCCCGCAGCCAGCGCCTCTTGCCTTCCGAGATGCCCGGGTTCTGAGAGGGGCTCCTCGCGCCTGAGATGGCAGAGACGGCCGCCTCGGCTTGAGGTAAGATGACAAGCGCTTGCGCGACGCGGGCGGGCCTCACGGGAGTCAACATGCTGCGAAATTCCAAGAGATTGTGGATCGGCTTCCTGCTTCTGGCGGTGGTCGGAACCACCCGGGCGGGAGTGGACGTCGGCTTCGACCATCAAGCGGATTTCACGGCATTCAAGACTTACGCCTGGAAGGAAGGCGGCTGGCAGGCTCCCAATCTGACCACCGAAAAGCGGATTCACATCGCGGTGGACCAGCAGCTGGAGGCGAAGGGGCTCAAGAAAGTCGAGGGAGATGCCGACCTGCTGGTTATAACCTATGCTGCCTCGACGACGGACGAGCGCGTCGACGCCCCATCTTTCGCGGGGCTTCCCAACACCTGGACCGGCTGGTCGGCCGCCACCACATCCCGGACCGCTTTCAACGGGAGCTTGAAGGTGGACCTCATCAACAGCAAGACCAGCCAGCTCGTCTGGTGCGGGCGGGCCTTCGCCAATCTCGGCTCGGATCCCAATCCGGAAAAGACCGGAAAGAAAGTGTTCCAGGTCATCCAGCAGATGTTCAAGAGCTATCCCCCCCCAGCTAAGAAAAAGTGAAAGGAGCCCTCCGGCTCGCGGACACCGACACCCCGTGGTATAGTCCGCTGGCTCGTAGCCAACCCCAGACTCTCATGGCTTCGTAGAGAGCTCTCCCCGTGCACCCAAGGCTCCACAGCGAAACCGTCTCCCGAAGAAGAATGCAACGAGGTCTCGCGTTCGCCTTCGGCGTTCTCCTGGGGATACTTTCCTCGACCCGATTGGCTCGTGCGGACGATCCACCCAAGGACGAGCCGCCGGCCGAGGCTTCCCCGAGCGATCAAACACCTCCACAAGAGGGCTCTTCCCCTGCGGCGGCCGAGCCGGCGCCTGCCACCCCCCTGACGATGGAGCAGCTGCAAAAGCTCGTCGAGGAGCAAAGGAAGCAAATCGAGGACTTGGTGGCGACCATCGAGAAGCAGCGGGAAGAGATGTCTCAGCAGAAGGGAGATCTTTCCGACCAGGAAAAAAAGATCGCCGATCTCGAGCAGCAGCTGCTCTCACTGCTGCGTCGGCTGGATGAGCTGCAGGACGAGCTTTCCAGCACTCAGACGCAGACGACGCAGGCCCTGGAAGAGAGACTCAAGCTGATGGAGCAATCCGAGAGGACCCCCGAGCTGCCTCCCGACGTGGTCTCCGCCGGGGATTTCCCGGGCTCAATCCGGATCCCGCGCACTGATGCCGCGGTCAAGTTCGGCGGCAGGATTCGCTTCGCGGCAGTCTTCACGCTGGCTCCCCTCGGCTCGAGCGACAGTTTCATCACCAACACCATCCCCGTGGATGAGCCGACGCCTCCGGGAGAAGGGAAGCGCACCGATTTCAACGCCAACACGAGCCGGTTCAACTTCGAGCTGCGGACCCCCACCGGCGTCGGGCAGATGCGGGCCTTCATCGAGGGTGACTTCACCGGACCCGACAATAGCTTTAACCTGCGCCATGCCTACGCGCAATTCCGCGGTTTCCTCTTCGGGCAGACCTGGTCCACGTTTGGCGATCCGAAGAATGACCCTGAGGATCTGGACTTCGAGGGAATCAACGCCACGGTCAACGTCCGGCAGCCCCAGATTCGCTATCGATGGCTTTTCAAGAAGGGACCGAGGGTCGAAGTCTCGGCCGAGGACCCGGAAGTCTCCTTGACGGGCGGGGATGCGATCGACACGCTTCCCGATCTGGTGGCGAGGGCCACTTGGGACTTCTTGGAGACCGGGCATGTCCAAATCGCCGCCGTCTACCGGGACATCCGCGGAACTTCGACGGCCTTTCCTGACGATCTCGAGCGGACGCACGGGTACGGGGCAAGCCTGAGCGGCATCATCCCTTTCCACTACTGGGGCCTTTCCGACCGCTTCGTCTTTGAGTTCAACGCCGGAGTTGGCATCGCGCATTACATCAACGACCTGAACTCCCTGGGCGGCCAGGACGGAGTGTTCAATCCGACGACCAATCAGCTGGATGCCCTGCGCCTCTATGCCTGGTATGTGGATTACGAGCACATGTGGAAGCGCTTTGGCTTCGGGAAGGCCATGAACCTGCGCTCGTCGCTCATCTGGGGCTACGTCACGGTGGACAATCTGGACTTTCAACCGGCTGACGCCTACTACAAGACCAACCGGTTTACCGTCAATGTCGTCTTCTCCCCCATCGCCCGTATCGACATGGGCGTGGAATACCTGACGGGGACGCGGGAGAACAAGAATCAAGACAAAGGCCGATCGGACCAGATCCAGTTCGTCAGCATCTTCCGGTTCTAGATGAATTGTCCTGAGCGTGGATTTCTGCGACGACATCCGGGCGGGCCGGGGAGTGCTCAAGTGTCGGCGACGGCGTTGGCGCTGGCCGTCGCGGGGTTGTCCCTGACTCTCTCCTGCGCGCCAGCTGCCGAAGCACCCTCATCTTCCAGTGAGCCGCCCAAGGAGGCCAAATATGTCGGGGCGGAATCCTGCACCCCCTGCCACGCCGAGGAGGCGAAGCTCTGGCGCGGGTCCCACCACGCACTGGCCATGGAAAAGGCGGATGCCAGGACGGTGCTGGGGGACTTCAACGGTGCGGAATTCGAGCACTTCGGCGTGGTCTCCACGTTCAGGCACGACGACGGCAAGTATTTCGTCCGCACCGACGGGCCCGATGGCAAGCTCCAGGAATATCCGATTCAGGACACCTTCGGCGTCGATCCCCTTCAGCAGTACCTGATCCCGTTCCCGGATGGGCGACTGCAGGCCTTGAGCATCGCCTGGGACTCGCGGCCCGCCGCGCAGGGAGGGCAGCGCTGGTTCCATCTCTACCCCGACGACAAGATGCCCGCCGGGGACATCCTGCACTGGACCGGCCCCTACCAGAACTGGAATTTCATGTGCGCCGAATGCCACTCCACCGACGTGAAGAAGGGTTATCAGGCGGCCACGGACCGCTACGAGACCACCTGGTCCGAGATCAACGTCGCCTGCGAAGCCTGCCACGGCCCCGGCTCGGAGCACGTGGCTTGGGCCAACAAGGAGCGGGATCGAGCCCGTGGCCTGCCGGAGGGCTCCATGGGCCTGGTGGTCCGACTCAAGGACACGGATGGCGGCTCGTGGCTGATGGACCGCAAGACCGGCATCGCCAAGCGCAGCCCCACGAGGGTTTCAAGGGCGGAGGTCGAAACCTGCGCCCGCTGCCATGCGCGCCGGGCGACGCTGAGCGAAAACTACGTCTACGGACAGCCCTTGCTGAATACCCACCGGGTGGCTCTCCTGGAGGAGGAGCTTTATTATCCGGATGGGCAGGTGAAGGGAGAAGTTTATGAGTATGGATCGTTCCTGCAGAGCAAGATGTACGCCTCCGGCGTCACCTGTCACGACTGCCACAACCCGCACAGCGCGACCCTCACCGCTTCGGGAAATGCCGTCTGTGCCCGGTGCCACCTCCCGGGGAAGTTCGACACCTCCTCCCACCATCACCATCGCGCGCCCGGCCCAGGGTCGCGATGCGTGGACTGCCACATGCCCACGACCACCTTCATGGTGGTGGACGCGCGCCACGACCATTCCCTGCGGATCCCGCGCCCCGATCTCACCTTGAAGATCGGATCCCCCAACGCCTGCTCGAAATGTCACGCAGAGAAAACGCCGCAGTGGGCGACGGATTGGGCCGTGAAGTGGTGGGGTTCGGAGAAATCGAGCCAGCCGCACTACGGCGAGGCGATTCAGGCGGCGCGGGCCGGCCTTCCCGGCGCGGGGCAGGCGCTCTCGGCCCTGCTGCAGGACTCGACGACGCCGGGCATCGTGCGGGCGACCGCGGCGTCGCTGGTGGGATCCAACCCGGCGCCCGATTCGCTCTCCACGCTGCAGGCCGCCCTGAAGGATCCGGACCCGCTGGTCCGCCAGGGAGCGCTCGTTGCCCTGGAAGAAGTGGACCTGCCGCCGCGCCTATCCCTGGTGGCTCCGCTGCTGCGCGATCCCATCCTCGCCGTACGCATCCAGGCGGCGAGGCTCCTGGCGGCGGCTCCCGCCGACCTCCTCCCCCAGGAGCAGCGCTCCGCGCTCGACTCGGCCCTGGCCGAGTATCGCCGCGTCCAGGAATTCAACGCCGATCGTCCCGAGAGCCAGCTGAACCTGGGGACGCTCGCCGCTGAGCTGGGCCAGGTCGCGCAAGCGGAACAGGCGTACCGGACGGCGATCCGGCTCGCGCCTGGGTTCGCCCCGGCCTATGCGAACCTGGCGGACCTCTATCGGACGTCGAACCGGGACATGGAGGGTGAGGCTGTGCTCCGTGAGGGACTCAAGGAAGTGCCGGGCGCATCGGCACTGCACCATTCGCTGGGACTGCTGCTGATTCGGGAGAAACGGATGACCGAGGCTTTGAAGCAGCTGTCGGAAGCGGTCCGGCTGGACCCCCGCGACGCTCGCTACAGTTATGTCTATGCCGTTGCCCTGGAATCGGTGGGGCGAATGGACCAGGCGCTGTCGGTTCTCGAGTCCGCCACCAAGGCCCACCCGGGAAACCGGGACATCCTGGCAGCGCTGGCGACCTTCAGCGAGAAGAAGGGAGACCTCAAGGCCGCCGCGCTCTATGCGACCAAGCTCATCGCCCTCTCGCCGAACGATCCGGGAGCCTACCAGCTCTTACAACGCATCAAGAGCCACCATCCCTGATAACCAGCGGGTGGCGCCTGGATTCCTGGTAGTTAGAAGCGGAAATCGGCTCCTATCGAGTAGGTCTCCACCTTGTCGGTGTCCTGGATATCGTAGCGCTCGTATTCACCCCGGATGCCGAAATGCTTCCCGATGATGACTTCAAGCCCAGCGCCGTAAGCGGGGTCCGAGCCGGAATCACTGTCCGATCCGGATCCTGACACGTCCGTGTCGGTGTCCCAGGCCACCAATCCGTACTTACCGAAGATCTGGAAATGCTCGCCAATGGGGATGATTCCGACGAGGAATGCGTCCCATGCCGTGGAGTCTATGGTGACGTCGGTACCCCCCGAGCTATCGCTGAGCGATCCAAAATCCAGATAGCTTGCTTCCAGGCCGAAGAACTTGAAGAACTGGTAGCCTGCGTAAATCTTGTAGCTCGTGTCGCTGCTGTCGAAGTCGAAACCGGAATCTTCGACCTTCACCTTGGATTCGACTATGCTCGCGCCGACATAGAACGGGCCCGCAAGCGCGGCCCCGGTCGCCATTCCCAGCACCAGCACGATAACTCCGATCACACGCCTCATGGTCGTTCTCCTTACCAAGAGTGGTTTAGGGGGTGGGTAGCGTCCTGTGCTCAGAGAAGAAACGCCTCACTTCCGGACTCTAGCCGTCCGCTCGCGCGGCGGAAGGAGCGCCGACGCTAGCTCACCTTCCCGCGCGATGTCAAGCGGTGGCGGGAGCGAATGCGACGTGCAGTTTTTGCGAAAAATGCGGGCGGCCCTTACGGACCGCCCGCAAACGTGAGATACGCAGGCCCCGCCTACTGGCTCGCGTTCGCAGCCGGCTTCTTGAGCTCATTCATGACCTGATCCAGGTTGTAGCTCGCCGGATCCTGCATCGGCGGATACTTCTGGTAGGTCTCGAGCTCCTTCAACCACAGCGCCTGGCCGATGGGCAGCATGTTCCAGTCGTAGACATAGGCGGTCACGGGTGCGGCGATAGCGCCGCCCATCCCGAAGAGTGTCTTGTACTGCTGACCAATGGACGTTTCGAAGGGATCGCGCTTGATGTTGACGACCTGGGTCCAGTGATACGGCATCACGCCCGTGATGAAGCCAGCCGGATCGTCGGACACCATCGCGAAGTAGATCTTCCAGTTCTTGTACCGCACCGCCGACGGATCTTTGCCGGAGTAGTAGAAGAAGGTGTCGCGCGCTGACTTCTCCGACTTGCCGAGCAGGTAGTCGGCTTGATCGACACCGTCGAGCGTCGTCTTGACGATGCCGGGATAGGTTCCGGATTCGATCTTCTTCTTCAGCCCGTCGCCCTTCGGTCCACCGGCGATGTTCACGAACGTGGGCAGCCAATCGAGCGACGCGAAGATCTCGTTCTTGACCGTCCCCGGCTTGATGTAGCCCGGCCAGCGGACGACCATCGGCGCGCGCATGCCGCCTTCCCAGGTGGAGAGCTTCCCGCCCTTGAAGGGCGTGGTGCCGCCGTCGGGGAAGGTGATGGTCTCGGCGCCGTTGTCGGTGGTGAAGGCGACGATGGTGTTGTCGAGCTGGCCCATCTCCTCGAGCTTCTGGAGCACGAGGCCGATGTTGTCGTCCATCTGCTTCATGCCGGCTTCGTTGACGCCCCAGTCCTTGCCGCCGGGCTCACCGACCATCGCCATGTATTTGGGCGGCAGCACGGTCGTGATGTGCATGCGCGCCGGGTTGTACCAGACGAAGAAGGGCTTGTTGGTCTTCTTGGGGTCGTTGCGCTCGAGAAAGTCGATGACCTTGGCCGAGATCTCCTCGTCCACGGTCTTGGAGCGCTCCAGGGTCAGCGGGCCCTGGTCTTTGCACGTCTGATTCTTCGCCGTGCCGTCGGACGAGGTGCACCAGATCACCGGCCGCGGGGGCGTCAGGCAGAGCGTCGTCTTCGGGTCCACGGCGCCACGCACCTCGGCCATCCCGGGAATCGGCGTGTTCTTGCACGGCGGCGCGATGGTCTGCTCGGATGGGCTCTTGTTGATGTCGGGGAAGCTCACCCCCTGCATGGCATCCAGGTGGTACAGGTAGCCCCAGAACTCCTGGAAGCCGTGCGCCGTCGGAAGCGCGTCGGTGTGATCGCCCAGGTGATTCTTGCCGAACTCACCGGTGGTGTAGCCGAGATCGTGCAGGAACTTCGCGAGCGCCGGCGTGCCGGGCCGCAGGTAGGACGGGCTGCCCGGAAGCTGCGGCGGGATCATGCCGGTGCGCAGCGGGTGCATGCCGGTGAAAAAGGCGTTGCGTCCGGCGGTGCAGCTCTGCTCGGCGTAGTAGTGCATGAAGATCGCGCCCTCGTTGCCGATGCGGTCGATGTTGGGCGTTTCCCCGAGCGCGAGGCCGCGGTGGTAGATGCTCGGCTGCATCCAGCCAATGTCGTCGCCCATGATGAACAGGATGTTGGGCTTGCTGGCCGGAGCCTGGGCCGCGGCAGGCGACGCCGTGACGAGCATCAGGACGGCTGCGACGACGGCCAGCCCCGCAATGCTAAGCATCGATTCCCTCTTCCTCATGATGACTCTCCTCCTTGTAACGTTGATCTCCTTTGCATTGCACACCCAGGCAAAGCCGTCCACAGAGGCTGATTTATGTGAAGGGCATGGACCCACCCACCATTGCAGAAAATGGACTTCTCCAGAGCGACACGCCTCCGCCTGTCCATCGGCACAGAGGCACGTGCCGACAAAAAGCGCATCTGGTTCGTCGATTACACCCCGCCTTGAAATGGTTGGCGCATTATGGCTTGGCTGAATTGGAAATGCAACGCACCGCCAGGGTCCCTTCCCTGTCGCCGGTGACGCTGGCCATCACAAGCCGGCGCCACCTGACGTTTTGAAACAGTGACAAACGTGTGGCAGTCGATTTCGGGAAGATTTTTCCCTGGCATGACCAGGGTCATACCGGCTTCCCACGCCGCGTTCCAAGCTGTGCTATAAAGTCCCTAAAAAGATGGTTGAAGGCGGATTCAAACTCCGCGGTAACCCCTTCCGCGGCTTGCGGGAGAAATTATGAACGAGCGACGCATCGCCATGATGGACGGCAACGAGGCGGCTGCTTCCGTCGCCCATCGGGTCAGCGAAGTCATTGCCATTTATCCGATCACCCCCTCCTCCAACATGGGCGAGCTCTCCGACGAATGGTCCAGTCAGGGCCGCAAGAATCTCTGGGGCAACGTCCCCCAGGTCGTGGAGATGCAATCCGAAGGAGGCGCGGCGGGCGCAGTCCACGGGGCGCTGCAGGCAGGCGCGCTTTCCACCACCTTCACCGCTTCCCAGGGCCTGCTCCTGATGATCCCCAACCTGTACAAGATTGCCGGAGAGCTGACTCCCTTCACCATGCATGTGGCGGCGCGCACGCTGGCTGCCCATGCCCTGTCGATCTTCGGCGACCATTCCGATGTCATGGCCTGCCGGCAGACCGGCTTCGCGATGCTCTGCTCGGGCAGCGTCCAGGAGGCGCACGACTTCGCGGCCATCTCTCATGCCGCCACGCTGGAGTCTCGCATCCCCTTCCTGCACTTCTTCGACGGCTTCCGCACTTCCCACGAAGTGGCGCGGATGGAGGAGCTGAACGACGACGATCTGCGCTCGCTCCTCTCGGAAGACAAGATCCGTGAGCATCGGGCGCGCGCATTGACTCCCGACCGTCCCGTCCTGCGGGGCACGGCCCAGAACCCCGACTGCTTCTTCCAGGCACGCGAGGCGGCCAACGGCTTCCACCTGGCCTGCCCTGGCATCGTGGAAGAGGTCATGGCCCGTTTTGCCGCGCTCACGGGCCGCTTTTATCACCTGTTCGACTATCACGGTCATCCGCAGGCGGAGCGGGTCGTCGTCATCATGGGATCGGGGGCCGAAACGGTCCACGAGACAGTGGACCATCTCACCGCCGCTGACCAGAAGGTCGGCGTGCTCAAGGTGCGGCTCTATCGCCCCTTCTCGCGCGAGGCGCTGATGCAGGCGATTCCTCCCACCGTGCGGGCCATCGCCGTGCTGGACCGGACGAAGGAGCCCGGGGCGATCGGCGATCCCCTCTACCTGGACGTCATGACGGCTCTCGGCGAGGCGCGCTCCGAAGGCACTTCTCCATTCGCCGCCGATCCGCGGATCGTGTCGGGCCGCTATGGCCTCTCCTCCAAGGAATTCACCCCCGCCATGGTGAAGGCGGTCTTCGACGAGCTGGGGCGAGACCGTCCTCGGAACCATTTCACCCTGGGGATTGTGGATGATGTGACGCACCTGTCCCTGCCCCATGATGCCTCCTTCGATATCGAGCCCGACGATGTTTTCCGCGCCGTCTTCTATGGCCTGGGCGCGGACGGGACCGTCGGCGCCAACAAGAACTCGATCAAGATCATCGGCGAGCAGACCGGAAAGCACGCCCAGGGCTACTTCGTCTACGACTCGAAAAAATCCGGCGCCACCACCATCTCGCACCTGCGGTTCGGGCCCAGACCGATTCGCTCCGCCTATCTCATCTCGCACGCGCAGTTCGTGGCCTGTCACCACTTTCCGCTCCTGGAGAAGATGGACATCCTGGAGCATGCTGCCCCCGGAGCCGTGTTTCTCCTGAACGCGCCCGGAGAGACGGCGGGAGTCTGGGACCGGCTGCCTCGCGAGGTGCAGGAGCAGATCCTCGAGAAGAAAATTCGCTTCTTTGCCATCGACGCGCATGAGGTAGCCCGCGCCACCGGCATGGGCGGCCGCATCAACACCATCATGCAAACCTGCTTCTTCGCCATCTCCGGCGTCCTGCCGCGCGAGGAAGCGATCGCGCAGATCAAGAAGGCCATCGAGAAGACCTACGCGAAGCGCGGCACCGAGATCGTCAAGAGAAATTTCGAGGCGGTGGATCAGACCCTGGTGAACCTCCATGAGATCAAGGTCCCAGGCTCCGCCAGCTCCAGCTTGCGCATGCCGCCCATGGTCTCGGACAAGGCGCCCGATTTCGTGACGCGTGTCACCGCCGTCCTAATGGCGGGCAAGGGAGACCTGCTCCCCGTGAGCGCCTTCCCGGTGGACGGCACCTGGCCGGTGGGAACGGCGAAATGGGAAAAGCGCAACCTCGCCCTGGAAATTCCGGTCTGGGACATGAAGGTCTGCATCCAGTGCAACCAGTGCGCCCTGGCCTGCCCGCACGCCGCGATCCGTGCCAAGGTCTATGATCCCCCGCTGCTCGCTGGCGCCCCTGGTACCTTCAAGTCCACGCCCTATCGCGGGAAGGAGTTCGAAGGGAAGTCGTACACCCTGCAGGTGGCCCCCGAAGATTGCACCGGCTGCAACCTGTGCGTGGCGGTCTGCCCAGCCAAGGACCGGACGAACCCGCGGCACAAGGCGATCAACATGACGCCCCAGGCGCCGCTGCGGGAGTCCGAGCACGACAACTACGAATTCTTCCTGGCGCTGCCCGAGATTGATCGAACTCATCTGGAGCGGGTGGATCACAAGGTCTCCCAGTTCCTGGAGCCGCTGTTCGAGTATTCCGGCGCCTGCTCCGGCTGCGGCGAGACCCCCTACCTCAAGCTCCTCACCCAGCTCTTCGGCGACCGCACGATCATCGCCAATGCCACCGGTTGCTCCTCGATCTACGGCGGAAACCTCCCCACCACGCCTTACACCGTCAACCGTGAAGGGCGCGGCCCCGCCTGGTCGAATTCCCTGTTCGAAGACAACGCCGAGTTCGGGCTGGGCCTGCGGCTCGGCGTGGATAGCCATGCCGAGCACGCACGTGCGCTGCTGAAGGCACTGGGCGGCACGCTGGGAGACACGCTGGTCCAGGCATTGCTCGAAGCGGATCAGTCCGGCGAGTCGGGGATCCTCGCGCAGCGCGATCGTGTCCAGCAATTGCGCCAGCGCCTGGCGGAGATCTCCTCGCCCGAGGCGCGCCGCCTGGAAGCTCTTTCCGACTATCTGGTGAAGAAGAGCGTCTGGCTGGTCGGTGGAGACGGCTGGGCTTACGACATCGGCTTCGGAGGTCTGGATCACGTCCTTTACAGCCGCCGGAATCTCAACATCCTTATCCTGGACACGGAGGTCTATTCCAACACCGGAGGCCAGCAATCGAAGGCGACGCCCCTGGGCGCGTCAGCCAAGTTTGCCGCCGCGGGAAAGGAGTCGGGCAAAAAGGACCTGGGGCTGCTGGCCACCAGCTACGGCCACGTCTACGTGGCCCAAGTCGCCTTCGGCGCCAAGATGAGCCAGACCGTCCAGACCTTTCTCGAGGCCGAGGCCTATCCCGGCCCGTCACTGATCATCGCTTACAGCCACTGCATCGCCCATGGCTACGACATGGCGCAAGGGGCCTCACAGCAGAAGCTGGCGGTGGACTCGGGCGTCTGGCCCCTGTACCGATTCGATCCGAATCGCCTGGCGAAAGGAGAGCCGCCGCTGCACCTCGATTCGGGAGCTCCCACGGCAAAAGTCGCCGACTACATGCGCAACGAGTCGCGCTTTCGCATGATCGAGAGGACCGACCCGGCGCGCTTCCGCAGTTTTCTGAAGCGCGCCCAGGAGGCGGCGCACAAGCGCTATGCGGTCTACAAACAGCTCGCCGGCATCACCGTGCCGCGGGTCGAGGTCGAGGAAGAGGAAACCGGACCGGCTCCCACGGAAGGGTGAGGGAGAAAACCATGGACCTGACCACAACTTATCTGGGACGAACGCTGCCGCACCCGTTCATGCCCGGCGCCTCTCCGCTCGCGGACGAGATCGACACCGTCCGGCGGCTGGAGGACGCGGGCGCCGCCGCCATCGTCCTGCGATCGCTGTTCGAGGAGCAGATCACCCGCGAGCAGATGGCTGCGGTATTCCAGCAGGAGGTGCACGGCGAGTCTTTCGCGGAAGCGATGAGCTTCTTTCCCAACCCCGACGCGTTCGTCCTGGGGCCGGAGGAGTACCTGCGGCACCTGAGTCGAGTGAAGGAATCGGTGGGCATCCCCGTCTTCGCGTCCCTGAACGGCACGACCGCGGGAGGCTGGCTCGACTACGCCCGGCAGATGGAGCAGGCCGGGGCCGACGCCCTGGAGCTGAACGTCTTCCACATCCCCACGGAGCTGGAGATTCCCGGAGCGACGCTCGAGCATGAGACCCTGGCCATGGTACAGGAAGTGAAGAAAGGCCTGCGGATCCCGGTCGCCGTGAAGCTCTCGCCCTTCTTCACCGCATTCGCCCACTTCGCCCGCGAGCTGGACCAGGCCGGCGCCGACGGCCTGGTCCTGTTCAACCGCTTCTACGAGCCTGACATCAACGTGGTGGATCTGGAGGTGAGGCGCGAGCTGCACCTGTCCGACCCTTCGGAGCTGTCGCTGCGGCTGAGGTGGCTGGCGATTCTCTCGGGACGCATCAAAGCCTCCCTGGCCGTCACCGGCGGCGTGCACACTGCCCTGGACGCGGTGAAGTCGATCATGGCGGGTGCCCACGTCATCCAGATGGTCTCGGCGCTCATTCAGAATGGCCCCGGGCACCTGCGCCAGGTGATGGACGATTTGGCGACCTGGATGGAAGAAAACGAATGGAGCTCTCTCTCCGAGATGCGCGGCAACATGAGCCTGTTACGCGTGCCCGATCCGAAAATGTACGAGCGTGCCAACTACATGTGGATGCTCCAGGGGTGGGACGGGTTATAATCCGCCCTCCTCGCCTCTCGACTAACGCGTCTAACGGTTCGGTACCTTCAGGGAGACTGATTCCATGAACAAGTACATTACCGAGCTGATCGGGACCTTCTTCCTAGTCCTCACTATCGGTGGCTCCGTCCTCGCCGGCGGCCCCCACGTCGTTCCCCCGCTAGCGATCGGCGCCATGCTGATGGTCATGGTGTTCGCCGGCGGCCACGTCTCGGGAGCCCACTACAATCCGGCTGTGACCCTGGCAGTCTTCCTGCGCGGGCGCTGCCCTGCCGGGGATGTCGTTCCTTACATCGTCAGCCAGGTCGTCGGGGCGACCCTGGCAGCCGGGGCAGTCAAGTATCTGACCGGCGGGGCTCAGACAGCTCCCTTCGTTCCCGCCACGGGACCCGCCCTGCTCGCCGAGTTTCTCTTCACCTTCGCGCTTGCCTACGTCGTTCTGAACGTAGCCACCGCCAAAGCCACTTCGGGCAACTCGTTCTATGGACTGGCCATTGGCATGACGGTGATGTCCGGAGCGTTTGCCGTGGGAAACATATCCGGCGGAGCCTTCAACCCGGCCGTCGCCGTGGGAATCTGCGTCATGGGACTGGTCACCTGGTCCAGCATCTGGATCTTCCTGGTGGCGAATTTCGCCGCCGCAGCCGCAGCAGCTCTGACCTTCAAGACCCTGAACCCAAAGGACAAGTAGCGCCCCGGCAGATCCATTCGAGAACGCTAACCTACGACGGCGAGCTCCCCCGCTTATCGAACTCCCGCTGACTGTGCTCTCGGAGCGGTTCGAGACCCGGCAGGAACTGCAGGGGCTGTCTTGGAGTGAAGACTCGGCGCACGAAAGAGGTGCAACGAGTGGCGGGCGTTGTCAAAGCCAGAAACAGCACCGCCCCGCCGCTCCTGGAAGCGGCGGGGCGGAATTCAGTAAATCAGGCAGGGCGTCGCTTTAGAATCTCCAGCCCAGGTCCAGGCGGTAGCTCCAGAAATCGGGATCGTCGGCGTTGTCTCCGAAATCCTGCCAGTTGTCGTTGGCCCCAACTCTCAGGAAGAAGCTCTCTTTCGGCTCGAACCTAATTCCGAGTCCGAAACCGTAATTCCACCCGCTCTCTTCAGCCGTTGGCTGGTATCCGCTGCAGATGGTGCCGTACCAGGGGTCATACCAGCAAAAACCCTGTGGAGGTCCGACCGGAATGTTGGAATCAATCCAGGTCCAGCCCACACCCGCCGAAATGTAAGGCGTGAAGGTCTTGGGCATGAAATAGTAGGTGAAATTGAACGTGCTCGAGGAGGCATCATACGTTCCGGAGGCGGTGTAGTCGGGCTGCGGGATGACGTCGGCGCTGGCGAAAGTCGCTTTGTAGTTCGCGCTCATCCAGGCAAACTCGAAATTGAGGTTCATCTTCTCGTTGAAGTTGTAGCCGAATCCGAACCCCCAGCCCAAATCGTCGTTGAGGTCGACGCTCGAGCCGCCATCGAAGTCAACATCGTATCCGGGGAAATAGCGCACCGGAATCGTGAATTCCCAGGTTTGCGCACGGTTGCTGGGCTTCATTTCGGCCCTGAGCATCGAGCTGTCCGCTGCGATCCCTGCCACCGTTCCCAGGACCAACAGCACGATCATTGCCCATTGCACTCTTTGACGCATGACACCTCCTGAATAGTGCCGATTTTTCCTCGGCTGATCGGTACTCAAGACACCCCGCGTGGTCGTGCATCCTACTCTATGGCAAGGGTGGGCACAAGGCCTGGTCCGTTCGTTCAACCTTCGCGATGGCGAATTTCGGATCAGACCAATACTCCGTCGGTCGCGTGATGTCAAGTCGCCGCCCGACCGGGCTCCGGGAGGGCTGCGGGGCTCGCCCCGGGCTGGCGGCGATTCGCTCAGACGGCGACTCACGTTGCGATGCTCCCTCCGTTTGGGTATCCTTCCGGCGTCTCAACCAGCTCAGAATGCACACTTACCGACGGGACCATCCATCCACGAGCGCAGGAGCGGCTTCCCGCCCCCCGTTCGGGATTGAGCACCCGGAACCTGACCGCCAACCCGAGGAGGAACGCCTGATGATGAAACTGGTTGCATGGTGCGGAGCCACGATGGCCCTCGCCCTCACCCTTGCCGCTCCGGCCATGGGGGCGTCCCCCACGAGCCGCGCCGACAAGACGGCCAAGAACATGCTCAAGATGGAGGATACCTTGAAGCAGGGCGCAGCTCAGATGGATTCCATCATCGCCTCGCTCAACTCGCTCTCCTCGGCGCAGGGCAGCGACCTGGTATCCAGCTACACCAAATACAGCAAGCAGGTGGAGGAGCTGAATTCGACCGCCAAGAAAGTCAAGAGCAAGGCGGAAAAAGCGAAGGTCCAGCGCGAGGATTACCTCAAGGCCTGGAAGAAGGATCAAGACAAGATCCAGAATGAGCAGCTGAAGCAGGCCTCGGAATCCCGGCGGGCCGAGCTGGAGCCGATCATCAAGCAAATCTCCAGTAGCCTGACCTCGGCGAGCCAGAACTTCACCCCGCTACTCCAGAACCTGAACGATTTGAACCTGTTCCTCGGTAACGACCTTTCCGCCCACGGGTTTGCCTCGGCCCAGGACCTGATTTCCCAGTGCAACAAGTCGGCGGAAATCGTGAAGCAGGATGTGGAAAAGGCGAACGAGGGGCTGCGCAACCTGGCCGCGGCCATCACACCGGGAGGCACGGCGAAGTAGTTTTCTCAGGGTGTCGAATCGGAAAAGGAGGTCCCGATGCTCTCCAAGATGGTGAACCGTTGGTGGGTGGTGCTGCTGCGGGGGATCTGTGCCATTCTTTTCGGGATTTTCGCGCTGACCCGTCCGGGACTGTCCCTGTGGACCCTCATCCTGGTTTACGGGATCCTCGCCTTCGCCGATGGAGCCGCCGGGATAGCTCTCGGCTTCGGTGGGAAGCTGGATGGAAAGCCCTGGTGGGGAATGATCCTCCTGGGATTGCTGGGGATTCTGGCGGGACTGGCGGCATTTCTATGGCCGGGGCTCACGGCGGTCGTGCTGCTGGTCATGATTGCATCCTGGGCCATCGTGCGAGGTCTTCTTGAGATCCTCGCCGCCATCACGCTGCGCAAAGTCATGGAGGGAGAGTGGGTGCTGGCCCTCTCCGGGGTGGTTTCAATCTTGTTCGGCGGACTTCTGCTGAGAAATCCTGCTGCGGGGGCTCTGGCGGTAGTCATGATCATCGGAATCTACATGCTCATCTTCGGCGCGGCCGCGGTGGTCTTTTCATTCCGGCTGAAAGGACTGAAGGATCGCCTGGCACACGCCGGCTAGGAAGTTCGGAGGACTGGCATGACGTCCCGCAGACTGGCCTCGAAACGCACCGCTCTCTGGTGGCTCGCAGGGCTGCTCCTGATGGCCCCTGCCTGCTTCCCGTGCGCCTTCGCCCAGCCGGCGGACCCGCTTCCCTCGTGGAACGACGGCCCGGTCAAGCAGGCCATCCTCAAGTTCGTCCGGGAAGTCACCACCACGGCGGCGCCGACTTTCGTGCCGGTACCGCAGCGCATCGCCACCTTCGACAACGACGGCACGCTCTGGGTGGAGCAGCCGATGTACACGCAGATGACTTTCGCCCTGGATCGGATCAAAGTGATGGCGCCGCAGCACCCGGAATGGAAGACCCAGGAGCCCTTCAAGTCGGTTCTCGAGGGGAACCTCAAGGGGGTGATGGCCGGTGGAGAAAAGGCAGTCTTCGAGATCATCGCAACCACGCACTCCGGAATGACCACCGCAGTCTTCGCGAAGGAGGTCACGGACTGGCTGGCCACGGCCAAGCATCCCCGCTTTCACCGTCTTTACACCGAGCTCATCTATCAGCCGATGGTCGAGCTGCTCGTCTACCTGCGCGCCAACGGATTCAAGACCTTCATCGTTTCCGGAGGCGGCATCGATTTCATGCGCCCCTGGACGGAGAAGGCCTACGGAATCCCTCCGGAGCAGGTCGTGGGGTCGGTCGGGGAAACGAAGCTCGAGGTCCAGAACGGCAAGCCCGTCCTCGTGAAGCTCCCGAAGGTCAACCTGGTGGACGACAAGTCGGGAAAGCCGGTAGGGATCGAGCGCTTCATCGGACGGCGCCCCATTCTGGCGTTCGGCAACTCGGACGGAGACCAGGAGATGCTCGAATGGACGGCGGCCGGATCGGGGGCGAGCTTCATGGGCCTCGTGCACCATACCGACGCGGAGCGTGAGTATGCCTACGATCGCAAGTCTCCCATCGGGACTCTCAACAAGGCCTGGGATGAGGCCGTGGCGAGGGGTTGGAGCGTCGTGGACATGAAAAAGGACTGGAAGGTGATCTTCCCCCCGGAGCCACAGAAATGAGGGAATCCAGTCGCGCGCTGGACTCGTGAAAAGTGGGTTGTTGTCAAATCTTGTAAAATCACGCCCGGGCCTCTTGTCGCGGCGGCCCGTCCCTTCTATCATCCTGGGCAGTCGGATCCCTAAATGCGGCCGGCAGACGGCCGATTTCCCCTCTGGAGGTGAATCGTGAAAAAGTTCCTCGCAATCGGTTCGATGGCGCTGTTGTGCGCCGCAGTCGCTGTCGGCACCACGGCTTTCGCCGGCGGCGGAGAAGACTGCCACGCCAACAAGGCGGATGCGGCGAGCGCTTCGGCCAAGCACGAATGCAACATGACGGCCGAGGAGTGCGCCCAGGAAATGCAGAAGAACATGGCCACGCGCGGCTGGCTGGGTATTACCATGGACAAGAGCGATCCGGCGTCCATGACCATCACCAAAGTCTATCCCTCCAGCCCGGCGGAGCAGGCGGGTTTCCACACCGGGGACAAGATCGTCTCCATCAACGGCGTCCAGGTGAGCGACAAGAACGAGGAGAAGCTTCACGGGATGCTGAAGAAGGCGAAGATTGGAGAGCAGGTGTCCTACGTCGTGCAGCGCGGCTCGGAGGACGTCACCCTCAAGGCCACGCTGGCGCAGATTCCGGCGGATGTTCTGACCGCAAGCGTCAACGAGCACGTGAAAGCCGACCACGCGGTGGCGAAGAACTAACCATCGGCAAACCCGAAAACTCAGCGGCCGGAGGCCAATCTCCGGCCGCTTTTTTTTCGCCTCGGCTGCGGCACGCGCCGTGGCTTCGGATTCCAAGACTATCGCAAGGGGCGGTGCGAGTTGTGCGAGGCTCCGAGAAGGGCTATCCTTCCCGCCACACAGAATATCCGATACGCTTCCGAAGCCCTCGCGCAAGGAGACGCACATGCAGTACGCATTCCGACGGCTGGTGACTCTTTCAATCCTGACATTGCTCCCGGCCGCTTCCCTGGCACAAACGGGCGGCGCGGCGCCCGTCGTCAAAATCGAAATCGCCCGCACTATCCAGGCCGTGAACTACAAGCCGAAGCAGAGCGCCAAGGTTGATTTCGTCGGCACCGAGCTGATGCACCAGGCCAAAGGCCAGGCGAAGGTTGACGTCGACTCGGGCGGCGCGAAGGTCGAGGCATCCTTTGAAAAGATGGAACCGCCGAGCAAGTTCGGCCCCTATCTCACCTATGTCCTTTGGGCCATTACTCCCGAAGGGCGAACCAGCAATCTTGGCGAATTGCTGATGAACAAGGACAAGGCCACTGTCAGTGCCACGACTCGCTTCCAGTCCTTCGGGCTGATCGTGACCGCCGAGCCTTACTATGCCGTCGCGTTCCCCAGCGAGGCGGCCGTGCTCGAGAATTCCCTGGACAAGGACTTGCAGAAGCAGGCCGAGCCGATCCAGGCCCAAGCGGAGCTTTTCCAGCGCGGGCAGTACGCCAATCTCAAAGCTCCGGTCGTCGATCCCAAGGCCAAAATCCCGAATGAGCTGTACCAGGCGCGTAATGCGGCCGCGGTGGCCCTGGAGGCGAAGGCGGACAAGTTCGCGCCGGAAAGCTGGGGCAAAGCGAAGCAGCTCCTCGACCAGGCCGAGGCCTACCAGGTCAGTAAGAAAGGCAGCGAGAAAAAACAGGTCGCCAGCATCGCGCGTCGAGCCGTCCAGGCGGCGGCAGACTCCCGCATCATCGCCATGAAGCGGGGTGATGAGGCGCGGATCGCGGCCGACAGCAAGGCGGCCGCGGAGCGCGAGGCGCAGGTCATGGCCGAGGCGCAGGCCGAAAAGAAGGCGGCCGCGGAGCGCGAGGCGCAGGCCGTCGCGGCCGCCGAGAAGGCGGAAGCCGCCAGAAGCGCGGCACTATCCGGCGAGCAGCAGGCGAAGGCTCAAGCCGCGACCGCCAGCCAAGAAGCTGCCAAGGCCGCCGAAGCAGCTACTGCTGCGGAAGCCGCGCGCAGCGCGGCGCTGGCCCAGGAGCAGGAAGCGAAGGCACAGGCCGCCGCGGCCAACCAGTCGGCCGCCCAGCTGCGCGCCAGTCTCCTGCAGCAGTTCAACAAGCTCCTTCCTACCAAGGACTCTCCACGCGGCCTCATCGTCAACCTAGGGGGAGTGAACTTCCCCAGTGGCAAGGCCGATCTGAGCGTGAACGCCAAGGAAAGACTGTCGCGGTTTTCGGGCCTGGTCGCCGCCCATCCCGACCTGAAATTCCAGGTGGAGGGTCACACCGACAACGTTGGTGATCCCACGTTCAACCAGAAACTCTCACAAACCCGCGCCGAGGCGGTGCGGGATTACCTCGTCCAGCAGGGGGTCCCCTCCGAGTCGATCACGGGCGAAGGACTGGGAGATGCCGATCCGGTCGCCAGCAACAATACCAGCGAAGGTCGTGCCCAGAACCGCCGGGTCGAAATCATCGTTTCCGGGGATGTGATCGGCACGCACCTGGGCAAGTGATCGGGCCGATTCAGTGGTCCAGAGTGCCGGTAGGATTCTCTTGAACTGCGAGACGGCGATTGGCGGCTGAGTGGGAAGTTGAGGAGCGGGGAGCGCGTCGTCAGTCGGAGCGGCCCCCGGCGACTTTCCGGCGGGTGGTCTCCCGATCCTCCATGGCGACGTAATCGCGGTGCGCGGGGCCGAGGTAGATTTGCCGCGGGCGGGCAATTTTGGTCTCCGGGTCTCGCAGCATCTCCTCCCACTGCGCCATCCAGCCGGCGGTGCGCGGAATGGCGAACAGGCTCGGGAAAAGATCGAGCGGAAAGCCCATGCTCTGGTAGATGAGGCCGGAGTAGAAGTCCACGTTCGGATACAACCGGCGGCTGATGAAATACTCGTCCTCCAGCGCGATGCGCTCCAGCTCCAGGGCGATGTCCAGCAGTGAGTTTTTCCCCATCTCGGCAAAGACCTGATCGGCCATTTCCTTGATGATCCGCGCCCGGGGGTCGTAGTTCTTGTAGACGCGGTGGCCGAATCCCATCAGGCGCCGCTCCCCCGCCTTCACCCGCTTGATGAACTCCGGAACACGGCTCAGCGATCCGATCTCCCGGAGCATGCGGATGACCATTTCGTTGGCGCCCCCGTGCAGCGGGCCGTAAAGAGCCGCCGTCGCCGCCGCCACCGCCGAGTAGGGATCCACCTGGGACGATCCCACGCCTCGCATGGCGCTGGTGGAGCAGTTCTGCTCGTGATCGGCGTGCAGAATGAAGAGCACGTCCAGGGCCCGCTCCAGCACCGGCGTCGGGCGGTACTGCAGCTCCGTCAGCTTGAACATCATGTTGAGAAAATTGCCGGTATAGGAGAGCTCGTTGTCGGGGTAGGCGTAGGGCCTTCCAATGCTGTAGCGGTAGGCGAAGGCGGCCAGGGTGGGCATCTTGGCGATGAGCCGCACCGACTGCCATCGGCGGGATTCCGGATTGTTGATGTCCTTGGCGTCGGCGTAGAACGTGGAAAGCGCGCCGACCGTGGAGACCAGCATGCCCATGGGATGGGCATCGTGCCAGAACCCTTCCATGAATTTCTTGATGTTCTCGTGGAGCAGAGTGTGGGTGGTGATCTGGTGCACCCACGCCTCTTGCTGCGAGCGCGTGGGCAGCTCCCCGTTCAGGATCAGGTAGGCCACTTCAAGATAGTTGCTCTTTTCCGCGAGCTGCTCGATGGGATAGCCGCGGTAATTCAGGATTCCCTTGTCGCCGTCGATGTAAGTGATGGAGCTCTTGCACGCGGCGGTGTTGGTGAACGCCGGATCGTAGGTCATCAGCCCGAAGTCGTCCTGCGTGGTCTTGATCTGCCGCAGGTCCATCGCACGGATGGTGCCGTGCTCGATGGGAACCTCGTACTGCTTCCCGGTCCGATTGTCGGTGATGGTCAGAGTTTCTTTCGGCATGATCCCGATCCCGCGAGGCGACGCGAAAGTCTAGCATTCCGTGAAAGTTCGCACAAGCCGCCGAATCCCGTCACGCGACACACACCCGGTTTCTGCCGGACTCCTTGGCGCGGTACAGCGCTGCGTCGGCGGCGGCCACCAGGGACTCCAGGGTCGCGCCGTGCGTCGGGAAGACGGACACGCCCAGCGAGACGGTCACCCGCACGGTGACGGAGCGGCCGTTCTCGTCGGTGCGGGTAAAAGGGTGCGCCTCCACGGCCGAGCGAACCCGGTGCGCGGCCCGGGCCCCTCCGGCCAGGTCGATTTCCGACAGATAGGCGAGGAATTCCTCGCCGCCGTATCGGGCCGAGACATCGGTGCTCCGCAAGCCCTCACGGATCAGGCCGCCCATTTCCGAGAGCACATGGCTTCCCATGAGGTGCCCGTAGCCGTCGTTGACCTGCTTGAATCGATCCAGATCCATCATAAGAACCGCCATCGGCAGGCCATACTTCCCACAGCGCTTCAATTCCGTCTCCATGGCCACATAGAGGAATTCCTTGGTGAGCAGCCCCGTGAGCTGGTCGTAGGCGATGCGATTGTGGACTTCCTGGTGGAACCGCGCGTCCAGATCATCCTGAAGGACGAATTTCAGGACCGTATCGCCCAGCCGGATCTTGTCTCCCTCCCGCAGATCGGCGCTGGCCACCCGTTCGCCGTTGACCAGCGTGCCATTCGTGCTGCCCAAGTCCCGGATGCGGATGCGCTGGACCCGACGGTCGCTGTCCCAGGCGAGCTTGATCAGGGCGTGCCGGCGGGAAACTCCCTCGTCCGGGATTTGCAGATGCGCCCCCTCGTTACGCCCCAGGACCAGCTCGGAGCGACGCAGCCGGTATTCCCTGCCGATTTCCCGCCCCTGAATAACGACCAGACCCGGATGGACCTTGGCGAGGGTTCGCGAGTCGTGGCCGACGCGCCAAGAGACAAGTGTCTGATCGCCCGGGGAGTCCTGGGCCTTCACAGGTTCCCGGGAGTCCCCACGGGCACCAGGGTACATTTTCGTATCGTCCGCGGGTCCCATATTTGCCTCTCGCCGTCCGGATAAATTTAGTGTCCGGAAAAGCCAGGCTCAAGCTGGAAAACCCTATTCTGCTAAAAGGTATAGCCGAATTCCAGGAATATTCGCGACCGGTAGATGACCTCTGCGGAGGCCTCACCGAGCGCCCTTTCATACCCACCCCTGGTCCGCCAGTGCCCCATCTGCCTCCCGAGCGAGGCCTGCAGGGTGGCGCCAAACCTCTGCTCCGGCTCCAGATCCTCCTGCAGGCGCATCTCCCCCGTCGCGAACCACCCTTTCGAGAGCCCGAAGGCCACCACGGGGCGGAGCTGGACCAGGCTTTCAGTCGGCACCCCGGTGTCCTCGTGGAAACTGTGCAGATACTGGAGCACCACGTAAGGCTGGATGCGGCGGGAGACCGCCCAGGCCGCAGCATAGGTGAA